>Ga0214473_10012286_pt1 | contig 10053 bp, 7 predicted proteins | sample RVTome_7_FD_203509 | JGI IMG/M metagenome (GOLD analysis project Ga0214473, IMG submission 203509) | Soil microbial communities from uranium-contaminated site in the Upper Colorado River Basin, Wyoming, United States - RVT98D197 | ecosystem: Environmental > Terrestrial > Soil > Contaminated >... | reverse complement strand
AGCCCGAGCGGCCCGCGCGGGGTCGGCCCGCCGCCGAGCGCACAACCCGAGCGGCCCGCATCGAGATGTGATCAATCCTCAGCCGAGCGCGTGTCCCCGCTTGTGCGGAACCGGTGGGTGGGCTAGGCGTTCCGCTTCGCCACGAACGCGGAGAGTCATGGAACACGCAGGAACCGAAAAGACCGACGAGCTCTACCGCGTCCGCCACAGCCTGGCTCACGTCCTGGCCCAGGCCGTGCTCGAGCTGCGCCCGGGCTCGACCCTCGGGTTCGGCCCACCCATCGACGACGGCTTCTACTACGACTTCATCCTGTCCGAGCCCATCACGGCCGACGACTTCCCCGAGATCGAGAAGCGCATGAAGCGCATCATCAAGGGAGGTCAGGCCTTCGAGCGAGAGGACCTCGAGCGGGAAGCGGCATTTCGTCGGCTCGCGGACATGGGCGAGCCCTACAAGCGCGAGTACGCCGAGGAGCTCTTCGCCACGCACGGCATCGACCGCCTGACGTTCTACCGCAACGGCCCCTTCCTCGACATGTGCGAGGGGCCGCACGTGGACAACACACGCAAGCTCCCCAAGGGCGCGTTCCGGTTGCGCAGCGTGGCGGGCGCGTACTGGCGGGGCAACTCCGACAACGTGATGATGAGCCGCATCTACGCCTGGGCCTTCCTGACGAAGGAGGAGCTCGAGACCCACGTCAAGGCATGCCGCGAGGCCCTCGAGCGCGATCACAAGAAGCTCGGCAAGGAGCTCGACCTCTTCGTCATCGACGACGTCATCGGCAAGGGCCTGCCCCTGTGGTTGCCGCACGGCACGGTGCTCCGCGACGAGATCGAGAAGCTCATGGGCGAGCTCGAGTTTCAGGCAGGCTACCAGCGCGTCGCGACGCCACACCTCAGCCGAGCGGAGCTCTACTACCAGACCGGCCACCTGCCCTACTACGCCGCCCACATGTATCCCTTCATGGAGCTGCGCGAGAAGCGCGAGACCGACGCCGGCACGGTCGAGGAGGTGAAGGACGTCTACTGCCTCAAGCCCATGAACTGCCCGCACCACCACCGCATCTTCGCGGCGCGCAAGCGGAGCTATCGCGACCTGCCGCTTCGGCTCGCCGAGTACGGCGACGTCTACCGTTTCGAGGATTCGGGGGCGCTCTCGGGGCTCCTGCGCGTTCGCGGCATGTGCATGAACGACGCGCACATCTACTGCACCGAGGACCAGATCAAGCCCGAGTTCATCGCCGTCATGGAGATGCACAGGCGCCTCTACGAGATCCTCGGCCTCGAGAGCTACCACCTGCGCTTCTCGACCTGGGATCCGGACGACCCGAAGGGCAAGGAGAAGTACGTCGACAACCCCGAGGCCTGGGAGCGCACCCAGAAGCTCGTGCGCGAAGCGACCATCGACACCGGCCTGCCCTTCGTGGAGGTGTCCGGTGAGGCGGCGTTCTACGGACCCAAGATCGACGTGCAGTTCCGCACGGTCACCGGGCGCGAGGAGACCAACAGCACCAACCAGCTCGACTTCGCCGTCCCGCCGCGCCTCGGCCTCGTCTACAAGGGCGCGGACAACCAGGAGCACCACCCGTACGTCATCCACAGGGCGCCCGCCGGGACCCACGAGCGCTTCGTCGCCTTCCTGATCGAGCACTTCGGCGGCGCCTTCCCGACGTGGCTCGCCCCCGTCCAGGCCCGCGTCGTCACCGTCAGCGACCAGTTCGAAGAATACGCTGAGCGTATCGTTGCCCAGCTCCGCGCGCGCTTCATCCGTGCCGAGCTCGATTCCTCGAGCGAGACGATGGGAAAGAAGATCCGAAACGCGCTGACCCGCAAGATCCCCAACGTGCTCATCGTGGGCGAACGCGAGCAGCAGGACGGCACTGTGACGCTGAGGCGCTACTCCGAGACGGAGCAGCGGACGATGCCCGTCGCCGAGCTCGAGGCCTGGCTGACCGAGCAGATCCGGGCGCGTAGCCGAGACTGAGGCCGCCCCCCGGTTCCCCCATGACCGGCCGGCGCACGCCACTTATCGAAGCGCTTGCGCGAGCGCTTCCATATGTGCTCGGCGCAGTGGCCCTGGGTGGCGGGTGCACTTGGGGCAGCGATCCACTCCCAAGCGACATCGAGGCCTGCGCGCGGGACCAGCACCCGAGAGCCGGTGACGTCGGCATCGATGCCGAGGGGCGCTTCACCCTCGATCGCGAGCCGTTCGTCCCGCGGGGCATCGGCAGCTACCCCCTCCTCGAGCACGCGGGCAACGGTCGTCTCGACGCGGTCGGTGACATCCTCGCCCAGGCGGTGGCGCTCGGCCGCCCAGTCGTGCGCACCAATGCATTCCTGGACGGCACCCGCAACCCCGCGCGCATTCGGGAGGCCGACGGCACGATTCGCGAAGAGGGTCTCGTGGGCCTCGACGAGCTCCTCGCGGCCGCCGCGTCCTTCGGCGTGCGGTTGGTCCTCGTCCTCACGGACAACTGGGGCCACTACGGCGGCGCCCCCGCGGTCGTCGAGATGGTTGCACCTGGCGAAGGCCTGCCCAAGGATGCCTTTTGGTCCGAGCCACGCGCCGTGGCGGCCCAGCGAGCCTACGTGCGGCGCCTCGCCCGCCGGGTCAGCACCGTGGACGGCCTCGCTTATGCGAGCCACCCGTCCATCCTGGCCTGGGAGCTCGTCAACGAGGCGCGCTGCACCGATGACTACTGGTGCGACGGGGGCACGCTCGTGCGCTGGGCCCGCACGATGGCAGGGGCCATGCACGACGCCGGCGCGAGCCAGCCCATCGCCTGGGGCGGTGCCGGCCACCTCGGCGAGCACGGCGAGGATCTCGAGGCCATCGCACGCGACGGCGCGGTCGACGTGCTCACCCTGCACGTCTGGCCCTTCGCTGGGCATGCACTGCACGTCGACGGCCGGTCGGCCTCCGAGCGTGTCGCCGTGGGAGTTACCTTCGGCGCCGATGCCATCCGCTCGCGCGCCGAGCTGGCTCGACGCCACCGCATGCCCCTGCTCGTGGAGGAGCTGGGCTGGCGCCCCGCGTCTGGCGCGGACCGCGACGCGGAACGCGCGCTCGTGCTCGGAGCGTGGCTCCGCGCGGCGCGCGAAGAAGGTGTGGGCGCCTTGCCGTGGATGATCGGCGAGCACGACCGCCCCGACTACGACGGGTTGCTCATCCGTCCCTGGGCCGATCCCGCCACGCACGGAGCCCTGCGATGCGAGTGACGCGCGTCGCCTTGCTGCTTCTGCTGCTCCCCCCGGCCGCGTCGGCCCGGGCACAGGACGCGCCTCACGAGACCCACTCCTGGGCGGGACGCCCCCCGGCCGAGCCCGCCACCTGGTTCGTGCTCGCCGGCCGGGCGCGGCTCCTGCGAGCGCCTGGCGTGTGGGGAGCCGACGGGGCTTTTGGGGCGCACGCCGCGTGGTCACCCCATCCCGCGCTCGAGGTCGGTGGCGGGCTCGATGTGCGCGCAGCCCACGTCGCGGCCGTGGGCGCGGACCGGCAAGCGGGCCGTGCGGGGGCGGGACTGCTGTGCGCGTGGGCTGGGACCGGGCACGCCTGGCGGAGTTTGTCGGCCGGTCTTCGATTGTCGGCCGCCGCCGGCTCCCGTGCGGTTGGCGCCTCCGGCCTGGATGGAGGCGCACCCGAGGGCCGCGTCGACCTCGAAGCCGCGGTCTCCATGAGGGCGCGCGAAGGCGAGCTAGCGGTGGCGGCGTCGGTTGGGGGGATCTGGGACGGGGTCGCGACACCCGTGGCCGCCGTCGGCATCGCCGCCGCGCTCGTCGATGGAGGCTCGCGTCTGCGGCCCACCGTGCACATCGACGTGGCGCACGCGCGGGGGCTGCGGCCGGCTCTCGAGGCCGGCGTCGGGTTCGTGTTTCGCCTCTTGCCGGGCTGGTGGCTGACGGGCACGGTCGATGTGGCCCTCCCAGGGGACCCGGCGGGGCGTCTGGCCGGCCTCGACGTGGGCCTGGCGTGGTTGCCGTGAGGGCTCGCCGCTTGTCGCAGGTCAATCGACGCCAGAGTTCTCACGGCCGGCGTGGCGAGAGCGGCCACGAATCGACACGGGGTGGCTTGCCCGCATCCGGCGACCCCGGTAGGCTCACGCCGCTTTACGATCCCGACCAGCGGCGGCCCGGTGACCGTCAGGCGGGAGACATCGGCGCGCCCTGCACGACGCGCTCAGCAGACTGGAGACCACCATGGATCACGCGAAGGCTCTCGAATCCCTCTTCGGGCTGAAGAACGCCACCTATGCCGCGAACCTCTCGAAGGAAGAGCTGTTCCACGAGGCGATCAAGAACGACCGCGGGCGCATCAAGGCCGACGGTCCGGACGACGCCCAGAAGGCCTATCCCACGAAGCTCGGGATCAAGGGCCCCCTCGTCTACTACACGGACCCGACCTGCACCGGTCGTCCCGTCCAGGACACCTTCGCCGTCGCTTTTCCCGAGGTCGACGACCTGATCTGGTGGAAGGCCGACTTCCAGAAGTTCGACCCCGAGAAGTACGAGGGCCTGCTCCGCAGGGTCGTCGGACACCTCAACGACCGCCGCCCGCGCCTCTACGTCAAGGACGTCTACTGCGGGACCGACCCCAGCTACGCCATCCCGTATCGCTTCGTCGGCGAGTACGCGACCCACGCGCTGTTCGCCCACAACATGTTCCCCAAGGGCGTCAAGGGCGTGGCTGACGAGGACAACAAGCGCTGGACCATGCTCAACGTGCCGTCCTTCCGCTGCGTCCCCGAGCGGGACGGCACGCGGTCGGAGCGGGCCGTCATCATGGACATCAAGAACCGCATCGGCCTCGTCGTCGGGCGCGCCGACTACTGCGGCGTCGTCAAGAAGACGATGTTCACCGTGATGAACTACATGCTCCCCGACATGGGCGAGCTGTCCATGCACTGCTCGGCGAACGTGGGCCAGCGCGGCGACGGCGCCATCCTGTTCGGGCTCTCGGGCACCGGCAAGACCACGCTCTCGGCCGATCCCGACCGCAAGCTCATCGGCGACGACGAGCACGCCTGGACCAAGGACGGCGTCTCGAACTTCGAGGACGGCTGCTACGCGAAGCTCATCGACCTCGACAAGAGGGCCGAACCGGTCATCGCGGCAGCGCTCTCCATGCCGGGCACCATCATCGAGAACGTGCCGGCCCCGAAGGGCAAGCGCATGGAGGACATGGACCCGCAGGACCTGGACCTCAACGACAAGTCCGTGACCGAGAACACGCGCTTCTCCTATCCGCTCACGTGTAACCCGCACGTGTTCGAGACGGCGCGCGGGCCGCACCCCGAGACGATCGTGCTCCTGACGGCGGATGCCTTCGGCGTGTTGCCGCCGGTGGCGGTGCTCGAGGGGCGCGAGGTCATGTACCACTTCGTGTCGGGATTCACGGCCAAGCTGGCCGGCACCGAGGTGGGCATCACGGAGCCCAAGGCCGCCTTCAGCTCGTGCTTCGGGGCGCCCTTCATGGCGCGCAAGCCCTCGCTCTACGCGGAGTTGCTCGCCACGAAGATGCGCAAGCACAACGCGCGCTGCATTCTGCTCAACACGGGCTGGTCCGGGGGTCCCTACGGCGTCGGCAAGCGCATCTCCATCGACCACACCCGCGCCCTGCTCAACGCGGCGCTCGCCGGGCAACTCGACGAGGGCAAGGTCGAGCACGCGGTCCATCCGGTGTTCAACCTGCGCATGCCGAAGGCCTGCCCGGGCGTGCCGGCGGCGATGCTCGATCCGCGCAGCACCTGGAAGGACGGGGCGGCCTACGACGCCCAGGCCAAGAAGCTCGCCGAGATGTTCCGCAAGAACTTCGCGGACAAGGGTTTCGCCGGCTTCGGCATCGAGCCCGTGATGTAGCCGAGCAGGGAGGCGTGGTAGGGTCGCCGCTGCTGCCATGCGCATCATCCACGTCCTCCCAGCCCGCCTTCTTCTGATCCTCGCCCTGTCGTTCGCGACGGTTGCCGCCGCTGCGCCCGCGCTCGCCCAGGAAACGGGTGGCAGCTTCGGCGGCGGCGACTGGGGCGGCGGCGGCGACAGCGACTGGGGCGGCGGCGGCAGCGATTGGGGCGGAAGCAGCGGCGGCGGCAGCGACTTCGGGGCGTTCTCGGGCGGCGGCGGGTGCTCCGGCGACCCCATGGGCCTCGTCTGCAGCCTCGTCTTGCTCGTGCTCGTCAGCGTGGTGATCGCCTTCGTCAAGAACAGACAGGCGAACGCCGGCCGCGCGCTCCTCGACCATGGCGGCGTATACCGGCCGGCGGCGCCGGCCTCGAACCGCATCGACATGGCGGCGGTCATGCTGGCGGTGGACTGGCGCGCGCGCGCTTTCTTGCAGGGCCAGCTCGACAAGCTCGCCCGGAGCGGCGACACGAACACGCCCGGTGGGCGCGCCCGGCTCCTCCACGAGACCGTCGTCGCCCTGCGCCGGTGCGAGCTCGGCTGGCTCTACGCGGGCGGCGTCAACGCCGATCCCGCCGACGGCCAGGTCATCCAGCCCCGCTTCCAGGCCATCGCTCAAGAATCCCGGACCCGCTTCAAGCGCGAGCTGATCCGCAGCCACGACGGAACGACGACCGAAGAGGCGACGCCCGAGATGCGCGCCCGGGCCGACGAGGGTCGGGGCGTCGTGGTGATCACGCTCGTCGTCGCCGCTCGCGGAGAGATCCCCGACGTGGCGTCGTTCCAGGACGCACGCCAGCTCGCCAACCTCATGCGCAACCTGGGCGCCATTCCGGCGACGTCGCTCGTGGCCATCGAGGTGATCTGGTCCCCTGCCGCGGAGAACGACCGCATGAGCACCGCCGAGCTCGAAGTGCTCTATCCCGAGCTCAAGCGCATCGACGAGCGCTCCATCGCCGGGCGCATCTTCTGCCCCTACTGCGGCGGGCCCTACGCCGCCGAGCTGCTGCGCTGCTCCCACTGCGGCGCGCCCGCGCCCCAGGCGGCGCCGCCCGCGAGCGCCTGACGGCGAGCGCCAACGGCGAGAACGAGCGCCAACGGCGAGAACGAGCGCCAACGGCGAGAACGAGCCACCTCAACGCGTCAGCGGTTCCGTCCCGCGGGCGGACCTTCGCGCGCCGCGAGCGTGCGAGACCGCTCCATCGTGTAGAGCGACTCGGCCCGACGTTGCCCCTCCGGATTCTCGGTCGAGCCCTCCGTGATCAGCGACTCGGTGCGCGATCGCTCCGCGACGATCGGCAGCGTGGGGTCCTGCGGCACGAAGAGCTCCTGGCGATAGGAGAACCTCTGCTCGGCCGAGTGCGAGCTGACCTCCAAGACCAGGAGGTCGCAGGCGACGCCCGCGACATCCTCCACGCGATCGAGGCGTACCTGCGCGCGGTCGACGGTGGCCCCATGAAGGATCTCACGGATGCGCGACTCATTGGGCGTCCAACGTTCCCCGACGGCCCGAGGAACGTCCGTGGCGTAGAGGATATCGTCGCCATCCCCGACGTCCGGGAGCTGCAGGCCGAGGAGCTCGTTCACGATTCCTATGGTGATCTCGTCGAGGGGCCTGCCGCCTCGGCTCATGCTTCCGTCGCCGCGACTCCGCTCGATCGTGAGCGTCGTTCCGGCCGGCAGTCCCTGGTCTGTGCCCGGGCCGTGCCAGTCCCGATGGGTATGGGAGAGGATCTCGACCTCGACCGTCTCGTGGTCCTGGCCGCTCTCGGTCACCGTCAAGCTCGCGCGCATGGCGTAGTGCCGCTCCCGCACGACGGGGCTGCTCGAGCCTTGGGCCGTGAACCATGCGGTGCTCGTTCGACCGCGCCGCTCCACCTCCTCGGTCCAGCGCGTCCCGACCGGTGGCCTGCGCTCCAGGCGGATCAGGTGGCCTCGGGGCGGCGCCTCGCCCAGTCCGGCCGCTTGCTCGTTGCCGACCACTTGCTCGTCGCCGACCGGGCTTCCTCCCACGTCGTCACCGCGCTCCGTCGCAGTCCCCGAGCCGCACCCGACAACAATCAAGACCAGCCACGCGATGCCGTGCATCGACGGGGAGAGTACAGCGGCGAAGCGAGCGTGGCACCGAGCATGAGTTGTGGCCACGATGTGATCGCCGAGGGGGGGAGTGCTCACAGATCGAGGCGTACGAGGAACAGGCCGCCCTGTGGTCCGAGCGAGACCTCCACCTCATCCACGCCGAGCACGATGGAGTCAGCGCCTGCGGATCCCGCCATCCAGACGGTCCCGCCGTCCGCGGCGACGACATATGGATAGGACGCGATGACGTCGTTTCGGAAGCTCCTGAGGATTTCGCCCTCGAGGAGCGCCACCTGAATGTGCGACGGGTCAGCCCCCGTTGCAGGGATGACGATCCCTCCATTCGAGATGGCCAAGTCGATTGTGTCCAGCGTGCCGCGTCCGAGTGCCCAGTGCGTGATGGCCCCGTCCGTGAGGGAGAGGCGCATCACCCCCACTCCTCGCTCGACGGTGCCCACGACCTCATCGCCGTGCAAGAGGTTGCCCCCCTCCGACGTGAATGAGAAGTAGAGCTGGTCTCCGCCAACACCGAGACCCCGGCCGCGCGACCCGCGCGTGGCAGCCGAGCCGACCGACCACACGTCGTGGGTTCCGTCCTCGCCCACGCGCACCAGCCATCCCCCCGCCTGCTCGCCGATCGGATGCTCGTCCCCCGAGACAGAGCGTCGGACGAGCGGACCACCCCCTTCGCCGCTCACGAAGACGGCGCCGTCCGTCGCCAGGACGTGTAGAGCGAACTCGTCCGTGCCGGCGTGGCCGATCACCGAGGCGTCGACACAAGCTCCCGAGGGGTCGAGCTCGACGAGGAGGGCGTCTTGAGCGCCGATCACGCGACCCTCGAAGGGATCCACGACCCCGGGGTGTGGTCGGAGCGTTCCGCCACAGCCCACCCAGTCACCGCGCAGAGCACCCGCGATCAGGATGCGCTCGCCGCTCGTGTGCACATCAAACGCATGATCGAAGCCGCCCGAGCCGAACGAGGTCGCCCACTGAACGTCGCCGTCCCGGCTCATCCGGGCGACAAACCCGTCCGTCGCACCCAACGAGACCAGCTCGATCGGGCCGCCCGACGCGCGTGCGAGCGTCATCGGGTGTATGAACGCGCCGGCGATGACCACGTCGGAGCCGTAGCGCGCGATGCCGTACACGGCGTCGCCCAGCGCTCGGTGGAACAGCAGCGCACCCGTGGCCGCATCGACCGCGAGCAAGTAGCCGCCGGACGGGAAGACCTCGGTGCCCCATCTGAGATCGGCCCGCGCTTCCCCCACGATGAACACGCGGTCGTCGAAGGGCAACACGGCAAAAGGAAACAGCGGTCCAGCGATCCCCGGCGAGACCGCTTGGGCCGTCCCGACCACGGTCGGTACCACGTCCCACGGCCGCGGAGGGCCGGCGTCGGGATCGGCTGGCCCGCTGTCGTCGGGCGGGTCGGCGTCCCTGTCCGCGTCGCCCGGAGCGCCAGAGTCACTGCCGGCCTCGACCGGCAAGCCGCCGTCCGGCGAGCCGTCGGGCTCGGACGCTGCGCCACCGCCACACGCGGATGCGAGGAGAGCGAACGCCGAAATGCCAAGCTGTGCCACGTGTCGCATGTTGCCGCGCTGCTGAGCAATATCCGAGCCAGCGCTCGACTGGCCTTTCGCATGTTTTCGTGAGCCGGTGTCTTCGTACATGTGCGCGACTGCGGTCGCCGCACCCGACGGCGTCGTCACGTTTCCGCTCACCGATGGGGAGCGTGCCACTCGATCGGCGCGCGCTGCGTCTTCGGCGCCGGGCGCACGAGTTCCATGGGCGAAGCAAGCCTCTCGCAGGGCGATCGCTGGGCAGGTCGAGGTCGGCGCATTCTAGCCGTCGAGGTGCCCCTGCTGACGCCGCAGCTGTCCGCCCTGTGGCTGCGCCTGGTGACGCGCGCCGACTTCGCGCTGGCGCGCGAGCTGGTCCTGGGCCTCGGTGAGGACATCCTTCCGAAGGACGCGCGCTTCTGGGGCCTCATCGGACACACGCAACTCGTCTCTTTTGATGAAGCCGCCGGCCACGCCCTGGCCACCGAGCACCGCGATGACGGAGTCCGGGGTCGGGTGG
>Ga0214473_10012285_pt1 | contig 10053 bp, 9 predicted proteins | sample RVTome_7_FD_203509 | JGI IMG/M metagenome (GOLD analysis project Ga0214473, IMG submission 203509) | Soil microbial communities from uranium-contaminated site in the Upper Colorado River Basin, Wyoming, United States - RVT98D197 | ecosystem: Environmental > Terrestrial > Soil > Contaminated >... | reverse complement strand
TCGACGTCGTACAGTTCATCCGCGCGGCGGTTCATCGGCTCACCGAGATCGGCGGAGATATGAGGGCGCCGCCCCTGCTGTGCGCTCATCGGCTGGCGGCGGCCTCGGGCGCGACCAGGCCACGCAGGTGGGGCCAAGCGGCCAGCACTTCGCCGGCCACGAACAGACTGCCGGCGCTGACAATGACTTCTCCCGGCCGAGCGTGTTCGATGGCCCGGGCCAACGCGGCTTCCACCGGAGCCAGGGTCTCGACGCGCACGCCATGGCGTTGGGCCAGGCTCGATAGCTCCTGGGGGTCGGCGGCGCGCGGGTGCACGGCCTGGGTCACGATCAGTCGAGACACCCGAGGCAGAAGCTCCTCCATCATCCCCGGGATGTCCTTGTCTCCCGAGGCCCCAAAGATCAAGGTGACCGGCTGGCCGGGGAAGTAGTCATCCAGGGCGATGCGGAGCTTGAGGGCCGAGTCGCGGTTGTGGGCGGAATCCACCACGACCGCCGGTGAACGCGAGAGAACCTGGAAGCGGCCAGGCCAGGACGTCGACCGAAAGCCGGCCCGGATCGATGCTTCCGGCACGTGGATTCCGCCGGCGCCGGCCGTGCGCAGGGCGGCATAGGCAACGGCGGCGTTGACCACCTGGTGGTAGCCGAGCAGGGGTATCTCATAGCGCGGTGGAGCCCACTCCTCCTCACCGCCCGATTCAACGAAGGCGTCCATCAACGGCTGCTCTTCGGGAGACCAGATGTACAGGCTTTGGCCGTCCAGATCGTGGGCTCCAGGAGCATACAACCAGTCCTTCCCGACCTGGATGACGGGCGCCCCTTGACGAGAGGCAGCTTCGAGCACGACAAGTTCGGCTTCCCGCTGCTGCGGGGCCAGGACGACGGGGACGCCGGGTTTTACGATGCCCGCCTTCTCCGCCGCGATTTGCGATAGCGTGTCGCCCAGCAGATGCACGTGGTCGTACGACAGGGACGTGATGACCGAAACACGAGGCTGAATCACGTTCGTCGCGTCCAGTCGTCCCCCCAGGCCGACTTCCACCACAGCCACGTCCACCGCCTCGCGGGCGAAGTGCGCGAACCCGAGGGCGGTAACCAACTCGAACGTCGTCAGGCCCGGGACGGCGGCGACGTGAGGCTGCATCTCCGCCACTAGCCGCGCCACCTGCTCCTCCGGGATTTCTGCCTCGCCGACCCGCACGCGCTCCGTGAAGCGCAGCAGGTGGGGCGAGGTGTAGAGGCCGGTCTTGAACCCGGCCGCTCGCAGGGACGAAGCCATGAGGGCCGAGACGGAGCCCTTTCCTTTCGTCCCGGCGACGTGCAGGCTGGCGAAACGATCCTGAGGGTTGCCGAGCCGCGCCAGGAGATCCCGAACGCGGTCGAGGTCGAAGACCTCAGCCGAGTAGCGGTAGCTGCGCTGCAGGCTGTAGTCGACGAAGCTGTACAGGTAGTCGAGCGCTTCGGGAAAGGTGAGGGGCGTCATAGGCAAGGGCTGATTCTAACCGTCTGCACGTTTGAGGACAAGGAGCCTGGAGGCCTGGCAGTGGCCAGTGGCCAGTGGTCAGTGGTCAGAAAGCGGGGTCCCCACCCTATTCTTCGCTTCGAGCTCTCGGGAGGGGGTGGCGAGCCGGATACGGCTGATGGCTGATTCCTGACAGCTGACAGCTGACGACTGATAGCCAACAGCTCCCTTGCCCGCCCCTCCGTTTCGCGCTATCATCCTATTAACCCCATGTGACGAGCGAAAGGAGGTGAGCCGTCTAGCAGCAGGGCTACACCGTGTTCGATTCCCCTTCCAAACGCTGGATCTCGATTCCCTGAGGAGGAAGTAGAAGCATGCGCAAGCAGAATGTGTATCTGTCCATGGCGATCCTCGTAATCGCCTCCCTCGTCCTGGCGGCATGCGCCCCGGCCGCTACGGCTACCCAGGCCCCAACTCAGCCGCCGGCGCCTACGGCCGTCCCGCCTACTGAAGTCCCCGAGCCGGCGGTCGGCTCGGCCGAACATCCCGTCAAAGTCCTGTTCGTCCCCTCCGTGGACGCCCAGGTGATCGTCGCCGGTGGCGACATCATGAAGACCGCCCTCGAGGACGCAACCGGCCTGACCTTCGAAGTGAGCGTCCCGACTTCGTATGCGGCGACGATCGAGGAGATTTGCGCCTCGCCGACGGACACGATCGCCTTCATCCCCGCCCTCGGTTACGCCCTGGCCAGCAACCTGTGCGGCGTGGACGTCGCTTTCAAGGCCGTCCGCTTCGGCTTCGACGTCTACTGGGCGCAGATCCTCGTGGCGCGCGACAGCCCCTACCAGACGCTGGCCGACCTGGCCGGCAAGAAGTGGGGCTACGGAGATGTTGGCTCGACCTCCGGCTACATGGTGCCCCTGGTCATGCTCCAGGACGCCGGCGTGACGCCGGGTGAAGAGGTCCAGACGGGCGGACACAACCAGTCGGCCCAGGCCATCTACAACGGCGAGGTCGACTTCGCCACGACCTTCTACTCACCGCCGACGCTGGTTGACACCGGCGCGGTGGCCTGGGAAGAAGGGCAGGACCCGGAAATCCCGGCCGACCTCATCAGCAGCTGCGGGTTGAACGCCGACAAGAGCGCGCTGGTGTGCGGTAACTACCGTGTCCGCGATGCCCGCGCCAACATCCGCGAGGCTGCGCCGGACGTCATCCAGAAGGTCCGCATCCTGATGATCTCGCCGCCCATCCCGAACGACACGCTTTCGTTCGGACCGGACTTCCCCGCTGACGTTCGGGCCCAGATCGAGGAAGCCCTGGTGGCCTTCGCCGGGACGGAAGAGTGGTCCGCCTCGATCGGCAGCCAGGACTTCTACAACTGGACGGGCCTTAGCGCCGCCACCGACGCGGAGTACGACTTCGTCCGCTCGATGATCGCCGCCACCGGCCTGACACTCGAAGACCTCGGACAGTAGTCCCGAGCGCACTGACGACTGGCCCCGGCCCGGGCCCAACCGGCCGGGGCCAGTCGCTGCCATCTCCCTCCGCGCTCCCTTCCAGGTGCCCCGATGCTCTCGGTCCGCCGGCTGACAAAGGTCTATGAGGGCGGAGTCGTCGCACTCAGCGAGGTGACGTTCGACGTCCCGCGCGGACAATTCCTGGCCGTCATCGGCCTCAGCGGATCGGGCAAATCCACCCTGCTGCGCTGCATCAACCGCCTGGTCGAGCCGACCTCCGGCCAGGTCCTGTGGGGAGATCTGGACATTACCGCCGCGCCCCAGGAGGACCTGCGACGCATCCGCCGCAGGATCGGAATGGTCTTCCAGCATTTCAACCTGGTGCACCGTTCCAGCGTCCTGACGAACGTTCTGGCCGGGCGCCTGGGCTATGTCAACCCCGCGTGGAGCCTCGTCAATCGCTTCCCGGCCGCCGATGTGGAAAAGGCCATGCGTCAGCTCGAACGCGTCGGCATCCCGGACAAGGCCCGCCAACGAGCCGATGAACTGAGCGGCGGTCAGCAACAACGAGTCGGTGTGGCGCGCGCCCTGATGCAGGATCCGGAGATCATCCTCGCCGACGAACCCGTGGCGAGCCTCGACCCCGTCCTGGCGCACAGCCTCATGCAGCACCTGGAGAAAATCAACAAGGAGGACGGCGTGACCGTCCTCTGCAGTCTGCACTTCCTGGACCTGGTCCACCGCTACGCCGACCGGGCGATTGCCCTCAACGAGGGTCGACTCGTGTTCGACGGCCTCCCGAAAGAGATCGACGACCGCCGCTTCAAGGAAATCTACGGCAAGGAAGCGGAGCGAGTCGGATGAAAGCGCCCGGCACGCCGCGCCGGAGACTCCTGCGGGCCCTCGGCCTGGGATTGGCGATCCTGCTCGGGCTGTTCATCTACGCCTACGGTTTCCAGGTGACCAAAGTCAATCTGGACGAGGCCCGAACCCCGCATCGTCAACAGCAACTCATACGGATCCTGCGCGCGCTCGCCCAACCTGACCTGCTCACATTCCCTAAGGAGGAGATCACTCTCTCCGCCCCATTCTTCATGCCCTGCCCGTTGGTTCCTCCCCAGCAGCGCGAAATCAATCCCCGTCAGCCCTACATTCTCGTTACCCCCAGTTGTGTTGAGCCCGGAGGGAAGGTCCAGGTGGAAGGGTTCAACCTGGAACCGAACGCCGACGCCACAATCTTCCTGGTCCCCGCCAGCCAGGTCACCTTGCGCCAGGCGTCGTTGACGACGGACGGTTCGGGGCATTTCCTCGCCGGCATTCAGCTTCCGGAACGGTCGGAGGACGTGGAGCAGGCGATCAGCGTTGTCACCCGTCAGAATTCTGGAGCACCGAGGCTCAGCCGGACAACGTATGACACGTGGGACAAAATCGTCGAGACCGTCTTCCTGGCCTTATTGGCTACAACGCTCGGCACTCTCATCGCCGTCCCGCTCAGCTTCCTGGCAGCCCGCAATCTGATGAAGGGGATCACCTCTTCAGCTCTCGGGCTTTCTCTATCGATCCTGGTAGCGCCGCTCGGGTTGGTTTCGGGCGCATGGGCGGCTTCACGATTGGCATCCTGGACCGCCTTTTTGTCGGGTGGAGCATTCGTCGCCAGCCTCACGGGAGCCGTCGCGGCGCCGGCCCTGGCGTGGTTCGCAGCTCGATGGGCGTTGCCGCAGGATGAGTCGGTGGCGCCCTCTCTTCGGATCCGCTTCACCCGCGGCCTGGCCCTGCTCGGGGCGACGCTGGCTGCCACTCTCGGTCTCGCCTTTGGGGCCGAGGTCCTGATCGAGTCGGGCCGGGCCGTGGAAGCCTGGCTCCCCTCCCTTCCCTTCCTGGGCAAGTTCGTGGGAGACCTGGGCGACATCCTCCAGATTCTGCTCAGTGCAGTTGCGGGATTGGCGGCTGCGGGCTACCTGGCCGGCCTGGGAGCGCGCCTGAGCCGCTTCCTGGCGGTCCGCCTAGGCCGCGGCGCCCTGCGCGGGGTCGAAATCGTAGTGTCGATCGCGGCCGGCGCGGCCTTGTTGGCCATGATCGGCGCGGGCGTTGTCTGGCTTTACGAACTCAGAAACCCCTTGGCGCTCCTGTCCACCGTCGCCGGGGTGGGGGCCGTGATCGGGCTGGCTCTCTCCGTCCGCTACGGTGGGAGAGACTCGATCCCCATCGGACTGGCTGTCTACTACCTTGCCCGGACCATTTTCAACGGCCTGCGCGCCATCGAGGCGCTGATCATGGCGGTCGTCTTCGTCGTCTGGGTGGGGATAGGGCCCTTCGCCGGAGTCTTGGCCCTCTCCCTTCACAGCATCGCCGCAATGGCCAAGCTCTACTCGGAGCAGGTGGAGAGCATCCTTCCCGGGCCGCTCGAAGCGATCACCGCCACCGGCGCCACTCGGATACAAACCATCATCTACGCTGTTATCCCTCAGATCATCCCCCCCTACATCTCATTTACCATGTACCGTTGGGACATCAACGTCCGCATGTCGACCATCATCGGGTTCGCCGGCGGCGGCGGGATCGGCTTCCTGCTGTTCCAGAACATCAATTTGCTGAACTATCGCGCCGCCAGCGTCCAGATGCTGGCGATCGCCATCGTCGTCGCCTCGATGGACTACCTCTCCTCGGCCTTGCGCGAACGCGTCGTCTAGGACGACAGTCCTCGGTCAACAATTGTCAGTCATCTGTTCCCATTGCTCATTCGAAGGTAGGGGCGTTCAATTGAACGCCCCTACCCGTTTTGACCACGGCAGCCGACGGCTGATGGCTGATAGCTGATAGCTTCCACTATGATAGAATCCCGCCCATTATGGGGCGGGCCGCATGAACGAACCGGTCCTTGTGATCAACGCCAACTATGAGCCGCTCAACGTCTGCAGCACGCGACGCGCCCTGGGTCTGCTCCTGGCCGGCAAGGCCGAAATGCTGACGAATGGGCGCGGGTACGTGAGGACCGTGCGCCTTACCGTCCCCCGTCCTTCGGTCATCCGCCTGGGCGCGATGGTGAAACGCCCTGCGCCCCGCGTCCGCCTGACCAAGCGCGAACTCTTCCGGCGGGACGGTCAGACCTGCCAGTACTGCGGCCAACGGTCCTCCAGGCTGACCATCGACCACGTCATCCCGCGCCACCGCGGAGGTGAGCACATCTGGTCGAACCTGGTGACGGCCTGCCCGTCCTGCAACTTGCGCAAGGGCGGCCGAATGCTGCGCGAAGCGCGCATGGCGTTGCTGCGCCTTCCGCGCGAGCCGCGCGCCACGCCGCAGTATCTGTTCGGCACGCTGCTCGAAACCAACCACGACTGGCTGCCCTACCTCGAGGGCTGGTAGGCGTCCCCTACCGAGTCCGCGATCCGCTCTCGATCGCCTCCAGCAGCGCCAACAATCCTCCGGCTACAACCCCATGTCCACCGGTCACGATCGGCAGCGGGGCCGCTTCGACGGCTTCGGACAGCGCGCGCAGAGCGGGATCACCAATTTCCTCAAGCCATCCCAGGTCGGCTGAGAAACGGTCGGAGGCGGGCGGCCAGGGCCCCCTTTGAGCCATCCACACTCTGGTATCCCAGATCACTCCGTCGGCCATGGACGCCAGATCCCTCAGGAAGGCCGCGGGACCTATCCGATCCACCAGGCCTCCGATCAGGGAGCGTACCTCGCCACGTTCAAGGCGTCCGCTGGCCAGCATCCCGCGTTCCTCAGCGAATACACGAACCCAGATCTGCCTCCGGGACTCGAGGGCCTGCCATACACTTGAGGAGAGTCGGCCGATGACTGCCAGCGTATTGGCCGGGGTCTCGATGACTCCCCGCAATCGGTCGAGCTTCGACGCCAATTCCGGCGGAAGGAGCTCGAGGAAAGCACGCATGGCCGGTCCGGCGTCCGGATGCCCGCGGAGCATGGCCACGTCGGTGGGAGTGTCGATGTCGGCTCGGGTCGACGCACGAGGCGCCAGGCCCTGCACCTCCAGGCCGGCTTCATGTTGCAGTACCCAGCCCAAAGGGTTATCGGACGGCAGGCGCTCCGCCACGGACGCCAGGGCGGAGGCGTTGCCGACGATCGCCCAGTCGGTGGAATGGTAGTTGTTCACCACGGCCCGGCCGGGGCCGGCGTCCTCAAAGGCCTCTTGAAGAAGGGTCTCGGTCGCCAGTGGAGCGCTGGCGCCCCCGAAATAGCCCAGGCGACTCCAGCCTTCCCTGCGGACGATGGAGGCGATCACGCGGCCGAAATGGAATTCGCCGGCCTCGGGCTGGATCACCCGGACCCCGCGGGAAGCCAGCTGCCTGCGGTCGTCGGGATCGGCGGCGAGGGCGGAGATGGCCCCGGCACCCGGGGTCTCTTGGATTCGCGCCAGCAGATCCAGCGCCGCCGCTGTCCGGGCTTGCGCGACCCAGGCCTCGGCTCGAGTCTCCCCCGCGGGAGGGAGCATCAGCAGGATGGGGAGAGGTTCCATCCGACGTCGCCGCGGGTCCCCATGCCTGGCCGCAAGCCTCAGGCCATCTCAGGTTCGATCAGGCCATAGCCCCCGTCGCGCCGGCGATAGAGTACGTTGACCTGGTTCGTCTGCGCGTTGAGAAAAATGAAGAAGTCTTCGTGTCCCAGCAGTTCCATCTGCTGCAGCGCTTCGTTCTCGTCCATCGGGCTCAGAGGAAACACCTTGCGCCGAACGACAGCCCTGTCGGCGAGGCCTGCGTTGGCGGCCTCCGGCGGCACGTCCGGAGCCACCTCGGAAGCCGGGCGGCCATCACCGCGGTTCCTCCAGTGCTTCCCCTTGAAGCGCTCTGCCTGCCGCTCCACCTTATCCAGAACGGCGTCGAAGGAGGCGAAGATGTCGTCCGAGCGCTCTTGCGCCCGCAGCAGGATTCCTTTTCCGCGGACCGTCATTTGTGCCACCTGGCGGTCGGAGGTGCTGCGAGCCGACTTGACGTAGGCCAGGTCCACCTGAACGGTCTCGATCGCATCAAGGTAGCGATCCAACCGAGCCGCCTTGCGCGACACGTACTCCTTCAATCGATCGGTCAGCTCCATATTGCGGACCAGAACGTTGACCTTGGGTGCCATGTCCTGTCTCCTGGGGCATGAGCCTAGGTTATGCTCGCGCCACTGTCAGGCCGAAGACCGCCGCTGCGCCGGCATGACGGACGGCCTGGGCGCAGGCGGCCAGAGTCGCGCCGGTTGTGTAGACGTCGTCGATGAGGAGGACGGCCTGGTCTCCAAGCCGCAGCGGGTCGGCGGCGAACGCACCGGCCACATTGCGCTCCCGCTCGACAGGCGAGAGGCCCACTTGGGAGCTGGTTTCGCGAATCCGGACGAGGGATGAACTCAGAACGGGCATTTGGAGGTGCCTGCCCAGCGCTTGGGCCATGAGTCCGACCTGATTATACCCGCGTTGCCGGAGACGCTTCCGTCCGAGAGGAACCGGAGCCACGCACGTCGCCATCCACCCGCTGGCTCGAAAGGCGGCGGCCAGAGAACCGGCCAAGGCTTCCGCCAACTCGCGGTCAGGCCGGTACTTCAGGTGAGTCAGGATGCGGTCGATGGGTGGAGCATAGGCAGCCCACGAGGTGACGGGGAAAGATCCGGGAAGCCGTTGGCACGGTGCGCAGGCTGACCCTGGTGCGAAGGGGCGCAGGCATCGGCTGCACGCGGCTGGGGGAAGACGTCGAAGGCGACCGTCGCATTCGCCGCACCACGCGCGGCCCGCGCCTCCGCATCCGGCACAAACCGGCGGAAAGAGCAGATCCAACAGGAGCCGCCGCCCGAACGTGAACTGTCCCCCTTTGCGCGGCCGGTGGAACTCAGCGTCCCTGCAGGATCGCCCCCAGCGGGGAGCGCAACAGGAGCATCGCCGCCGGTCCCAGGAGCAGGATCAGAATGGAGGGAAAGATCAGAAGCGCGATTGGGAAGATCATCTTGATCGGCGCCCGATGGGCTTCTTCTTCGGCCATTTGCCGCCGGCGAACACGCATCTGATCCGATTGAATGCGCAGCACCTTGGCCATGCTCACGCCCAACTGCTCCGACTGGATCACGGCGGCGACGAAGCTGGTCATCTCCGCCACACCCAGACGGTCGGCCATGTCGCGCAGCGCGTCGCGCCGAAGCTTGCCGAGGCGGATCTCCTGGATCACACGCCCGAACTCGAGGGCCAGGGCGTTGTCCCACTTCTCATGGACCTTGGACATGGCGGCATCGAAACCCAGCCCGGCCTCTACGCAGATCGTCAGCAGGTCCAGCGAGTCCGGCATGGCGCGGAAGATCGATCGCTGCCGGGAGCGCACCCGTCCACTGAGCCATATGTCGGGGAACATGAACCCAAGGATCAGGAAGAGCGTCGAGAGGCCAAGGCCCTGGACCCAGCTTCGGCGGGTAATGGCGAACACGGCGAAGAGCAGTCCGCCGAAGACCACGGCCAGGACGAAGCGCATGGCCAGCAGGAAAGCCGGGTCCATTTGCATCGGATTGCCGGCCATCTCCAGCCGGTGGCGGGTCGTCGCCAGGGTGGCCTGAGGCGTGAAGCGGGAAGCGATCTTCCCGACGCGATTGAAGAAGGGAAGAATGATCCGTTCGTAGAATCTCTGGGAGAGCTCGATCTCCTCCAGGGACATCGGCTCTTCCCGCACGCTGAACTCGGCCAGGCGCTCCTGTATCGGATCCTTGGCTTCCGGAGCACGCACGCCGACGACCACCAGGATCACAGCCAGGATCAGCGCGATCCCCACGATGGCCAGAATAAGCAGAGGGCTCATTGTCTCCTCCAGCCTAGATGTCGATGGAGACGATCTTCTGGGCGGCCCAGAACCCGCTCAGGACCATGACCGATGCCAGAACTACCAGCGGGATCCCGCATCCGCGCGTTTCCGGGTTGAAGAACTGCATGATGTACTCTCGATTGAGCAGGAACAGAAGCAACACCAGAACGACGGGGAGGAGGGAAATGACCCAGGCCGTCGCCCGACCTTGCGCCGTCAGTGCCCGAATCTCTCCCTTGATCCGCACGCGCTCTCGGATGGTGAAGGAGATGATGTCAACGATCTCGGCCAGGTTGCCGCCGACCTCGCGCTGGACGTTGACGGCCGTGATGACAAGGTCGAGGTC
>Ga0214473_10012284_pt1 | contig 10054 bp, 10 predicted proteins | sample RVTome_7_FD_203509 | JGI IMG/M metagenome (GOLD analysis project Ga0214473, IMG submission 203509) | Soil microbial communities from uranium-contaminated site in the Upper Colorado River Basin, Wyoming, United States - RVT98D197 | ecosystem: Environmental > Terrestrial > Soil > Contaminated >... | reverse complement strand
ATGTCTTAAGGAGGTCTACGGCCCTCTGAAGCTGGGTGTCGGCTTCCTCTTCGACCTCGCCCATGAAGGCCGTTTCCTCCGCGGGCATTTCGGTCTCGCTTTTTTTATCAGGCCCTTCGCCCTTTTCGTTTTCGAGGTGCCTTTCGAGGTCCTTCTCCCTGATGACCGGATGCTCTTTTGCGCCCTCTTTGACCTCCAACTTCACCTCTATGTCCGGGATTATGCCGGTGGATTGTATGGATGTGCCCTTGGGCGTGTAGTACCGAGCCGTCGTAAGCCTGAGGGCCGAGCCGTCGCTGAGGGGTATTACGCTCTGGACGGAGCCCTTGCCGAAGGTCTTATTGCCTAAGATTACGGCCCTTCCCCAGTCCTTAAGCGCGCCGGCCACTATCTCGGAGGCCGAAGCGCTCCCCTGATTAACGAGCACGACCATGGGAACCGTGGGGTAGCCCGGATAGCCGCCCGTGGTCTTGTATTCGGTCCTGTCGGCGGACCTGCCCTTGAGGTAGGTGACGAGCTTGCCCTCCGGCAGGAACTGCGAGGTAATGTCCACCGCGCTCTGAAGCAGGCCCCCGGGGTTGTTCCTTAGGTCGAGTATCAATGAGTGTATCTTTTCTTCGTCGAGTTTTTTCAGGGCAGAGGAAAGCTCATCCGCCGTGTCTTCCTGAAACTGGAGGACCCTTACATAGCCGACATCGCCCTCGAGCGCCTTCCACCGGACGCTCTTTACCTTTATGATGTCCCTTGTGAGGGTGAAGTCCTGAGTCGCCTCCCACCCCTCCCTCATGACGGTAATCGTAACCTGAGTGCCCTTTTGTCCGCGCATCTTGCTTACGGCCTCATGGAGGGTCATCTTCTTCGTAGGCTCCCCGTTTACCTTGAGTATCCTGTCGCCGGCCTTTATCCCGGCCTTCCATGCGGGCGTGTCCTCTATGGGCGATATGACGGTGAGGACGCCGTCCTTTATGCCTATCTGAATCCCTATGCCGCCGAACTCGCCCTTCGTCTCAATCTGCATGTCCTTGTAGTCTTCCGTCGTGAGGAAGGCCGAATGCGGGTCGAGGGAGCCAAGCATCCCCCTTATTGCGCCGTATATCAGGGTCTTCGTGTCCGTCGTCTCCACATAACTGCGCTTGATGACGGTAAGGACCTCGGTAAATGTCTTAAGCCCCTCGTAGGGCTCGGACTCCGCATTCACATAAGCCCGCTTGCCGACGAAGGCCGCCGTGAGCATGACCGCAAGAAGCAGGGCCGGCAGAACCAGCAGTTTTTTCCTTTTCGACATCCTTCTAAACCTCCAGAGTTATCTTTTCTCCAGCCACTGAAGCGGGTCGAGCGGCTTGCCCTTGTACCTTATCTCGAAATAAAGGGTCAGGGTCTCAAGCATGGGAGACTCTCCCACCCGGCCTACGGCGGCTCCTTTTTTTATTATATCTCCTATATTCAAAAAAATCTCGGAAAGGTTCGCATAGAGGCTGTGATAGCCGCCGCCGTGGTTTAGGATGACGAGCTTGCCGTAGCCCTTGAACCAGTCGGCAAAGACCACCTTCCCGTCGTGGACGGCCCTGGTCGTGGCGCCCGGGGCGGCCTTAATGTGGACGCCGTTTCTGAAGACCTCGATGTTGAACTGCGGGTCTTTCTGCTTTCCGTAGGGCAAGGCGACCTCGCCCGGCACGGGCCATGGGAGCTTTCCCTTAAGGAGGCGGAAATTGCCCTCCGCAAGCTCCCCTTTGGTTTCGGATTCCCTGATAATCTCCACGAGCCTCTTTGAGGCCTCTTCCATCTCCTGAAGCATCTTCTCGTAAAGGACCTTTTCTTTTTTGACCGAGGCAAGGAGCATTTCCTTGCGGGTCTTTTTCAGTGCGAGGCTTTCCTGCGTCCTTCTGATGGCCTCTTCCTGACTCTTCAGCCTTGCATGGAGGGCCTCGAGGCTCTTTTTCTTCCTGCTCAAGGCCTCGTAGTCGGCCCTGAAGGCCGTCATGACCTTGTGCTCGTAAGAGGCCAGCCTGTCGAGGTACTCGAGCCTCCTTAGGAGTTGGGAGAAGTCTTCCGCCCCGGCTACGAGCAGGAGCACATCGCCGAACCTGGCCTGCGTGTAGGCGGCCCTGAGCTTGCGCTTGAGCCATGCACTGCGCTCATCGAGCTTGCCCTTGAGTCTGGCGACCTCTCCGGCCGTCTTCCGTGTATCCGCCTCCGTTGCCGCAAGGACTTCCCTCTGCCTCTTGAGTTCCGAGCCGGTTATCTCAAGCTCCCTCTGCGTCCCTTCAAGCTCATCGAGTATGGAGCTCTCGGCCCGCCTTATGTCCTTGAGCTTTCTCTGATGGGCCTTTATCTTTTCTTCAAGCTGTTTCAGTTTCTCTTCGTTGGTTTCCGCATATGCGGCGGTGAACGGAAGCAGGAGCAAAAATAAGACCGCGGCGACTCTCTTCATTTAAAACTTTACCCTGCCGATTGCGATGAGGGAGCCTAAGAGCCCTATGAGGAGGCCTGCCGGAGGAAGGTATAAGAGCAGTTCCGGAGGCGCCGCCATAGTCCTCAGGACAGGGACGGTCATGTCGAGCCTCGTCCTTGCGAGCCAGACCAATGCCAGGAAGCCGGCCGATGCGAGGAGACCGGAGGAAAGCCCGATGGCGGCGCCCTCCAGCACGAAGGGCGCCCTTATGAAGCCCTTCGTAGCGCCCAAAAGCTGAAGGGTCTCTATCTCGTCTTTTTTCCTGTAAAAGAGAATCTTTACGGTGCTGTAGCAGACGAAGACCACCCCTGCGGCAAGCGCGCCCATGATGAGCATGCCTATGCCCTCGGCCCCGGCCTTTATCGCCTGTATGGCCGAAAGGAACTTCTCGCCGTACTGCACCCCCTCGACCCCTTCCATCCCCTTCAGAGAGGCGGCCATGGCCTTGACCGAGACCTCGGACACCGCCTCCCGCTTAAGCGAGATTTCAAGCGATGCGGGCAGGGGGTTTTCATCGAGACCTTCAAGCACATAGTCCGCATCCCTGAGGAGGCTTTTAAGCTCGCCGAGCGCATCCTCTTTGGATATGAACCTCACCTTCTTTACGCCGGCATGAGATTCAAGCGACCTTATGACGGCCTTCGTCTCCGCCTCCGTAACGCCGTCTTTAAAAAAGAGCGTGAGCGAAAACCTCTCCGGAAGCCTCCGTGTCGCAAGCTCCACATTATGGAAGACGAGCGCCCCGAGCGTGATAAGAAGGAGGCCGGTTGCGATTGTAACTATGCTCAGGATGTTTATCCACTTGTCCTTCCAGAGGCTTCCTGCGGCCAGTTTGAATGTATAGCTGGTCATTTATCCCTGCATCTCCCTTGCGATTGTGCCTCCGTCCAAGACCATGACCCTCTTGCCCGAGTTCCTGAAGAGCTCCCTGTTGTGCGTTGCCACGAACACGGTTGTGCCCCTTGCGTGTATCTCCTTGAATATCCGGACGATGCCCGCGGCCGTGTCCGGGTCGAGGTTGCCGGTGGGCTCGTCCGCAAGGAGGATGAGCGGCTCGGCCACTATCGCCCTTGCAATGACCACCCTTTGCTGTTCTCCTCCGGAGAGCGCGGGCGGGTAGTTGTCGGACTTGTGTCTGAGGTTCACCATCTTGAGGGTTTCGTGCACGAGGGGCTTTATGTCCCCTTCGGAAACGCCCCTTATCCTCAGGGCGAGGGCGACATTGTCAAAGACATTTCTCTTGGGCAGGAGCCTGAAGTCCTGAAAGACCACGCCGATATTCCGTCTGAGGCGCGGTATTCCGGAATCTTTTATCCCGGCGGTCTCTACGCCGTTGACCCAGATGGAGCCTTCGTCGGGCCTTTCGGCGAGATATACGAGCTTAAGGAGCGTGGACTTGCCCGCGCCGCTTGGGCCGGTGACGAAGGCCAGCTCTCCTTTTTCTACGGTAAGGCGTATGTCCTTCAGGGCCCTGAAGCTGTCATAGGCCTTGGAGACATCTTCAAACTTAATCATTGCCCTGCCTGCTTATTATATAGTCGAGGAGCACATCGTCGAGGCCCTTTTCGGTCCCGGCCGCCCCGGACTCTTTTACCTCGGACTCTACGGGTTCCGCATCCCCCGTGTACTTGCCGGAGAGCAGGTCCTTCATAATGCTCTGATGCTGGGCCTTCATTATCCTTTCGACCTTCCCCTGCCAGTCGGCCTCGCCGAGGAGGTGGCCGTAAGTAGTTTTCTTTGAGGCCAAAATGGCGCCCCTATAGTAAAGGAGCGTGGCGACGACGGGGTTTTTGGGGCCGCTGTCTTCCGTCTGCACATGATAGACGGCGCCTCTATAGGTGATATTAGTATTGTAACCCGTCAACATTAAAGTTCATCTATTATAAACGCCCCGCAGGAAAAATGGAAGTCTAAATTTGAAATTTGAAGTTGACAGGGGCCGGGGTTCTTGTTAACCTCAGGCATGCGTCTGACAGCATGTGCGTTTTTAGCGGCCCTCATTTTATTGTCGGCCTGCTGGACGCCTGTGGCAAAGGCATCGGGCGACTCCATAATGACGCTCGATGTCTGTAGTAAACAGTCCGCCGCAAACCAAAACGATATCTGCGTAATCGAAGAGCCTGCATTTCATATTCCGGCCTTTTGGTCCGTAGCGGGGCTTAAAGCGGAACCGCATACAAGCTACCGCCGGATTATTCAATCGGTCTGCGAGAAGCCTCCTAAGGCTTAACGCACGCCTCTTGCGGGCAAACCTTCCCAAAAGGAGCGGTTTGCCCGGTATTTGCTCTCCCGTTTGAAACTTACCCCTGCATCCCGTGGATGCGGGATGCAGGGGGCTTTTTAAAGGGGCAGTGCCCATTCCCGGTGGTCTTGCCACGGGGGGGGTTAATCATCGGAGGTGAGACTTTGAAAGGATTTTGGGTCGCAGTCGGGTTCATGGTCTGTCTTTTACTGACGGTTTCGCAGTATGCGTTTTCCTCGGATGTTGTGGTGCCTGAAGGCTCAAGGTGTGTGGAGTGCGCGATGAAGGTAGACCCCGCCTCCCCGTTTATAGCCGTTATCAGGACGGCGGAGGGCGGCGACCTCTTTTTCTGCGACATAGGGGACATGCTCGTTTATTACAAAAAACTGAAGGAAAAGCCTCCCGGCGTCTCCGTCAGGGACATGGACTCCAAGGAATGGCTCGATGCGGAGAAGGCCCATTATGTAAAGGCCGGGTTTTCAACCCCGATGGGCTGGGGGATTGCGGCCTTCAAGGAAGAAAAAGAGGCGGCAAAGGCAGGCGCCGTGATGACATTGGACGAGGCCGTCGGGTCATTGGGCGCGCCCATGAAGATGAAAAAGCATGGGACTTAAAGGGGGCATACTGTTATTTGTCTTGTTTTTAGCCGTGGCCCCGGGCTGTCGGAAGAAGCCCGAATACCAGTCCCCGACCGCATCCGGGGATTACCTAAGGCTCGAAGGCAAGATTGAGGGCAATGCATACCTGATAAGAAAGGATAAGGTAATCGAGGGGGAGAGGTATTTTTGAGGCATTAAGTTTTAGTTATAAGATGTCTGAAATTATAAATTGACAAATCTCCGGTTTTCTGTTAAAAAGTATTGCGTATAAAGGGCTTTGAAAGGGGGTGGGAAGAAAGAGGCGAGTCGTTTTCAAAAAGCGAAAGAAAGGAGAAGGGATGAAGTATCTCAGGTTTTTTCTTCTGGTTTTGTTCGTTGCGGTTCCCGTGAGCCTCTATGCCGGCGCAAAGAGCATAGATGAGCTTGCAAAGATGTACGACTCCTCGGACTGTAAGGGCTGTCATGCAGAGATTTACGCCCAGTGGGAAAAGTCGCACCATGCGAGGCCCTTTATGGGCGTAAAGGGCGGGATGATGCTGACTCCGCTTGCACAAAAGGGCGCAACCGCATTTTCGCCGGACGACCCTAAAAAGGCAACCCTTAAGAATTACCCGTGCTTCAAATGCCACCTCCCGCAGGCGCTCATATCTGCGGAGGATTCGGTTGCGGTAGAGCTTACGGAGGCATTGCTGACCGCGGCCGATGCGGGCGCAAGCGATGATGCAAAGAAGGCGGCGAAGGCAAAGGTTGCAAAACTCCAGATTACATGCATCGTCTGCCACAACACCAAGGCCATCCTCCACAAGCGCGAGATGGGCGAGCCTGAAAAGGGCGTCATCTACAGCTCAAAGGACAATGAGGCGCATCCGGGCGGAAAGGTTAAAAAGAGCGCGATATTCGTCGATTCGCTCTTTTGCGGACAGTGCCACGGCCTCGGCCCCAACCTCGAATTCGACCAGCCGTTTCAGTGCGCAAACCTCTATGGCAGTTATCTCCATAACTACATATCCTCCGGCGGGACGAAGTCCTGCCAGGACTGCCATATGCAGAAGGGCGACCACCTCATAGCGCCCAACTGGAACGACGACAAGGCAACGGTCGAGCTTCTCGGCAAGGCGATTTCCCTCGATGTGGAAACGCTTGGATACGATTGGCTGAGAAAGGCAAAGACTTATGTGTCTAAGGTTGTCGTGTCCACGACGATAACTACGACTGCCGGGCATAGAATCCCGGACGGCTGACCGTCCCACAACAGAGTGGTCATGGAAGTGACCGCAAAATACAAAGACAAAGACGGCAAGGATGTGGTAAACAAGCAGGAAAGGCATTACCATCCGCAGGCCACAAACTGCCGGGACAACAAGATGAAGTATGGGGCGCAGTGGAAAGTGGCGAACCTGCGCGATACGAGCCTTCAGCCGATGAAACCCAAAAAAGAGACGATGGAGTTCGAACTCCCCGAGGGTGTAAGGACTGCCGATGTGACAGTAGACCTTTTCTACGAACTCGGCACCCCGGACCAGAAATATCCGATTCACTCGGTAACGAAGAAGGTATCGCTCGACAGGTAAGAAGGAACAAATAAGGCGTTAAAGGGGGGCATTTGCCCCCCTTTATTTTTTCCGGTTAAAACGCCGGCTCAGAATGGCACGCCTTCAGAATTCATATCTCATCTGCAGATAGGCGTTATCGTTTCTGCCGAGCCGTCCGAATCTGCCGCCGGAATTTCCTCCGAAGACACTTCCGCCGACTGCGGCCCAGACATTATCCGTGAACTTGTATTTCGCTTCCGGGTTCATCGTGTGATCGCCGTCCGAGGGGCTGTAGAAAACGAAAAGGGAAAGCGTGAGGTCCTGATGCAGGAGCATCCGGGTGAGCCTAAGAGTTGCGAGTTGATAGAGCCTGTCTTCTTTTGCGTAACCGGACGGCAAGCTCGTTTCGTATCGGGAGTACTTCAGCATATACTCGGTGTAATACTGGAGCCCGATATTGAAGTCTTCCATGAGTTGTCTCTTATAAGCGAGCATCAACCGGCTTGAGGAGTTGGGCACGGAGGGGTTGTCTCCCCGCCGGTCTTCCCTCGAATCGTAATATCCGGCCTCGACGCCTAATATGCCCCCGGCCGCCCTGCCCTCTGCGCTTGCGCCGAAAACCGAGAGTTCCGGGTAGAAAAAACTTCCATTTGCCGTCATCGAAGGCGTTCTGAAAAACCCCTTGTAATAATATAGCGAGGCGTCCGAACCTTTTAAATTCCGGTATGCCCGCAGGGCCGCCTCCGTATTTTCAAGCGTCACATCGGGTTCCTCGGCTTCGGGGTTCATCGAATTATGGAAACGTCCCTGTCTCGGCAGTGTATTGCCCTCAAAAAACGGTATAAGCACGACATCGAGATTCGCCGCCCGGGGATATAGGCCGACCTTTAAGCCGTCCACGCCTTTCTTGAGATATTCCATGGGCCTTCCGGCATAGAAGGCCTCGTAGTCTTTGGGGAACACATCGTTTATGAATATCAAGTCCCCGATGCCCCATGTTATGACCTGCCTTCCGAGCCTGAGGTCCCACTTGTCGGCGGTGTAATCGGCGTATCCTTCCCGTATCTCGGCATCGGAGTCGTCATCTATGTGGTCGTAAAAGACATCCGTCTTGATGAATAAATGGTAGGGGTCGCGATTGCCCTCCAGCTTTAACTGCACCCTCTCCTCTGCCCACTTGAAATCTCCGCCGTCGGGGTTTTCCTCAGCGGTGTTTGCGGAATAATTCCCTTGAAGAAACCCATGCAACGACAGGTCGGATGCGAAGGCGCACCCTGCCCATAAAAGGGCCATTGCGACCAATACCAAAAGCGATACGAAGGCCTCGACTGCGCCGCTTACTTTATCCATTTATCGGGCGGTCTTCTGAGGAACCGCTCGCTGAAAAGGCTGTCCTCGATGCCCACTCCGTAGTCGGTCTTCACGAATCGAACCTCTGTTCTGTGGCCGCTCTGGAGGTTCTTCATCGTCCTCTTTGTAGCCGTGGGGATGCCCTTTACATCCGTAATCTCATCTGCGGTGAAGACCTTATAAAGCTCGCCCTTCCGGTCGTAGTATTCTTCCTTCAAGGGCAGACTGCTCAGCTTATCAATCCACGAGAGCTTATAGCCGTAATCTACATCCCCTGCCTTCGGAGTGCTTTTTATCACATAGCAGTCTTTCTCGCCGAGCCTTTCTTCCTTCAGGAGGACGTGCGTGTCGTCCTCTATGTCCCTTCCGGAGATATCCTCGTAGGTAAAGTCCGAACCCACGAAGCTTGAGCGTTTGTCCTGTGCGGCGATGCGTCTTACCATGTTTATTGAGGGCACAAAGAGCCATCTGTCGTCGTCTTTGCGCGGGTATTTATAGACCATGAAGGTCATGTCCTTTACATCCGAGGGCTGAAAGAAGTATATGAAATACTTCTGGTCGCCTCCGACATCGCCGTAGTTCTTCCTGAGCATGGTCATCTCCCTTATCCTCTCCTGACCGCCCTTGCTCACGAGTCTCATCATCACGCGCGCCTTAAAGTCCTTGCCGGCATAGAGAAAGGCCTGCTGTGAGTTTTTCATGACCTCTTCTGCCGTAATAGCCGATACAGCGGCTGGAAGAATCAACGCAAGGAAAATAAGCAGACACCTTTTCATCTTGTCCTCCTTTCCACCATCTTACCACCCCGCAGGACTGCCCGCAATCCCGTCCGGCGGCAACAGGCCCGCTTTTTAGGCCTGCTGCCGCTTACATGGCGTTATCAGGTTTACTTGAGATATCCCAGTTCAGTAACCCGGCGCTTCCCCCCCCTTTGGTTTTGCCGGTTTTTTGGCAGGGGCGGGCGCCTTCTTTTTAATCGGTTCAGCCGGCCTTATCTCTTCCGGGACGACCTCCACCGGCCTGACCTCTGCAACCATTGTCATCTTCTCGACGGGCAGTGTCTCGTCGTTGCCATAGACGATCCAGCTATCGTGGTAGATGGCCGGGTCTTTGAAGCCAAGCAGCCTGAGCACGAAGTAGGAGAGGGAAATCCTGTTTGCTATGTAGCAGTAGAGGACCGTCCTTTTATCCTTGTTTAGGGACTGGTAGAGCCTCTCGAATTGATATGCGGGCCTGAGCTTGACGGTCTTCAGGTCAGCGAACTGGAAATAGTGAGGGACATTGAGATTGGTGTTCGGTATGCGACCCATTCTTCTTACCTTATCTGCGAGGAAGTGACCTTTGGGCGCCTGGGACTCGCCCAGATATTCAGGTATCGTCCTGCTGTCAACGAGCTGGGCGTCTATTTCCCCTTTTGCTATCTTCAAAACCTCCTCGGTGGTCGCAAGCCTGTTTTCCTCGACATTTGCCTTAAATTGTGTCGGAGGAAGCGTATTGGCCTTCTGTTCGAGAGACTTCCCCTCCGATGTCCAGGCGCCGATGCCGCCGTCGAGCACGCGGACATCCTTGTGCCCCAGATACTCCATATACCAGAAGGGCACAAAGACATAGCCTGCGAACTGGCCGTAATACCTGCCTTTGGAGACCTCACCGGGGTCCTCTCTCTGGTCGTAGAACAGAATCGTCCTGTCCCGGCTTATTCCGGCACTGCCGAGTCTCTTTTGGAGATCTTCGACACGGCCAAGGGCAAGCTCTCTTAAAACCCCGATTCCCTTGATATCGAGGTCGCCTCTGAAGAAATCGTTACAGCTCTCGCCAAGGTGTATTGCCGTGGGGATGTGCCCTTCATCGTAGAGGTCATTTGGACGGCAGTCGACGA
>Ga0214473_10012283_pt1 | contig 10054 bp, 8 predicted proteins | sample RVTome_7_FD_203509 | JGI IMG/M metagenome (GOLD analysis project Ga0214473, IMG submission 203509) | Soil microbial communities from uranium-contaminated site in the Upper Colorado River Basin, Wyoming, United States - RVT98D197 | ecosystem: Environmental > Terrestrial > Soil > Contaminated >... | reverse complement strand
TGATGCGGCAGGCGATTTCGCCGCGATTGGCAATGAGGATGCGCTTGAACATGTGGCCTCGGCCGCTTCCTGCCTGCGGGCAGCGTTGCGGATCGTTCGGGCGAATGTCAACGACCCGTCACCCTTGGCCGACCAGCAGCAGGGTCAGCCAGAGCGCGGCAGCTCCCGCCGCAAGGGCGAGCGCGAAGACGGCCACCAGTTCGCGAGCGAACTGTCCCCGGCCGATCGCCACCGCCATGGCGAGCTTGCTCAGCGTATTCGCGGCGACCGCGGCGAGGATGGCGAAGGTTGCGCCCGCGATGCTGAGCGTCTCCGGCGCAAGCCGCGCCATCGCCACCGTGACCGCGTCGACGTCGGCCAGCCCGATCGCGACCGCGCCCAGGATCGCCCCGGTGGCGCCGGTGTATTCGCCGAGCAACTTGCCGGCGACGATCACGACACCGAGCAGCGCCGCGAAGCCGACCACCGCGAGGAAGCTGAACGGATTGCGGAACGTGACGGTGTGCTGCTCGCTGCCGCGCTCGCCACGCCCATAGACCGAGACGACGGCGGCCCCGGCGGTGATGATCGCGCCAACGAGCAGCGGCGGCGCGATCAGGATGAGGAGCACCGGCTTCAGTGCCGCAGCGATCGCCAGCACGCGCAGAAATGAAATCGCCGTCGCGAGCGACACGCCTGCGGCCAAGAGGCGCGGCGCCCCCTCCCCTTGCACGGCGCGGCGCGCATTGGACACGGTCACCGCCGTCGACGACACGAGGCCTCCCAACGCGGCGGAAGCAAGGATGCCGTGCGCGGCGCCGATGTACTTCACCGCCGCGTAGCCGAGGAACGACACGCCGGCGAGCGCGATGGCGATCAGCCAGATTTCCCGCGGATTGATGCCGCCGATGAGAGCTTCGTTCGGCACCAGCGGCAGGGCGACGAAGGTCATCGCCAGCAGCACCAGCCCCGAGCGCAGTTCCTGCCAGGTGATACGCGCGACCCAGCCGTGCAGATTCTCGCGGCCCGCGAGCAGGCCCGCCGTGACCACGCCGCCCGCCGCCGCCGCGCGCATGTCGCCCATCAGCGCATAGGCCCCGAGCGCGAAGGTGACCATGCCGGCAACCGCGGTCGTGGCCGAGAACGTGCCCTCGGCACGGTTTTCCGCATGGCTGAACCAGCCGAACACGGCCGCATAGGCGGCAAAGCCGATCCCGACGATCAAGCCGCCGCCGGCCGTTGCGCCACCGGCGGACATGGCCAAGGCGCCGACGATACCGCCGAGCAGCCCGGAAATGGCGAAGGTGCGGATGCCGGCGGCCCTGCTGCCGGGCGCTTCGTCCCGCAGGCGCCAGCCGCGCTCGAGCCCGATCAGCAGCCCGACGCCGAGCGCCACCGCAAACCGCGAGAGTAATTCCTGGATGTCCATCGTGGCCGCGCCACCTTCTCCCACGGTACGCCGCTGCGGATTACGGCCGCGCCGGCCGCCGGCGGCGATAGCATTCTCCGTACGCGGCCCGCCGCCCTGCACATTTTCCAAATCAGGGCAAATCTTTGCAATAATTCACGCCTGACGGCGCCACCGGCGCCCTCATATAATGTAGCATCCCCCTCGGCGCTGTCGACGGCCCAGCCAAGCCGGCGGCGGCGCGCGCATGTATCCCTGGAGGTTTGTCATGGCATTGGCAATCAACGACACGGCACCGGATTTCGAAGCGCAAACGACCGAAGGCCGTATCAAGTTCCACGACTGGATCGGCAATTCCTGGACCGTCCTGTTCTCGCATCCGCGCGATTTCACGCCGGTCTGCACCACCGAGCTCGGCTACATGGCGAAGATCAAGCCGGAGTTCGACAAGCGCGGCGTCAAGGTGATCGGCCTGTCGGTCGATCCGGTCGAGAACCACGCGAAATGGGCCGAGGACATCAAGGAGTCGCAGGGCTTCGCACCCAACTATCCGATGATCGGCGACAGCGATTACAACGTCTCCAAGCTCTACGGCATGCTGCCGGCGGCCGTCTCCGGCGACCCGACCAAGCGCACGCCGGCGGACAACGCGACGGTGCGCAACGTGTTCGTCATCGGCCCGGACAAGAAGGTCAAGCTGATCCTGGTCTATCCGATGACCACCGGCCGCAACTTCGACGAGGTCCTGCGCGTCATCGACTCGCTGCAGATGACCGCCAAGCATCGCGTCGCGACCCCGGTCAACTGGAAGCAAGGCGAGGACGTGATCCTCACCGCCGCGGTCACCAACGACGAGGCCAAGCAGCTCTATCCGGGAGGCTGGAAGCAGCCGACGCCGTATATCCGCATCGTACCGCAGCCGAAGTAACGCTCTGGCGCCTCGCGCCGAAACGAGATATTTGACGTCGCAGGGGCGCGGCAACGACCGCGCCCCTTGCTATTTGTATCCAGGAACTCGTCATGGCCGATGTTGCGATCCTGGGGGCGACAGGGCCGACCGGAATTCATCTCGCCGACATCCTGCGCGCGCAGGGCATGGCGGTGCGGGTCGTATCGCGCAGTCCAGCCAATCTCAACCGCGCCTTCGGCGACCCTGCCTTCGAGAAGCTCCCCGCGGATCTGCTCGACCTGAGCGATGCCGTCCGCGCCGCCGCGGGCTGCCCGCTGGTCTACGACTGCCTCGGCTTGCCGGCCGATCAGATGCACCTGCATCCGGCGACCGCGCGCAACATCGCCAAGGCCGTGCGCGCCACCGGTGCGCGCTGCATTCAGGTGTCGAGCTACTGGGCGTACTTGCCGTTGCAGGACTCGCCGCTCAACGAAGCCCGTCCGCGCACCGGCGGGCCCGACTGGGTGCGCTGGCGCCGCGAGGCTGAAGATATCCTGCGCGAGGCCGGCGCGGCCATTCTGCATCTGCCGGACTTCTATGGCCCGCATGTCCACACCAGCACGCTGCAGAATGCGCTCGTGGAGGCGGCCGCCGGCAAGACCATGAACTGGATCGGCGCAGCCACGACGCCGCGCGAATACGTCCTGGTGTCGGATGCCATGGAGATCGCCGCCCGCATCGGAAGCCACGACGAGGCCTCCGGCAAGGATTGGATCGTGCCGGGCAGCGGCCCGCTGACCGGGGCGCAGGTCGCCGAGATCGCCGGCCGGCATCTCGGCCGGCCGATCAAGCTGCGCGCGGCCGGCGTCGTTGCGCTGCGGCTCGTCAGCCTATTCAACAAGGAGCGGCGCGGCTTCATGCAGGTCGTCCCCGACTACTTGAAGCCGATCGCCTTCGACGCCGCCAGGCTGGAACGCCTGATCGGCAAGCCGCAGATGACATCGTACGACGCCGGCATTGCCAAGACGCTCGACGCGATAGCGGCGGCGGCGCGGCGGTGAACGGTCCGCTCGCGGGGTGCAAAGCATTCGCGCTCGCAGCCGTGTTTCAGCCTCTGGAGGAGATACGAGTCCGTTTTACCTCCGATCGCTGTTGATCCGCGCAACCCGCCAAAACGAAGAGATGTTGCCAACAAGCGGACTTGAAGACGTTCAGCTCCAAGGGCTCGTTCAGGTCTAATTTATCGAGAAATCGACGCGCTCAGCGCCGCCGCCTGCAAGCCGTAGTTAGGCGAACCCCAGCCCACCGCCCTTGCTACAGAAGATTACTTTACTCCGTACGTGCTGTAGAGCCGATCAATCACCCCGCTCTGGTCCAGCTTGCGGACGAAGCGCTCTTCGATCAGATCGGCGAGCTTCAGGCTCAGCACCTTGGGATCGTGAAGCGCCATCACCCGCTGCATGTTTTGCATCGCCTCGACCGAGGCGTAAGGCTTGCGGATCACACGCGATGAGAAGTTCTTGTAGGCACTTTCTGCGGCTGCGGGGTTCGTGATCTTCATGTGCGCCATGAGTGTCTTTAGAACGACATCCTTGTTTGAAGGCGAGAGGCTGAAGGCGATGCCCTCCACCAGCCCAGTCACTACCTTCTCGACCACGTCGGGCTGTTCACGAAGATAGGCGCCAGCGACCACCAGCGCATTTTGCGCTGCCGAGATGTTGGCGGGGTACATGTCCAGCAGCATGGAAAACCCTTTGCCCTGCAACTGGCTGCTCCGTGCGGGATCGAGGATCACGGCGTCGACCTCCCCCGCCTCGAGCGCCCGCGCCATGCGCGGCAGATTGCCAACCGCCACAAAGCTGATGCGATCCCGTGTGGGGTCCAGCCCGAGGTGTTCCAGCGCCAGCATGGCTTGGATCCAGAACCCGGTCCCGATCCCGAACACGCCGAACCGTTTGCCGCGCAGGTCCTCAGGCGTCTTGATATCCGGCCGGGCCACCAGGTGATTAGCCGCGCGCGCGGTACTGCTCGGTGCCAGTATCCGCAAATCCCTGCCTTCAGTGACCGCCACCATGATGGCGGGGATGCCAACCATGCCGAACGGAATGTCGCCCGTGATCTGGCGAGCCACCCCAGGCGTTCCTTGCAGGAGGACCTGCACGTCGATCCCTTGCTTCGCGAAGAGCCCCTGCTCGTGCGCGATCCAGAGCGGAGTCTCGCCTGGGCCCACGACGGCGTGGATGATGGAGACTTTGGTCTGGGCTGAAGCGACCTGGGCATTCGGCAGCAGCCAAATGAGGGCCACGAATACAGCGACGTGCCATACTGAATTCGCCCTTGTCTGTTTCATAATGCCCCCCCTTATGGAATGGCACCCGGCTTTTCAGCCTGTATGTGCCGTCGCGCGTCGTTCCGTCTCGCGTCGTGTTGGAATTTGACACGATGCGTTCTCCGGTAACTTGAGGATATCGGGTCAGGCGGCGAGGTCAATCGACTGATCGATGGGCTTCATCGCCAGACTCGGCCAGCGTCAACCTTGCGTCTAGCGATTCCGTCGCGCTATCGCGCCGATGGAACTTCCGGTTTGGGTCAATCGCGTCTTTATCGGGCGCGCGCCACACAAGTCCGCTTGAGCCCAAAGAGACATCGATACCACGAATGCGGCTCACCTGCGGCAGAACTGACCTGGATATGGCGACCTCGGATGGATCGATCTGGTGGGCACGGAGCAATTCTAATCCTAACGGGGGGTGCTCCCAACGAATATTAAGACGGGCTACAGTGCGCCATGAACGCGCCGCAGCATCCCGATCTCGGCTTCATCCACCGCTTCGAGCCGGCGACCACGCCGGGGCGGCCGCCGCTGCTCTTGCTGCACGGCACCGGCGGCGACGAGAACGACCTCGTCCCACTCGGCGCGCGCATGTCGCCGGGGAGCGCACTCCTTTCGCCGCGCGGAAAAGTGCGCGAGAACGGCATGCCGCGCTTCTTCCGGCGGCTGGCCGAGGGCGTGTTCGACCTCGACGATCTGAAGGCCCGGACCCATGAATTGGCGGACTTCGTCGCACAGGCGCGCGCCGCCTATGCGCTGGAGCAGCCGATTGCGGTCGGTTTCTCCAACGGCGCCAATATCGCCGCGGCCATGATGCTGCTGCGGCCTGAGGCGCTTGCCGGCGCGGTGCTGATGCGCGCGACGGTGCCGTTTACCCCGGACGAGCCGGCCGACCTGCGCGGCGTGCCGGTGCTGATCCTGGCCGGATCGGCCGATCCTCTGGTGTCGGTGGACAGCCGCTCGGCCCTGGCCGCGCTGCTGTCAGGGGCCGGCGCCGATGTGTCGGCCGTGACGATCGACGCCGGCCACGGCCTCACGCCGCGGGACATCGCGCTGGCGTCGCGTTGGCTCGCGGAGCGCGGCTGACAATTTTTTCGTTTTCCACCAAGAAATAAATCGATTGCACTGCCGGATTGCCTGTCATCCGGTCATGAAGACACTATTGAATGTCTCCCTCGAACAATTATAGAATTCCGGCATAGTTCTAGATTCCATCTGGGAAATGTTGGTCAAGAAATGTGCGAGGAACTATCCGTTCAATCACAAGGGGGGTAACGATGTTTCGACCAACTTTAGTCGGCGTAACGACGCTTGTCGTGGGCTTGGGGACCGCATCTGCTCAAACGCCTGTCGAGCGGGGCAACTATCTGGTGAACACGATCATGGCTTGCGGCAACTGCCACACGCCGCCGAGCCCGACCGGACCGGTGATGGCGAAGTTCCTCTCCGGCGGACTGACCTTCGACACGCCAGCATTCGAGGTGACTGCACCGAACATCACGCCGGATCGCGAGACCGGCATCGGTACCTGGAGCGACAACGACATCAAGAAAGGGATTACGGACGGCGTGCGGCCGAATGGCATTCCTCTGGCGCCGATCATGGCATCCGCGTTCTATAAGGCCCTGATGCCCAGCGACCTTGATGCAGTCGTCGCGTATCTGCGCACAGTGAAGCCGCTCAAGAACAAGGTGCCTGACCCGAATTACAAGGCGGCCGCAGCGCACGAGGCCTATCCCTTGGCCGAAACCAAGGCGACGGCGGCCGATATGCGGGACAAAGTCAAGCGTGGGCAATATCTTGCCACGATCGGGCATTGCATGGAGTGCCACACCCCTCGGATCAGAGGCCACCAGGACTTTGTGAACGATCTCGGCAAGGGCGGGCGTGAGTTTCCTGGCCCCTGGGGCAAATCGGAATCACGGAACATCACGCCTAGCAAGACCAAGGGCATCGGTGAGTGGACCGACGCCGAGATCAAGCGCGCGATCACGCAAGGTATCCGAAAGGACGGCAGCAAGCTCAAGCCGCCAATGGCCTACGCCTACTACGCGAAGATGACCAACGTGGACCTCGACGGTGTGGTCGCTTGGCTACGCACGCTGCCGCCAAAGGAATAACCATCAAAACACATCCGATGGCACTCTTTGAGGTCCAGCAGACGCGGGTGCGGTGACGGCATCAGCAATAGGCCGGAGGGCGCGAGCCGTCCGGCCTTTTTCGTTTCAAATCGGTCTCATGACCCTGCCACTATTTCCGGCGCCAGCGTATTCGGCCGGAATGACGCTGGCCGGCCTTCCCGCCATGACGCCGTCCGTTCAGGAATCTGACCCGCATGCAGGATGACGATCCCACCCAGCCACACCGGCAGCCGCCATACGCGCGGCTCATCGGCACGCGCATCATCCACCTGTCCAAGGACGGAGCTACCGCCGAGCTTCCCGTAACCAACGATGTCGCCAACCCCAACGGCGTGCTGCACGGCGGCGTGCTGATGGCGATGGCCGATAATCTCGGCGGCCGCTCAACCATGGCCAACCTGCCGCCCGGCGCACGCACCACGACGATCGAGAGCAAGACCAACTTCTTCGCCGCCATCCCCGTGGGCGACACCGCCTACGCGGAATGCACGCCGCTGCACCGCGGCCGCACCACCATGGTCTGGCAGACGCGCATTACCCGCGGCGACGGCCGGCTCGCCGCGCTGGTGACGCAGACGCAGCTGGTGATTTTGCCGGGGGGGAAGACCGACTAGCGCAAGCCCCTTTTCGGCCCGCTCGAAGCCTCGCTATACTCGCGCAAAATAAACCGGCGTCCGCACGAGTGGCGGCGGTGATATGCGCTTGGGGGCATGCAAGATGCGAATCCGAATGCTGGCGCTTGTCTGCACGGTCTTTGTGATCGGCGGCGCTATCCTGGCCGAGCCCGTTGCCGCAGCGACCCTTGTCGTCAGCAACGCGACCGACGTCGTCAACGGTGACACTTCGACGCCTCCGAGGCTCAAGGCCAATCCCGGACCAGACGGCATTTCGCTGCGCGAAGCGCTGATGGCCGTCAACAACCGGCCGGGCCCGCACACGATCACGATCGCCAAGACGCTGGCCGGCCAGACCATCCTCTTGACTTCGAGGCTGCCGATGATCCAGCGCAGCGGAATCTCCATCGTCGGCCCGATCAGCGGGCACACCGGCCAGCCGCAAGTCACCATCGATACCCGCGGGGCGACCGACAACGCCGTCACCATGTTTGTCGGCGCGCCATCGTTCAGCTTGAGCGGATTGAATTTCCTGGTCCGCGGGGGTGTCTCGTGCATCCAGATCGGCGGCAGCGTTTACGGGCCGCAGGGACAGATCATCCAGGCTGACAAGGACCTGTTTGATATCCGCATCGGCGAAAGCCGGTTCAGCGCGGCCGGCAATCCCGGCAATTCATTCGCCGTCTGGATCGTGCATTCCGTGGGGATAACGAGGAACGCCGTCATTCGCGGTGTCACGATCGAGAACAACGTGTTCGAACAGCTGTTCGAGGCCGTCAACGCGCAGGCGTCCGGACGTCGCAATGTCATCCAGGACGTCGTCATTCAGCGCAACAGCTTTTCGCAGATGACGCAGTCGGCCACCTCGGCGGTCGAGCTTGGCGTGCACGACGGCTCGTACAACCGAATTCTCGGATCACGCGTCCTGCACAATGTCTTCACCGGCAACTTCATCGGGGTAGACATCAACATAAACCGCGACGCCGGGCCGCCCTGCGGATGCGTCGACACTACGACGACCCGCAACGTCACCGACGATACCCTGATCGAAGGCAACGTCTTCACTGGAAACTTGGAGGCGATTGGCATGGGCTCCGGAGTCGGGGGACCGCCCGGCTTTGCGCCGATCAACAACACGATCTCCAACACGCGGATCGTCAATAACGTGATCAACCGCACCGGCTTTCAGCAGTTCACGAGTGCGGCGGGCGTCCACGTGTTCGACAATCAGAACGGCGCGACCAACAACAAGGTGAAAGGCCTTTCGGTGATCAACAACACCATCAACGGAGCGGGACCGCCCGGCGGCGGCCTCTGGATCGAATCCACCGGCGGCGTCACCGGTGTCGTGGTGCGCAACACGATCTTCTGGGAGGGTGGCGGGTTCGGCGACGTTACCGGCGTGCCGGCCGGCAATGTCCACAATTCGATCATCAACCAGACGGGCTTCACTGGCGTCGATGGCAATTTCTATTCCGATCCGCTGTTCAAGGATGCGGCGGCCGGCAATTTCCATTTGAAGAACGGAAGCCCGGCGATCCGCGCCGGAGCCAAGGCCGGTGCCCCGGCGGTCGATCTCGACTGCCAGCCGCGCCACCCGCGGCCCTCGATCGGCGCCTATGAGGGCAACGGCCCCAACATCTGTCCCACCGAGTAGGAATCCAACGAGCCCGCCGGGATTGGCGCGGACTTGCGCCCATCGGCTGAACCGCTACGGTTGCCGGCGACCGACCAACGGGAGCTTTGGATGCGCCGCGTTGCCTTGATGCCTTCCATCCTGATGATGCTGAGCCTGTTCTGCGCCGCAGCCGCGGCCCAGTCCTATCCGACCCATGCGGTGCGGCTGATCGTGCCGTTCGCCGCCGGCGGCAGCGTCGACGTGCTGTCGCGTCTCGTCGGCGAAGAGCTGAGCAAGCGTTGGGGTCAGACGGTGGTCGTCGACAACCGTCCCGGTGCGGCGGGAAATCTCGCGGCGGAGATCGTGGCCCGGTCCAAGCCGGACGGATACACGCTGCTTGTCACCGCCGCCGCCTTTGCCGTCAACGCGACGCTATATCAGAACCTTCGCTTCGATCCCAAAAAGGACTTCGTGCCGGTGGCGATGATCGGGGCAACCCAGAACGTGCTCGCGACCAATCTCGATCTGCCGGCGAAATCCGTGGCGGAGCTGACCGCGCTTGCGAAGTCCAAGCCCGGCGAGATCAGCTATTCGTCGACCGGCATCGGCACGTCCGGCCACCTCACGGTCGAGCTGTACAAGACCATGGCCAAGATCAATCTCGCGCATGTTCCCTATCGCAACATCGGCCAGGCGATGGCGGAACTGATCGGCGGGTTCGTGAAGCTCGCGATGCCGACCATACCCGGGGCCCTGGGCCATATCGGTTCCGGCAAGCTGCGCGCGCTCGCGGTGTCCGGGCAGGCGCGCTCGCCTGCCCTGCCGAACGTCCCCACCATGGTCGAGAGCGGCGTCCCCGGCTACGAGGCCAGCACCTGGTACGCGGTGCTGGCGCCGGCGGGCGTGCCGCAGGACATCGTCGCCAAGATCAACACCGATATCGCGCAGCTGCTCAACGACCCGGGCATGAAGCGCGAGCTCGACCGCCGCGGCATCGAACCGATCGTGATGACCCCGCCGGCGCTCGCGCGCTACATCGACAGCGAGATCGCGAAGTGGGCCGAGGTGGTCAA
>Ga0214473_10012281_pt1 | contig 10054 bp, 7 predicted proteins | sample RVTome_7_FD_203509 | JGI IMG/M metagenome (GOLD analysis project Ga0214473, IMG submission 203509) | Soil microbial communities from uranium-contaminated site in the Upper Colorado River Basin, Wyoming, United States - RVT98D197 | ecosystem: Environmental > Terrestrial > Soil > Contaminated >... | reverse complement strand
CGAGCCCGGGAGGCCCTGGAGCGCAGTCAATACGCCGGCCCGGCCCCCGTGCCCGTGGCGGTCTACAACGAGGCCATTCGCCGCCAGAGCCGCGGACGTCCGACCGTAAACGCCCGCAACATGGGACACGTGCTGGATGAGTTGATCCTGTCGGAGTCGACCTTCAACCAGATCGGCCCGGCAGTGAACTCGGGGGCTTCGATCTTCCTCTATGGCCCGCCGGGAAACGGCAAGACCTCCATCGCCCGCTCCATCGGGCGCCTGCTGCTGGCCGAGGACATGATCATCCCCTATGCCATCGACATCGATGGGCAGGTGGTCAAGCTGTATGACTCGGTGAACCATGAGCTGTCGCCGGAGGAATCCACGGAGTCATCGGGCACCGGCAGCCTGCAGATTGGGGTCAAGGCCGATCCGCGTTGGGTGAAGATCCGTCGGCCCTTCATTGTGGTCGGTGGCGAGCTGACCATGGATGGGCTGGACCTGGTGTTCGATGATGTTAACAAGTTCTACGAGGCGCCCTTCCAGGTCAAGGCCAACGGGGGCGTCTTCTTGATTGACGACTTCGGCCGCCAGCAGGTCCGGCCGCGGGATCTACTCAATCGTTGGATCGTGCCCCTGGAGAACCGGATCGACTTCTTGACCCTGCATACCGGCCGCAAAGTGGAGGTCCCCTTCGACGTACTGGTGGTGTTCTCCACCAACCTGCCGCCGCGCGATCTGGTGGACGAGGCCTTCCTGCGCCGGCTGCGGCACAAGATCGAAATCGGTGACCCTTCCTACGAGGCCTATCGCCAGATCTTCAAGAAGGTGGCGGAGAACAAGGGGGTTCCCTATTCGGACCGGGGGTTGGCCTACCTGCTGCAGGAGTGGTACATCAAACGCAACCGCAAGCTGCGCGCCTCGCACCCCCGCGATATCTGCGACCAGATCCTGGACATTTCCCGCTACCTGGGCACCGAGCCCACCATGAGCAAGGAGCTGTTGGACCGGGCCGCGGAGGCCTACTTCGTCGAGTTGTGAGATGGCCCCACCGTACACCCCCGACGAACTAATGTGCGTATTGATCGCCCGCCAGATCGAGGACGGCGACGTCGTGGCCCAGGGTCTGGCCACTCCCATCGTTGCCGCCGGCTATCTGCTGGCGTGGCATACCCACGCACCTCACCTGTACTTCGCCTCGGCCATCGGCCAGAGCGTGTGCCGGGAGGGGGCGCCGCTAGGGCTGTGTGGGGCAGAGGCGTTGTGGCTCGACAAGGCCATGAATCACTTCGGATTCGTTCAGGCCGCGGCCGACCTGCTGCCGCGCTTCCATCCCAAGGAGTTCTTCCGGCCAGGGCAGGTCGATCCGAATGGCAATTTCAACAACATTGCGCTGGGTGGCGACTATGCCCGGCCGCGGTTGCGGCTGCCCGGGACCGGCGGCATCCCCGACGTCACGGTCAGCATGCCCAATATCTATCTCTACGTGCCGCGGCATTCGCGAGTCACCTTCGTTGCCTCGCTGGATTATCTCTCTGGCCTGGGCCACCATCCTGACCGCCGGCGCGGCGCCGGTCCGCGCGCCTTGATCTCCGATTTGGGGCTGTTCGATTTCCCGCGCGGTCGGATGCGGCTGACCCACCTCCATCCCGGCGAACGCCTGGAGCATGTGCAGGCCAAGACCGGATTCTCGCTTGACACGGCCTCGCCGGTGCTGGAGACTGAGCCACCTACAGAGCATGAGCTGCAACTGCTCCGGGAGCAGGTCGATCCGCTGGGAATTCGGCGGCTGGAACTGCTCGGAGGAGCCAGGCGCCGCCAGACGCTGCGCGACATCCTGCAGCAGGAACTCGCCCTAACCGCCTCATAGTCCCGCCCCCTGCTTGTTCGGGCTTCCCGGCACCTGTATACTTTCACGGATGCGGTCCCTCGCCGCTCTGACACTGGTCGTGGCGTTGGGCGCCATGCAGTTGGCCCCCGCCGCGACCGCAATCGCCCGGCCGCTGGAGCAAGCGGCCGCGGATCTGATGTCGCGGATGTCCCCCGAAGAGCGCATCGGCCAACTGGTGCTGGTCACCCTGCGTGGATCGAGCCTGGGCGCGGCGAACCCCATCCTGGACCTGCTCGCCAACCAGTACATCTCCGGGGTGGTGCTATCGGCAACCAACGACAACTTCGCCGATACGCCGAATACCCTGGTCCAGGCCAGTGCACTGATCTCCGACCTGCAACAGGCCAATCAACAGGCTAGCCTGCCGCCGACTCCGGATGCCGGGGGCGCGACCCAGACCCCCGAGCGGGTCTATGTTCCGCTGCTGATCGGCATCAGCCAGGAGGGCAACGGGCCGCCGTTCTCGCAAATCCGCAGCGGCCTCAGTCAGCTCCCCTCGGCCATGGCGATCGGTGCCACCTGGGACGCGGAGGTGGCGCGATCGGCCGGTGAAGTGCTGGGCCGAGAGCTGGAGGCGCTGGGCTTCAACCTGCTGTTCGGTCCGTCGCTGGACGTCTTACAGGACCCAACCCAGATCGGGCAAGGTGATCTGGGGGTACGCGCATTCGGCGGCGACCCCTATTGGGTCGGGGTGATGGGCGGGGCCTTCATCGAGGGACTGCATGCCGGCTCCGGCGGTCGGCTGGGGGTGGTGGCCAAGCACTTCCCGGGCCTGGGCGGCAGCGATCGCCCGATCGAGGAGGAAGTTGCCACCGTGCGCAAGTCGTTGGTCCAGCTGCAGCAGATCGAGCTGGCTCCGTTCATCGCGGTGACCGGCGCCGCTCCGGGGACGCGGGCCGGGATCGCCGACGGCCTGCTGATCGGCCAGATTCGCTACCAGGGTTTTCAGGGGAACATTCGCGACACCACCCGCCCCATCGGCTTCGATCCGGACGCCTTCTCACAACTCATGGCGGTAGAGCCGTTTGCCGGCTGGCGCCAGGGTGGGGGCATCACCGTCAGCGGCGCCCTCGGCTCCCGGGCGGTGCGCCGATTCTACGAGTCGCAGGGACAGGGATTTCGCGGCCAGTTGGTGGCGCGGGACGCCTTCCTGGCGGGCAATGATCTGCTGTATCTCTCCACTAACTTCCGCTCCGACGGAGATACAGACACTGAGGCCACCGTCCGCGCTACACTGGAGTTCTTCGTCCAGAAGTATCGCGACGACCAGGTGTTTGCCGAGCGGGTAGATCAATCGGTGGAGCGCATCCTGGAGCTCAAGCTGCGCCTGTACGGGGGGAGTTTTGATCCTGAGCGGGTCATCCCGCCACAGGAGCGCCTGCAGACGGTGGGGCTCGGCGCCCAATTCAGCCTGGAGGCGGCTCGCCGTTCTGCGACCCTGCTGGATCCCTCGGCCGAGGAGCTTCCCGGATTGTTGGGCGGTCCACCCCGGATCGGCGAACGGGTGGTGTTCATCAGCGACGTGCGGGCAGACCAACAGTGCAGTAGCTGCGAGATGACCCAGGTCATCGGCCGGACGGCCATGGAGGACACGGTCAAGCGGCTGTACGGGACCCGTGCCGCCGGTCAGGTGGGAGCCTGGAACCTGGCGTCGCTCAGTATGGGCGATCTGGCAGTTTTTCTCGGGGAATCTCCGCCCAGCACTCCCCGCATCACCATCCTGGCCCCGGAGCAGGTGGATGATGCGCTCCGGCCGGCCGATTGGCTGGTCTTCCTGATTCTGAAGAGCGACCCAACCGCCTTCGGCTCCAACGCGCTCACGCTGCTGCTGGACCAGCGGCCGGAGCTGGTCACAGACAAGAAGGTCGTGGTGTTCGCCCTCGACGTGCCCTACGATCTGGACGCCACCGAGATCAGCAAGATCGATGTCTACTATGCCCTGTACGGCAAGACCAGCCCCTTCATCGAAGTGGCGGCCAGGCTGCTGTTCCAGGAACTCTCCGCAACGGGGGCCTCGCCGGTCAGCGTTCCGGGCATCGGCTATGAACTCCTTCAGGTCACCTCACCGGATCCAGATCAGTTGATCTCGGTGAGAATCCCGGGTGTCGAGACGGAGGGGCAGCCGGGCGGATATGTCGTGGGCGATGTCGTGGAAGCGAGCACTGGGGCCCTGCTGGATCTCAACGGCCATCCGGTGCCGGACGGCACCCCCGTCGAGTTCATCCTCTCCTACCAGGGAGATCCTCTCACGTCAACGATTGAACGCACCACAGTGGCAGGCGTGGCGGTTGCCCCGGTCACCCTGGAACATCTGGGAGTGTTGACCATCCGGGTGGAGAGTGAGCCGGCCAGAGCCTCAGAAATCCTGCAGCTCAACATTCAGGAAGGGGTGGTCACGGTGATCGCGCCGACCCCGCAGCCCTCCGCCACCCCGGAGCCTACCCAGACACTTCCGCCGGAGACGGAGACCCCGTCGGCCGGCGAAGAGCTCCTGCCGGGCCCGGGACAGGGCGACGCCACGGCCGGGGCCGCCCATCTGGGGTTGGGAGTCGTCGGGGTCGGCCTGGTGGCTTCGGCCGGCTACTACGTCTCCGGACCGCAGGTGGGGAACATGCGGGTTCGGCGGTTGCTGCTCATCCTGGTGGGCGGGTTGGCGCTGTACGACTACGTCGCCGTGAATCTGCCTGGAAGCGGTGCCCTGCTGCAGGAATGGGGCGCCTGGGGCGGGCTGGCTTTGGGGATTACGGGTGGGCTGCTGGGCTGGGGAGCGTCCTGGCTGTGGGTCTGGCTAGCCGAAAGAGCTGATGGCGGCCACCAGGAATAGCAGCAGCGCCGCTGCGGCCAGCGCTCGCTCGGTGGGGGCCGACAGCCAAGCCGGCCAGTGGAATTCGGGCAACTCCGTCGCGAGCGGCCGTCGGGCAATCCGTCCCTGAGAGAGGGCGGCCCGCATCGCCGAGATGTTCTCCGGCCGCTCGTCAGGATGGAGTTCCATGGCCCACAGCACCGCCTGCTGGACTTCCGGGACGATCTCGGCATTGTATTCGCGCAGCGGCCGCAGTGAATCCGGCTGCAGGAAGCGCTGCTTGGCTTCGGCCGGAGGGTGGTTAGTCAGCAGGTGGTAGAGGGTCGCCCCGAAGGCGTAGATATCCGAGCGAGGGTCGGTGTGGCCGGTGTCGCCCCCGTACTGTTCCAGGGGCGTGTAGAGGGCAGTCCCGCGGCCCTGGATGACGGTGACGGTCATCTCGTCCGGGACCATCTGCTTAACCAGGCCGAAGTCGACCAGTTTGATCAGACCGTTGGGGGTGAGCTTCAGGTTGCTCGGTTTGATATCACGGTGGACGATGGGGGGATCCTGGACGTGCAGGTATTCCAGCGCATCGGCGATCTGCCCTGCCCACAACAGGACTTCGGCGGCCGGCAGGAATTGATGGTTGCGACGGGCTCGGACCATCAGAGACCTCAGGTCATCGCCCGGAACGAAATCCATCACCAGGTAGTCACGTTCGGCCACGCTGAAGAAGTCCGACACTTTGGGCAGATTGGGGTGGTCCAGGCGGGCCAGCAGCGAGGCTTCCCGGTAGAACTGCTCGCGGCCCTGTTCGCGAACCTCCTCCGGAAGATCCCCGCCCGTCTCGACTTCCTTCACCGCGCACATGCGCCCGTCCAGGCGGTTGTCCTCGGCCAGGTAAATCGAACCCATACCGCCGCGGCCGATGATCTGGCGGATGATGTAGCGTTGACGGAGCAGCTGATCTGGGGTGAGTGGCGGCGCCATAACAACCCCCCTGACTTGAATCCATTATACTCACCCGGGCATGAGCGAGCGAACCGCGGCGCGATTGGGCAGTAGCGATCGGACCCAGGACCTGCCGGTGCTGATTGCCCAGACCGGCAAGCTGAATGGTTCTCGATGGGTGCTGGAGGGGGCGCAGACCCTGATCGGCCGCGGGGCGGAATGCGGACTGGTGATACCCGACCGGCAGGTCTCGCGGGTACACGCCCGCATCGTGCACTCCCCGGAGGGCTACTACCTGGAAGATTTGGGGAGCAAGAATGGCACCCATGTCAACGGGGAGGCGGTGGAGGGGCGGGTGCTGCTGCAGGACGGCGACATCATCCAGGTGGCGCTGGCGATGAAGCTGGTCTTCGTGGGCACCGAGGCCACCATCCCGCTCAACCCGGCGGGAGCTTCTTCCCTTGGCCTGGGACGACTTCGCATGGATCCGCAGGCGCATCGAGTGTGGGTCGATCAGGCGGAGCTGGATCCGCCGCTCTCCCCGCCGCAGTACCGCATGTTGGACCTGATGTACCGCAACCCCGGCCGGGTCGTGGGCCGGGAGGAGATCGTAGAGCACGTCTGGCCGGACGTGCGGGGCTCGGGCGTGTCCGAGCAGGCGATCGATGCGCTGGTACGCAGGCTGCGCGACCGTCTGGCCGAGGTCGATCCCGGTCACAACTACATCGTCACGGTCCGCGGACACGGATTTCGCTTCGACAATTCCCCGTGAGGCTGGCGGAGCCCATGCGTTGGATGAACGACGAAAGGCGCCCTCCGAAGAGGGCGCCTTTGCTTGGTGGAGATGGCGGGAATCGAACCCGCGTCCGAAGGTCTCAGTAGGCGAATATCTACAAGCGTAGTCGGTTTATTGTGATCTCGCGCCGCCGGTCCCGGCCGACAGGGAACTCGACGGGCCAGCCGCTGGCGCCCGAGAGCGCCTCTCGCGCACGCTTAGCGGTGTCGTGTGCGCCAACCCCAGCGTTGTGTCGCCTGGACCGCGCCGGCAGGGGTCGACGCGGAGGGCGCGTCCTCCTACAGGAGGACGGGCTTCCAGCCTGCTGCTTTAGGCAGCGAGCGGGAGAGCCGCAAAGTCAGTGCGCTTGGCACTTGGTTGGTGCGCTGATTTCACGAGCTCGGCGCCTCTCGGCTTGCCATTCGCTTCCGTCCACCCCCGTCAAAGCCATTCATCCCCACGGACAGTGTACCATGGGGCCCGGGCATGCGCATAGCCACTCAAAGTCTATACAACTACCAAACCCCACCCGGGTAGGTGTCGATTCCGGCCTGGTCCTGCAAGCGCTTGTACATGGTGACGTCGGTGAAGACCTGGTCGGCGATCCCATCGTGCATCGCCCAGCTGCGCCCCCGAATGGAATCCGCCATCCAGGCCTGCCGGAAGGGGGAGGAGCCGTCCAGCCGATCGCGAAGCCATCCTCCGGGCTGGAAACCGGTGTGGTAGGCCTCCATCCGCCGGCGACCCTTTTGGTAGGCGAATCCGTAGCGCTCGAAGATCACTGCATTGTGATAGTAGAGCGGATCGATGAAGTACACCTGATGCTCCAAGGAGGCGATGAATGACTCGAAGGCCTCCACGGATTCGCGCAGCATTCCAACCCCTCGCCGCACCTGACCTGGGGCCAGACCGGCGGCCAGTGATTGCTCCTCCGCCGCCAGGTTTCGCTGCGACAGGCCGAATTGGGTGGGGGAGCCGTCCGGCATCCGGTCCACATCGAACCGGGGCGAATGTGGATCGTTCAGAATGTAGAGCAGAATGTAGATCTGCCCGTTCATGGTGTCGGTCAGATGGGCAAAGAGCAGCGGATCCGTCGCCTCCACGCTGTGGAGAAGGGTCAAGGTGACGTCGGTGGTGCCCGGCGCGTAGGTGAAGTCGGCCAATTCCCGGCCCTGCGCATCCCGCAATTCCGGCGAGACCGAATAGCGTGCCAGCAAGGGGCTGGGGATGAACCGCGAATAGATAAGGCGCTTCTCCACCTCCGGCAACTTGTTGAGGGAGGCGATTGAGCTGGCGGTCATCCCTTGCTGCGCTGTCGCAGTGCTCGCTCCACTTCCCTGTTTGCGTCGCGGTCGGCGATCTCCCGGCGCTTGTCGTATTTGCGTTTTCCTTTGGCCAGGGCGATCTCCACTTTCGCCAACCCTCCGCGCAACAGCATCTGAATGGGAACCACGGTGTAGCCGCGCTGACTCATCCGCTCGTCCAGTCGGGCCAGTTCCTTGCGCTGCAACAGCAGCTTGCGGGGGCGACGCGGGTCGTGGTTCTGCCGGCTGGCGGGCTCATAGGGTGCGATGTGCGCGTTCATCAGCCAGGCCTCCCCGTTTTCGAGCCGCACGAAGGCCTCCCGCAGGCTCACCTGCCGGGCCCGCACCGACTTGATTTCGGTCCCGAGCAACACCAATCCGGCCTCCAGGCGGTCTTCCAGGAAGAAGTCATGGCTTGCCTTGCGGTTCCGGGCCACCACCTGGATGCCGTCCTGGGGGGTGCCACTCGGGGTCTCACGCTTCTTGGCCATGATTCGGCCCCGTCACGATCGTTCCGCCGGGACCGGGAAGGGGAGGGGCACCCCGTGCAGCCCAGCCAGGAGGTTGTCGGCAGCCATCTCCGCCATCTTGCCTCGGGTGGTCAGGGTCGCCGAGGCGATGTGAGGCGTGATCAGGCAGTTGGGGAAGCCGTACAGGCGGTGCCCGGCAGGCAGAGGCTCGGGGTCGGTCACGTCCAGCCCGGCCCCGGCGATCCAGCCGTGCTCCAAGGCCTGCACCAGGGCCTGAGTCTGCACCAATCTCCCGCGGGCGGTATTGATCAGGATCGCGCTGGACTTCATGCTTCGCAGGGCCTGGGTGTCGATCAGGCCTTGCGTCTGCGGGGTGAGCTGAGGGTGCAGGGTCAGCACGTCGCTGCGGGCGAGCAGCGTCGGAAAATCCACCCGCTCGAGGCCCAGCGACTGCTCCAGCGCCGGATTGGGGGCCGGGTCGCAGTAGAGTAGCCGCATATCGAACCCTTTCGCCCGGCGAGCCACCGCTTCCCCGATCCGCCCCAGTCCGAGAATGCCCAAGGTTGAATTCGAGACCTCCAGCCCGAGCAAGGCCATCGGATCCCAGGTGGTCCATCCCCCCGAACGCGCGTGGGCTGCGCCTTCCGCAATGCGGCGAGCAACCGCCAGGATCAGGGCGAAGGCAAAATCGGCGGTGGCCTGAGTCAGCACGCCGGGCGTATAACCGACCGTGACGCCGCGCTCGGTACAGGCTGCCAGATCGATGTGATCGTACCCGACCGACAGGGTGCTCACCACCTTCAAGTGCGGCGCGGCGTCCAGCAGTGGCCGATCGACCCGATCGGTCAACAGGCACAGCAGCCCGCTGCAGGGGCGGACCAGTTCGTGCAGCTCTTCAGGGGTCGGCGGCTCGGAATGCGGCCACACTTCCAGGGTGGCCGATGGCTTCAGCTTGGCCAGGGCGGCCGCAGGAATGCGCCGTGTGACCAGGACCTTGGGATTCGGCATGCTGTGGATCCGGCGGGCGGGGCGCCCCGTGGGCCGGGGCGCCAGGGCCAAGTATACCGCCGGGGCGCGGTGCAGCTCCTGCAGGGGCGAACTGGTCGGATTCTGCCCTTCCACAGGCCGGTTCCACCCGGGGGCTGACTAGCGTAACCTTGCGGCATGGCATGCCGCACCCCAATAATACGGGGGCACGGGAATCGCCAGAGCTCCGCTCCGGGCGCCCAGGGAGGGGATCATCGTAGTCGCCATACCCAGCAATCACTCCAATCGGGACCAATCCGCCCTGTTGGTGGTGGAAGACGATGCCGCCATGCTGGTGGCTTTCCGCGACATTCTGGAGAGCGAAGGCTACGCCGTCAGCACCGCCGCCAACGGGCAAGACGCCTTGACCGTCCTGGATCGCATCCAGCCGGATCTGATCCTATCGGACATATCGATGCCGTTCATGGACGGGATCAAGCTCCTCGACGCCGTACGCGAGCGTCCCAATGGCGGCGCGATCCCGTTCATTTTCATCACCGCCCGGGGCACTCGTGAGGACGTATTTGCTGCCAAGGCCAAGGGGGTCGACGACTACATCACCAAACCGGTGACGCGGCAGGAGCTGCTGGCGGCGGTCGAGGCCCGGCTTCAGCGTACCGACGAGCTCATGCTCATCCAGCTCAAGATCGTGCTCCGGGCGCTGGCGAACGCCATCGAGTCGCGTGACCCCTACACGCTGAACCACGTCGAAGCGGTGAACGCCTACGCTCAAGCCCTCGCCAGCGAGTTGGGCTGGCAGCCGGACGAACTGGATGCGCTCGAGTTCGCCGCCATCCTGCACGACATCGGCAAGATCGGCGTACCGGAGAAGGTGCTGATCAAGACCGGCCCGCTCGATCCGGACGAATG
>Ga0214473_10012280_pt1 | contig 10055 bp, 8 predicted proteins | sample RVTome_7_FD_203509 | JGI IMG/M metagenome (GOLD analysis project Ga0214473, IMG submission 203509) | Soil microbial communities from uranium-contaminated site in the Upper Colorado River Basin, Wyoming, United States - RVT98D197 | ecosystem: Environmental > Terrestrial > Soil > Contaminated >... | reverse complement strand
CCAGGCCATCTTCGCCCCCCCCAACAACACCATCCGCTTCTGTGATGTCCCCGAGACAGGGGTAAAGGTGGAGAGGGGGATGACCCATGACGGCCTGGGGAAATACCTCTCCCAGGTCATCTCCAAAGCCCCGGGGGCCACATCCAACATAGTCCAGCTCCTGAAGGATACTGGGACCCATGTGGTGGTGAACTTCCTACCGGTGGGCAGTGAGATGGCCACCAAGTGGTATATAGAGCAGGTGCTGGATGCTGGCTGCGGCTTTGTCAACTGTATCCCGGTGTTTATCGCCCGGGAGCAATACTGGCAGAAGCGCTTTGAGGAGAGGGGCCTGCCGGTTATCGGGGACGACATCAAGTCCCAGGTGGGGGCCACCATCACCCACCGGGTCCTCACCCACCTTTTCCGGCAGAGGGGGGTGAAGCTGGAGCGGACCTATCAGCTCAATTTCGGCGGCAATACCGACTTTCTGAACATGCTGGAGAGGGAGAGGCTCCACTCCAAGAAGGTCTCCAAGACCCAGGCGGTGACCTCCCAGCTGGACTATGATATTGGGGCCGATAATATCCATATCGGCCCCTCGGACTATGTCCCCTGGCTCCAGGACCGGAAGTTCTGCTACATCCGGATGGAGGGGCGCACCTTTGGCGATGTGCCCCTCAACCTGGAGCTGAAGCTGGAGGTGTGGGACAGTCCCAATTCGGCGGGGGTGGTAATAGACGCCATCCGCTGCTGTAAGCTGGCCATGGACCGGGGGTTAAAGGGGGCCCTCATCGGCCCCTCAGCCTATTTCATGAAATCTCCCCCTGTCCAGTATTCTGATGATGAGGCCCACCGACTGGTGGAGGAGTTTATCGCTGGGAAACTCTGAGGGATGAAGATAGCCATCGTTTCCCCCTATGACTTCTCCTACCCCGGGGGGGTGAACAACCATATAATTCACCTGGAAAAGCAATTCCTCAGGATGGGCCACCAGGTCAGAATCCTGGCCCCGCGGTCCAGGAAAGGCCTGACTGTTCCCAATCTCATACCCCTGGGCCGGGCCTTCCCTGTCCCCTCGGGGGGGTCTGTGGCCAGGATTACCTTTTCCCTCTGGCTTGGCCCCCGGGTGAAGGAGGTCATGGAGAGGGAAGCCTTTGACATCGCCCATGTCCATGAGCCCCTCACCCCCTTTCTCCCCGCGCTGGTGCTGATGCAGGCCCGCTGCCCCAAGATAGGCACCTTTCATGCCTGCCACCAGGAGCCCCGGGGCTATGGCCTGGCCAAGCCCCTCATCTCCGCCTGGTTCCAGCGGCTGGACGGCCTTACCGCTGTTTCCATCCCTGCCCGGGACTTCATCGCCCGGCATTTCCCCGGGGACTACCAGATTGTCCCCAACGGCGTGGACCTGGCCCTTTTCCGGCGGGAGACCCCGCCCCTGGAGGCCGTCAAGGAAGGCAAGACCCTGCTCTTTGTGGGCCGGCTGGAGAAAAGGAAGGGCCTGGGCTACCTCCTGGGGGCCTTGGCCATGATAAGGAAGGAAAGGAAGGATGTGCGGCTCATCGTGGTGGGGCCGGGGACACGCCTCAGGGAGGGCTATGAGGAAATGGCCCAGGAAATAGGCGGCGTGCATTTCACCGGCCTTGTTCCCTCTGAGGACCTGCCCCGATACTATGCCTCGGCCAATATCTTTTGTGCCCCGGCCACGGGGGAGGAGAGCTTTGGACTTGTCCTCCTGGAGGCCATGGCCATGGCCAAGCCCATAGTTGCCACTGCCATCACCGGCTTCGCCCAGCTCGTCACCCACGGAGAGGAGGGGGTCCTGGTGCCCCCCAAGGACGAGAAGGCCCTGGCGAGGGCCATCCTGGAGCTGCTGGAAGACCCCGCCCGGGCCCAGGCCATGGGAGAGAGGGGGTGGGAGAAGGCCCAGGGCTACTCCTGGGAGAGCATCGCTGAGAAGACCCTGGCGGTCTACCGGAGGCACCTGGTTGCGGCTCCCCGACTTTAGAAAGGGCGCGGCCCGCCGCCTGAGTTCCGTCCCGGCCCGGTTCCTTGTGGGCAGGATGAGCCCCAATGCCCTGAGCCTGGTGGGCTTTCTCCTGAGCCTGATTGCGGCCTCCCAGGTAGCCCTGGGCCATCTCCTCTGGGGCGGCCTGCTGGTCCTGCTGGCGGGTTTTGTGGACCTACTGGACGGGGCGGTGGCCCGGCTGGGGGGGCAGGCCACCCCTTTCGGGGCCGTCCTGGACTCCGCCCTGGACCGCCTCTCCGAGGCGGCTGTCCTTCTGGGCCTGGTGGTCCATTTTGGGGGGTCCTCCCTGGTCTATCTTATCTACGCGGTCCTGGTTGGCTCCTTCCTGGTGAGCTATGTCCGGGCCCGGGGGGAGGGGCTGGGGCTTGTCATGGAGACGGGCCTCTTCACCCGTGGGGAGAGGGTGGTGGCGCTGGCGGTGGGCCTGGTGTTCCCCGTGGTGCTATGGCCCGCGCTGGCCCTCATCGCCATCCTTTCCTGGTTCACGGTGGGAGAGCGCCTTTTCTCCGTCTGGCAGAAAACGGCCCGGCGTTGAGATGTGCCCTGCCAGGTAGGACGGTATTGAAAGGAGGCCCATGAATCCAAGAAGACGGACAGTTTGGGTTCTCGCTTTGTTGCTGGTCAGCGGGGTGCTGGTGTTGAGCTGCGGTCGTAAGGCCACGCCCACGCCTACGCCTACGATGGCGTCCCCTGCGCCAACCGGTACCCCTATCAGCACTGCCGATTTGCTGAACAGGGTCTTCCCCCCGGGGGATGGACGTGAACTGGTGATTGAGAACTGCTTGAACTGTCACGGCCTTGGCGCCATTGTCCTGAAGGGGTCGCAGAAGGATGCGACTGCCTGGGCGGCCCACCGGGCCTACCACGAGAGGTCCATGGTGGTTTGGCTGACTGCGGCGGAGAAGGACAGGCTGTGGGGGTATCTGGTCAGGACATTTGGCCCGGGCAAGCCGGCCCCCGAACTGCCGAGCCAGATTGAGCTGTTCTACCGCGCGGAGTTCGATCAGCCTACATGAACCGGACTGACGTGGCCTGGACAGGCTTTTGACGAACAATAGCTTTTCTGGCATAGTAGGAAGACCATGCCGGCCATAGCTATCCTGGGGGGCCAGTGGGGGGATGAGGGGAAAGGGAAGGTGGTGGACTACCTGGCCCAGCGCGCCCACACCGTTGCCCGTTTTGGCGGCGGCAGCAACGCCGGGCACACTGTCATCAACCAGTATGGCGAGTTCCGTATGCACCTGGTCCCCTCGGGGATTTTCTATCCCCATGTCACCTGCCTAATCGGCAACGGGGTGGTGGTGGACCCCAAGGTCCTACTGGAGGAGATTGACCTTCTCCGCGGCCGGGGGGTGGACACCTCCCGCCTGTTCCTCTCCGACCGGGCCCATCTGGTCATGCCCTACCATTTCCTTCTGGACGGGCTGGAGGAAGAGGCGCGGGGGGCCGGGGCACTGGGCACCACCCGTCGGGGTATAGGCCCCTGCTATGTGGACAAGGCAGCTCGCCTGGGCATAAGGGTCGGGGAGCTACTGGACCGGGAGGCCTTCAGGAAGCGCGTGGCCTTCGTCCTGGAGCAGAAGAATGCCCTCCTCACCCGGGTCTATGGCCGGGAGCCCCTTTCCCTGGAGGGGGTCTTCAACGAGTATTGCGCCTACGGGGAGCGCCTGCGTCCCTTCATCCGGGATACGGGACTCCTTTTGGAGGCGGTCCTGGAGCGGGGGGAATGGGTGGTCCTGGAGGGGGCCCAGGGGGCCCTTCTGGACTTGGACTTCGGCACCTATCCCTATGTCACCTCCTCCTCCCCCACCATCGGGGGGGCTCTTACGGGGCTGGGAGTGAGTGCCAGGAGGCTGGAGCACGTCCTGGGGGTGTTCAAGGCCTACTCCACCCGGGTGGGGGAGGGGCCTCTGCCGACGGAGATGGAGAAAGAGATGGGGCAGAGGGTGAGGGAGCGGGGCCATGAATACGGGACCACCACTGGAAGGCCCCGGCGCTGCGGCTGGTTTGATGGGGTGGCCGCCAGATACGCCTCCCGGCTCAACGGCTTTACTGGTCTCGCTATCACTCGCCTGGATGTCCTGGATGAGCTCCCCGCTCTCAAGCTCTGTGGTGCCTATAAAGTGGGTCACGAGACCCTGGAGCATTTCCCCGCCAGCCTGCCCCTTCTGGAGCGCTGCCAGCCCGCCTATGAGGAGCTTCCCGGCTGGCAGACCCCCCTCCGGAATATACGGCGCTTTGAGGACTTGCCCCCCCGGGCTAGAGCTTACATAAAGAAGATAGAGGAGATAGCTTCCTGCCCGGTGGTGCTCGTCTCCGTGGGCCCCCAGCGGGAGGAGACCATCCTTATCAGGCCCTTATTCTAGCCCAGAAGGCTATGTGGGCAGGCCGACCGGCTTTAGAGTGGTTCTGGCAATTGCAGGTAGAGGGCCCGTGTATTGCCCTTTGTGCCGGGGGCATCGGACTTGTTGTACATGCCCTGGGTGCTATCGCCTGGTTCCGATGGGGGAAGGCCTGGCCCTTATCTAAAACCGTCCAGGAAGGCCTTTACGTTTTTGCCCAGGACCTTGTCGTTGTAGCCGCCCTCCAGGACGGCAAACCTTCTGCCACCGCTGTTTGTCTCGGCCGCTCTCTTGAGCAGTGTGCCCATGGTTGTGTAGTCCTGAATCTCAAAAATCTTGCCCCAGTCTTCCTTGCCCGCATCAAATCCGGCTGATACGGCCAAAATATCATATTGTCTTGGCTCCGCGAGGAAGGCTTCCAGTTTCTGGAGCAGCATGGTCCTGTCCCCCTCCTGACTCACCACGTGAAAATAGGTCACTCTGGGGTCATCATTCTGGGGGTTATCGAATATGTTACTTGTCCCATCGCCGAAATGGAGGTCAAAGTCCACAATCAAGGCCCTTTCTATCTTCTTTTCATCCAGTAGCTTCGTGACCGCGACGGCGATATTGTTAAAGTAGCAGAAGCCCCAGGAGGAGTCGGGGCTGGCATGATGGCCGGGGGGCCGATTGATGGCCATGGAGACCTGTCCTGCCATTGCCACCTCCGAGGCCAGGAGCGCCCCGCCGGCGGACAGGAGGGCCGTCTCATAGAGCTCACCGCCATTCCGTTTAACTCCGTCAATCTGCCGCTGGGTATGGACCCTTAGCAGGTCTTCTACCTTGGCCGGTTCGGGCTCGGTGAAGACAAAGCCGGGAACTCCCTGAAGCTCTTTCAGGATGGCCTCTATTCTCCCGGGGGCGGCCGCCGCCTCTTTAGAGTAGAGCGTTAGATAGGCGGGATGGTAGATTATTAATACCCCATTCTGCTGAGGGGTCGGGAGCCTGGTCTCCCCGGGGGTTGGGGGTGTGGCCCCGGGGGTTGGGGGTGTGGCCCCGGGGGTCAGGCTGACATTAGGGGTTGGGGAGTTGGGCTGCCCGGCAGTCGGGGTGGCCTTGCAGCCAGCGGGCAGGCCCAGGACCAGCAGCAATAACGTTGCCCACAGCAGTCCCTTCATTTCCCTTCCGGTGGGGGGTGAGGAGGCAGGTCTATCGTGCAGTTCTTGAGGGTGGAATCTATCTGGGCGGCGGTCTTCTCATCGGGCTCTACCAGGGGGAGGCGCGGCCTACCCACCCGGAAGCCCACCCTGTTGAGGGCGTATTTGAGGGGGATGGGGTTGGCCACCAGGAACATGGCACTAACCAGGGGCAGGAGCCGGCGGTGGATGGCGGCCGCCTCGGCGGTCCTGCCCTGAAGGAAATCGTCCATCATCTCCCTTATCTGCTTTCCCACCAGGTGGGAGACGACGCTGATGACCCCGTAGCCCCCCAGGGCCAGGATGGGCAGGGTATCCCCATCGTTCCCGCTCCAGACAAGGAAGTCCTTTCTCCTCACCCCCTGGATAATGCGTGCCACCTGCTCCAGGTTGGCCGAGGCCTCCTTCACGCCGATGATGTTATCTATCTCTGAAAGGCGGAGGACCACATCGGCGGGGAGGTTGGTGACGGTGCGGGAGGGGACATTATACAGGATGCAGGGCAGGCGGGTGGCGCTGGCGATGGCCCGGAAGTGCTGGTAGAGGCCCTCGGGGGTGGGGCGGTTATAGTAGGGGACCACCAGGAGGCAGGCATCCACCCCCAGCCCCTCCGCCTCCAGGGTGAGTTCAATGCTCTCGGCGGTGTTGTAGCTTCCCGTGCCGGCCACCACCGCCCCTCTGTTGCCCGCGGCCTCTCTCACCTGGGCGAAAAGCTTTAGTTTTTCCTCCCGGCTCAGGGTGGGGGCCTCGCCGGTGGTGCCCGAGACCACCAGGCCGTCGCTCCCTGAGGCCAGAAGGGCTCTGGCCAGGCGTTTTGCCTGGGGGTAGTCCACCTCTCCCCGCTCGTTGAAAGGGGTGACCATGGCGGTGATGAGGCGGCCCAGCATCTATAGCCAGCCGTTCTGGAGCAGGGCCTCGGCTATCTGGATGGCGTTGATGGCCCCCCGGCGCAGGTTATCGGCCACCACCCACATGGTCAGGCCGTTGGGCAGGGCCACATCCTGCCGCACGCGCCCCACATGGACCTCGTCGGTGCCCGCCACGGCCCAGGGCTGGGGATAGAGGCTCACCTCGGGGTCATCCTCCACCTTCACCCCCGGGGCCTGGGCCAGTAACCGGCGGGCCTCCTCTGGGTTGATGGGGTTGGTGAATTCCACGTGGATGGCCTGGCTGTCCCCGATGTAGACCGGCACCCGGACGCAGGAGGCGGAGATAGCCAGGTCAGGGGAATGCATCAGCTTGGCGGCCTCCTCTTTTATCCGCCATTCCTCCATGGTATAGCCATTGTAAAGGAAGACGTCTATTTCCGGTAATATGTTGAAGGCTGTCTGGTGGGTAAAGACATGTGGGATGACGCCCTTTCCCTCCAGGACCTGTTTGGCCTGGTTGGTGAGCTCTTCCATAGCCGCCGCCCCCGCCCCGGAGACGGACTGGTAGGTGGCCACCACGGCCCTCCTGATGGGGTTTACCCGGTGCAGGGGGGCCAGGGCCATTACCATCTGGATGGTAGCGGCACTGGGGCTGGCGATGATCCTCTTGTGGTGCTTCAGGTCTTCCAGGTTTACCTCAGGGACCACCAGGGGGACCCAGGGCTCCATGCGGTATGTAGCCGACTGGTCTATTACCACCGCTCCGTTCTTGACTGCGGTTGAGGAGAAACGGCGGCTAGCTTCAGTGCCGGCAGCGAAGAAGACCAGGTTCAGACGGCTCAGGGAGGCGGAGGTGAGCTCCTTCACCTCTATCTCCTGGTGGTTGAAGAAGAGCTGCTTGCCGGCGGAGCGGTCGGAGGCCAGGAGCTGAAGGGAAGTGAGGGGGAACTGCCTTCTCTCCAGGAGCTTTAACAGCTCTCGCCCCATCAGGCCGGTGGCTCCCACCACGGCCACATAGAGGGGCTTCACGGCGGGTTCCCTCCCAGGCCCAGGAGCTTCTCCAAGCCATAGACCAGTCCCTTGAGCTCCACCACTGCCTTAATGGCCAGGAGGACGCCGGGCATGAAGCACTCCCGGCTTATGGCATCGTGCCTGATGCTGAGGGTCTGGCCCGGTGCCCCGAAGATGACTTGCTGGTGGGCCATGAGCCCGGGGAGGCGCAGGCTGTGGAGGGCGATGCCACTCAGCTCCCCGCCCCTGGTGCCGGGGAGGTTCTCCTTCTGGGTGATGGGATGGAGGAAGGGCTTCCCCCTGGCCTTGGCTATGGCCCTGGCTGTAGCCAGGGCGGTGCCTGATGGGGCATCCAGCTTTTCATGGTGGTGCATCTCGATAATTTCAGCGTAGTCAAAGTAGCGGGCAGCTAGTTGGGCGAGGTAATTCATGACCACCGCGCCCAGGGCGAAGTTGGGGGCCGCCACCACCCCCACCCCCGCCTCCCGGGAAAGGCGGTCAAACTCCTCCAGGTCATGGGGGGTAAGGCCGGTAGTGCCCATGACCAGATTTACGCCTTTACTGGTGGCCACTGGCACCAGGGCCCTGGCGGCCTCGGCCACGGAGAAATCGGCCAGGACCTGGGGCTTGCCCCTTACCAGGACCTCCTCCAGGTGGGGGGAGTAGAGGATGGTTTCAAAGCCTGGGGGCAGGGGATGGGCGGGAGCGCGAATATCCACCGCCCCCACCACCTGGAAATCCGGGTTCCTGCTCAGGGCCTGGAGAAGCTCCCGCCCCATCTTCCCCGCCCCGTGGATGGCCACCCGGAGAGGCATTGCGTCTACCGGTGGGGGTTGTCCCTGGGGTGGGGCCCCTGTCGCTGATGAGGCCCGGAGTGAGAGGGGGGGGGACGGTGGGGCTGATGGCTATCCGTTGGCCGGGCCCCACTTGCCTGCTGAGGGCCCTGTAAAACGGCGCGGCGGGAGAGGTTGACCCTTCCCAGGCGGTCTATCTCCATCACCTTGACCATTATCTCGTCCCCCACCTTCACCACATCCCCGGGGCGGCGGGCATCGTGGTCCGCCAGTTCCTCCACGGGGACAAGTCCCTCCTTACCCGGCAGGATCTCCACCATGGCCCCGTTGGGGAGTATGCGGGTCACCTTGCCTGTAAAGACGGTCCCCACTTCCACCTCTTGGGTGAGGTTCTGTATCATCTTCATGGCCTTCTGGGCGGCCTCCTCGTTGGTGGAGCCGATGACCACGCTCCCGTTATCGTTGACATCTATGGAGGCCTTGGTCTCATCAATGATAGCGCGGATGCGCCGGCCTCCTGGGCCGATGAGGGCGCCAATCTTCTCTGTGGGTATGGTCATCCGGTACATGCGGGGGGCATAAGGGGAGAGTCGGGTACGGGGCTGGGCAATGGTCTGCCCCATCTTTTCCAGAATCTGGAGCCGGGCCTCCCGGGCCCTCTTCAGGGCCTGCTCCAGGATTTCAAAAGCTACCCCTTTGAGCTTTATATCCAGCTGGACGGCGGTGGCCCCCTTTTCTGTCCCGGCCACCTTGAAGTCCATGTCCCCGTAGGCGTCCTCCAGGCCCTCTATATCGGTGAGGATGACATACTGGCCATTCTCACCGGTGATGAGGCCCATGGCCACCCCCCCCACACCAGCCTTGATGGGGACCCCCGCGTCCATCAGGGAGAGGCTGGAGGCGCAGGCCGATGCCATGGAGGTGCTGCCGCTGGAGGAGAGTACCTCCGAGACCAGGCGGATGGTGTAGGGGAATTCCTGTTCGGAGGGTAGGACCGGCTCCAGGGCCTTCTCTACCAGGGCGCCGTGGCCTATCTCCCGCCGGCCAGGGGAACCCACCCTCTTCACCTCCCCTGTGGAGAAGGGGGGGAAGTTGTAGTGGTGGATAAAGCGCTTGGACTCTTCCGGGGAGAGGGTGTCCAGTTCCTGCTCCTCCCTGGTGGAGCCCAGGGTGGTGATGGTCAGGACCTGGGTATTGCCCCGGGTGAAGAGCCCCGAGCCATGGGTGCGGGGCAAAAGTCCCACCTCCGCGCTGATGGGGCGGAGCTGGGTTAGGGGGCGACCATCAGGGCGGCGGCCCTCCTTGAGCAGTACCTCCCGGAAAGCCTTTTTTGCCTGGGCATCAAAAATGGCGGCTATCTCTTCCGGGGGGTAGGTCTCCTTCAGCTTCTCCAGGACCCCGGCCTGGAGCTGGTCAAGCCTTGCTTGCCGCTCTGCCCTGTCCACCCTGAGGGCCTCCAGGAGCTTTCCCCCCAGGGCATGGACGACCGCCTGGATGGCCTCGGGGCTGGGCTGCCAGGGCTGGAAGGACATCTTGGGCTGGCCGAGCTTTTCCCTTATCTCCTCCTGGAGGCGGATGATTTCCTGGTTGGCCTCCTGCCCATAGCGGAGGGCCTGCATCAGCAGGTCGTCGGGCACCTCTTTGGCCCCCGCCTCCACCATGACCACGGCGACTTTTGTCCCTGCCACCACCACCTCCAGGGGGCTTTCATTTGCCTGGGAGAAGGTAGGGTTGAGGAAGAAGCTGCCCCCCGAGTAGCCCACCCGCACCGCTCCCACCGGGCCTTCAAAGGGGACGGGGGAGAGGTGAAGGGCGGCGGAGGCTCCCACCACAGAAAGGATGTCGGGCGGGTTCTC
>Ga0214473_10012278_pt1 | contig 10055 bp, 10 predicted proteins | sample RVTome_7_FD_203509 | JGI IMG/M metagenome (GOLD analysis project Ga0214473, IMG submission 203509) | Soil microbial communities from uranium-contaminated site in the Upper Colorado River Basin, Wyoming, United States - RVT98D197 | ecosystem: Environmental > Terrestrial > Soil > Contaminated >... | reverse complement strand
TCCGGACGGGGGTGGCCAGGCTGGAGCAGGCATATTCGTCTTTCCACCGGGGTTAGGTCTCTTATAGCGATATGGGAAAAAGGGACAGAAAGCAGTAAGCAGTAGGCAGAAAAAACAGGATCTTTTTATACTGCTTTCTGCCGTCTGCTTTCTGCCTACTGGATTTACGAGAGGGCAAGATTCGTGAAGATTCTACTCGTTGAGGATGACAAAGACATCGTTCGATTTCTAAAGAAGGGACTGACAGAGAATGAGTATTCCGTGGACGTCACTTTCGATGGAGAGGCGGGGTTATCCGCAGCCCTCCATAAGAGCTACGACCTGGTCATTCTGGACATCATGCTTCCCAGGATGGAGGGCACGGAGATATTGAGAAGGCTGAGAGGAATGGAGGTCCAGACTCCTGTTATCTTCCTGACGGCCCGGGACACGGAGCGGGATATTGTGCATGGCCTCAATCTGGGAGCGGACGATTACATCGTAAAGCCTTTCTCTTTCAATGAGCTTCTCGCAAGGGTGCGGGCTATCGCCCGGAGAGGGAAGATGACAGCCCTCTCTTCGAGGTTGAAGGTCGCAAACCTCGTATTGGAACTGGACGGACACCAGGTTTCCAGGGATCAGGCGAGGATTGGCCTCACCCCAAAGGAGTACGCCCTTCTTGAGTTTTTCATGAGACACCCGGGTGAGATCATCACACGCACGATGATTACGGAGAAGATCTGGGACTATCAATTCGACGCAGGGACGAACGTCATCGATGTCCACGTATCCCATCTCCGTAACAAGATCGATAAAGACTTTGAGCCGAAGCTGCTTCACACCGTGAAAGGGGTGGGATATGTCCTTGAAGACCGGGGGTAGGTTTTACAGGAGAACCGATGTTAAATTGACCCTGTGGTACGTCCTGACTTTCGTGGTGTCTGCTACAATCATCTGCGGTTTTGTCTATTTTCGAGTAAAGAACCAACTTACTAAAGAGGTAGATCGCTTCATTCTTGACGAAACGAAGGAATTAGTTGAGACTTTTTTTCGAACCCACGAGGATGAAACAGCTTTTCAAGATTTTGAAAGCCACGTGGAAGGGAGAACCCTTTATCCCATTTACTTCCAGATTCTTAAGGAAAATGGGGATGTCGTTTATGCCTCAGAGAAATTCAGGAAGATCGGATATGAGGCAAAGCAAATCATCCTTGAGAATGCGAGAAATGGCAAAGAGACACAAGAGAATTTCCGCCCTCCCCAGAGGAAGCGCCCTCTTCGGTTGATCAGCACCCCGTTTCGAAAAGAAGGCAGGTTGCGCTATATCATCCAGATGGGCACTCACCTTAAGTTTGTGAGAAAGAACCTTTCGCAGCTCAAATATAATATGATTACCGCCTTTCCCATTGTCCTGGTTCTCGGGACCCTGGGAGGATGGGCGTTAGCCAGGAAATCCCTTTCTCCTATTGGCTACATCACCTCAAAAACGAAGAGGATTACGTCGAGCAGCTTGAGCGAACGGTTGGTTCCCAGGGGAGCCGGTGACGAAATGGATGATCTCATCCGGACGATCAATGACATGATCTCAAGATTGGAGGATTCTTTCAAGAGAATGGCAGAGTTCACCGCAGATGCCTCTCATGAGTTGAAGACGCCCCTCTGTGCCATGAGGGGAGAAGCAGAGGTCCTTCTTTCAAAAGCGAGAGGCGCTGAAGAATATCAGGAAACATTGGCCGGTTTCATCGGGCAATTCGACCGCATGAACCAGGTGTTGAACGATTTGATCCTCCTCTCCAAATCAGATTCTGCGCAGGTTGAATTGCGGATGTCCCCTGTCAGGATAGATCTCTTGCTCACAGATCTCCTGAGTCTTTTTCAAGCCCTGGCGGACCAGAAACAAATCGCGCTTACCGCCGGTCCTCTCCAGGAAGTGGTCCTGATGGGAGATAAGATACGTCTCCAGCAGCTCTTCACCAATCTGATTGACAATGCGATTAAATATACTCCGGAGGGTTCTGTTCAGGTTTCCCTGGACAATGAAGGGGAATCGGCTGTCGTAAGAATCAGAGATACGGGCATCGGCATTCCCGGAGGAGAGCGTGATATGATCTTCAAACGCTTCTATCGGGTGGATAAGTCCCGATCGAGAGAGACCGGAGGGGCGGGACTGGGGTTGAGCATTGCCGAATGGATTGCTCATGCTCATCACGGAAGAATCGAGGTTGAGAGTGAATTGGACCGGGGTTCAACCTTTACCGTGTATTTGCCTCTGCAATGCGACAGGATGATTGATTGATTTAAGGACGGATTTCCACGCGCTGTCAGTAAAGATGAAGGGAACATTAAGAAATCTTAATGTTCCCTTTATCTTTTTCTAATCTTTCCCTGTTATAATTGCCCGGTTTCAACAAGCGAAAAATTCAGACATCAAAAGGAGGTCCCGGTCAATGAAGAGAGTTCTGCTCGCATCACTCGTGTTGTTCCTGTGCTTGTTCACCCTTCACCTTTATTCCGCCCATGCCAAAATGGGCCCCGGTCCGTCCAAGGACCCCATTACCGGAAAGGCCTATGCGGGATCTGAAAAATGCAAGTCCTGCCACAAGGCCGTGTATGATTCCTGGAAGAACACGCTTCATGCCTGGATGGTTCGTCCAATCGCTAAAGGCGATCTAAAGAATGCCAAGGCGGACCTTACGATCGAGAATGCTCCCAAGGCGGACCAGTATGACTGGGCGTACGTCATCGGCGGCTGGTACAAGGAAGAACGTTATACGTTCTGGGATGAAAAGGGGAATATCATAGACGGCGAATTCGAATATAACAAACCGAGAAACCATTTTTCCATTCGCAAGACCAAAGATGGAGGGTTGTCCCGCGGCGACTGGTTTAATGAGTGCGGTTACTGCCATGCCACGGGCACGAATTACAAAGAACGCACGTTTGTTGAATTTAACATCGGCTGCGAGGCATGCCATGGCCCCTCGGCAGACCACGCCGCGGCGCCCAAGAAGGTGAAGGCCGTCATCGACAAGAATACCGAGAACTGCGGGCGCTGTCACATCCGCGCCCGGATGAAAGGCGACCTGAAGAAGTTCAACTATCCGGTTCACTACGAACTGAACAAGTCTGAAACCTTAATGAAGGACCTGGACCCTGAGCCGTATACGGCGCCCGGATCCTTCTGGCCCGACCAGAAGAATGCAAATCGCCATCGCCAGCAATATCTGGAATGGATAAAAAGCAAGCATTATGGAGTGCCCGATCTCAGTTGTGTTACGTGCCATGATCCCCACGTCGGAAGTCTGAGCTCTCGTGTGGGCCAATTGAGAGCAGATGAGCGCGCGATCTGTAACAAATGCCATGAGGGGATTGTGGAAGATCCTAAAAAGCACTCGGGACATCGCTATGAAGTCGCTTCTTGCACTTCGTGCCATCAACCCTATACCATTGCTTCCGGATCGATCCCAAATCACACCTTTGAGGCCATTCCACCTTCCAAGACCCTTCAATACGGAGTGGATGACAAGACGGGCAAGCCGAAGATGTCCAACTCCTGCAGCCTTTACTGCCACACGAAAGAATCGGCATCGACAATGAATGACAAATACCAGACTCTCTTTAAGAAAGGCAAAAAATAACCTCAGAGTCCGGGGGATGGCTGGTCACCATCCCCTTTCTTCGCCCGGGATAATACTTAAAAGAGAAAGAGGAGGAAAAGAGATGAAAAAAGTGTTGGTCCTATGTCTCATATGGCTTCTCTCACTTGTTTTTGCAGGCATGGCTTCTGCTCAAGCCAAACTCGATTTCAAAGTAACGGGAAGGTTTGACGCAGACTGGATCTCGGGGAAAAACAATCCCCGAAACAATACAAATGCCACGCTTTTCCAATTCGGGCCCTCGGCCTTTACGTTTGGCGGGGCTCCTGGCTTTGCAAAAGGCGCTGCCGTCAATAAATCTAATTCATGGCTGAATTCCCGCGGGACCCTCATATTTAACGCAGCCATGGGCAAAGAGGTAAGCGGGACCGTCATCTTCGAGATGGACGCGGACCCGTGGGGTGGGAGCCCGGGTGGTCAGATCGGAAGATTGTCTGAAAGAAATACTGCGGGGTTCTGGGGAGGTGACAGGGCCGCCGTCGAGGTCAAGAACGTCTACTTCGATTTCGGCGTCCCGGCTATTCCCTATCCGACGACAGTACGGGTGGGAGTTCAGCCTCTCGGTATTCGACCTACCTTTTTCGTCTACACCGACGGACCGGGAGTCGTGGTAGGCCTAAAAGCAGACCCGGTAACCATCTCTCCTTTCTGGTTCAAGGCGGTGGAAGGGACTGACTGGGCTGCTGACGATGTCGATGTGTATGGTCTCCAGTTAAGGGCCAATATCGACAAGCTAACCGTCGGCGGCTACTGGGTCTACTACAACATGAACAGCTATCCTTTCTTCGTGAACTCTCCTCTGTTGGTAGGGACTACCAATACCGGGTTAAACGCTCTCGTCACCGGCACTCAGAGGGCTGCTTTCTGGTGGCTCGGAGCATATATGGACGGTAAAATGGGTCCTGTCGACCTCAACTTTGACTTTTTCTACGATGATGGCGAGGTGGAGAGTAGACGGTCGGCCGCGAGGGATGTCGATTACAGTGGCTGGGCAACACGGGCCAAGATTGACTACCCGCGGGAGAAATTCAATTTCGGGGTCATAGGGGCCTATGGGTCCGGTGCGGATGCGCGCAAGACGTCGACCAGCGGCCTCCCTGGAACCGTTGTGGCAAATGGTACAGCACTTACCAAGAAAGTCAAAGCCGCTGTCAATCCCCCTGGTGACGAAGCTTCAACGAATTTCGGGGAGTCGTTAATATTTTACAGCTCTTCTATCGTCCGCGGCACGGGTTGGGCAGCTACTCAACATAATTTCGCGGTAAATCCCGGCGCTCTTGGCGGATCGTGGTTTGCAAAACTCTACGCAACTTACAAGGCTGCGCCGGATTTCAAGGTCACCGTGCAGGGACTTTACATTGGCGACACCACGAAAAACGGCAACACCGTCGGCAACGCTGAGAGAGGAATAGGCGCTGCCACTTCACTGAGGGATGACAGTGACATCGGCTGGGAATTCGACCTGATCACCGAGCTCCAAATCTACAAAAACCTGAGATGGAAGGCCGGCGTAGGATACATGTTCCTCGGCGATGCCATGGACTTCAGGTCTGGCACGAACGCCGCTGGCGCTCCCATCAACAGATCGATTAACAATCCCTGGACAGTCCAGTCAAGAGTTCAGTACGACTTTTAGGGCAGAGGTTGAGGCGAACGAGGCGGCCGTGGGTCCTGCGAGGCGCGGGATCGACTGGCCGCCTTTTTTGGCTTATCTCTGACTTTTATAGACCTCGTTCACCAGCTCGAGGACCTTCGCATGGGCGTCTGCAAGGGCTTTCTTCCCGGGCCGGGTGGCCCGATAATATTTCCGGACTTTGCCTTCCACCACCTCTTCATTCGATTGAAGAAACCCATCTCTCTCCAACCCGTGCAGCATGGGATAAAGCGTCCCCGGGCTGAGACTGTACCCGTGCCTGCCAAGCTCGCGAATCAGGTCCAGGCCGAAAACAGGTTCCAGTGAAGCGTGATAAAGGATATGCAGGCGGATGAACCCCAAGAAAAAGGTCCGTGTCAATATATCGGATTTCGTTATCGGCATGCAAGAATCATAACGTTGGAAGGCGAGAGAGTCAAGGAGGGGTTCTCATCGGGAGAGTGTTGACAATCTTAGGTTTTCGATGTAGTATCGGTATACGATAACGAATCCAGATAATGAAAGGATGCGCCATTCGACCGCTCAAGATCCTGATCGTTGACGATGAATATCTGATTCGATGGTCCCTCAGCCACGCCCTTTCGCAGGAAGGTTACGAAGTCAAAGCTGTCGAGGACGGAAGGAAAGCCCTTGACGCCGCCTCAGAACATTTTGACTTTGTGATCACCGACCTGGTCATGCCGGAACTGGACGGCTGGCAGGTACTCGAATATTTCCGCCGAGTCCACCCGCAGACCCGGGTGATTATCCTTACCGCCCACGGAAAAGAGACGTTCGAAAAAGCGGCACACGAAAAAGGGGCCTGGGCCTATATTGAGAAGCCTTATTGTATCGACAGGATTAAAGAACTTTTGAAAAGTTCTCAGAAGGATCCTTAATGGAGTAAAGAAGGCAATGGATGGAGGAGGCGGATAAGATGACGGAGATTGAATCGACAAAACAGAAGAGAAGAATCCTTTTTGATCAACCGGTCAAAATGGTTTTGCTTTTCTTCCACTTTATGGGATTCAGCGGATGGTTTGGGTGTGTGGTTACCGGGTCGGAAGTTTGGATCCTGTTTAGCATAATGACTACCCTCTCGGGTGTTCTTCTTGCCATACGTGAATTGTATAAAGACGGTTTCATCTGGCTCGCGGTCACAGAGGGAAGTTTGACCCTCCTTAAGGCGGCCCTCCTCGCAATGGCAGCGGTATTGAAAGGATACGAGGTTTCCCTTTTTACTGTGGTTATGTTGTGCGGACTTCTCAGTTCTCACCTTCCCAAAGAAATAAGGGAACGAAGGCTTTTTTAATCCGATGAGTTAACCGGGAAATCTCTTGGCAGAGAAAATGAAGACAAATCATCCAGAACAGCAGAGGCGCGATGCGATGGGGCAAGACCCTATCTGGCGACTCCTGCTCCGCTATTCAGCTCCGGCCATCATACATATGACTGTTGCCTCAAGCTATAACCTCGTTGACGCCGTTTTCGTGGGACGTCTTGGCCCCATCGCGCTGGCGGCCATCAGCGTGACCTATCCTGTGGCGCTATCTTTCGTGGCTATTGCCACGGGCACCGGAATCGGAGCAACCTCGTTAATCTCCCGGAGCCTGGGAGCCGGCGACCATGAAAAGGCGGATCGAACCGCCTGCGTGGCGATAAGCCTTTGTTTTCTGCTCAGCGGTCTTATCGCCGCGCTATGTTTGCCTAACCTCGATGCACTACTTCGCCAGCTGGGCGCCAATGATTCCGTTCTACCCCTGGCAAGAAGCTATGTGTCCATTCTTATCATTTTCACGATATTCTCATATCTTGGCCACATTCTCTCAAATATCATCCGGACAGACGGGAAACCCGTCTTCGCCAGCTCGGTAGCCATTTCATCAGCGTTGATGAACATCGTCCTGGACCCCGTGTTTATATTTGGCATCGGGCCCGTTCCGGCCATGGGAGTTGAGGGCGCGGCTGTAGCGACAGTCATCTCGCAAGCCATAGGTGCGGCCGTTTTTGTCCTTTATATAGCTGCGGGAAGAACTGCTTATCGATTCCGCCTGAGTTACTTTCTGCCGCAGATGAAGATCATTTCCGGCATATACCGCGTTGGGACGGCTTCCATCGTCAGGTCGGGGGCACAGTTTGTCGTCATGGGAGTCATAAACTGCACAGCCGCTTCCTATGGGGTGGTACCCCTGGCGATCATGGGGGTCCTGGTTCGCGCCGGACGTTTCATCCAGATGCCTATCCTTGGGCTCGGTCAAGGCATGCTGCCCTTGGTTGGCTATAATTATGGCGCCAGAAAGAGAGATCGTGTTGCGGAACTTGTACTCAAAACGGTGGCGGCTGGCTCGATTTGGGCATTTCTATGCTGGCTGGCGATCATGCTTTTCCCGACTCAAGTCATGTCCGCCTTCAGTGGTCAAAAGGAGTTTCTGAACGAGGGAGCTCAGGCCATACGGTTGTATTCCCTGGCCTACTTTGCGATGGGCGTTCGGATGGCGCCCGGGTTCTTCTTCCAGGGGATCGGGAAAGGAATGCCCGCCACGGTGCTCACCGCAGTCCAGAATATCGCCTTCCTGCTGCCGCTCATTCTGGTTCTGCCGCGTCATTTCGAGTTAATCGGAGTGTGGATCACTTTCCCTATCGCCGAGGTTTTGGCATTGCTTTTTGGCCAGCTCTGGATGAATGTCGAGCTCCGCAGTCAAGGAATCAATATGCGCTGGCGGAAAAGAGAATCCAAGGCGATGACGGAGCAAATATGAACCCGCCGATGTCACAAAGAATAACCGAAGTGGCGAAATTATTCCTGAAATTGGGGATCACCGCCTTCGGCGGACCTGCGGCCCACATCGCCATGATGCATGATGAAACAGTGAAGCGGCGCAAATGGCTGAGTGACCAGGAATTCCTGGACTTGGTCGGCGCTACCAATCTCATTCCAGGGCCGAATTCTACGGAGATGGCGATTCACATCGGCTTTCTGCGGGCCGGATGGCGCGGGTTGATTGTCGGCGGCGCATGCTTCATCGTGCCAGCTGTGCTTATCGTGCTGTTTTTGGGATGGTTATATGTTCGCTTTGGGGCCACGCCCCAGGTTGAATGGCTGCTATACGGCATCAAACCCGTGGTCATTGCGATTATCGCGCAAGCCCTTTGGAGCATGGGGAGAAAGGCTGTCAAAGGACCTCTGACCGGGGCGATCGCGGTCATTATAATCACCCTCTATTTTGTGGGCATCAACGAAATTGCCCTGCTCTTCGCCGGCGGGTTGATCGTGATGCTGGTCATGAATTACCGGCGACTGAGAGGGCGGGTAGGGGCGCTGATTATTCCAATTGGCGGAGCGGGCATATTGTCGCAAGTTTCCATTCCGTTCAGTCTTCCATGGTTATTCCTTACTTTTCTCAAGATCGGCGCGGTCCTGTATGGAAGTGGTTACGTTCTGCTCGCTTTTCTGCGCGCCGATTTCGTTGTGCGCCTTGGCTGGCTTACCGACCAGCAATTGCTTGACGCCATCGCCATCGGACAGGTGACGCCCGGCCCTGTATTCACAACCGCCACATTCATTGGTTATATCCTTGGCGGTATGCCGGGGGCGCTTCTCGCAACCCTTGGCATCTTTCTCCCTTCCTTCGTATTTGTCGCCATTTCCAACCCATTGATTCCCCGCATAAGGAAGTCGGCGTGGGTGAGTGGTTTGCTGGACGGCGTGAATGTGGCATCGCTCGGCTTGATGGCCGCGGTTACCTGGCAACTCGGCCTGGCTTCGTTGACCGGTGCGCTTACCATCTTGATTGCCATAGCCTCTTTCGTGTTGTTGATGTGGTTTAGAGTCAATTCGACATGGCTTATAGCAGGGGGAGGATTGATAGGGTTGCTGAGCGCTTTGTTACGATGAAATCTTGCGGTTGAAGGGAAAAAACCGAATAAGGAAAGCTGCCCACAGCAATCCTATATAATAAGAGAGGGTCACGTCACTTGGCCAGTGGGCCCCGAGGGCGACCCGGGCGCCCCAGCCCAGAACGAGAACGGCGCTACACACAATCACCAGAGCAGTGCGCAGCACGCCAGAACTCTTTGTCAAGGCCAGAACTGTTAGGAACCCGAAAGTGGCGGCATACCTCAGGCCGAATAGGGAAGGGAAGCTATAGCCCGTAAGAGGTCGGAACACTTGTACCAGCTCCGGCGAAGGCCGGGGTCGCGCAATGACCGGGCCGAGCCAGAGTCCCAGGGCCAACATCCCCGCAAAGCTAAAGATAGAAAGAATCGCGCTACGCCACCCAGCCAGGATCCAAGAAAGGAAAAAGACAAGCGCCAGTATAAGGAGGATCCATGGGAATTCGGCAGTCCGCGAGACCTTTACGGCCCAATTCAGGTTTTGGGGAACCAGGGATTGCACGAGCCGTTCTAAAGTGATGTCTCCGGGGAAGTAGGGGTAATATTTCGCGGCCAATGCGAACAAGGTGGCAAGAATGAATAATCCTATCCACGCGGCATGGTTAGTGCGCATTGCGCATCTCGGTTTAAAGCCAACGCCACAAATCAGCACTGACGAATCAAGGCTAAAGCCTTGAGTTACGATTTTTCTAATCCTGTAACTCAGCCCTTCAGGGCTGAACCACGACGCGTGATCAGGAACCAGAGACATTAATTACTTATGTTGCCGTTTATAATCGGGGTGCCCTAAAACCGAAGGTGGAATTTCTCCGCATCCAAAAAGCCCCGTTCCGGAGCTGTCCCGGAACGGGGCCTGGTTTGAATCCCAACCAAATGCCGCAAGTCTGACTATG
>Ga0214473_10012277_pt1 | contig 10056 bp, 11 predicted proteins | sample RVTome_7_FD_203509 | JGI IMG/M metagenome (GOLD analysis project Ga0214473, IMG submission 203509) | Soil microbial communities from uranium-contaminated site in the Upper Colorado River Basin, Wyoming, United States - RVT98D197 | ecosystem: Environmental > Terrestrial > Soil > Contaminated >... | reverse complement strand
GCGACCTTCGCCGTGCCGGTGCCATCCGCGAACGCGGCAGTCGGATTGCGGATCACGATGGCCGCGTTGACTACAGGCGTAATGCTGGCCTCGATCCCTGCCACGTGGACGTATTCCACTCCTGCCCCGCCGGTATCTACAACAGACTCGGCAATATCTGCTGACACCTTTGCTCCTGAAGCGTCTGTGTACCGAAACTCTAACGCCCCGCCACCTGTGAACGCAGTTGCCGTGCGCGTCATCTGGAAGCCGATGCCCTTGACAACGATTACCCGCCCAGCACCCATCGCCGGAACTAGGGCTACCGGAGTAGTGCCCATCGCAATAATATTTGCGGCGGTAAGAGCCTTAACGATCTGCCCAAAAGGTGATCCGCCCTTTCGAAACCAGTTGCCAACATCGTCGCTCACAAACTCCGCGACCTGCCCAGGCAGTATCAACTTGGAACCGATAAACGCCACGTCATCTGCATGAAGGGCCGCGATGCCGAGATAGCTCCCCTGGTTGGCGATGTATATCCGGTCTTTTTCTTGAGCTTTCCAAAGAGTCAATGTGCGAATCGCGTTGGCTGTAGAGCCAATGAGAAATACATCCGTGTCCTTAGTTGCTGACTTGTCAGCCGTGGTCACAGGCACGATTTGTTCGTAGGTACTACCTAACATCGGCGTTCTCCTTTCAGAAGACGGTAAAGGGTTAATTCCAGCGATCAGGTTTTGGTTATGTCCGTCGCGTTTGTGTTCTGTGTTTCCGCTTGGGCTAATTGCGCTAACCAGTATTCGCAATCCTGAATAGCTCCGACCAACGCATTGCCGTTGGCCTGAGCGTGGCCCAACTGCTTTTGCAAATCGGCAATGCGTTTTTCTATTTGTTCTTTAGTCACACTTACGCCTTTGCCTCGTAGAGTGGGATATAGCGCACAGTCGAGCCGATGAGCACCTTTATCCATCCGGCGTTAGCTGTTGCGGAGATGTCGTTCAAGTCAGAGCCGTTTGTCAGGCTTGCCGGAAGGCCATCATCGGGCAACCAGAGCAAGTTAGTAAACCCATTTGCTGTATTGGTCAGATGCAGTAGAGACTTCGTCAGCCCCGATGCGTTTTCGACGTTGATCGCCGATACGTCCTCAGTGCTAACATCCGTCACGTTTGACTGAACGGCCAGGAACGCAGCCGCCGCAACCCCGCCAGGGTTAAATGTCTCGCCGTTTAGCAAGAGTTTCGCAAAGATAGGGAAGATGCCAACAGCAGGAGCACCCGCTGCGGTTGTCACAATCGCACCGGCATCCACTTCACAAATAGCTTGCAAGGCAAACATGCTGTTTGAACTTGCGCCCGAATCCATGAAAGGGAATGAACCAATACCCAAAATCTGCGCCACGCCCGTCGTGTGCAACTCGCGGTAGTCGGTGTAGCACTGTGCAGGCGTCGCGCCTATCGTGCCGCTGAAACTAATCCAGCCAGAAGTACGAGTAGGATTCACACTCGCCCCGCGAATCGCGTTCGAGTTAGCCGGTAATGTCAGGCTCTCCATATTGATCGGATGACTCGCCGGAGTGCCGGACGATAGATCCAGTGCGTCCGTCCCGATAGTTTCAAACCGCGCAATGTTCTTGGACGCATCAACCACCACGGCCTTGCTTGCTACCACGGTTCCTACGACAGCGCTTTTGAGAACGTTGAATTCTGCCGCGCTGGGATCAACTGCAACTTCAGCGCCCGCCGCGCCGATTTTCAACCCGCTCACTGGTAGCCCGAGCACATCAAGGTTTTTGGATGCACCCAACGTTACTGGCTGGCTGGCGGTTGCCACGCCGGGAGTCAACTTTGGCATTAGACCGTGAAGTGCAGCCGTGGCGTTCGCTGTGGTGTTGTCTGCGAATGCCAACTCAGCTTCGCTTACGGTCGCTCCCGTACCAGAACTGCCGCGAATAATTCGCCATTTAGAAGCGCCGTTGCTCACAATGACGGCACCATCACCAGCGCCCGAGGCCGTGATGCCTTCAATAGTGTCTGAACCCGCCGCGGCGAAACTTAAAGTCGCAGCCGAGCCCGTTTCATTCAGTATCGTCTTCTCCGCTTTCGCGCCCCTGCAATCTTTAGCGAGAGGCAACGTCAACGTGGACGGGGCTGCAATGAGCGCCGTACATAAATCAGTATCTTTGTCCAGAGTGGCATCAGTGGTAATTGCTTGCTCTACACGATAATCGCCATCAAGTGACATGGTAGTTCTCCTCTGCGTTAAGCCGCCTTCTGTGAAAAGCGGAAGTTAAAGGCAGCCAACGCTGCGTTAGAATCCCAGACAAATCGCGGGATCATCCGCTGTGCATCTGGACAGAAAACTTCACTACTACCCGGTATCAGGCAGCGAGTGCAGAGCGCGGGACCGTCTTCCTCGCGCCCATCGTAAATTGGTTCTTCGACAGGAATTTCCATTTCGCGAACTGCTTTCCAAACTTCCGCGTCCGACATTTCCCAAAGTGGGTAGACAAATCCTCCGGGCGCTTTTGCCAGCGGGTGCGCGTCAGACTTCTTTGTCCCTGCGAAGGTTACATCAAAGTCGTAGTTTACGAATGACACGCGATCCCTCGGCATATTCACTGCACACCGATCCCCTAGCGCAATGTCTGAAATTACCGGCAACGTGCGCGCACCGAAACTGAATTCTTCTGCAAGACTCAAGCCTTCTCCGTTTGGAAGGACGTAACGAGCGACTGGATCCCATGAGTAGGCTGTCAAACCAGATTGAGCAATGAACTGCTCCGCAAATCTGTTGCGCTTTTGATCCACCGATCTAAACCAGAGTGCCGGAACTTCGCGCACATCATTAACAAGTTTTAGGAGAAGCTGAGAGTCGCGACCACCGCTCCAAAGAACGACCGGAGACCTCGCACCGTCTAAGGCGTTGGCGATAATCTCTCTTGCTTGATCGAGTGTTCTCATGCGAATGCTTGTGCGACGCCGCCGGCGATACTTGAACCAGTGGACAGCCAACTTGGCGTCTGTGTTACCTGGCCCGTCCCTGATTGCGTTCCTGAACTTGTCACCGTGCGCGGCGCGGTCAAGTCTGCTAATTGAGAAAGTTTCCCGTACTCCATTGCATTAACATCTTGTTCTCCCATTCGATTGGCCTCTGCTTCCTGTTGGCCGAGTTGGGCCTGAGATGAACGAATAATCTGGTCCCTCACCTGCGGCGCGTAGTAACCTCCCAGCGGATCTCTAAAGCTCTGCTCGACGCCTTTTCGCAGTCGGTTGAACTGGTAGGAGATGCCAGGGTCAATCTTCGCCTTGAATCCTCGCAGAGCGGAGATGTCGCCGGTCTCTCCGACTGAGGATGTGGAAGTTCCGGTGCTGGTGTTGTTGAAGCTCTGGTTCTGCTTTGAACTTCTCAAGTTATTTCACCGCCTGGTATCGAAGCCAACAAATAGGATGATCGTTCAAGGAACCCTTGTAAACTCGCACCCCGCAATAGGAAAATCCCGCTTCTTCGGCGAACCGCTTCATTGGGCGATTTACACTCGCGAGCCATCCGAAGACTTCGCGCGCGCCATTCGCGAACAACCACTCTCTCAATCGTATCGCCCCGGCAACCAAGGCGAGCTGGTCAACATCCTTCTCTGCGCCGACGTGAACTTGGACTGAATTGTGATCTTCTTTTTGCACGGTAAATAGCGCCACCAGCGTGAAATTCCGAAACAAGCCTATATTAACCTCTTTTGGTCGTTTTGCCGCTATTAAATAATCAGTGTACGAATAACAGTTGTTTACCGTGGCTACGACGCCTTCGAGATATTGAAACCAGTCGGGCTGGGCCATGATCCATTCGTAGGCGGTTTGGAACATTGCCTCATCCTTCGTGGGATCAAGTGTGCGTAACTCGTAGCTCATGGGTTGAGAAGTTTCTGCGTCGTTAAGTCGGTGATCAGGGCCGCGAATGTCCGGCTCATCAGTTTCACGGCGTCATCCAATGCCTGGACCTCGGCCTGCGTTGGTGGGTTGCTGACTACCTGTCCAGCATAAGCTGCGTAAGCCGCCCGCGATAAAGTGCCTGAAGCGGCGCCCCACCCCGTCGAAGCGTTGATGTAAACCAGTCCAGTGGTCGTGGTTGAGTCAGCCGCCAAACGTGCGTTGTTCGCTCCTACGGGCTGCCTCGTTCCTACCGTCGCACTGCGTGTGTAGATGTCGCCCTTCGTGGTCAACGGGCTAACCAAAGTCGCCAACGGGCCAACTAGGCTGAAGCCGATTCCACTACTGCCGCCGCTGATCGTGGTGATTGGCACTAACCCAGTCTGCGCCGTATCGACAAGCGGGTCTTCCACCAACGTAGTCTGAAGTTGGACTGCTGAAAAGATTGGATCGTTCTCTAATGCGTAACCGTCAATCATGTTCATCTTGGCATCCCCACTGGCTGAAATTCGATCTCCACCTTATCAATGCGATCCGGTTCGCCTGTGCCGTCCCACGTTCCACCAACACGAGCAGTAAATAACGCAGCGTTGGAGACGTTCAACTCCACTCGCTCAAGTGTCTCTGGCAAAGACTGGGAGCCAAGAGGAATTGATCCTGAGAGACTGTTGATCCCGTCTTCAATATCTTGAATTGGAATCGGCTCTGTTTGGCTGTACCCGTAGACGAGTGCTTCGCCCATAGTAAGTTTTCCAGTTGGTTGGATCGCGCGAATCTCTTTATCCTGTTTTGGCGCGCCACCCTCACTTAACTGCCATGCAGCGTAATACTCAACCGCAGCATTCCCCGCGTTGAAACGAAAAGTGTCAACCTGAAATGAATTCCCGCAGCCGGAGGCTTGACACGCCACCACCGTCGCGTAAGTACCCAAGCCGTCGCCAGGATCACAACACACTCCGTCAACGCAGTTATAACTGGGGGCAACTCCACAGCTAGATTGACACGCCGCCAGACTGCTGAATTCACCCGTTCCGTCGCCAGGATCAACACAAGCCCCTCCGCTACAGTCGTAAGTTTGGCAAGTGTCGTTTTCGACTACTGAAAAGTTTTCAAAGATCGGTAAAGTGCCGGGATCGCTCGTGCCCGGTTGTGCCTGAAGTCCGCACTTTGTTCCAGCAAGCAGTGTCGCAGACAGCACGTCCCCCGCAGTAAATGTAACCGGATAGTTCTGGGCCACTATTCCGTTGTGCAGGGCAGTGATTGTGTTTCCACAGATCGCATATCCAATCGTGTCGCCGTCGTTCAATGCAACTGAACAGTCGGGACCGCGTTGCGTTGCCGTGCCGCCATCGGCAATATAAAGCCTGAAAAGTCCGCCCCCAGCTCGCGCGTAAGTCAGGAAGATGTAGTGAGTGTCATCAACGTAATTAAAGAGAATGCCCTGATTCCTTAAATTCTCAACCGTGCCGGCGTCGGCGTTCATCAAGGTCACTTGCCCACGGGTCATGTTCATACCCGTCTCAACAGCCACTAATGAATCACCTGCCGCCGCTCCACCTGTTCCTGCATTGAATCCGGTGTTGCTAACTATGCCGTAAGGATTTCCAAATAACCCTCCTGCGCCCTGAGCGGCCACTTGAGCCCACACTTCCCCCGTAGTCGCGGTTCCTAACGACGTGGGATTATCGCCCCGATTAAAATTGTCAGTTACATCTGCCACTTAAACTCCCCATCGCGCAAGAATTTCGGCTTCGATAGCTTGAATCTGATCTAACGCCAAAGCGTTTGGGCAAATCCTGATCATACATATCGATCCGCTGAAAAATTCCCCAAGCGTAGCTCCGTTGATCCCTACCCTGTTGATCGGATTAGTCAACGAAGCAGGATTTGAAACCATGCCATCGGCGGCTCCGGCGAGGCGGAAAATAGCCGACGTTCCATCCCAAAGAACATTCATCTGTTGGAAGTTAACCGTTGAAAGCACCGTTGTACTTTCACCAATGTTCAATGAGTTGCATTTCAATGCTGCCTGTTTCAAAGCGTTGCTTGTTCGAACTTGGAATGATCCCGCCGCGCCGCAAACTACCGTGTGAAGTGAACTGTCCGCAGGCTTGAGAACCGAAAAAATCGTGTACTTTTGACTGGTGATGTCGGGCAGAACAAGAAAGTCTGTAGTGCCGTCAAACAGAACGCACGGGTTCCCGCCAGGTCCGTCTGTCGCCTTAAAGGTCGGCTGGTTTGCTCCTGTGCCCTGCGTAGCATTATTACCGCTGCCGCTTTGATCTCCCCACAACGAAACTGGATCATTGTCGGCAAGTCCAAGTCCTGCGTCAGCCTGTAAATCAAGCACCGGAGCAGATGAAGGCGGGGCAATACAGGCCATCTATATTCTTCCTCCAGCCAGAATCTCCAAGTGTCCATCAACTTGGGCTACTCCAGAAACGATCATGTCGCGCTCGTCGCTCTCGATAAAGCAATCGCCAATCCACTGTTCCTGTCTGACTCCCCACAACAAAACTCGGGTGCGCCAGAAGCCAGCATCGTTCTTTGAGTCGGCGGAGTGAAAACAACACACAGCGTTCACATGCGGATCGGGATCGTGCTCTACCAACACATGCGCTTGAGTCCAATCTTTTGTAATGTCAGCGACGTAGTTCCCAAAGTCTGTTTGCTGGACCACCTCTCCAGTTCCTTCCACCGAGCGCGTTGGTCCCATGATTGAATAGCCAACGAGCATTTGATTCACAAAAACGAGTTGATACGGATTAGCAAAGCCTACCTTCCAGTACGGGCGGACAGTGACAGGAGGAACAAAGGGGTTCCCGCTAGGCGTGTATTGAGCTTGTTGCAGCGATTTCGGCGTGAGAAGGTAGAGCCTTGCTAATGCTGTTGCAAAACCAAGAATGTCTTCGGGGGGCGAAGACGTGACGGTCCATTCTGCCGGCCAGGCGTCAATGTTGCCGGGTTTTGCCGGAACAATACTCTTACCAGGCGTGCCGCCAAACTTTCCATTGCAACTCAGAGCGATTGCATAGCCAATGATCGTGCCAATGAATCCAGCTTCAGGTGGGAGATCATTATCATAATCAACTTCGTTTCCGGTGCGCCCGATCTGCGAGTCTTCCCATTCTACTGTGAACAAATTGCCGACGATGCCCGCGATGTTCACGGTTTCGAGGAAAAACCACGGGCCTTGTATTCCGCCCTGCGTGCTCAGGCTCGCATAAACATCGTAGTCAGTCTGTCCGTTTGTCGTATCGACGGTCACTGCGGAAACATCCACTTGAGCAACGTCGCCATTGACCGCAATATCAAACTCGGCCTTTGGCCCCGGATTCCCAGCGCCATTCATGGCAGAGCGTGAGGGAACAAGCAGAAGCGAGTAGTGCCCGACCTGCATGTTCTTCGCGCCACCAGCTACCGACGTAACAGTCGGAGCGACCGTCGAGGGTGTGAGTCCTAAGTTGGTGATCGTATATAGACCTGTTGTTGGATCATAGGTAGCGATCCGCGGCTTTCGACTGAGCGTCATCGAGGCGTTCAATGCCGAGCCGTTGACCGTCAGTGTTCCTTCGCCCGTCGCGACGATGTTCCCTTTGTCGAACTCATGGCCATTGCCCTGCCAAAGAACGCCACGCTTGCGGTTCAGGTCGAACAAGACGGGCAGTCGGTAGCCTGTTTCTGCCGACAAAGCCGCTGAGAGTCCGCGATAGATAGTGAACACCGTGTCGCTGACCACTTCGTTGACAACCAGTAGGTCTTCCCCGGCAAAGATGAATTGTCCTGAACGTAGCTCGGTCTTAAAGAGCGTCCCTGTTCCAACAATCGTTGTGTCGCCCAAACCGGCGTCGAGTGTCCCGGTGAGAGCGCCGTCACCTGCTGGAGCACCGGCCCCGGCAATCGTCTCGCCTAAATCCAGCACTCCTTTGAAGCAACGAAGATAGAGAAGTTCATCGATCCCAGTGAGGATCATGTTCTTCATGCGCAGAATCGAAAGCGGCAACAGCCCCGTGTACGGAGCGGTGGGTTTATATGTCGCCGCCGCCAGAGTGAGAGGTTGCATTAGAGTCCCTTAAAGATGATTCCAATGTCCTGTGTGCCAGCCGAGTAAAGCCAAGTCTCATTCGGATCGACGATTCCGCCAGCCGTGTAATACTGGGCGAGATTTACGCTGTCGCCAGAGGGAATCGGCATACCTTGGTAAACCCCAACACCAGCAGCGTCGCGCACATCCTCGTTGTCACCGACGTAGAGAGTTTCGTCTTGCGGACTCAGAATGCATTGCGTTCCCTCATGGCTGTCTGTCTCTGCCCAGCCTGCGGCGGCCATAAGGGTGTTCAGTAACACTGCGGCTCCGCCCGTGATGGACACCACGCGAGAAAAGAAAGTTTTCCGTGTTTGGCTCATATCATAATCTCCAGTCTTTGAATCCCCAGCCTACCTATGTGCCCCCCGCCCAACTTGTTCCGTCTTATGAAACCCTCTTCCACATATAGACCACAATGTAAGGTTGCAGGTTATTGTGAGCCGCCCCACCGCCTGTGGTTTGGTTGGTAGCCGTCGCTGCTTGGTTGGTGGCTACCGTTGTTGCTGTTGATAGCGCATCTGCGCCTGAGCCATTCGTACTCGCATCCCTTGTACCGCTGCTTTGCCCACCAGTCTGCGAAGTCGGCAAACTTTGAACGTGTGAGTGCGCGTTCTGAGTGTGGTTGTGTGAGTCCTGAATATGGGTGTGCGACGGCATCTCGCTAGTAGTCAGCGTATGCGTCTTTGCCCCACCTGTTTCTTCGGTGGTGTCGAAGTCTGTATCACCACTGTCTATGCCGACTAGGACGCGGCCTGCACCGAATGCAGCCCAGGTGCCGACACCTAACAAGGTTGCCGGGTTAGTAGTGACGGCGGAAATGAATATCGATCCGACAGGCCACGCGGCACCAACACTCCCCGGCTCACCGGCTGGTCCTTGAGGTCCGGGTACTGTTGAGTCTGCGCCAGCCGGACCCACTGGGCCTGCTGGGCCATCTACACCGTCATTGCCTGCCGGACCAGCCGGGCCGGTTGGACCTGCGGCCCCGTCACTGCCAGGCAATCCCTGAATACCTTGTGGCCCCGGTACAGTCGAGTCCGCACCTGATGGACCCGCCACGCCATCGTTGCCAGGCGGACCTTGCGGTCCCGGTATGATCGAATCAGCACCTGCTGGGCCTGCTGCACCCTCGCTACCGGGCGGACCTTGTGGGCCGGGCGGACCCGCTGGCCCTGGTAGCCCCTGTTCTACCGTGTGAATCCACCCGTTTATGTCAGCGATGGCTTGGTTTACTCCGGCTTGATCTTGTGTCCAAGTGGGTTGGTTGGTAACTTCCGCCAAATTCACTTCCAGTGTTCTGGTGACGTTGTAGTGAATCAGTGCCAGAAATCGGATGCTCGCTTCACCTTCAATAAAACTGACTGACTTCTTTTCAATACCGATGTTGTAGTTCACATCATCCTGCGCCAAGACTATTAAGCCTTGCAGGGAGAGCGAGACATCTATGCCGTTGTTAATCTTCATTTCTAGTCTGCGATTATCGCTATCACGAATGAAGTGTCGCACCGTACCGTACCAGGAGTTCCCGCCGACAGCGTGCTGCATTTCACTTTGGCAGTTGCGGGAATCTTCAGAAAGGGCAACTCTTTAACTTGATTAGTATTATTGGCTAAATACATTTCTGACTGGAACAAGTAAGCAGTACCCAAACTGCGATCTAGTGAGTGGGCCAACGCGCGCAACCGCAAATCCTGATCGTTATTTATTGCGTTAGACTTCCACGAGGCGAGGTAGCCGGTGTAGCCTGCTGGAACCATAAAACGGGCGCTCAAGGATTTATTTCCCCCCGCGGTTATTTGTTCAACTTCGACAGTACCACCGTTAATGCGCAGCCGGATGTCCCCGGCGGCCACTCCACCACTTCCTACCGTGTTGGTTTCCATCCATAGAACTTCATTCACTCCAGTTAGTACCGAAGTTACCAGCGTCGTGCCGTCGAGCGTGATCGCGCCCGACTCAACCAGCGCGTTGCTGTTGTTGATATAGACGACCTTGACCGTGCGTACCCCAGTACCGGCTGCTGCGTCGTTGGTACTAGAACTAATAATGTCCAAAGTGGAGTTTGAGAGC
>Ga0214473_10012276_pt1 | contig 10056 bp, 8 predicted proteins | sample RVTome_7_FD_203509 | JGI IMG/M metagenome (GOLD analysis project Ga0214473, IMG submission 203509) | Soil microbial communities from uranium-contaminated site in the Upper Colorado River Basin, Wyoming, United States - RVT98D197 | ecosystem: Environmental > Terrestrial > Soil > Contaminated >... | reverse complement strand
ACTTAACAGATGCGAAGCTCCGCGAGGAGACGACAACGACCGCGGAGGCGCGGCGTACCATATTGAAACAGGCTGGACCAGCTTGATCGGGCATGATAGAGGCAGCGCCACCATGGGCAAAACAAGCGACAGACTGACGCTATTGCGACGACGAGGACGCCGCGGCACGCCCGCGTGCTTTATCCTGCCTCGACATTGACGCAAAGGGTCATTCGGTTCGCCATTCCGTACCCGCGTCGCGGCTGAGGCTCTCTCGATCAGCCTTTTTTGGACGCGAAACCATGGATGCCTCGAACCTCGATATCCGGCTTGAGCAATTAAGCGACGAACCCTCCCTGTCCGCTCTCTCGGCGCAGGCCTTCGGGCCGGGCCGCTTCGCCCGCAGCGCCTATCGGATCCGGGAAGGCATTGCGCCCATCGCTTCACTTTGCCTCACGGCGTGGCGCGAGCGCGCTCTCGTCGGCGGCATTCGCTTTACCTCCATTGCGGTCGGCGGCAAGGAGGGCGGCCTGCTGCTCGGGCCGCTCGTGGTCGATCCGGCTCATTCTGGGCAGGGAATTGGGCGCGCGCTGATTGCAGAGGGGCTCGAAGGCGCAAAGCGCCAGGGCTTTGCTTTCGTGCTGCTCGTCGGCGACATGCCCTATTACGGACGCTTCGGATTCGTTCCGGTGCGGCCGGGACAAATGACCTTGCCGGGGCCGGTGGATTTGGCGCGCGTGCTCGCGCTCGAGATCACGCCGGGGACGCTTGCTGACATGAGAGGGTTGGTCAAAGGTCGCCCGCCGCGAGCTTAGGTCTTTGACGCATAATCTCATCCGAAAAGTCTGCAACTTTTCGGGATCATGCTCTAATGCCCTTCGCGGTACCAGGTGAAGGAAATCAGGCTGAGCAGGAGCGCGAGCGCGAGGAAGCCGGCGAAGAGCGGAAACAGGCGGACGCCCTCGACCCGATAGGCCTCGCGCTTTTCCAGCCCGATCCAATCGCTGCCATGCATTTTCGAGCCGCCACGTAACATCACAATGCGCGGCAAAGGTGCTTGCTCGGCTTGATCGCGGCCGAGCCAGAAACTGCCGCCGCCGGTCTGATCGAGAATGGGCTCAAGCGGCTTGTCGGTCGCGGTCACGCTGGCGAGCTCGCGCGCATTGGCATTGCCGACCGTGACGACGCTGGCGAGCTTTTCGGAGGCTGCACGATAGACGCCCTGCTCGCGTGCCGTCAGCGTCTTCCGCCACAGGCCGGGCTCGGACTTATCGAGCGTCACGGTCTCTTCCTTGCCCGAGGGCGAGGTCAGGATAACGGGATCCACCGCGTCCTTGATGGTGCGGCGTTCGATCGTGATGGTGTCGCCGCGGCTCGTGACTTTCAGCATCTCCTCTTCGAGGTCCGGCTCCTTCATCAGCCAATGGGCGAGGCGGCGCATCAGATCGGTATAGGGTCCGCCGCCGTCATAGCCACGCGCCCACAGCCAAATATGGTCCGAGAGCAGCAGCGCCACGCGGCCCTTGCCGCGCTTGCCGAGCACGAGCAGTGCGTTGCCGTCCGCACCTTCCATCACGACTTCAGCGTCACGGGGCTCAGCTTCGGCAATGCGGAACCAGCGTCCCCAAGAGGGCTCGTCGCCCTTGGCGCCCGGGAGGCCATTGGTCACGGGGTGTTTCTGCCCGAGCTCGGTGAGTTTGGCTTTGAATGGCTTCTCGACGACACGGCCGGTGGGTGCGGCAGGAAGCACGAGGCCAAGCGGCGTCTTATAAAGACTGAGCGGCGAGGCATAATCGTCGCCGGAAGACACCAACACCGCGCCGCCGCGCTCGACATAGTGCGCGACGTTCTCGAGATAGAGCAGAGGCAGCACGCCGCGCCGCTGATAGCGGTCGAAGATGATCAGGTCGAATTGGTCGAGTTTCTCCTGGAACAGCTCGCGGGTGGGGAAGGCGATCAGCGAGAGCTGATTGATGGGCGTGCCGTCTTGCTTTTCCGGCGGGCGCAGAATGGTGAAGTGCACGAGGTCTACCGACGCGTCTGATTTCAGCATATTGCGCCAGGTGCGCTCGCCGGCATGAGGCTCGCCGGAGACGAGCAGCACGCGCAAATTCTCGCGCACGCCTTCGATGGTGAGCACGGTGCGATTGTTGATGGTGGTTAGCTCGCCGGGGGCGGCCTCCGCCTCGATCTCAACGATATTGGGACCGGCATGATCGATATTCATCGGGATGGCGACTTTATCGCCGACGCGGACACTCTGCGTCGTGGGCGCCTCGCCTTGACGGGTGACGCTGAGCTTGACGGGTCCGGTGTTGCGGGGCGTGGATTCGGTGACCTTGACCTCGACGGTCTGCTGGCCGCCGACCAGGCCGAAACGGGGCGCCTTGATGAGCTCCAGCCTCCGGTCGAATTCGCCGGGCTTGCCGGTGAGCAGCGCATGCACCGGCGCCTCGAAGCCGAGGGCTGCCGCATTCGAGGGGACATCGTGAACTTCGCCGTCGGTAATCATCACGGCGCCGGCCAGCCGGTCTGGCGGCACGTCGGCCAACGATTTGGCAAGGTCGGTAAAGAGCATGGTGCCGTCGCGCTCGCCGTCCGACGAGGTCGAGCTTGAATGCACATAGCGCACTTCGAGATCGGGGAATTCTCTGAGCTTGGCCTCGAGGTCCTTACGCACGGCCTCGGTGCGCTCCACGCGGCCGGAGATGGTCTGGCTCTGGCTGTCGTCGACGACGACGGCGAGGATGTCCTTCAGTTTCTCGCGGTCTTCTTGCTTCAGCTGCGGATTGGCCAGCGCCAGCACGATGAGCGCGTAACTCGCGAAGCGGAGCAGCGCACCGCGGCGCGACCGCCAAAGCAGAAGCGCGAGCAGAAGAATGCCGAGCGCGGCCAGGACCCAAAGCACGGGCCACGGCACGAGAGGGGCGAATTCGATCGACCAGTTCATGGCGTTCACTGCCCCAAACGTTCGAGCAGAGCAGGTACATGCACCTGGTCTGCTTTGTAGTTACCGGTGAGCGCATACATGACGATATTGACCCCGGAGCGGAACGCCATCTCGCGCTGCACCTCGCCGCCGGGCACGACCGGATAAAGCGGCCGATTGGCGCTATCGAGCGCCCAGGCGGAGGCGAAATCGTTGGAGGTGATCACGATCGAACTCACGCCGTCGGTGCGGGAGCGTTCGGCCTGGCCATCATTCGTGTTCTCGGCTTCGACCCAAAGCGAACCGCCATCCCAGCGACCAGGAAAAGACTGCATCAGATAGAACGACTTGGTGAGGACGTGATTTTCCGGGACCGGCTCCAGCGGCGGCACGTCGAGCTGACCGATTAGTTGGGTCAGGCCCTTGTTCTGGGTGTTGCCGCCGATCGCGGTGGCTTGATCGCGCGTGTCGAAAATGATCAGGCCGCCTTGCTTCATGAAGGCATCGACCTTGGCGAGCGTCGCATCGGAGAGAGGGGCGGCGTCTTCGCGCACGGGCCAATAGAGCACAGGGAAGAAGGTGAGCTCGTCCTCGTCGATGTCGACGCCGATCGGGTCGCCGGGTTCGAGCGCGGTGCGCGCGCGCAAGACCTTGCTGAGGCCGGAAAGACCTTCGGCGCTGGCGTCGTCGATCTGCTGATCGCCGGTCAGCACGTAGGCGAGATGGGTTTGCAGCGACGATTTCAGCGCGAAATCCTCGGCGCCGGTCGTGGGCGGCGCCTGCTCCGGCGTCTGGGCTCTGACGTGCTGGGCCTGCAGCGGCGCAAGTGTCAGAGCGAAGAGAAGCGTCGCGGCAAATGCCTTCCGCCGCCGCCTGAGCTGGATCGCCGAACTCATCACCAACATGACGAACACATCGACGAGGAACAGCGCCAACGCGGCAAGATAGAGATAAGGCTCGAGCGCGAGAGGTTTCCGCATGATGTAGCCGCTCATCTGCGCGGCGCCGTCGATCTTAGCCAGCGGAACCAGCTTGGTTTTGGCCGTGACAAGATTGAAGGCTCTGGCCGCGCCGGACGGTCCGTAATAGCCCGGCGGATGGTCAGGCCCAGGCACGGCCGTATCGAGCTTGTCAGGAGACAGCGCCGCTGCAAGCGGGGGCGGGGGCGTGAGTGTTCCATAACCGTCAAGCGTCTGGATCGGCGGCAGCGCGCCGCCTTCGGCAGCGCTGGTATCTCGCGCGGCTTCCGTCGCGCCGGCTTTGTCGGCGCCTTTGGTTTCGATCTTGGTCGAGCCGAGCGCCACGGTGCGGCGGAGCATGTCGACGAAGAGGCCGGAGAGAGGCAGATTCGACCAGTCGGCGTTGGCGGTGACGTGGAACAGCACGACAAGGCCTTGGCCTTGTTTCGCGGCGGTGACCAGAGGCGTGCCGTCGGCGAGGCGCGCCCAGATATTGGCGTCGGTCGCGACGGTAGGATCGGCGAGAACCTGCCGGTTCACTTTCACGTCTTCGGGGACGCTAAGCCCGCGAAACGGACCTTGATCGTTGAAGGGCGCGAGGGGTTGCGGCGTGCTCCAGGACAATGAGCCGCCGAGCGAGCGGCCGCCACGGCGGAGCGCCACGGGCAACAATTCGTCGCCGCCTTGTTCGAGCCTCGGTCCGGCGAAGCGGATCAGGACGCCGCCGGATTTGAGCCATTGCTCCAGCTCTTCGGTGGTGCCGGGCGGCAGCTTGCCGATATCGGCGAGCACGATGGCCGAGACTCTCTGCTCCAGCAGATCGTGGACGGCATTGGCGACATTACCTTCATTCGGGGCGATGATATCGGCGTAAGGGCTGAGCGCGCGCTTCACATAATAAAGCGGCGAGAGGAGCGGCTGCGCGGCCTCGCGCGATTCGCCGGAGACGATGCCGACACGGTGCCAGCCCGAACGCGCATCGAGAAGATGTACCGCGCCGGCGGAATGCTCTCCGGCAATCTCTATCCTTGCCACCTGGTTCCTGATTTCGAGCGGCAGGTCAAACTTGGCTTCGGCCTCGTGCGTGCCGGGGGCAATGGTGAAGGGCGCCTCGCCCAACGGCTCGCCACGGCTGGTGACGGCTTTGACGGTGCCAGAGCGAGGTCCGGTGACCCCGTCCAGAACGCGCGCGACGAGCGCGCCGCCTTCGCCTTCGGCCTGGCCAAGGGCAAGTGCCGCGTCGTCGGCACCGGGGCTGAGGACGGCGATGCTGCCGCCGGAGCCTGCCAGTTTCCGCAAATTCTCGGCGAAGGAGGCGCTGTCGCCATAGTCGAGGCCGTCGGAGAGGTAGAGCACACTGTAATCCTTGCCGGTCTCCAGAACCTGCTCGAGCTTGACGGCGAGGGCCGCACGGTCGGGGGCGTAAGGTCTTGGTGTCAGGCCAGCCGCCTGCTCGCGGGCGTGGTCGGCGGAGAGCACTTCGCTCACGGAATCGCCCGGCGCGGTCGGCGCCAGCACGACAGTCCGGCCTTCTCTGGTGGCGCGGTCGATCGCAGCCTCGACGGCCTCGCGCCGTTCCGGCCAATGCGAGGCCGAGGCCCAGCCATTGTCGACGACGAGGAGGAGGGGGCCGGAGCCCGCGAAATTCTGACGATCCGGATTGAGGATGGGCCGCGCCAGCGCGAAGATGATCAGCGCTGCGAGCAGCATGCGGAGCAAGGTGAGCCACCAGGGACTATGCGCCGGAGTCTCCTCGGTGGTCTTGAGGTCCTTCAACAGCCAGGTGGTCTCGATGGCGACATGTTTCGGGCTTGGCGGGGTGAGCCGCAACAGCCACCAGATCGCCGGCAGCGAGGCCAGACCCAACAGGAGCCAAGGCGAGAGGAAGCCGATGGTGCCGAGCGTCATCATGGATGCGGCTCCGGTTCGGTTCCGCTTGCTTGCGCGGTCTGCGGCGCGCGATAGCGATAGTGGCTCTCGAGCCCGGCAAGACGATTATGCAGGGCCAGCAAAGCCTCTTCCGCCGGACGGTCGGTGTGATGGACGAGGAAGGACCAGTCGAGCCGCTTGGCGAGCTCGATGAGATCGGTGCGGTGGCGCTTGATACGCGCTTGGTACCGTGCCCGCAATTGATCGACACGGCCGATGGTCACCCGCTCATTGCGCTCGATGGAGGCGAATTCGGTGCGCCCGTCATAAGGCAGCGTCTCCTCGGCGGGGTCGAGAATCTGAACGAGGTGGCCGCGCACGCCTTGACTGGCGATGGCTTCGAGGCACTCGGCCGTCGCCTCGATGGGCTCGAGCCAGTCGCTGAAGAGAACGCATTCGGCGAAGCGGCTCAGTCTCGCGGGAGGGGGCAAGCTCTTTTCACTTCGGTCATCCGCCACCAGAGCTTCGGCGATCCGGTAGGCGACGTGACGGCCAGTGTAAGGACGTCCCCCGAAGACGCCAATCCGCTCGCCGCCGCGCCCCAGCAGGTCGCTCAGACTGAGCGCCAGCACGACGGCCCGATGCTCTTTCGAGCAGGGCGCGAGATGGGATTGGAAGCGCATCGAAGGCGAGAGATCGACCCAGAGCCAGGCGGTATGCGCAGCCTCCCATTCGCGCTCACGCACGAAGATATTGTCAGAGCTCGCCGAGCGCCTCCAGTCGACACGGGAATACGAGTCGTTCTGGTCGAAATGGCGGAATTGCCAGAAGGTCTCGCCCGGTCCGGCGCGCCGCCTGCCATGAATGCCATGGGTAACGGTATGGGCGACACGCTGCGCCTCGATCAGGAGCGCAGGCATCCGCGCCGCAAGCTGATGGGCTTCGGATTCCTCGGCCGGAAACGGCCTAAGCTTTGTCTCCTCTAGCCTAGCCAAGCTCTGATCATCCCAAAGGCCGAACGAGGCGAGCCACCATATCGGTCATCTGGATGCCTTCGGCACGGGCGGCGAATGTGAGCGCCATGCGATGCTTGAGCACGGGCTCGGCGAGATCGATCACGTCGTCGACGGACGGCGCCAACCTGCCGTCGATCATCGCCTTGGCGCGGACGGCGAGCATCAAGGCCTGGCTCGCGCGCGGACCCGGTCCCCAGGCGATCAGATCGTCCAATGTCTTGTCGTTGCCGATACCCGGCCTTGCCGAGCGGACCAGCTTCAGAATGGCGTCGACCACCTGGTCGCCGACTGGCAGCTCGCGCACGACGCGCTGCGCCATCATCAGCTCCTTGGCGGACAGAACTTTCTTCGGCGTGTGGTCCTCAACGCCGGTCGTCGCCAGCATCATGCGGCGCTCGGCGGCTTCGTCGGGATAGGACACATCGATCTGCAACAGGAAGCGATCGAGCTGCGCCTCTGGCAGCGGGTAGGTGCCTTCCTGCTCGAGCGGGTTCTGCGTGGCGAGCACGTGGAACGGACGCGGCACGTCGTGGCGGATGCCGGCGACGGTGACATGATGCTCCTGCATCGCCTGCAGCAGGGCGGACTGCGTACGCGGACTCGCGCGGTTGATCTCGTCCGCCATCAGCAGCTGGGTGAAGACGGGACCCTGGACGAAGCGGAAGCTCCGTTTGCCGCCCTCGCTCTCTTCGAGCACCTCGGACCCCACGATGTCGGAGGGCATCAGGTCTGGCGTGAATTGGATGCGCTTGTTGTCCAGTCCGAGCACGGCGCCAAGGGTCTCGACCAGGCGGGTCTTGGCAAGGCCGGGAACGCCGATCAGGAGCGCGTGCCCGCCGGAGAGGATCGTGATCAGCGCAAGCTCGATGACATGCTCTTGGCCGAAGATGACGGATGAGGTGGTCTCGCGCACCGTTTTCATCTTGGCGGCGACTTCTTCGCTACGGTCAATCAGCTGGTCTTTGGTGCTTGTCATGGTGTTCGTTTGGCTCGCGCTGCTAGATGGAATTAAAGGGCTAAGGACCTTACGGACAAGGGTGCCGGACTTGAAAGCATTTGGCGATCAATCTCCGTCACAATCGCGGTTCCGGGTTGTCGTCGGGGCCCAAGAAGGTGTCAAATTGGGCTGGCCCGCAAGAAAGAGGTTTGTATGTCCGATCAGGACGATAGTGCCATTTTGGTAGCATCTGGCGGGGGTCGCGGCAAACCGACTTCGGCAACATTGCCGAAGATTAATAGTTGTGGGGATATCGGGCTCAAAATCGGGCGCGACGGAACCTGGTACTATGAAGGCAGCCCGATTGGCCGGAAGCCCCTGGTCAAGCTTTTCGCCTCGGTGCTGCGGCGGGAGGCTGATGGCTACTATCTTGTAACGCCTGTCGAAAAGGTCCCGATCGAGGTTGAAGATGCGCCCTTCCTCGCCGTGGCGATGGAGGTGACGGGCGAGGGGGAAGCGCAGACGCTTCGCTTCCGAACCAATCTCGACGAAACTGTGGACGCCGGGCCTGAGCGTGGATTGAGCTTTCGCGAGGAGGCCGACGGCAGTTTTACGCCCCATGTCGAATTGCGCAGGGGGCTGCCGGCGCGTTTGACCCGACCGGTCTATTACGAACTTGTCGCGCTTTCGGTTCAGGGGCCCGCCGGGCAGGGGCAGGGCGTTTGGAGCGGAGGCAGTTTCTTTGCCTTCCCCGCGACAGCCCCGGCCTAGGCTTTTCGTGCCCTCGCTTTAGGGCGCGAGCACTTGTATGTTCTCCCCGCTCTGATTTGAGGGGACCTTAATCGATGCTCCGCATCGCTCTGATCGACATTATTCTGTTCGCGCTGCCATTCATCCTCTATGGCGCCTATGTATTGGCGACGCGAGGCGAGAGTCGCGAAGGGGTGTTCCAGGGCGCGCCAATCGTCTGGCTGATCGCCGCTGGATGTGGGCTCTTGCTCGCGACCATGGCGACGCTGGTCTCCTTCTCCGGCGGCAAGCCCGGTGGGACGTATCATCCGCCGGAGGTCATTGACGGAGTCGTCAAGCCCGGAACGATCGACTGACGGCAAACACGATGGCAGGCGGAGACAAGACCTGGCAAGGACTGGCTTCGCTGAAAGACGCGGATTGGCTGAAGCGCCGGGCGACGCAAACCGTGTTCGACGCTCTCAGCGGCGATGGCGTCGAGACGCGCGCGGTGGGCGGCGCCGTGCGCAACGCCTTTCTCAAGCTCCCGGTCGCTGAAGTCGATCTCGCCACCACGGCGATGCCGCAAGAGGTCATCGCGCTCGCTGAGAAAGCGGGACTGAAATCCGTGCCGACCGGGATCGATCACGGCACGGTGACGGTGATTGCAGATGGCGTGCCCTTCGAGGTGACGACGCTCCGGCGCGACGTCGAGACGTTCGGCCGGCACGCCGAGGTCGCCTTCACGCGCGATTGGGAAGCGGATGCGAAGCGGCGCGATTTCACCCTGAACGCTCTTTATGCCGATCGCGAAGGGAATGTGTTCGATCCGCTAGGTGGCCACGAGGATCTCGCGGCGGGACGCGTGCGCTTCATCGGGAACCCTGAGGAACGCATCCGCGAGGATTATTTGCGCATCCTCCGCTTCTTTCGTTTCAACGCTCATTATGGCAAAGGGCCGCTCGATCCTGCCGGCCTGCATGCTTGCGTGACTTTGCGCGACGGGCTCGCGCAGCTTTCGGCGGAGCGGATCTGGACCGAGCTCAAGCGCATCTTGATCGCGCCGCGTGCGACCGATGCCGTCCAGGCGTTGTTCGATTACGGGTTCCTCACCGAGCTTATCGGCGGCGTGCCCCGCCTTCTCGACTTCGAGCGGCTGGTTGCGATCGAGGCTGCGAATGGCTTGGCGCCGAGCGCAGCGTTGCGTCTCGCGGGCCTTGCGATCTTCGTGGCTGAGGACGCCGCTCGCCTTGCGGAACGTTTGCGGCTGTCCAACGCCGAGCAGGCTGTGCTGGCGCTTGCCGCCGAGTTCCCGTCCGGACTGCCACAAGGGGCTTTGGCGAAGGCCGCGCTCTATCGGCTTGGTCCTGACTCTTATCGCGCCGCGGTTCAGATCGCCTGGGCGCGGTCGGGCGATGCTGGCAAGGATCCGCGATGGGCCGAAGCGCTCGGGCTGCCGGATCGCTGGCAGGCGCCGGACTTCCCCTTGCGCGGGCAAGACATCATGGCGCTCGGGATCGCCGGCCCGGAGGTCGGAACGATGTTGCGGCGGCTGGAACAGGAATGGATCGAAGCCGGGTTCGCCGAGACGCGGGAAAAACTGCTTGAAAGAGCCGGGATGCTCGCTAGGCCGTAGCG
>Ga0214473_10012275_pt1 | contig 10056 bp, 11 predicted proteins | sample RVTome_7_FD_203509 | JGI IMG/M metagenome (GOLD analysis project Ga0214473, IMG submission 203509) | Soil microbial communities from uranium-contaminated site in the Upper Colorado River Basin, Wyoming, United States - RVT98D197 | ecosystem: Environmental > Terrestrial > Soil > Contaminated >... | reverse complement strand
CTGGTAGTTGACTCGACCGCATCCGGCGATCAGAACGAGGGCAGTCCATGGACCCAGGGCGCGCAGCCACAGACGGCTCCAGTATACGGCATGATCGGAACCGCCGCGCGGCGCCGTCCGTTCCGCTACTGAATCGGGAGTGTGACCTCAGCTCACCGCCACTCGGCGGCGAACGAATTGCCCCCGAATCGAAGGACCGGCTCGAAAGAGATGCGCGTGATGTCGAACACGCCCCGCTCGTAGCCGAGCAGCAGTAGATCGGTCCATCGGAAGGCGTCGTCCATGTTGACCGTGATGACCAACTCGGACGACGGTGCCGGGTCTGCGGGGATATCCAGGACGATCGGAAAGTAGACGGCCCATTGTCCGTCCTCCACGACCGCGGTGGCTCCCGCCGTCGTGGAGTAGAGGGGAATCGGCCAGTCGTTGCCCGCGTCGGCGAAGGACACCGTCGGGCCCGTGAAGCTGAATTCGAAGTAGCCCGCGTCGCGCAGCGTTCCGTCGAGCATCGTGGCGTCGCCCATGACCAGCACGTTATCCATCGTGCCGGCCTCCACCGTCAGGCCGTCGTGCGCCGCCGCGTCGATCTCGTAGCGCGAGTAGCCCTGCACCAGGCGAGCGACGGTGAACGTGCCCGACAGCCCCTCCGGCAACGCCACGGTGGCAACGACGGTGTCGTCGCCGTCGTCGTAGCCGGTCTCCACGACGGCCGAGCCGTGGTCGAAGAGCGTCACCGGCGCCGGGTCGTCCATGGCCCGCAGCAGGGACAGGCTGCGCACACCTCCGCTCGCGTGGATGGCGGTCTGACCGGATAGCCCGTCGGTGTGACCGAAGGGCGCGGTCGTGCCTAGGATGCGTACAGAGAGCCGAGGCGAGCCCGTGTCGGGCCCGCCGTCGGCGCCTGCGTCGAGCCCCGAATCCGCCACGCTCGCATCGCTCGGGCGGCCGGCATCCGGCCGATCGCTTCCATGTGACGAGCCGCAAGCTGTGGTGGCTAGGGCGAGCGTGAGCGTGACGAGTCTGGTGGGGTTCATGGCGATCCTCGTGTGGTCGTGGTCAGTCACCGAACGGCCGCCGCATGAGCAAGCCCGATGCCAGCTCCTGCGGAGGGGATATAGCGCGTTTTTGGCTTGAATCACCCCGGCGCTGGCGCGGTGAGACGCTCTGACCTCCCCACGCCGGTTCACGCTTGGCTCGGGCAACCCACGCAGGAAGGATCGAGCGAGGCGGATCGCTCTTGGGAGATTCCGGTCGCGGAGGGCGGGCCTTGCACTCCGTCCGGCAGGTGCTACTGTCCGCCTCGACGCCATCTTGGCGTGGGGCTCACCCGGAGCCTTTGCACGTTGCCGACCCGGTCGTATCAGGCCCCCGCACCGTGGAAGAACATGCGGGGTGATCAGTGCGACGTCGGTAAATGGAGCGTTTAGAGTGACCGGGGCTTCGAATGAAGCCCAGTTTGAAAGAGAAAAGAGCGTGAGATGAGTGACAAGCTATTTGTGGGTGGTCTGAGCTGGGACACGACGGATGATGCCCTCGAGAGGGCCTTCGGAGAGTTCGGCGCCGTGTCGGAGGCCAAGGTCATCACGGACCGCGAAACCGGTCGTTCCCGCGGCTTCGGCTTCGTGACGTTCGCCAATGGTGCGGACGCAGCGACGGCGATGCAGAAGATGGACGGATCGGTGTTGGACGGACGCACCATTCGCGTGAACGAGGCCAACGAGCGCCCCTCCGGTGGTGGCGGCGGCCGTCGCGACCGCTGGTAGGCTCGCCTCTCTCATCGCCCCCTCGCGCGACGAAACCCGGCGCGCGAGGGGAGTGAAGAGCTGCTCCGGTAGCTCACCCGGTCCAAGAAGACTGGCGCGACCCCAAGGGTGACCGCGCCTTCGTGGGATAGGTTCGTCCGGTAGCCGGATGGCTCGGTCCCCGAGCCATGTGCGGAATCGACTCCACAAGTGCGCCGGTGGAGCGGCGCGATTCTGCGCGGATCCTTGTCGGCCTCGGTCGGCACGGCGGTTGCGTTGCGTGGGTGTCCCCCCGACCCGTATGGGAGAGGAGCCGCCATGAACGACGACCCACGGATCCGCCCGATCGCCGCGCTCGGTCACCCGCTGTGGTGGCTCGCCCTGTCCGTGCTGCTGGTCAATGACCACTTGCTGAAGGGCTCGGGGCTGCTGCCGGACCTCGTGACCGGCAAGCTGAGCGACATCGCCGGCCTGGTGGTGCTGCCTCCGCTGCTCGCCGTGCTCGTCCGCGCACGCAGCGAGCGCGTGCTGCGCTGGTGTTTCGCGGCCGTTGGCCTCGGCTTCGTCGCGGTGAACCTGCTTCCGCCCGTGGCCCGCCTCGCCGAGCTCAGCATGTCGTGGGCCGGTTGGCGCCTCTGGCCCGATCCGACCGACCTGATGGCGCTGCCCGCCCTGGCTATCGCGTGGCATGTCCTCGTGCCGATGACTCGCTCGACTCCTCGCCAGGCGTTTCTCGTCGCGAAGATGGGAGTCGTCCTCGGCGCCTTCGCGTGCATGGCTACGAGCAGCCCAACCGTGCCGTGCGGGGACCGGATCTGCTCGGGTAGTGAGGTCTGCTGCAACGAGAGCTGCGGCATCTGTACGCCGCCGGGCGGGTCCTGCATCGAGCTCGCTTGCGACCGTCCGGTCCCGAGTGGCGGGTCCGGCTCGAGCGGGGCGCCCGAGCCCGGCGGAGCACCGCGCGTCGGCGTGGAGGGCGTTTCCCTGGGCTCGCGCCAGCCCCGCGCACTCGCCGATGGTGGCGGCATCCCGTGGTCCGGGCCTCGCACCCCGCGGCCGGTGCTCGTCGGCCCCACCGGCCCCGCGCACCGGTGACGCGCATCAAACAGCCGCCACGTGTTCTCTGGCGGCCTCGAGCTTCTCTCGGATGGTGTCCCGTGCGGAGCGGAAGCGCTGCAGCATCTGATCGCGAGACAGGCTGAAGTCGTCGCTGGCCGGGTCGGGGATCGGCCAGTGCAGTTGTCGGGCTCCTCCGAGAAACACCGGGCAGACCTCCTCTGCGCAGAGGGTGATCACCACGTCGACCGAGGCCGGGTCGATGCTGTCCACCGACTTCGAGCGATGATGCGCGAGGTCGATGCCCATCTCCTTCATGACCTCCACGGCGTAGGGATTCACGCGTGACGGCTGGCTACCGGCGCTCTGCACGCGGGCCTGCTCACCGAACATGGACCGGGCCAGGCCCTCGGCCATCTGGGAGCGCGCCGAGTTGGCGACACAGAGGAACAGGATGCCGGTCGTCACGGGCTACGCCGATCCTCCGCTCACGCGGTCGATCTTCAGCTTGTGCGGCGGCTCCCTGGTCGGGACCAGCGCGTCGGGGAAGTACCTGCGCCCAAGCCAGAGCGCGACGCTGACCAGGCTGATCAGCACCGGCACTTCGACGAGAGGCCCGATGACGGCTGCGAACGCGGCCCCGCTGTGAATGCCAAAAGTCGATACGGCCACCGCGATCGCGAGCTCGAAGTTGTTCGACGCCGCGGTGAACGACAGCGTCGCGGACTGGCCGTAGGTCGCGCCCACCTTCTTGCTGAGGAAGAACGAGACCAAGAACATCAGCACGAAGTAGATGAGCAGCGGGACGGCGATGCGGACCACGTCGAACGGCAGCTCGATGATCGTCTCGCCCTTGAGCGAGAACATCACGATGATGGTGAAGAGCAGCGCCACCAGGGTGATGGGGCTGATGCGCGGGACGAACTTGTGCTGGTACCAGGCCGCGCCCTTGATTCGTATGAGCACGAAGCGCGTCAGGAAACCCGCCGCAAACGGGATGCCGAGATAGATTGCGACGCTCACCGCGATCTGGCCGATCGTGATGTTCACGACGGCGCCCTCGAGACCGAGCCAAGAGGGCAGCAACGTCGCAAAGAAGTAGGCGTAGACCGAAAAGAACAGCACCTGGAAGATCGAGTTGAACGCGACGAGCCCCGCGCAGTACTCGGTGTCGCCCTTGGCCAGATCGTTCCAGACGATCACCATGGCGATGCATCGCGCGAGGCCGATGAGAATCAAGCCGAGCATGTACTCGGGTCGGTCACGGAGGAAGATGACCGCGAGCCCGAACATGAGCACCGGTCCGATGATCCAGTTCTGGACGAGCGACAGCGCCAGCACCCGCTTGTTGCGGAAGACTTGACCGAGCTCCTCGTAGCGCACCTTCGCGAGCGGCGGGTACATCATCAGGATGAGCCCGACGGCGATGGGGATGCTGGTCGTGCCGACGCTCAGCCGATCGAGACCAGCCACGAGCCCCGGCGCGGCGAAGCCGAGGCCGACGCCCGCTGCCATGGCGGCGAAGATCCACAGCGTGAGGAAGCGGTCGAGGAAGGAAAGGCGCCGCGCGACCCCGGATTGCTGATCGTCCTGCACTGTCGTTCAACGATATATGACTCGGGACGTCGCCACACAACCCAGAAAGGGCCGGGTGACGCGTCACCCGAGCGTGATGTCGAGCAGCATCATCACGACGAAACCGACCACCAGGGCGAACGTGGCGGGGCGCTCGACCCCCCCGCGGTGCGTCTCGGGGATGATCTCGCCCGAAATCACGAAGAGCATGGCGCCGCCGGCGAAGGCGAGGCCCCATGGAAGAACAATGTCGCTGACGCTGACGGCCAGGGCGCCGAGCAGGCCGCCGATGGGCTCGACGAGCCCCGTGAGGAGCGCGATGAAGAAGGCGCGTCTCCGTGTGAAGCCGTCTCCGATGAGCGCGGCGGCGACGGCGAGACCCTCCGGCATGTTCTGCAGTCCGATGCCGAAGGTGACGGGGATTCCCGCGGCGAGGTCGGCGCCGTAGGCGACGCCGACGCTCATTCCTTCGGGGAAGTTGTGGATGGTGATAGCGAGAATGAACAACCAGTGGCGGCCGAGATCGATCGCGACGCGGCCGTCGGCTCCCTTGACGAAGTGCTCGTGCGGAACGGTCGCGTGGACGAGCCAGATGGCGAGCGCGCCCAGGAGAAGGCCGCCCGATGCGACGAGGGCGCCGTGAATCTCGCTGCCCGTTCGGGTCGTGACGATGTCGACCGCCGGGACGATGAGGGCGAACACGGTGGCGCCGAGCATCACGCCGGCGGCCACGGCGAGCATCATGATCTGCGAGCCGGCGCTCCAGCGCGTGCGCAGAAAGACCGGCAGGGCCCCGAGGCCCGTGCACAGGCCGGCGATCAGACTCCCGAGGAAGCCCAGGAGCGGGACGGGCAGGGCTGCCAGGTCATCCATGCGGCGGGCGTTCGGGAGGACCGAGTCCCCGGGCTCAGAAGCGGATGTCGACTCCGGCGCGGCTGGCGCCGAGGGCGATGGGGGTCGCGACGGGCCGTCCGCTGGGAGCCAGAGCCCATGCGACGGTGTCTTCGCGACCAGGTCCGAAGGGGGAGTTGCCGCCCCGGTCGATGTAGAAGACGGTGAAGTAAGCCCCGTCGCGCACGTGGGTGAATCGGTACTCGAACGGGAATGTCGGCGTGCGGATGTTGAGGATCTGCAAGTCGGCTGGCGCACCGTGGGCCGGGTAGCGCAGGTAGAGCGCGCCCCGCAGCATGTCCGCAGGGCCGAGCGTGCCCTCGTAGTGGATCGCTCCGGCGAGCATGCGCGTATCCCCCAGGACGACGGTCGGGTCGGCGTGTGCGCCGTCCGGAACGATCTCGAAGTCCGCCGCGGAGAGGCCGGCGGTCTCCTCGAGGCGAACGGCCGACACCTCGTCCAGGCTCGGGTAGCTGCCGAGGACCGCCGGCGCACTGTCGGCGTCGGCCAATCGCGCCGTGAGGAAAATGGCGCCGGGGTCGAGGCCGGTCAGCGTGTAGTCCTGCGGAAAGACGGGCGCGTCGACGGTCGCGGTCGCGAGCGGAGGTCCCGCGGGCGGCATCGAGTCCCAGGCCTCGACGACGAGGGCGCGTTCAGTCGAGCCATCGTAGATGATGGCGCCCGAGATCGTGCCTGCCGGCGCGTTCGGGGCGGGCGAGCCGAGATCGATGCATGCCACCAACCAGGGCAGAGTCAGTAGGGCGAGATACCGGTTCATCCGGCGACGACCGTCGATTTCATTACGCTACTGTCCAGAAGTGACGTGATTGCAGGTGGTTGAAGGGGGGGAGCGTGTCCCCCCTCAATTCGGGGTGAGGTGGAACGTGTATTCGACGCGGAGGTTGGCCTTGGGCGCCTGCATCAGCTGCACGGTCTGCAGGGTGGAGGTCATGCACGACAGCATGGCCTCGTCGCGGAAGTCGCCCCCCGTGTACTCGACGGACTCGATGCGGCCCGAATCCGAGTCGAGGTTGATCCAGGCCTGGATGGTGCCGCCTGCTTGTGGGTTGCGAGCCAGGGCCTCGCCGTAGCACTGGCCCAGCTCCTGCTGCTTGGCGTCGACGGCCGTGCGCAAACGGGTCTGCGCTTCGCCGATGCCGCAGCCCGTCGCCGCCGCAGAGGCGAGCGCGATCAGGGCCATGGTGATCCACACGCCGAGCGCCTTCACTGGACACCTCCCTCGCCGGCCCCAGCTCCGGCATCGCCCTGCTGGTCCACGATGTTGAATTCGACGCGGCGGTTCTGGGCGCGGCCCTCTTCCGTATCGTTGGATCCGACGGGTCGCTCCTCGCCGAAGCCCTGCGCCTGCATGCGACCGGGAGCGACACCGTTCTGGACGAGGCGCGCGACGACGGCGTCGGCCCTTCGCTGCGACAGGACGCGGTTATAGCGGCCGTTGCCCTGCGAGTCGGTGTGGCCCTCGATGCGGATGACGCCGATCTGCGGGTTCTGGTTGATGACCTGAGCGATCTCGGTCAGAAGCCCGTCCGAGTCCGGGAGGATGGTGGCGGCGTTCGTCTGGAAGTGGATCTGCTCGTCCACGCGGATGCGCGTCTGCTCGACTTGCACGCGAGGTGGAGGCGGAGGGGGAGGCGGAGGCTCTTCAGGCGGTGGCGGCGGTGCGGGGCGGTTCGCCGTCACGGTGACGGGGGTGGTCTCGTGGAGCACCACGGTCGACCCGCAGGCGGCCATCACCACGGCGGCCACAAGGCACAGCCAGCAAAGCATCTTTCGCATCGTCGCCCTCCCTCGGGTTTGCGGGATGGGGGGATGCTACGCGCGTCGCCGCGAAGGTCAACCATGCGTTCGCGCGACAACCGTTGTGCCCTGTGCGCGGCGCTATGCGTCGAAGACCGCGAGAACCTGCTCGAATAGGAGGGCGGCCTGGCCTGAGCGGCGGTGCAGCGCCCCGCGCAGGTGCGAGTACCCTGCGTCGGTGTGGAGAGCCTCGGACCGGAGCCACCACCAGTCGTCCGTGCCGACGACAGCGGGCACGTCGGCGAAGGCGACCGTCCACGAGATCGTGCTCGCGGGTGCGGGGGCGGTCAGCAGGCAGAGCGCGGGACTGGGCCAGGCGTCCGCGAGGCCGAGGAGGGCGGCGTGTGGCGGACCGGGATCGGTGCGATGGCGGCACCATCCTCCGACGACGGCCGTGCTCGCCCCGGAAAAGGGCATGGCGCCGTCGGTCCACCGGTAGGCGAAGTGCTGCGTGAAGGTCGGCGTCATGCCGGGAATGAAGGGGATGTCGGGCAGGCCTTCGGGCCCCGCGACGTGGGGTCGCGTCGGCGCGTCGATGCGCAAGGATGACGGACGGTGGCGGCCGAACATGACCGTGACCTGCGCCCGCGGCTCGCCGTCGACGACGAACAGGGCCCGACCGGTGGTCACCGACTTGCCTTCGCGGAGGAGCTCACACGCGAGCCGCGTGCCGGTGGGGCCGACAGGTGCGAAGAACGCGGCGTGCACCGACAATGGATGACGATCTTCGGAGACGAGCGACTGCAGTGCGCGCAGGGCCACCGCGGCGACGACGCCGCCGAAGAGGGCGCGTCCCTGGAGCCACGTCTCGGGGAGGTCGGCCGTGAAGTACCCGCCGGGATGGCTGGGCCAATTCGTGGCTGTGGCGAAATCCATCGTGGTGCCCGTCCGAGGGCTCCAGGGTGAACGGTTTGGAAGTCCGTGCCCAGGGTGCTGCGGTTAGCCGGCCGGGGCGCGGCCCAACTCGCCTCCTCGCTTCCTTGGACGAACGCTGCCTGTCACGCGGGTTTGACAACGGGCGCCGTGAACCGTCACGGGGTCTGGACAGGGGCAGCCGTGTCGGCGGGGTTTCGCCCGTGATTGTGGCGTCTTCGACGGTGGCATCCCCGTTGCAACCTCCAAGACACCAGGAGGAGACATGACCTTGAGAAAGACCATCGTGCTCAGCGCCTTGTTCACCGTTGCCGTGCTCGGGGGCTGCACCAGCAGTCACGGCGAGGCGGGGGTGTTCGCCATCAACCCGCTCACGGGAGAGATCCGCGAGTTCGCCAGCGAAGGCGAAGTGCCAGCGGGGTGGGCCACGTGCGACTCCGCGGAGACCTGTCCGTCGCCCGTCGGCTGCGTGGACCTCACGGAGGACCAGTGCCTCGCGCGCTCCGACTGTAGCCCGCTCTACGTCGGCATCGGTGCGTACCCGATGGAGTGCGAGACTACCGATCCTCCACCCGACTTCTGTGACGGCACGGCCTACGCCGGCTGCGTCGACGCCGCCGACGACTGTGCTCCCGACGAGTGTGGCCCCGGGCTCGGAGCGCCCACGTACATCTGTCCAGACGGCAGCCCCGGGGGCTCCACCGGACGATGCCTGCGCAATCCCGACGGCACCTGCGGCTGGGAATTCCGCGACTGCCCGGACCCTTGCTCCGCGACGATCCCGGAGTGCGACCTGCTCTGTCCGCCCGGAACGCACAACCCCACAGACAGCTGCGGTCGGGTTCGCTCGTGCGAGTGCGTGCCGGACGACTGCAGCGGCGTTCCCGTATGTGATCGGCCCACGTGCCCGCCCGGTACCCACAATCCCGTGGACGACCGCGGCTGCGTGCACAGCTGCGAGTGCATTCCCGACAGCAGCGAGTGCACGCCCGAGGAGTGCGGCCCGGTCCCGTACGCCTGTCCCGAGATCCTGTGCGACGACGGCAGCATCGGCGGGTGCACCGGTCGCTGTTACCGCCTGGCCGGTGGCGGCTGCGGCTGGGAGATCCGCGAGTGCCCCGGGCCCGCACTTCAGTGGTACGAGACCTGTGGCGACCCTGTCTGCGGACCCGGTTGGCGCGACGTGGGGCTGCCGCGTTGCACGACCGAGACCGCGGGGGACCCTTGCAGCACCGAAGGCGCGAGCTGTGACCCCATGGACTCCTGTAACTCCCACATGGTGTGTGCGCGCACGGACCCGCGCCTGGCCCCGGGCGGCTGCCCGATCTCGAGGCGCGAGTTCAAGCGTGACATCCGCTACGTGACCCCGGAGGATCGGTCCCGCCTCAGCCACGAGATTCTCGGCGTGCGGCTCGCCACCTACCGGTACAGGGCCGCCCCGGAGCGCGAGCACCTCGGCTTCATCATCGAGGACCAGGAGCCCAGCGCCTCCATCGACTCGAACCGCGACATGGTGGATCTCTATGGATACACCAGCATGGCCGTCGCTGCCCTGCAGACCCAGGCAGAGGAGATCGCCGCGCTCCGCCGGCAGCTCGACGAGCTGAGGGCGGACTTGGGGGCGGGCCCCGAGCTCGTCTGCCGCTGACGACGATTCCGTACCGACCAGATGGGCCGCGTGGGGCGATCGCCCCGCGCGGCCCGTTGCTCGTGGGGCCTCGAGGGCCGGGCCGAACCACAAGCGAGGGGCCACGAGCTCACTCTCCCAGCTTTCGATAGGCTTTGCGCCCGGGCCAGAAAGACCTCTATGATGGCGCCCGGCGGCGCGCACCGTGGGGCATCGCGCCGCGAGGGGACGCCGTGGAACGCACACAGCCATTCGCTTTCGCCATCTGTCTCTTGATCGCAGGGTGCAGCATCGTCACCGAGTTCGACCGTGATCTCATCGAGCCGGACTCGGGCGCGATGGACGCTGGCATGGACGCGGGGCCGGACGAGGACGCCGGGCCGGACGCAGAGATGCCGGCCTGCGACTCCACGACCCACGACGGGTGCGCGGCGAACGAGCTCTGCTGTGATGTCGGTGGCACGCCGACGTGCG
>Ga0214473_10012274_pt1 | contig 10056 bp, 6 predicted proteins | sample RVTome_7_FD_203509 | JGI IMG/M metagenome (GOLD analysis project Ga0214473, IMG submission 203509) | Soil microbial communities from uranium-contaminated site in the Upper Colorado River Basin, Wyoming, United States - RVT98D197 | ecosystem: Environmental > Terrestrial > Soil > Contaminated >... | reverse complement strand
GGGGGCGGCTCGTACTCGGAGGTGAAGCGCAAGCCCAGATCCGGTCGAAGCACCGACCGCGGCAGCGTGAGGGGCCGCGCCTGGTAGCGGTCGGGCATGCGGTACTGGGCCGACGCCGCGGTCGCGGGAATCAGCAGGGCGACGATGATCGGGCAGGCGACGATGATTCGGTGTGGGCCCATCTGGATCGCCGTCTTGTCTAGAGGATGCGCGGTCCGGAGGCAACTCGCGCCGCGCGCACGGTTGCACTTGGCCCTTGACGCGGCACGCTAATGACATTAATGTCATTAGCGTGCCGGCCCGGAAGGAAGCGCAGAAACGCAGGCGGCTGCGGCCGGAGGCCCGACGGGCGGAGCTGCTGTCGGCCCTCGAGCGGGTGCTCGGGCGGGAAGGCCACGCGGGCGCCACGGTGCCGAAGGTCGTGGCCGAGGCCGGCGCCGCGCAGGGCAGCTTCTATCGCTACTTCAGGGACATCGATGACGCCTTCGTGGCCCTGACGCACGAGCTGCTCACGCCCGTTGTCGATGCGGTGCTCGCCATGGACCCGGGCTCCGCGCGCACGCCCTCCGACCTCGAGGCGGCCCTGTTGCCGTTCTACCGAGCGTTTGCGGCTCAGTTGGCTGCCCACCCGGCGGCCATGCACGAGGCCCTGATCGCAGCGTCGTCGGAGCGAGGGGAGGCCGGGCGGGTCCTGGCGCTCGCGCTCGATGCGCTCCGCGGCAGGGCCGAAGACCTGCTTCGGCTGGAGCTCGGCGGACGGCGCATCGAAGAGCCGCGGTTGGTCTCGGCGGCCGTGCTCGGCATGGCGCTCGGGGCCGCACACGAGGCGACGCGGCTCGAGGGGCGCTTCGACACGGAGGCTTGGGCGAAGACCATGGCCCGCTTCGAGACGGGCGGGCTGATGCGCGTGGCGCGGGTGCGCCGCGTGCGCGAGGGAGGAGGCAAACATGCACGTCAGCGGTGAGATTCGACTTCGCGCCGATCGCGAGCAGGTGTGGCGCTTCGTGACCGACCCGGCGCACTTTCCGGACTACGTGGCCGGCTTTGCGTCGAGCTCGAGCGAAGGGCCCCTGGCCGGCGAAGGTGCCGCCCTCGCGTGGAAGGCCGGGCTCGGCCCCCTGTCGCTCCGCGCGACCGAGCGCGTCGTCGAGTGGCGCGCGCCCGAGCGCGTCGCGTTCGAAGGAGAAATGGCGGGTGTCCCGTTCCGTTCGTCCATGTCGCTCGCTCCCGCCGAGGACGACACGCGCCTGCGTGTCGACGTCGACTACGATCTGCCCGCGCGCCGCGGCGGGAGCCTCGCCGCGGCCCTGCTCCGCCCGCTCGTGCGCTCCTCCGTGCGCCAGTCGCTCGGCCGCCTCGGCCAGCGATTCGGCGCCGCCGCGCCGGCGACCACGGACCTCCCCCTCGATTCCGAGGGCGTCGTCGATCTCTACCGGCGGCGGGCCGGGGGCTACGACCGGGCAGTGCGCGCGTACGAGCTGGTGGGCTTCGACACGCCGGCGTACCGTGTTCGCGCGGCCGACGCGTTGAGGCTCGCCCCCGGCGCGACGGTCGTGGACATCGGCTGCGGCTCGGGCCTCAACCTCCCGTTGCTTCGCGAACGGGTGGGACCCACGGGCCGCGTGATCGGCGTCGACCTCACCGATGCCATGTTGGAAGTGGCGCGCCGTCGCGGGAGCGACAACGGATGGCGAAACGTGGAGCTCGTGCGATCCGACGCAGCCGAGTACGAGTTTCCGCAGGGCATCGGCGGCATCCTGTCGACGCTCGCGCTCACGTTGAGCCCGCGGTACGACGCCGTGATCGAAGCTGGCGCACGCGCGCTCGGTCCGGGCGGTCGCTGGGTCATCCTGGATCTCAAGTACCCCGAGGGTTGGCCCCAATGGCTCGTCCGGGCGGCTCTGGTCACCATGCGACCCTACGGCGTGACCCTGGGGGCTGCCGACCGAAAGCCGTGGGAATCGCTGCGAAGGTACCTGCCGCACACGGGCGTCGAGGAGCTCTTCCTCGGTTGCGCCTACCTGGCCTGGGGCGAGCAAGAATGACGCGTCCAGCCGACTAGCCAGGCCCTCTCTTCCGGGCATGCCGATTGACACCATTGGCAGCCCACTGCTACCTCATTGCCGATGAAGCGGGCTCCCCCCCGGTGGACGCTGCCTTGCGCGGCGGTCCTGGTCCTCACCCCGCTTTTCGCGATGCTGGCACCCGTTCACCGGGCCAAGGCCCAGTGCATCGACGAGGCCATCCGCGACGAGCTCAACGCGAGGCGCCGCTACCGCGGCGTGCAGGAGCGTCTCTTCCAGAAGGCCGGCCGTCACGAGCTGAGCTTCATGGGCGGCGTCTACAGCGCCGACCTGCTCTCCTCGGACTATCTGCTCGAGGGGGCCTACACGTTCCACGTGACCGAGGAGCTGGGGCTCGAAGCCGCCTTCGCCTACACGCGCGCCGACTCCGAGATCGTCCGCATCATCGAGAACGACCGCGGCATCTCCCTCCTCCGCGAGGCCGCTTCCGTCTACATCTATCAAGCCCACCTGCTGTGGTCGATCGCCTACGGCAAGCTGCGATGGTTCGGCGGCAGCATCACGCGCTTCGACTTTCACATCGCCCTCGGCGGAGGCATCACCGACAACCAGTCTGCCCGCGGGCTGACCTTCAGCGGCGGGCTCGGCTTCAAGTTCTACCTCGCTCGTTGGTTTGCCCTGCGCATCGACATCCGCGATCAGGTCCTGCAGCAGGAGGTCCTCGGTGAGTCGGTCATCGTCAACAACGTGGCGGCCACGCTGGGGCTGTCGATCTTCTTCCCGTTCGGGTTCTGAAGAGGTGTCCAGAAATGCCCGATAGCGGCTCACGTCCACGCTCCCGCCTGATCGGCCTCGTCGCAGTGCTCGTCATCGTGGTCTTCGCCGCCCAGGCGGCGGAGGCCCAGCGCCGCCGCCGCCGCCGCCGGCCCCCCCCGCCCGATGAGACCGAGCAGACTGCGCCTCCCGACGCGGCGACGCCGCCCAACCCCTTCGATGCTCCGGGCGCTGCGGGAGCGCAGGGGGCCCAGTCGCCTCGGCAGCAGGGGCGCCCGGCTCCCGCGGGTCCGGGGGCACCGCAGGCCACGCCGCCCGCCGCGGCCCAGGCCGGAGGCGGCGAGGAGCCCCTGACCGAGGAGATCCCGGAGCAGGTGGGTCCCGAGCTCGGGCCGCTCCGAACGGAGTTCACGTCGATCATGGACGAGCTCGTGCAGCTCCGTTCCACGCTGGCGGTCCTCGGCCGGCAGCTCTTCCGGACCAAGATCCGCATCACCATCCAGAACCGGGCCGGCGATGACAACACGTTGGCGCGCATCGCCGTGAGCCTCGACGGCGCTCCGGTGTTCCGCGATGACGGGTCGGGATTCAACGGAGAGGACGGGCAACGCGTGTTCGAGGGCTTCGCGGCCCCGGGGCCCCACGTGATCGAGCTCGAGCTCGAGCAGCGCTCCCGCGCCGACGACGCCTACCGCTACACCATGCGGGATTCCTATCGGCTCGAGGCCGTGCGCGATCAGATGACCGACGTGACTATCGTCCTCGACGACGACTCCGACATCGCCGAGGACTTCGAGGACGACGGCGAAGGCGAGTACGACGTTCGAACGCGCGTGCGCGTCGCCACCCGCGATCTGGAAGCCCGATGAGGCGTTCGCTCGTGCTGACGTGGCTCCTCGCGCTCCTCGTGGCGGCGCCCGCCGCGGGCCAGGAGCCGGCGGAGCCGGAGCCGACACAGCCACCGGCCCGGGCCGCAGAGGACGTCATACCGCTCCACGCCTACCTCGCGGCGCTCTCCGAGCGCAGACTCCTGGCCGCAGAGACGGGCTCGGTGGAGCGCCTCCGCGATCTCGTGCGGCAAGGCGAAGAGCTGTTTCTCACGCAGCGCTACCACGATGCCGCCCTGGTCCTGTTCGAGGTCGCCGAGAGCCCGCGCTTTGCGGACTTCGTCGAGCTCGACGAGTTCCGCGGGGCCGAGTTCATGTTGGCCCGGTCCCTCGAGCAACTCGGCGCGCTGCGGTCCGCGTCGCGCTTCCTCGAGCGCATCATCGCCCGCGGTTCTGCGGATCCCTATTTCGGCCCCGCCTATCGCAAGTTCGTGGACGTCGCGCTCGCAAGCGGCGATCTCGCGGGCGCGATACAACGAGTCGAGGCGCTCGGTTCAGACGCCTTGCCTCCCGACCCCCGCAACGAGCTCCGCTACCTGCACGGCCGGGAGCGGTACGACGCCGGGGAGTTCGCGGAAGCGGAAGACTTCTTCTCCGAGATCACGCGCCGCAGCCGATTCTTCGCCAATGCCCAGTACCTGAGGGGCGCCATGGCGGCCCGCCGCGGCGATCTCGAGGAGGCCGAAGCGCGCTTCTGCACGATCACGACGACGGGCGACCGGGAGCGCTTCACGTTCTACGTGGACGATCGGTACTTCGAGGTGAAGGATCTCGCCCGACTGGCCCTCGGCCGCGTCGCCCACGAGGGCGGCCGAGCGGACGACGCCTTCTACTACTACTTCCAGGTCCCCGCCGATTCGGACCGCGTCGCCGAGGCCCTCTTCGAGGCGGCGTACTCGATGTACGAGGGAGGCGATCTCGAAACGGCCGTCGACCTCCTCGACCAGCTCGAAGTCCGCTTTCCCCAATCGCCCTTCGTGGACGAAGCGGCGTTGCTGCGCGGCTACGTCCACCTCGGCCGCTGCGAGTTCGAGCAGGCCAATCGGCTCTTCGTCCGGTTCGCCGAGCGCTTCACGCCCATCGTTCGTGAAGTCCGCACGATCCTGCACAACCCGGCTCGCCAGGCGCGGCTCTTCGAGGAGCTGCTCTCCGCGGAGCGCCAAGCCCAGGAGCGGGAGCGCCAGGATCCGCAGGGAGCTGACGAGGCGGTTGGGGTGACGGCCGGGTTGCTCATGGCCATGCTGCAGGTGGACCCGGAGTTCTACCGATTGCATGCCGACGTTCGGACGCTCGGTTCGGAGGCCGCTCGCGCCGGACGACTCGCGACCGAGCTCGCGGCCATCGGTGCGCGCGTGCACGGGGGCGACCGACCGCGCGAGGCCGCGGAAGTCGAAGACAACTGGGACGAGACCGCCGAGCTCACGCGGGACATCGAGTCGGGCCGGGCCACGCTCGCCAACCTCACCGAGCAGATCGACGTGTTCCGCAGGGCTCCGAACGCCCCGCGGGACCAGGTGCTCGCCGTGGAGGCGCAAGTGCGGACGCTCAGCGAACGCCTGGGCGCCCTGGAGCGCCAACTGAACGAGGCCATCGCGGCCGTCGCCGAGGGACAAGACGACGAGGTGGGGGGCGAAAGCCTGGATGACCTCCTGCGTCGTGACGTGGCCCATGCCCGGCGCATGCCCGCGCGGGTTGCCCGCACGCGCGCTCATCTCGTGGAGGCGGGCAACGAGATCGCCCTCAGGGCCGTGGGGCAGCTCGCGGCGAGGCTCGGCGGCGGGCTGCGCCGCGCCCGGATCGGCCGAATCGACGCCGTCATGGGCAGCAAACGGCGGATCGAGATCCAGATCGAGAGCCTCTCGGCCGGGCGATTTCCCCCCGAGCTCAGGGACCCCTTGAGCATGCAGGGCCTTCTCCGCGACGATGAGGAGTACTGGCCCTTCGAGGGGGACCTCTGGGACGACGAATTCGAGGAGACCGATTCGGTGGACGAGGTGCTGGAGGAGGAGTGAAGTTTCCCGGGCACATCTTGGGTCGGCGAGTCGCGCTGCTATTCTGCCTCTTTGCGCTCGCCGCTTCGGTGACGCCTGCGGCTGCACAGCAGCGGGGTGGATCGGGCGGACGTTTCCAGCGCCCTACGGAGGAGCGCCGGGTCCAGGTGGGAGACGAGCCTGGCATGCGCCGGACGCGGCGGACGCGCGCGGCCGGGCCCGAGAACATGGAGGACGCGCTCTACCTTCGGGAGCGCGCGGACACGCTCGGCGAAGCTTCCTTGGAGTTCCGCAGCAGGCTCCTGGCGCGGCTCCTTCGCGAACGGGAGCAGCTGGTCGACGTGCGGCGGGACGAGGCCATCCGACTGCTGCGCGAGTTCATCGGCGAGGAGCCCGAGGCTGCCGTGGAGATGGCCGACGCGCTGCTGCGCCTGGCCGAGCTCCTGTGGGAGCAAGCGCGGGTGAACTATCTGCACGCTTTCGCCGCCTGGCAGCGCGTGCCCACCGAGAACCGGGGCCCGGAGCCGCGACCCGACTACGCCGAGGCCATGGAGCTCTACGACCGCATCCTGACCCGCCACAGGAACTTCGACCGCTACGATCTCGTGCTCTACATGAAAGCCTACGCCCTCGTGGAGCGCGGTGATCAAGCCGAGTCCCTGGACCTCTACCGCCGCATCCTGGCCGAGTTCCCCCGGAGCCGTTTCGTCCCGGACGGCCACATGGCCCTCGCGGAGGCGGAGTTCACTGGCCAGTACAATTACGAGGCGGCGCTCGCCGAGTACGAGCAGGTTCTCCAGTATCCGGACAGCGGGCTCTACGACGTCGCCCTGTTCAAGAGCGCTTGGTGCCTGTGGAGGCTCAACCGCACGCGGGAGGCCGCGACTCGTTTCCGCCAGGTGCTGGATCTCGGCCGCAACCGGGGACGATTGAGCGCGGCCCAACGGAGGCGCCTGCAGGACCTGCAGCAGGAGGCTCTGGACTATCTCATCCAGGTCTTCACGGACGACGAGACCAACACCGCACAGGACATCTTCCGGTTCCTGCAGGAGATCGGAGGCGAGCGATACGCCTACCGCGTGCTGGGGCGGTTGAGCGAGACGTACTTCGGGCAGGCCCGCTACGAGCGAGGCATCGACGCCTACAAGCTGCTGCTCGAGATGGACCCGGTTTCGCCCCGCGCCCCCGAGTATCAACGCGCCATCGCCGAGGGGTACGGCGCCATGGAGGACACATCTCACACGATCGAGGCGCTGACGGCGCTGGCGACCAACTACCGGAGGCGGTCCACCTGGGCGCGGGCGCAGGGGGACGCCGAGCTGATCCGCCGCACGATCGAGATGGCAGAGCGCTCGGTCCGGCGCCAGGCGCTCATGTGGCACGAGGAGGGCCAGCGGGACAATCAAGACCGCAAGCTCGAGAATGCGGCGACCATGTACCGCGTGTACCTCGATTCTTTCCGCCGCGCCCCGGCTGCCTACCAGGTGCGGTTCTACATGGCGGAGATCCTGTTCCACCGCCTCGAGCGCTTCGCAGAGGCCGGCGATGCGTATCTAGCCACGGCGCGCAGCAACCCTCAGGGCGAGTTCACGCGCGACGCTCTGTACAACGCCATCGGAGCCTACGAGCACGTGCGCGAAGACGAGATGGAGCACTGCACTCCGGGCGCGTCGGGACAGTCACCGCGGCGAAACGAGCCGCCGCGTGCGGCCGGCGCGGCCGAGGGCGAGTCGGGCGGTGGCCCAGGTGGCGCGGGCGCAGCCGAGGGTGCTGTCCCCGCCGGCGCCACCGGCGAGGCGGCGGCACGGCCGGATCAGCGGGGCGGCCCCGTCGTTTGCGGCGAGAGCGACAACGACCGCAAGTTCTCCGAAGCCATCGAGCTCTACGTGGAGCTCTTTCCGAACGATCCCGACCTGCCAGAGATCCTCTTCCGTCAGGGCAGGCTCTACTTCGACCGCCGGATCTACGACCCGGCCGTGCGCCTCTTCGGCCAACTCCTCGAGAGGTATCCGAGCAGCCGCTTCGCCGAGCCGGCCGGCGAGCTCATCATCGAGAGCTTCAACCGCGCACAGGATTACCAGAACATCGAGCGCTGGGCGCGTCGGCTCAAGGCCACTGCCGCGTTCCAGTCCGCCGAGTCCCAAGGCCGCCTCGATCGCCTGATCCTCCAGGCCATGTTCAAGATCGGCGAGCAGCTCGCCGAGCGTGGTCAGCATGCGGCTGCGGCCGACGCCTACTTCCGCGCGGCCGAGGAGTTCCCGCGCGACGCGCGCGCGCGCCAGGCCTATTACAACTCCGGGGTCGAGCGCCAGCGCGCCGGCGACCTCTCCGGCGCCGCAGCGGCCTACGATCGGCTCATCGAACGCTATGCAGGCTCCTCCGAGGGTGCACAGGGCTGCTGGGCGGCGGCGCAGATGTACGAGTCCATCGCTCAGTTCTCGGATGCGGCCCGGTACTACGAGACGTACGCCGAGCGCTTTCCCCAGAACAGTCGCGCCGCGGATGCTCTGTACAACGCCGTGCTCCTGCGCGTGACGGCCGGTGACAACTCGGCCGCTGTCGAGGACGGCAACCGGTTCATCCAGCGCTTCCCCAGTCATCAGTCAGTGGATGAGACGTTCTTCTTCGTCGGCCGGGCTCACGAAGCCTCGGAGGACTGGGCCGACGCAGCGTCGCTATATCGGCGGTTCCTCCGACAGGCGCACGATCTGAATCTCAAGGTCGAGGCGACGACGCGTCTGGCCCAAGTCCTCGTGCGCGCGGGCAATCGCCGCGAGGCAAACCGCGTGCTGGAAGATGCGGTTCGCCTCGGACGCCGGAACACGGGGCGACTCGAGGGGGGCCTCTACTACGCCGCCCAGGCGCGCTACATGCAGGGTGACCAGATCCTCTCCGAGTACGAGGCGATCCGGATCGAGGGGGACGTCAACACGTTGCGAGACCGTTTGCAGCGCAAGGCGGAGCTCCTCCAACAGGCTGCTCTCGTGTTCGCCGACGTGGTCGAGTTTCACGTGGCCGAGTGGGTGTCCGCCGCGCTCTTTCAGATTGGCCGGAGCTACGAGCTGTTTGCCGAGTCGTTGCGGAGCGCGCCCGCGCCCGAAGGGTTCAACGAGGAGGAGCAGCAGTCCTATCAGGACCAGCTGGCGGCCTTCATCATCCCGATGGAGGAGCGCGCGCTCGAAGCCTACGAGGGTGGATATCAGAAGGCGCTCGAGCTCCGGATCTACAACAGCTGGACCGAGCGGCTGCGCGATGGCTTGACGCGGCTGAACGACGTGCAGTATCCGCCGTTCCGGGAGATGGGTGGGGAGATCTTCGAGGGCAATCCGCTACCCATGCCTGTACCCCTCGATGGGCTGCGGCGCGGGGGTGCGGCGGAGCAACCCCGGAGAGCGCCAGCCCGTCCTGCTTCGCCCGCCAGGGGCGGCGACACGCCGGCGGGGGGTGAGTCGTGAGTCGCCGCGCGTGCAGGTCATGGATCATCCTGCTGGTCGCGCTGTCCGGCTGCGGTGGAGCGTCGTCCGTGGAGACGACCGTGCGGGAGCTCCCGCCCGCCAATCCGCGCGCGGTGGAGCAGTTCCTCGAGGGCGTGCGTGCCCTGGGCCGCCCGACCGAAGCCGGTCGTCGCCGCGCGAGGGCGAGCTTCCGCCGGGCGCTGGAGATCGACGAATACCTGTGGGAAGCCCACTACAACCTGGGAGTGCTCAGTCGTCAGGACGGTGAAATGCGCGAGGCCGCGGAGGCCTTCGAAGCGGCCCGCCGTATCCAGCCGGGTGCTGCCGAGCCGCTGCTCGCGCTCGCGGAGGCGCGCTACGCGAAAGGTCAGCGACGCCGGGCGGCGGAGCTCCTCTCAGCCCACATCGAGGCGCATCCCGACGCCGTCGCGGTGCGCGTCGGATTAGCGACCATCCTCAGACAGCAACGGCGATACGACGATGCCCTCGAGCAGGCTCGCCAGGCCCTGGTGCGCGACTCCCAGAACGTGCCCGCCCTGCTCGAGATCGGCAGGATCTACAGGGCGCGTGGCCAGCTCGACGTGGCGACGCTGGTCTTTCGCAAGGCGCTCGAGCTGACCGATCAGGACGCACCGATCCACAACGATCTGGGCCTGGTCGCCTTGGCTCGCGGCGATACGCAGGCCGCGTTCGTGGAGCTGGCTCAAGCCATCGAGCTCGACGCGCAGTTCACCGCGGCGCGGATCAACCAGGGCGCCGTCCTCTTGCACGCAGGCGACTACGACGGTGCCGCTCGAGAGTTCGAAGCGGTCCTTCGCATCGACTCGGACAACAACGCCGCGCGCATCGCCCTCGGGGCAGCTCACCGGGGGGCGGGACGCCTGCCGCAGGCGCGGGCGGAGTACGAGCGCGTGCTACGAACGAC
>Ga0214473_10012273_pt1 | contig 10057 bp, 5 predicted proteins | sample RVTome_7_FD_203509 | JGI IMG/M metagenome (GOLD analysis project Ga0214473, IMG submission 203509) | Soil microbial communities from uranium-contaminated site in the Upper Colorado River Basin, Wyoming, United States - RVT98D197 | ecosystem: Environmental > Terrestrial > Soil > Contaminated >... | reverse complement strand
TATCTCGCGGACGCCGCGGCGTTCGGCGCCGAGATCTTCACCGAGATGCGGGTGCTCTCGATCTCCAAGGGGGCGGACGGCACGTGGCAGGTGTGGCTCCGGCCCGGTTATTGGGGGGACGACGGCGCGCAGAAGATCTTGCTGCAAGCCGGCATCGTCGTGCTCGGCGCCGGCACGCTCGGCTCGACGGAAATCCTGCTGCGCTCGCAGCGGGAAGGACTCGCGTTCTCCGATTGGCTCGGTGGTCGCTTCACCAGCAACGGCGATGCAATCGCGATCGCCTACAACAACGACGTTCCCGTCAACGGCATCGGCGTGGGCAATCCTGCGAAAGCGAATGTCGCGCCGGTGGGACAGGCGGTCAACGGCCTCATGGACATGCGCGACGAACCCGATGTGCGCGACGGCCTGGCGATCGTCGATTGCGCGCTGCCGAGCGCGTTTGCGCCTCTGCTGCCGGCGCTGCTTGCCCCGGGCGGCGCGCTCTTCGGCGAGCATGGCCCGCGCTCGATCTCCGATTCTCTCGATGCCTTCGGCCGCGCCAGCGAAAGCCTTTTGAAGGGCGCCTACCAGGGCGCCGTGCACAACACGCAGACGTTCCTCGCCGTCGGTCACGACGCCGGCAACGGGCTGATGCGGCTCGAGAACGACCGGCTCGCGATCGAGTGGACGAACGGCCCGAGCCAGCGCGTGTTCCAGCGCATCGAGGAGGCCTTGAAGAAGGCGTCGGAGGCGACGGGGGGCAGCTACATGCGCAACCCCGTGTCGGAACGCATCCTCGGCGGCAATCTCATGACCGTGCATCCGCTCGGCGGCTGCAGCATGGGCGCCGACCGCACGTCGGGGGTCGTCAATCACAAGGGCCAGGTCTTCGACGCGGGCAAGGGCGCCGGTGCGACGGCCGTCCATGCTGGTCTTTACGTCTGCGACGGCGCCGTCATTCCCTGCCCGTTAGGCATCCACCCATTGTTGACCATCACGGCGCTCGCGGAGCGTGCCATGATCCTGCTCGCCCGCGACCATGGCTGGGAGATGAACGAGGACGCGGCACAGCTGCGCGCAGAGGCCGCGCAGGGAAGAAAACGAACGCTCGCCTTTCTCGCGCCGTGGCGGCGCCGAGGCGGAGCGGAGCGAACCGGGGGAGAGTGAGACATGCGGCGATTGTCCAAGTCCATCGCCGATTTGAAGCTTCGCTATGACGTCATTGTCGTCGGCTCCGGCTATGGCGGCGGCGTCGCCGCGTCGCGGCTCGCCCGTGCCGGCAAGCGCGTCGCCGTGCTGGAGCGCGGACGCGAGTTTGCCATCGGCGATTTCCCCGACCGCTTGATCGAAGCCCAGGAGCAGTTTCAGGTTTCGAACGACGGCCAGCATGTCTCCGGGTCGCGGCTCGGCCTCTACGATCTCCACCTCGGCAAGGATATTCACGTGTTCGTCGGCTGCGGCCTCGGCGGCGGCTCGCTGATCAATGCCAACGTCTCGCTGCCGCCAGACGCGCGTGTGTGGGACGACCCCGTTTGGCCCGAGGAGATCGGCGCCGACCAGACCCGTCAGGAGGGCTTCGCCCGCGCCAAAGAGGTGCTGCGGCCGGTCCCCTATCCCGACACCACGCCCCTCCACAAGCTGAAGGCGTTGGAGGTGAGCGGCAACGCCATGCGCAAGGACGTAATACGTCCCCCGATCAACGTGACGTTCGAGCGCCAGGTCAACTATGCGGGCGTCGAGCAGCCGGCCTGCACGCTGTGCGGCGACTGCTGCTCGGGCTGCAACGTCGGCTCCAAGAACACAGTGCAGGTGACGTATGTCGCCGACGCCTACAATCACGGCGCGGAGATCTTCACCGAGATGCGGGTTAGTCACGTGCGCGCGGAGCGCGGACGCTGGCGTGTGTTCCTCGATCCGCTCGGACATGAGCGCGAGAAGTTCGCCGCCAACGAGCAGTCGGTCACGGCCGACGTGGTGATCCTCGCCGCCGGCACGCTCGGCTCGACCGAGATCCTGCTGCGCTCGCGCGAGGAAGGCCTTCCCATCTCCGATCAGATCGGCCGGCGGTTCACCGGCAACGGAGACGTGCTGGCCTTCGCCTACAACAACAACGTGCCCGTCAACGGCGTCGGCGTCGGCGAGCCTCCGATTGCCTCCACCGATCCGGTCGGGCCCTGCATCACCGGCCTCATCGATCTGCGCGGAACTGAGCGGCTCGAGGACGGCATGGTGATCGAGGAAGGGTCGATCCCCGCCGGTCTCGCCCCGCTCCTGCCGGCGCTGATGGCCGGCGGCGCAAAGCATTGGCACGATACCGACAAGGGCATCATCGACGCCTTGGAGGAGCGCGGACGCGAACGCCAAAGTCTCTTGTTCGGTGCCTATCAGGGCGCGGTCTACCGCACGCAGACATACCTCGTGATGAGCCACGACGACGCCAAGGGGCGTATCGCGCTGGAGAAGGGCAATCTGAAGGTCACCTGGCCGGGCGTCGCCAAGCAGCCGATCTTCAAGGCGGTCGAGGACAACCTGAAAAAGGCCACGCAGGCGACGGGGGGCACGTTCACGCGCAATCCGATGAGCGATACGTTTCTCGGCAACAACCTCGTCAGCGTGCATCCCCTCGGCGGCTGCGTCATGGGTCACGACCGCGCGAGCGGCGTAGTGAACCACAAGTGCCAGGTGTTCGACGGCCGCCCGCAAGCGAGCGCCGGCGCCGTGCACGCCGGCCTCTACGTGTGCGACGGCTCCATCGTGCCGCGCCCGCTGGGCGTGAACCCGCTGCTCACGATCACGGCGCTTGCCGAACGCGCCATGATCCACCTCGCCAGCGATCGCGGCTGGACCTTCTCGGACGCGCCGCGCCTCGATGCGCCGATGCTCGTCGCGGCGCCCGAGGGCCGCGGGAAGCTCGAGCCGGCCGGCGTCGAGTTCACCGAGCGCATGGCGGGTTACGTCTCGCCGGCCGTGACCATGCCGCATGAGACGGCGGCGCGGCGCGGAAAGGAAGCGGGTACGCCCCTGAGCTTCACGGTCACGGTGCTGATCGACGACGTCGACCGCTTCGTCGACGACAAGCTGCACCGCGGCCGCATCATCGGCTCCGTAAGTTGCCCGGCGCTTTCGCCAGAGCCTCTGGAAATCTTCGACGGCGTATTCAATCTGATGCGCATCGACGAGGCTGCGGTCGAGACCAAGCGCTTCGACTATCGTTTCTCGCTCGGTGCGCGCGACGGATCGGAATATTTCTTCGAGGGCTACAAGCTCGTGCGCTCGGACGCCGATCTCGACATGTGGCGCGACACGACCCGGCTGTTCATCGATATCGGCAAGGGCGCGAAGGGCGAGCTCGGCCGCGTCGCTCGCGGCATGCTGGAAATCGCGCCGACCGATTTTTACGTGCAGATGCAGACGGTCAAGGGCACCGGCGGGCAGGATGTCAACGACCGGCTGCGCGCCGTCGGCAAGTTCGGGCGCTTCTTCAGCCGCGAGCTGTTCGACACCTACGGCGGCGTGCTGGCGCGGCTCGGCCGCTACGACGTGGTCAATCCGCGCAAGAAGCGCTCCTTGCGCGTGCCCGAGCCCGAGATCCATCTCGTGAGGACCAGCGACGGCAAGATCCTCAAGCTCACGCGCTATCGGGCGGGCAACAAGGGTCCCCTCGTCCTCTCGCACGGGCTCGGCGTCTCGAGCCTCATCTTCTCGATCGATACGATCGAGACCAACCTCTTGGAATATCTGGTCGCGGCCGGGTACGACTGCTGGATGCTCGATTACCGGGCGAGCATCGATTTGCCCTATGCCCGCGAGCTGTGGACCGGCGACGACGTTGCGACCAAGGACTACCCGGCGGCACTGGCAAAGGTACGGGCCGTCACCGGCGCCGCGACCGTGCAGGTGCTCGCCCACTGCTTTGGCGCCACGACCTTCTCCATGGCGATGCTTGCCGGGCTCGAGGGCGTGCGCTCTGCGGTCATCTCGCAGATCTCGACCGACTACGTCGTCCCGTGGTTCCCGCAGCGGCTGCTCGCCTATCTGCGCGCTCCGGCCCTGTTCGAGCTCATGGGCATTGATGTCGTCGACGCCCGCGCCACATCCGCCGACAATTTCCGCGGGCGCGCGCTCGACAAGATCTTGCAGCTCATCGTGCCGGTGCCGCGCAAGGAGCGCACGCACGACGCCACCAGCAACCGCATCTCCGCGCTCTACGGGCGCCTCTACCAGCTAGACCAGCTCAACAGCGCGACCATCGCATCAGGGCTTGCCGAGATGTTCGGGGAGGCCAACATCGAGGCCTTCAAGCAGCTCGCGCTGTTCGCCAGGCGCCGCCACGTCGTCGACCGTGAGGGTTACGATTCCTATCTACCGCACCTGGAGCGCATGGCCCTACCGATCACGTTCATTCACGGCGCCAAGAACGCCTGCTTCAAGCCGGAGAGCACCGAGCGCACCCTTGAACGGCTTTCGCAGGCGAACGGCCGCCAGCTCTATGAGCGCCACGTCATTCCGGGCTACGGCCACATCGACTGCATCTTCGGCAAGCGTGCAGCGATCGACGTATTCCCGATCATCGTCGCGCACCTCGACAAGACCGCGGTGGTCTGACCGGTCGGCTTCCTACAGTCCAGCGTCAGCTGTGCGTCGCGATCGGCGCGTGCCGCACGCCCTGCATGAGCGAGCGGAACTGCTCTCCGCTCATGTGGATGAGGCTGCGATGGTCGCCACCCTCCAGGTAGACATCGGGCTGCTGCTCGAGGCTGTCGTCGATGAACGCCTCGACGGCATAGGCCTCCGGGAGCGGCGGCACGGCGCCCTTGTCGCAATCGGGGAAGAGCTCGCCGATCTCTTCCTCACTCGCAATGCTGACCGGGCAGTGCAGCATCCGTTCGATAGTGTCGAGCCGGACTTGCGCGTTTGCCGGAACCACGGCGACGACGAAGCCGCCCTCGCGGGTCAGCACGACGGCCTTGGCGAGACGATCGCCCGGCACGTGGCTTGCGCGCAAGGTGTCCTCCGAACAGTGCGTGCGTTTGTGCACCAGCACGTCGTAGTCGATATGCTTGTCGTCGAGGTACTGCTGTAGCGTCAGTGCAATTCCCATGGCGGGTCCTCCTGCCAATCTGCTGGCAGCAGGCGCGCCGCGCATCAGCCTATGAAGGCTCGCGGCATCGCCGGCCGCCGGCTCAGGGTTTCTGGCGCCAGCCAACGGCAAAGAGAAATTCGTCGCTGGTTGCGCGCCCGCGTCGGCGGGGTCGAGCCGATCGCAACCCAAAAGTCTATGCCTCGAAACGCAACGCGGCAAGCGGGGCGCCGCAGGCGGGCCCCTCTTGGCTAACCAGAGATTTCCAATCAGGTCTTGGCCTTGGTCTTGGGCGCAAGCGCAGCGATGACGAGCGGAGACAGACCCTCGCCGCCGGCCCCGATGTGGGCGTCGAGCCTCTTGCGCATCCTCGGGTCCCAGAAGCTCTTGATGTGCTTTGCGATGCCGTCCATGGCTTCCGGACGCGGGTAGGCCTCGAAGAAGGCCGCGATCTGGTTGGCCATGCGGACGAGTTCGCGGTTTTCCATGAGGTGACGCTTTCGAGATTGTGCCGTCGAGGCTAGTTGTTGAAGACGACCACGCCGCGGTCGCCGAGGGACGCGAGGAAGATACGGGCTTTGCGGGCGATCTCAAGAGCGAGCATCGTCGGAGCCGACACGGTGACGAGCGCGCCGATGCCGACTGTTGCGGCCTTCTGCACCAGCTCGAAGCTGCAGCGGCTCGTCATCAGGACGAATCCCGAGGCGACGTCCGTGCCCGCCTCGAAAAGCGCCCCGATCAGCTTGTCGAGCGCGTTGTGGCGGCCGACGTCTTCGCGCACGATGAGGATCTCGCCGGCGAGCGAGACCCATGCCGCGCCGTGGACAGTATGATTGAGCTTGTTCATCGGCTGGCGCGCCGGCAGCTCCTTCGCCGCCTTGAGTATCGCGGCCGGGCTCGGGCGGACCTTCCTTGCGACGGGCTTCGTCACGCGCACGACGTCGGCGATATTCTCGACCCCGCACAGCCCGCAGCCGGAGCGGCCCTCGATGGAGCGGCGCGGCATGCGCGCTGCGTCGAGCGCGGTCTCGTCGACGGCGATGTCGACGGCAAAACCGTTCTCGACCGGCATTGTGAGCACGGCACGGATGTCGGCGCGCGTTGCGACGATGCCCTCGGCAAGGGCGAAGCCGATGCCAAAGTCGGCGAGGTTCGCCGGCGTCGCCATCATCACCGTATAGGGCGCCGAGTTGATCTGGAGGGCGATGGCAGCTTCCTCTGGGAGCTGCCAGGTCAGCGGCGAACGCGCCCCGCCCGCATCGAGGGCGATGCCCTCGACCGGGTCTGAGCACAACGAAGCGGCTGGAGCTCCCGCAACCTCGGCTTCTTTGGCCATGACGGTCATCGGGCCAACATGCGGCACACGGGCCTCGCGCAACGGTTACTCGGCTGCCATGAGCGGCTTGTCGCCGATGCGCTTGTTCTCGCGGTCACGCTCCTCCCACTCCGTCTGCCACTCGGCCGGCTGGTTCGACGGCATGGCCTGAACGGCCGTCACCTTGTACTCAGGACAGTTCGTGGCCCAGTCGGAGTTCTCGGTCGTGATCACGTTGGCGCCGCTTACCGGGAAGTGGAACGTCGAGTAGACGACGCCCGGCGGCACCCGATCGGTGACCTTGACGCGCATCGTGGTTCCGCCGACGCGGCTCGTCAGCGAGGCCATGCTGCCGTCCTTGATGCCGCGCACCTCCGCGTCGTGGGGATGCATCTCGAGAATGTCCTCCTTGTACCAGACGACGTTCTCGGTGCGCCGCGTCTGCGCGCCGACGTTGTACTGGCTGAGGATGCGGCCCGTAGTGAGGATCAGCGGGAAGTTGCGGTTGCTGCGCTCGTCCGTCGGCACGAAGTCGGTGAGCATGAAGCGGCCCTTGCCGCGCGTGAACTCCTCGACGTGCATGACGGGCGTGCCTTCGGGCGACTCGTCATCGCACGGCCACTGGATGCTTCCCAGCTCGTCGAGCCGCTTGAAGCTGATGTTCTTGAAGGTCGGCGTCACGGCGGCGATCTCGTCCATGATCGCGGCCGCGGAGGGATATGTCATGGGATAGCCCATCTCGGTCGCGAGACGGCACACGATCTCCCATTCCGACATGCCTTGCTTCTCCTTCATCACCGGGCGCACGCGGTTGACGCGCCGCTCGGCGTTGGTGAAGGTGCCGTCCTTCTCCAGGAACGAGGTCCCCGGCAGGAATACGTGGGCGAAGGCCGCGGTCTCGTTGAGGAAGAGGTCCTGCACGACGAGGATATCGAGGGACTCGAGCGCGTGCGTCACGTGCTGCGTGTTGGGGTCGGATTGCGCGATGTCCTCGCCCTGCACGAAGAGGCCCTTGAACGTGCCGCCGGCCGCCTCGTCGAACATGTTGGGGATGCGCAGGCCGGGCTCGGGGTCGAGCTCCTTGTGCCAAATCTTCTCGAACAGCTTGCGCGTCGCCTCGTTGGAGACGTGGCGGTAACCGGGATACTCGTGCGGGAAGGAGCCCATGTCGCAGGAGCCCTGCACGTTGTTCTGCCCGCGCAGCGGGTTCACGCCGACGCCTTCGTGGCCGATGTTGCCGGTCGCCATGGCGAGGTTGGCCATGGCCATGACCATGGTCGAGCCCTGGCTGTGCTCGGTGACGCCGAGGCCGTAGTAGATCGCGGCGTTGCCGCCGGTCGCGAACAGCCGTGCGGCGGCGCGGACGTCGGCTGCCGGCACGCCCGTGATCGGCTCGAGCGCCTCGGGCGAGTTCTTCGGGTCCTTGATGTAGGTCTCCCAGCGGGCGAAGTCCTGCTTCTCGCAGCGGGCGTTGACGAAGCTGCGATCGATCAGGCCTTCCGTCGCGACGACGTGGCTGATGGCGTTGAGGACCGCGACGTTGGTCGAGGGCTTCAGCTGTAGGTGGAAGTCGGCCTTGACGTGCGGGCTCTTCACGAGATCGATGCGGCGCGGGTCGACCACGATGAGCTTGGCGCCTTCGCGCAGGCGCCTCTTCATGCGGGAGGCGAACACGGGGTGGCCGTCGGTCGGGTTGGCGCCGATGACCATGATGATGTCGGACTTGTCGACGCTCTTGAAGTCCTGCGTGCCGGCCGATTCACCGAACGTCTGCTTGAGGCCGTAGCCGGTCGGCGAATGGCAAACGCGCGCGCAGGTGTCGACGTTGTTGTTGCCGAATGCCGCGCGCACCATGCGCTGCACGACGTAGACCTCCTCGTTCGTCGTGCGCGAGGAGGTGATGCCGCCGATCGAGCCGCGGCCATACTTCTTCTGCACGGCCTTGAAGCGGTCGGCCGCGAACTTGATGGCCTCGTCCCACGAGACGACCTGCCAGGGATCGGTGATGCGCTCGCGGATCATCGGGTTCAGGACGCGATCCTTGTGCGTGGCGTAGCCGAACGCGAAGCGGCCCTTGACGCAGGAGTGGCCTTCGTTGGCGCCGCCGTCCTTGTAGGGCATCATGCGGACGACGCGCTCGCCCTGCATCTCGGCCTTGAACGAGCAGCCGACCCCGCAATAGGCGCAGGTGGTCACGACGGAGTGCTCGGGCTGGCCGTGATCGACGATCGACGTCTCGATGAGCGTCGCCGTGGGGCACGCCTGCACGCAGGCGCCGCAGGAGACGCACTCGGACTCCAGGAAGTCCTCGTCCATGCTCGCCGAGACGTGCGAGGCAAAGCCGCGTCCGTCGATCGTCAGCGCGAACGTGCCCTGCACTTCCTGGCAGGCGCGCACGCAGCGCGAGCAGACAATGCACTTCGACGGCTCGAACTGGAAATACGGGTTGCTCTTGTCTTTCGGCTGCCACAGCGGGTTCGCTCCGCCGTTCTGGCGCGCGAACACGTGGTTCTCGCCGTCGTAGCCGTAACGCACGTCGCGCAGGCCCACGGCGCCCGCCATGTCCTGCAGCTCGCAGTCGCCGTTGGCGGCGCAGGTCAGGCAGTCGAGCGGGTGGTCGGAGATATAGAGCTCCATCACGCCCTTGCGGATGCGCGCGAGGCGGTCGTTCTGCGTCGAAACATTGATGCCGGGCGCCACCGGCGTGGTGCATGAGGCGGGCGTTCCCTTGCGGCCATCGATCTCGACGAGGCACAGCCGGCAGGAGCCGAAGGGGTCGAGGTTGTCGCTGGCGCACAGTTTCGGCACCATGATGCCGAGCTCGGCGGCCGCGCGCATGATCGAGGTGCCCTCGGGCACGGTCACCGCCTGGCCGTCGATCGTCAGCGTCACCATCGCGTGCGAATGGCTCGCCGGCGTCCCGTAGTCCTTTTCCTTGATGAGCGTCATCCTATTCGCTTCGCTCGTCATGGCATGGCCTCGTAAGTTGCGATCATTCAGCCGCCTCGGCGCGGGCCGGGCGATGGAAGTCATCGGGGAAATGGCGCAGCGCGCTCATCACGGGCATCGGCGTCAGGCCGCCCATGGCGCACAGCGAACCGTCCGTCATCGTCACGCACAGATCCTGCAACAGCTCGATATTCGCTTCGCGGTTCACGTCGGCAACGATGCGGTCGATCACCTCGACGCCGCGCACCGACCCGATGCGGCATGGCGTGCATTTACCGCACGATTCGATGGCGCAGAACTCCATGGCGAAGCGCGCCTGTTTCGCCATGTCGACCGTATCGTCGAAGACGACCACGCCGCCGTGGCCGACCATGGCATCCTCTTTGGCGAAGGCCTCGTAGTCCATCTGGGTGTCGAGCTTCGATTCCGGAAGATAGGCGCCGAGCGGTCCGCCGAACTGCACGGCCCGCACCGGACGGCCCGACTGAGTGCCGCCGCCGTAGTCCTCGATCAGCGCGCGCGCGGTGATGCCGAACGCCTTCTCGACGAGGCCGCCCTGCTTGATGTTGCCGGCGAGCTGGAAGGCCAGCGTGCCGCGCGATCTACCGACGCCGAAGTCGCGATAATAGGCGCCGCCCTTGGCGATGATGATCGGGACGGAGGCCAGGCTCAGGACGTTGTTGATCACCGTCGGCTTGCCGAACAAGCCCTCGATGGCGGGTAGCGGCGGC
>Ga0214473_10012272_pt1 | contig 10057 bp, 9 predicted proteins | sample RVTome_7_FD_203509 | JGI IMG/M metagenome (GOLD analysis project Ga0214473, IMG submission 203509) | Soil microbial communities from uranium-contaminated site in the Upper Colorado River Basin, Wyoming, United States - RVT98D197 | ecosystem: Environmental > Terrestrial > Soil > Contaminated >... | reverse complement strand
ATTATTGTAGAAAACTGAAGCCCCCCCTACAAGCATTCCTGCTGGAGATATTATCACAGAGGGCTGTTTCACAATTCGTTTCCTGTCTGCGATAGTTCGTATTAGTTCGAGATTGCCTATGCTTTTCCTAAATAAAGATGGGTCTCTTAGACTTTCTGGATACCGGAGTAGAATTTCATTTGTTTTAAGTGCCATTCCATCCATCGCAACTGGATATGGGAAATTCTTCTTTCTTAATATGCAGGCCATTTCCTGTGCTCTGCCGACTGAGAAAGCTGGTACCAACGCTACGCCGCTTCTTTCAACAACTTCTTTCAGAAACAGTACAAAGTCTTCTTCAACCTGCTCACGTGGCGGATGGTCCGCTGTAGCGTATGTGCTTTCAGTTATTATCATGTCAAGGTCCCCCCAGTCAGTCGCAGCACCTCGAATAAGGTTCATATCATGAATGCTTATGTCTCCTGTATAGAGAACTCTTTTTTCACCATTATCCATGCAAATTATGGATGCGCCGGGAATGTGTCCTGCTTCAAAGAATTTTATTTTGAACTCACCTATTTGCGATTCATCATTGTTATTGACGCCTTTTGCTTTCTTTAACATGTTGATAAGATCAATTGATTCAAAAGGAAGGTTTAATCCGGATAGTTTTATGAAATCATCTATTAGCAATCCAGATAACTCTAATGTTAGTGCAGTAGCGTGAAGCTCTACACCTTCTTTTAGAAAGAAACTGGGTGAATTCCCCGAGTGATCAAGATGAGCATGAGTTAACACTATGCCGTCAATATCTTTTGGCTTAACGTGAATTGGGAAACCAGGTTCTCGGCCTACTAAAACACCTGAGTCCAGCAGCAGCTTTGTTTTGTTACCATTTAATAGAAATGCTGATCGTCCTACTTCCCGAGCAGCTCCTAATGCAGTAATATTCATTATTTTTTTTACATCCTTCTGTTTACGACAACCTTTTGAATATCTATTCTTTAAGCTTTGTCATCGCGAATAATATGACTATAGAAATAATACCAAAATCTGCAGATTTCAAGGGGTTATCTCTGATAACTGGTTTTCACGGTATTGGCGCCACCGGTTATTGGGCTGTTAAGTACTTGATTCAGAAACTAGGGGCCCAGAGAGTGGGTGTTGTTGACTTCGGTATCGCTACACCGATGACAACTACTGAGGAAGGTAGGATAGCCACTCCTTATGAGCTCTTTAGAAAGGGAAATCTCGTCTTCTTCAAGGTTGAGACGCCACCATATAAGAATGAGGATATGTTTTTCTTTAGAGAATTTGCAGACTTTATTGTCGACTCAGGTTTTAAGGAAACGGCGCTGATCGGTGGGTTAGACTCTAGGTTGAAAAATGATAAAACCACATTCAGACTTGTAAAGACTTCAGCGTATAAGCCAGATGGTGAACTGGCTGATGCTAAGCTTTTAGATGACGGGCAAATAATTGTCGGACCTGTTGCGGTAATGTTGAACCGTCTTGAGATGCGCAATTTCCCAGCTTATTCAGTTCTTGCGTATGCTTCCGTTGAGCGATTGGACCCAAGGGCTACTGCGGCAGCTATAGATGTTTTGTCTGAACATTATGGATTCGAGGTTGATGTGACGCAGCTGCTCAAAGGCGCTGAGTTCATAGACGCTGAGATTACAAGGCAAGAGTCACAGATCAAGAAGCAAACTGACAATATCTATACGTGATATGAATTTAATCTAGATCCTGAAGAATTTCATAGATATTATTCACTGTTTTTGACATAGATCTATCGACCTTCACTAGACGCGTAGGTACTGTCTTTCTGATCTTTGAAGCAAAAGTCCTATGTTGAGTGTTACTAGCTACTAATATCACATTGGAGAATTTACTTTTCTCAAGAATTTTAATCACGTCTTCCACCATGAAATGTTGAAAATCAACTGTAGTATTTGGCTTTAACGAACTCTCATATTGAGATAATGGAAAAACATCTGAAACCTCTATGGGAATCAATCCAAATGATAATGATAGAAAACATATCTGTACGTTTTCCAATAGTTCTGTTTTCTTCGCAGTTAGAGCTAAACACAAAGGTGACTTGTAGAGCGGCCTCATTTCATCTTCAGGAAGTATTAGTAATATTTTCTTTGTAAAAGTTAGGTTGTCCATCAATTTCTTACGATGTCTTAATACCTCGGGGCGCGAAAAGTCTTCTGGCCCGTAGAAGAAAACAGCTTTTGATTTGGATTGAAGAGATCCTTCTTCGAAAAAGTCAGTGTATTTGCCGAGGCTCAGGAACGCATTCCATAGCCGCGGATGACATCTTGCTTTTGCACCTAGATGTTCCCAAAGCCGCCCTTCATGAATAGCTTCTTTGCTTTCTGTAACGGCTTTAAGGAGAACATGAAGGTTATGAAGAGCCAATATGTTTGTTCGCTCTTCTTTTTCAAGAGTAAGAAGTTCTTTAGGTGTGTGAGAAAGGCAGATTCTACATATGCAAGGAAAGTATCTCAAATCTTTCAATCTGACCGTTCCAGCATCAGTTAGGTATCTGTCGTCTCTGGCAAACAGAATGTATGATGCTGAGTCAAACATGTCGCAACCCAAAGCGATGGCTAATGGAATAGTTAGAGGATGACCCGCCCCAAAAAGATGGAGAGGCTTGTTTAGGGGGAGATTCTTCTTGGCTGTCATTATCATTGACGATAGTATTTGAAAATTATAAGTTTCCATAACTTCCGTAGGACTTCCAAGTGCAAAAATGTCAAAGTCTAGCGTGGAAGTCTTTTTCGCGGATTGTCTTATCAGGTCCAGAAATACTCCACCCTGAACTGGGCCGGTCCAAAGTATATCCTTACGGTTTGCTAACGAAAGGGTTTCTTTCGCGGCTTTTAATGTTGCCTTCACAGTTTCCTTCGCAAAAGATTTATTGGCTTTTGAGCCTGTTGGCTTATCTAGAATAACAGCAATGTCGGTACTTATGGATTCTTGAAATTTTGCCATCTTTTCTATTGTAACATCGAGATCTCCATATTCAAGAACTTGATATCCACCCGAGTCGGTCATAATTACCCCGTCAAAGTCTATGATTCTGTGGATTCCTTTGATGCTGGCTGAATCACCATAATTCTTTAAAGTCAGATAAGCGTTTGTAATAACTGCTTTGAACCCTAGTTTACTTATTTCACTTATTGGTACCGTTTGTCTTACAGGATGGATAACAGGCAGAAGTGCTGGTGTTTCTAGAACACCACTCTTGGTTTGTAAACGCCCTATTCTTCCAGCTAAGTCTGTTGACTTTACCTCGAATATTTCGGAAGGCAATTCAGACTAGTTCTTTTCTTATGATACGAAAAATTATTCACTTTGATTGAAATTCTAATTCATTATTTCTTTATGAACTCGTTGTAAACGGATTTGACTCGGTCAGCTGCAAGACCACTTCCTTCCACTACTCCGTTTTCGGTTACCTTGATCTTATCCATAACTATAATGGCTCCAATATCCTCTCTGATTTTAACAAGTCCTGGGAATACTTTGCCAATTCTTTCAGCCAAAGCCTTCAAATCAAAAGGTGCTTCGAGGACTTTGACTTCTTTTATGACACTTCCGCTTATTATCGTTTTGAAGGCTTTTCCATCGCCTTGGAAAATATTATCCAGGATAATGTCTAAACGCTCATCTACTGCCAGAAGGTTTCCTGTATATTTTTTACCTTCAATTGTTTCCACTTCAACCCGTCTACCAATTATAGTGACTAATTCTTCACTAAAACGCCTAAATACTGCTACTGAAGACAATCATTTCACCTTTCTTTCCTCACTCTTAGTCCGTTCATTGGTTAAAAAAGGTATAGTTATTCTTCAGGAGAAAAGTCTGAAATTATTCTTTGCTTGTTGTTTAGTGACTGAGCTTCAAAACCGATGCTCCTCAAATGGGATGCGAATTCATCGGCAAATCCATGAACGGTGTATACGCGACTAGGATTGCATTTCTTAACGGTTTCAACTAGCTCATTGAAGTCGCAGTGGTCACTTATTGGAATAGAGTAATCTATGTTGCGCATTAATCGGTAGCGATAGTCAGCACTCCAACCTGAAAAGGCAATAGTAGCAGCGCCATATTTTTCTTTTAAACTATTTACTAGTGTATTGTTTCCGTTGCCTAACGATGACAAGAGTATCCAGGGTTTCTTCTTCAGAAGGCCATTCTTCTCAGCTATTGAAAGAGGTATAAGATCGTCACGAAGTTGTATTCCTCGCTCTATGTAGGCTTTGTTCATATCGTAAATTGGTTCTTGAACGTAAATCGGGTCCCAAGATGAAAAGAGGTGAGAGAGTATCTGAGCTTTTCCCAAAGAATAGCCCATAAGTATTATTGGTGTGCCTTTTGAAAAAAGATTTGCTATTATTTGATTTACTTTCTTTTCGATTTCTTCAATTGGAGGAAAGATGTATTGCTTTTTTCCAAATGTACTTTCAATTATTAATACTTCGCAATCAACCGGTTTGCAGCCTTTCATGAAAGCTCTTGATCTTGTTGTGAAGTCACCTGTGTAGAAAAGTTTCTTACCTATTAAAAGGCCGGATGACCCGAGAATGTGCCCAGAATTAATTAGCTCAAAGTCTTCAGGGATGTTATTCATGATTTCCAGTTGGAATCCACGTTTTCCGGCTAGAAAAGCTGTTTCTTCAGACGCCAATAGGTTAGCTTTTGTATTCATAATACCTTTCATATGATCCAGATGCGCATGAGAAATAAAAACGTAGTCAGCATCTGAACTTCGAATTGGGTCAAGATGTATTTTCTTATCGATGAAGTTGACAGTTATTCCGTTTTCGGGTGAGACGGTAAATTTTACCAATGATTTTCTGAATCCCTTGTTGTTCCCCTTGCAATAGTCGATTATAAGTAGTATTGTCGTTTCTTGGCGTAAGACAAGTTAAATAGCATCTAAGAGTAATTATCTACATGGTGAAAAAATGGCTCCAATTAGAATCGGATTAATAGGTAAAACAAATACCGGAAAAACGACGTTCTTTAACTCAGCCACTCTTCAATCCGCCGAGGTTTCTAACTATCCTTTCACAACCAAGAAACCTGATTTTGGAACGGCTCATGTGGTAACGCTTTGTGTCCATAAAGAATTCAATGTTAAAGATAATCCTGTTGGGTCTAGATGTAATGACGGCTGGCGATCGATACCTATCGAGTTAATAGATCTTCCAGGGTTAATTAAAGGTGCATCGGCTGGAAAAGGGCTTGGGGACCAGTTCTTGTCAATTGCGTCTCAATCAGATGCGCTACTCCACATCGTTGATGCTTCAGGTAGTGTTGATGTGGAAGGGCGAATATCTGAACCGGGTACTGGTGACCCAGTTGCTGATCTTGGAGATATTGAAGAAGAGCTGTGCATGTGGTATGTGAAACTCCTTGAGGGAAATAGGGATAAGATATCTAGGAAACTTGAGAACGAGCAGAACTTTGTAGCTGGGGTCTTGGATGTTTTCGCAGGAGTCGGAGTTAAGGAGAATCATGTAAGGGTTGCTCTTGCTGAAAGTAAGCTTGATGAAAATGATTTCAATAATTGGAGCGCTGATTCAACAAAAAGATTCCTATGGATACTAAGAGATGTGTCAAAACCCACACTCATAGTTGCAAACAAAATGGACCTTCAGACGTCCGCAGATAATTTCCAGAGGATTAGAGAAGAATATTCGGATATGATTGTGATTCCAGCAAGCGCTGAAGCAGAGCTAACTCTGAGGCGAGCTGAGCAGAAAGGTATGATTCGATATATACCAGGTCATGAACAGTTCGATGTAATTAATGATAAGAATCTTAGTGAAAAACAGAAATGGGCGTTAACTTACATTAAGCGATCTATCCTTGGGCAGTATATGAGAACAGGAGTCCAATTTGCGTTAAACGTCGCAGTCTTCAAGCTCTTAAGAATGAACACTGTTTATCCGGTGTATAACGCTGAGAAACTATCTGATAAGCGTGGAAACGTTCTTCCAGATGTTTATCTTCTTGAGTCAGGCTCTACTGTAAAAGATCTAGCAGGACATATACACACCGATCTTACTAAGGGGTTACTATACGCAGTTGATGCAAGAACAGGGCTTAGATTACCAGCTGATTATACAGTTAAAGATAGAGATGTACTTTCAATTGTCTCAGCAACAGGAAAAAGTCACAGTAAGACAAGTTAAAGCGCAATAAACAGTTTAGAATTCCAAAGGCAGTCAAGCAAAAGTATTCCATAACTGGTAATGAGTCAGAATCTTATTTGGTTACTTTATAGAATCTAAAAAGATTATAAGATGCCATTAAAAGTTTCTTACAAAAAATGACTCCAGAAAATATTGACAAAATTAATTCAACAGAGGCTACTGATAATCTGTATACGCAAAGTAATCTTCTCTCAGATCCAGTTAAACATTTTGATGGTGAATCTTCTTCATCTGTTTCTGGTCTGCTTGAGTCGTTCAGAGGAACTGCTTTTCAAAGTAGAAACTTAGCTAGTTGTTATGACGTGATGCTTGGAATGCTTCAAGACAAAGAGAGGCCAACAGTATTCCTTGGTTTAGCTGGAGCAATGGTTCCGGGAGGGCTCTTGAAAGCTGTCCGCGACATGATTAATCTTGGAGTTGTAGATGTGCTTGTTTCAACAGGAGCTAATCTTTATCATGAGTTGCATGAGGCATTAGGATTTCACCATTACCTTGCCCAAAACGATGTTTCAGATTTAGAGCTTAGGAAACTACGTATTGACAGAATGCATGATGTTTATGTTTCAGATCTAGAGTTTCAAGACACTGATCTATACATCAAACAGTTTGCAGACTCGCTTAAGCCACGCGCATACTCGAGTAGAGAGTTTCTATACCTTCTTGGAAAGAAGTTAAACAAGAGCAACTCAATACTGACTACTGCTGCCAACAATGGAGTCCCTATTTTCTGCCCAGCAATAGCTGACTCTTCAATAGGAATGTCATTGGCATGGCATCTAAAGGAGCGCGATAAACAAGGAAAAGAGCCAATAATAGTAGATACGATTCGCGATAATCTCGAGATTCTAAAAGTGAAGATGGATTCAAAGAAGACAGGTGCAATCCATATCGGCGGAGGAGTTCCAAAGAATTATATCCAGCAAATAACACCTATGGCTGGAATTCTTGGACTAGAAACGCCACCACACTCATACGGAATACAAATAACGACAGATGACCCAAAATGGGGTGGTCTTTCAGGATGCACATTTAAAGAAAGCCAGTCATGGGGCAAATATACCGATGGAGCCCGCTTCGCAGTAGTCTATATGGATGCGACGATAGGCCTTCCACTATTGTTCAAAGCTTGCTTGGAGAAGAAAAGCACATGGTACCCACGAAAACCATTCAAAGTCACCTGGGATATAAGAGGAATCACCTAGTCAAATGCACAGTTCAACCATGGTAAGTCATCAATTATTATAAGCAGATTCAAATCGTTACAGTTATCTAGCCACGAATAACAGTTATGGATTGTGAAATGTATGAATCCAAATAGAAATCTCATAGTATCAGCTAGCGCTCTAGCGATATTGTTACTGACGCTTCAAACAGTAGCCGGACTTGCTCCGGGAAGCCCTACCATTGCCTTACAGGTGGACCCTAGCACTAAAGTGGTGGACACACCTCCGGGTGGTTCTCTAGAAATCACGATTAATGTTCTATCTCAAGAAAGTTACGAAGGAGATACACAGTTATCACTTGTGAATCCCCCATCAGGAGTCACAGCTACTTTCGCGCCAAATCCAGTTGCGGTTCCAGCCTTTGATCAAGGTAATGTTAAGATGACGATTAATATCGCATCAACCGTACCTGAAGGCAAGATTACCCTTACTGTGAATGCGAAAAGCGTCGCTGATAGTAAAATAACTAAAACCCTAGAAATTGCACTAAACATAGGTAAAGCCACTACAACCACATCAACTACAACTACATCCTCAACCACAACAAGCACAAGCTCAACCACAACAAGCACAACAACTCAACCAAGTACAACAAGCACTTCGAGTAGCTCCACAACGACTAGTACAACGTCGACTTCAAGTATCACAACTTCGCAATCAACTGAGAACGCAGGATTTCCGGCCGAAATAACCTATGCTATCATAATAGTGGTGGTGATAGCAATAGCTGCTGTGGCCTACTTAACAATGAGAAAGAAGAAGTAAGGTCGCTTCTCTTTTTTTTTATTCTTGTAGTTCATCCCGTTTTATTTGATCCCATTCTGCTCTTGTTAAAGTTCTAAGAACATTTGTTGATATGATGTAGTAAGCTGGTGTTCCATCGGGATTAATCATTGAAGTGTCATCTGGATTTTGCAGTTTTACAACTTTAGTTACTGACACCTTTACACCTATGACCATTTCATCGCTAGTTGAGATATATGTCCAACCTTCCTTCAGTGTTTTATGATTTACAAATTTGCCTCTTGGCATTGAAGAAGTCGTCATGGATGTGGGTTAATTATTAGATGGATTAAAGGTATTCTGAAGATATGAAAACTCTTAACTTCTAATATGTGTTAACATGTAGATTGGATTGAGTGATTTGTTTGCCGTTTAAGCTCTACAATACTTTGGGAAGAAAACTGGAGAGTTTTAGTCCAATTGATCCACCTACTGTTAGGATTTACACGTGCGGGCCAACTGTTTATGATTACGGGCACATTGGGAATTTTAGAACATTTATTTCACAGGATATTCTAAGACGTTATCTAGAGTATAAAGGATTCAAAGTAACGCAAGTTATGAATATTACTGATGTTGATGATAAAACGATTAAAGGTTCTGTATCTGCACGTGAAAGTCTAGGGGATTATACCAAGAAGTATACTGAAGCTTTCTTTGATGACCTGAAGACTTTGAATATTGAGAAGGCAGAGTATTATCCGAAGGCGACTGAACACATTAATGAAATGGTGGCTTTAATCAAAAGACTAGTAGAGAGAGGCTTTGCTTATGAGAGCGGTGGATCATATTACTACGATGTATCAAAGTTCAAGGAATACGGATATCTTTCCGGTATAAAATATATTCAACAAAAAGATAGAAAAGCCAGAGTGAAAGAAGATGAATACAAGGACGAGGCTTCTGACTTTGCTCTTTGGAAGGCATATGATCAAGACGATGGAGGAGTCTTCTGGGATACAGAACTTGGGAGAGGTAGACCAGGCTGGCACATTGAGTGCTCAGCGATGTCGTGCAAATATCTTGGCGAGTCTTTTGACATTCATGCGGGTGGTGTAGATTTGATTTTTCCCCATCATGAGAATGAGATAGCTCAGTCTGAAGGTGCTAATGAAAAGAAGTTTGTAAATTACTGGTTTCACTCTGAACACCTCTTGATAGATGGACAGAAAATGTCAAAATCTTTGGGGAATATTTTGACTGTAAGAGATTTCTTGAAGAAGGGGTATAGTGGTTTGACAATTAGATATCTACTTCTAAGTGCTCAATATCGAACTCAGCTTAATTTCTCCGAATCAGGGTTGAGACAGGCTCAAGCTTCTGTTGAGCGCATCAATGACTTTAACCGTAGATTGAAAACGTTGAAAGAATACGGTGAGTTTAACAAGGAAATTAGCTTGAGTTGCTCTGAAGTCTTAAGGAAGTTTGAAGAAGCGATGGATAAAGATCTAAATGTCGCCGAAGGTTTGGCGGCGGTTTTTGATTTCATTAAAGAAATCAACAGATCGATTGAAATGAGTGGTGTTTCAAGAGAAAACATTGACGATACAATCAACACTTTGAACAAGATAAATAAAGTTCTTGGAGTATTAGAAATAGATGATGACAAAATATCTGAAGAAATTAGGGGGTTAATAGAGTTAAGAGAAGTCGCTAGGAGAAACCACGATTGGAAGACAACTGATGCGATACGCGAAGATTTACTTTTGAAAGGAATAATTCTCGAAGATACTCCTGAAGGTGTAAAGTGGAAAAGAAAAAAGTAGCTTATCTTTTTGTAAATAGATTTATATACGCTTTTCAAGATCGTTTGTTTTGAAGGTTTAGTTG
>Ga0214473_10012271_pt1 | contig 10057 bp, 9 predicted proteins | sample RVTome_7_FD_203509 | JGI IMG/M metagenome (GOLD analysis project Ga0214473, IMG submission 203509) | Soil microbial communities from uranium-contaminated site in the Upper Colorado River Basin, Wyoming, United States - RVT98D197 | ecosystem: Environmental > Terrestrial > Soil > Contaminated >... | reverse complement strand
AACCATTCCTGCTTCTGTTTCTGGTTACCGAAATAGTAGATTGGCCCGATTCCTAAGGAGTTTCCGGCAGCGATGGTAGCAGCCTGTGAACCGTCCACCCTGGCCAGTTCCTCGACCACGATGATATATGAGATATACCCCATGTTTGAGCCGCCGTACTTCTCCGGTATAAAGCAGCCCAGCAGGCCCAGTTCAGCCATTTTCTGTGTCAGTTCTATGGAGAACTGTTCTTTTTCATCCAGCTCTCTGGAGACTGGGGCTATTTCTTTTTCGGCGAAATCTCGAACTGCCTGGCGTGTTAAATTTTGTTCCTCGGTCAGTTGAAAATCCATGGCGGCAACGTCCTTCAACAGACTATTATAAAAATTGCCTTGTCTCAGCCTTTATTTTTTACGATGTCTATCTATGAATCTGCCAATTCTCTTGAGGGCTTCTTCGATTTCGGGGAGGGAGGTGGCATAGCAGCATCGTATATATCCTTCACCACACTGACCGAAAGCCGTGCCGGGGACTACAGCTACTTTTTCTTCCATTAAAAGCTTTTCAGCAAACTCTTCCGAGGTCATGCCGGTGACTTCTATAGAGGGGAAAGCATAAAAGGCGCCCTTCGGCTCGAAGCAGGACAAGCCGATATCTCTGAATCCCTTGACGATAATCCGGCGACGTCGGTCGTAATCTCTCACCATGGCGTCTACTTCGCGGTCATCGGCTTTTAGGGCTTCGAGTGCGGCCATTTGTCCCATTATGGAAGCGCACAGCATGGTGTACTGGTGAATTTTGGTCATAGCCCCTACTATTTCCTTGTCACATGCAGCGTAGCCGATTCTCCATCCCGTCATGGCATAGGCTTTGGAAAATCCGTTTAATAGAATGGTACGTTCCCTCATGCCCGGCAAAGTGGCCAGGCAGGTATGCTCGACACCATAGACAAGCCGACAGTAGACCTCGTCTGAAATCACCAGAAGGTTGTATCGCTTGGCCAGCTCAGCAATTTTGGTCAGCTCCTCCTGGGACAGGACTGCGCCGGTAGGATTGCAGGGATAGCCGATTAAAATGGCTTTTGTTCTCTGGGTGATACGCGACTCGATGTCTTCGGCGGTTATCTCGAAATCGTTTTCCACACCGGTTGCCACCTGGACGGGTATTCCACCGGCCAAACTGATGGCGGCAGGATAAGCGACGTAGCAGGGGTCAGGCATGATTACTTCATCACCGGGGTTGAGTATAGCTCTGGCAGCCAGGTCCAGACCCTCGCTGACGCCGACGGTAATAAGTATTTCGTCCTCGGGGTCGTAGGTCAAACCATAGCGGGATTGGAGGTCTTTGGCTAATGCAGCTCTTAATTCCGGCGTGCCTTTATTGGAGGTATACATGGTGTAGCCTTTTTCCAGCGAGTATATGGCGGCTTCACGAATGTACCAGGGCGTGACAAAATCAGGTTCCCCAACGCCCAGGGAAATTACACCCTCCATGGAAGACAACAAATCAAAAAACTTCCTGATACCGGAAGGTGGAAGTGCGTTTACCTTCTCGGATAGGTGACTTTGAGATAATTTAATATTACTGGATTCGCTTTTGGACACAGAAACCTCCTGCCTGCAAGACAGGAATTGATTTGCGGTTAAGGGGCTATGGGCAGGCGCTTGACCTCTTCCCCACCCTCAAATATTTCGCCGTCTTCCTTGTATTTCTTAAGTATGAAATGGGTAACGGTTCCCTGTACCGCCTCCAGAGGCGCCAGTTTTTCTGAGACAAAGACAGCGACTTCCTGCATAGTCTTACCGGCTACCAGCACTGCTAAATCATAGGTGCCCGAGGCTAGGTATACGGAACGGGCTTGAGGGAAACGATAGACGCGTTCGGCTATGGCGTCAAAGCCAACATTGCGCTGAGGAACAACCTTGACCTCCACAAGTGCCAGGACCTCCCCCTCGCCCAGTTTAGTCCAGTCGATGATGGCCTTATATCTTAGAATAGCCCGGTCCTGTTCAGCCTTTTTAATCGCCTTTTTAACATCGGCAACCGGCTTTCCGGTCATAGCTGCGATTTGCTCGGGTGTTAGCCGGGCATCTTTTTCTAGTGCTTCAAAAATCTGTTTCATGTTACCTCCTCAGCTCCTGACAAATTAGCCACCATTTATCTTGCGCCTCATTATAGCAGAGTTCGAAAAGCTTCTCATCTTCGGCGACGACCCTGAAAAATTTCTTGCCCGGCTCCAGCCATTCCTTTTCTATCCTTGATATACGGTGCTCTTTGTCTTGCCATAAAAAAGATACCGGTCGCTGGGCATAGGTATGACCTGAATAGCATGTAACTTCAATTTTATGCAACCCCATCCCCTCTAGAACCCCCCTTGCTTTAAATGGGCGGTTTTCTCTTGTGCCAGTCGGTGGCCTGCTCGTAGGCGAAGGCAATATGAAGTATTGTTTCCTCGTCGAAAGGTTTGCCGATAATCTGCATGCCTATGGGTAAACCATCGGCGAAGCCAGCCGGTATAGATATAGCGGGAAGGCCAGCGATGTTTATAGGGAGTGTGCAAACGTCGCTCAGATACATTTGTATGGGGTCGTCCACCTTTTCACCGAGCTTGAAGGGCACGGTAGGTGATGTCGGGGTGACCAGCGCGTCATATTTCTCGAAAGCATCTTTGAATTCTCTTATTATCAGCGTGCGTACTTTCTGAGCTTTAAGGTAGTAGGCATCGTAGTAGCCGGCGGATAGGGCATACGTTCCCAGCATAATACGCCTTTTGACCTCGGCCCCGAAGCCGAATTGTTTCGTTTTCTCCATTGCCTCCCACATATTTGCAGTATCTCGATAAGAGAAGCCATACTTTACGCCGTCATACCGGGCCAGGTTGGCTGAAGCTTCTGAAGGGGCAATGATGTAATAAACGGCCAGTGCGTATTTGGTGAGGGGCAATGAAGCTTCCCAATCCACTTTAGCTCCCAGTTCCTGTAACTTTTGTATAGCGGCTTCTATGCCGGCTCTAACCTCTTGCTGCATGCCCTCGACGAAGTACTCTTTGGGGATGCCTATTCGTAGGTTTTTGATATCCGGATTTAGCGATTTGGTGAAGTCAGGCACCGGGTTGGGGGCTGATGTAGAATCCTGCGGGTCATGGCCGGCGATGGTGTTGAGTACCAGAGCGCAGTCAGCCACATTTTTGGTTATAGGACCGATCTGGTCAAGCGAGCTGGCGAAGGCGACCAGGCCGAACCGGCTCACCCTGCCGTAAGTAGGCTTCAAGCCGACTACGCTGCAGAACCCGGCGGGTTGCCTGATGCTGCCGCCGGTATCGGAGCCGAGTGCGTATATGGCTTCATCCGCAGCCACAGCCACAGCCGAACCGCCGCTGCTGCCGCCGGGGACGCGGTCCAGGTCCCAGGGATTTCGCGTCGGGAAGAATGCCGAGTTCTCGGTTGATGACCCCATGGCGAACTCGTCCATGTTGGTCTTGCCTAATATTATCGTACTACTGCTTTTCAGTTTATCTATAACGGTAGCATCGTAAGGCGGTACGAAATTTTCCAGTATTTTTGAGGAACAGGTGGTCTTGATGCCCCTGGTGCATATAACGTCTTTAATCAAAGCGGGGATACCGGTCAACGGCTTGATTTTGCCGCTGCTTATGGTTTTGTCCGCCTCTTTTGCCTGCTCTAAAGCTACATCTTCACAGGTGGTAACGCAAGCTTTCACCTTGTCTTCGATTTTAGCCAGGTGTGCCAGGCTGGATTTAGTTAATTCGACTGCCGATATCTTTTTTTCTTTCAGCAACTGGTGGGCCTGGCTGATAGTTAGCTGATGGAGGTCATTCATGGTTTATTCCAGAACCGCACGAACTTTAAAGGAGTTACCCTCCCGTTGAGGCGCGTTTTTAAGAATATCTTCTACCGGGTAAGATGCCTTTGCCTCGTCAGGTCTCATAACGTTCTCAAGGGCAATAGACTGGGATGTGGGTGGCAGGTCCGTGGTATCGACTTGCTTGAGTATCTCGAAGTTTTCCAGAATATCGGATAGCTGAATTCTAAATTTCTCAATTTCGTCTTCGCTCAGCCCCAATCTGGCCAGAAGGGCTATGTGTTGTACTTCTTGGCGACTTAGCTTCATGTCTTTCAATCCTGTAAAGTAGTAAAAAAGGATGTTCTTCGAGGTGTTGTTATGTCGGATTATTATAACATAAAGTAGGGACAGGTCTTTAGACCTGTCCGATGGCGGACTGACAAACCCTGAAATGACGCCGAGTGTAGAACTCGGAGCAGATGCTCCGAGCTACCCAAAATCAATGCCTTGACGGTTAGAGGCGGACATTGCTACAATGCCAATGCCCTTTTGGGTAAAATTCAACTAGGAACGAGGTGCGTTAAGTGCATCATTTCGAACCAGATAAAATCCGCAACGTTGTTTTACTGTCACATTCCGGCGCTGGAAAAACGTCACTGGCTGAAGCCATGCTTTTCGATTCGGGGGCTATCAGCCGCCTGGGCAGCGTCACCGACGGGACAACCACCTCTGACTATGACCCTCCTGAAATTAAGCGGTACATAAGCGTTAATCTGTCATTGCTGCCGTGCCAGTGGAAGGATTGTAAACTTAATCTACTTGATACGCCGGGCTATTCTGATTTCGTGGCTGAAGTTAAAGCCGGGTTGGCGGTCAGTGAAGCCGCCATCATTATGGTTTGCGCTGTTTCTATGGTGGAAGTTGGTACGGAGCAGGTGTGGAGATATACCGGCGAAGCCAAACTACCGCGCCTCATTTTCGTGAATAAGATGGACAGGGATAATGCCAACTTCTTTAATACCTTAAAAGATATTCAGACCAAACTGGGAGCCAGATGCTTGCCCCTTCAGTTACCTATAGGTTCACAGAAAGATTTTCAGGGGATAGTGGACCTGGTGACCAGGAAGGCCTATACCGGCAACCCCTTGAAAGAAGCTGAAATCCCATCGAATTTAAAAGGAGACGTTGATTCCTACCGTGAAAAACTGGTTGAGGCGGTAGTGGAGGCAGATGATGAACTTATTACCAAGTATCTGGATGGGGAGGAAATAAGCGAAGAACAGATTCACCGCTGCATAAAAGAAGCTACCAGACTGGGCAAAGTTGTTCCCGTTCTGCTTGGCTCCGCCCTGAAAAACACTGCAGTTACACCCTTGATGGATGCTATCCGCGATTATATGCCGTCACCCAAAGAGCGGGCTGAATTAAAAGCTACAAATGCGTCTAAGGGAGCCGATGAGGTTATTGAACCGGTTTCAGGTGCACCTTTATCGGCCTTTGTTTTCAAGACAACCAATGACCCTCGTGTGGGCAAGTTCAGCTATTTTCGAGTTTATTCAGGGACCATCTCCAGCAATTCGCAGGTATGGAATGTTAACAAGGGGGCTACCGAGCGTATAGGGCAGCTATTTATTTTACGAGGTAAAACACAGGAAGCAACACCCCAAATTGGTGCCGGAGATATCGGTGCCGTGACTAAGTTAGCCTCCACAAATACGGGGGATACGCTTGGTTCGCGTGAACACCCGTTAAAGTTCGCTCAAATTGAATTTCCGGCGCCACTATTGAGTATGGCGGTCCATCCCAAATCCAGGGGGGATTTGGACAAAATGAGTACAGTGTTGCCTAGAATCTGTGAAGAAGATTTCACTCTAAAAGTGCAGCGAGAGGCTGATATCGGCGAGATACTTCTCTGGGGAATGGGGGAAACACATCTTGATGTTGCGGCGGAGAAATTGTCAAGCAAGTTCGGCGTGGATGTTAATCTGCAACGGCCGAAGGTACCTTATAAAGAGACTATTAATGCGCAAACCGAAGCAGAATATAAACACAAAAAGCAAACCGGTGGACACGGCCAGTACGGGCACGTCGTTTTGGAGTTGGAGCCAAAGCCCAGAGGTACCGGTTTTGAGTTTACCGAAAAAGTGGTTGGCGGAGCAGTGCCAAGGAACTATATTCCGGCTGTGGAAAAGGGAGTGAATGAAGCCAGAATGGAAGGTATTTTAGGCGGATACCCGGTAGTTGATGTCAGGGTAACGCTTATTGATGGAAGCTCTCACCCCGTAGATTCTTCGGAAATGGCTTTTAAAATTGCCGCAGCCCAGGCTTTGAAAAAGGGGATGGCTGAAGCGCAGCCTGTTTTGCTGGAACCGATTGTCAACATGACGATTACTGTACCTGACACTCTTACCGGCGAGATAATCGGCGACCTGAACACCAAACGAGGCCGTGTGTCAGGCATGAATCCCGGCGACGGGGTAAACGTTATTCAAGCACAGGCACCACTGGCAGAAGTACAGCGTTATGCTGTAGACCTCAGGTCAATGACGCAGGGCCGCGGCACTTTCACCACTGAGTTCAACCACTATGAAGAAGTGCCGGCTCAAATCGCCCAGAAGATTATAGCCCAGAAAACCAGTCAAAAAGCCGCCGTGTAGTTAGCCGGCTAAAAGCTCCTTGACCTTTTGAGTAAACGTCGGCAGGACCTGTTTCCAATCGCCTACCACACCAAAGCGAGCTTCTTTGAATATATTGGCTTCCGGGTCCTTATTTATGGCTATTATGTTTTTGGAGCCGGAACATCCCGCCAGGTGCTGGCTAGCTCCGGAAATCGCTACCGCGATGTAGACCTCCGGCGTCACTATCTTGCCGGTAAGGCCTATTTGCCATGATTCCGGCACCCACTTGTTGTCAGAAGGTGGCCTGGAAGCCCCCACTGCAGCCCTTAGTGCTTTGGCTAGCTCCTCCAGTTGCTTAAAACCGTCGGGTCCGCCAATTCCTCTGCCGCCGGCTACTATTATTTGAGCATCTTCAAGCTTTACCCCGGCGACTTCTTCCTTAATTGTTTCCAGCACCTTTGTCCTTATCTTTGCCGGGTCCAGCTCAGCTTTGATGGCTACAACCTCTCCTTTTCTGGTTTCATTTGGTTCCATAGGAGACATTGCTTTTTGCCTGATTGTTACCATCTGGGGCAGAAGCTCCGAGGTGAAAGTAGCTCTGGCATTGCCGCCGTAAACGGGCCGGGTCTGCTGGAGCAGCTTGGTCGACGGGTCGATGCTGAGCTCAATGCAGTCCATGGACAAGGCGGTGCCCAATCTAAATGACAACCGGGGAGATAAATCGCGCCCCACGGCAGTTTGTCCAAAGAGCAGTATTCTCGGTGAGGTATCCTTCACCGCTTTTTCCATTACGGCGACATAGGCATCAGTTTGATATTCCTTCAGCAGCGGATTCTCAACGGTATAGACTTTATCAGCCCCATAGCTGATAGCCTTTTTGGGTGCTTCACCTAATTTGTCGCCTACCAGTATGCATATCAAATCTTCTTTCAATTCATCGGCAAGATGGCGACCTCCTCCCAGAAGCTCGGTGGTAATCGAGCTTAGTTTGCCATCCACCATTTCGCCGTAGACCATAACGCCTTTATTTTCAGCCATAATAACCTCCTGTGATTACTTATAATTCCTAGATTATTTTTGCTTCCCTGAGTCTCATAGCCAGCTTGGAACCAGCGTCTGCAGGAGTATCAGCCTCAACGACTTCGCATTTACCTTCCTTAACCGGCTGGAAAAGTTTGAGAAGCTTGGTTTTTCTGCCCGCAGCACCTATTTTAGAGGCGTCTAGCCCGATATCTGCTGGCTTCCAAACTACAGGCTGTTTTTTCGATGCTGCCATAATCCCCTTAAGGGTAGCATAGCGAGCTTCACCAAGCTCGTTGCTGACGGTAATCAAGGCGGGTAGGGTTACCTCAACTACCTGATAACCATCGCTGATAACACGTTCCACTTTAGCTTTACCATCGGTAGCTTCTACCTTCTTGGCCACTGTAACGCTGGGGATTCCGAGCATCTCCGCTATACCGGAACCGACTTGTCCGGCATCCCAGTCGGCTGCTTGACGGCCGCAGAAGATGATGTCAAATTCACCTATCTTTTTGATAGCCGTGGCGAGGGCGAAAGCGACAGACCAACTGTCACCGCCTTCAAAAGCCTCGTCTTCAAGGAGGATAAGCTCGTCGGCTCCCATGGAAAGTGGCTTCTTAATTACATCGCGGAGTAGGTTATTCCCCAGGCTTAAGACGGTAATTTTGCCGCCTTGCTGGTCTTTAATGCGGAGTGCTGCTTCTACCGCTTGCTCATCGAAGGGACTGACAACCGGCGGTACTCCGGGTGGTGGCATCACCTTGTTAGTGGAGGGGTCAATCTTGAAACTCGCCGGTGGTGCCTCCGGGTCTAGTATCTGTTTGCAGCAAACAATCATGTTTAGGGGCATTGTTTTCCTCCTTCAGATAATTATGTTTGTCGACATGAACCAAACGTATACTGTAAGCTAAACGCCGATGTTTGTCAAATGAAGTGCCCTACCCTAAAGGTCAATTTTGACTGCCCTGTTGGTACCATTGTAGTCCGCGATAAATCTAAGATTTACCTCGTTGAGATAACTATGTATTAGCCGGCTAACCTCGTTCTCCTGATTTTGTCCTATTTCCAGAAGGAGACAGCCGCCGTCGTTAATTTTATTTTTTACTTGCTGTAAAAGTTGTCCAATACAGTCCAGGCCGCTTCTGCCGCCATCAAGTGCCATCCTGGGCTCGAATTTAGCTATCTCCGGGCTTAAACCGGGTAGCTCTGAATTTTTAATATAGGGTAAGTTGGCGACTATCAGGTCAACCGGTTCAGGCAACGGCTGTAATAAGTCACCCGGAAGTAGGACTACCCGATCGGCAACTTTGTGACGCTCACAGTTCAGTCCGGCTACTTCGAGGGCCGAAGAAGAAAGGTCGGTGGCGTAAATTCTGCTGACGGTCAGGTTCAGGGCGAGGCTAATGGCAATGGCTCCGCAGCCTGTCCCGATGTCAGCCACCAATAACGGTCTTTTAATGCAGCTTCGGTTCGTGGCAAATTCCAGGGCAGTGTCCACAAGTATTTCCGTTTCCGGACGGGGTATGAGGACACGGGAATCGACATAAAAATCAAGGCCGTAGAATTCCCTATGCCGTAGAATATAGGCTGAAGGTTCGTGTTGAAGGCGACGTTCGACCAATTTTAATAATTTATTTTCTTCTTCCCGGCTTAACCTTTGTTCCGGCTCAGTATATATTTGAACCGGTGACAGATTTGTGGCATGACCTAGTAACATCCTGGCTTCGATATGGCTATCCCCAATGCCTTTTTTATTTAGGACATAGGCATATTGCCGAAGAGCCTGTGCTAAGGTCATAGACGGCTTCCCTCTAATAGTCTCATCTTTTCACTGGTGGCGAGAGCATCAATTAGTTCGTCGAGGTCGCCGTCAAGGACGCGCGGCAAATTATGAACGGTAAGATTGATGCGATGGTCAGTGATCCGGTCTTGAGGGTAGTTGTAGGTACGGATTTTTTCAGCTCGCTCGCCGCTGCCTATCTGAGAACGGCGTTCTTCAGTTATTTCATCGTTCTTTTTGCGTTGCTCTTTGTCCAGGAGGCGAGCCCGGAGCACTGCCATGGCTTTCATTCTATTCCTCAGTTGGGAGCGTTCGTCCTGACAGACTGTTACTATGCCTGTAGGCAAGTGGGTGATGCGAACTGCAGTGGTCAACTTGTTCACATTTTGTCCGCCGGCTCCACCGCTTCGGAAAAGGTCGATTCTGATGTCATCCGGCTTAATAGCTACCTCCACCTCTTCTGCCTCCGGTAGAACAGCCACGGTGGCTGTAGACGTATGAATCCGTCCCGAGGCTTCGGTGACTGGTACTCGTTGTACTCTATGGACTCCGCTCTCGTATTTCAGTCGACTGAAAGCACCTTTGCCTTTGATTTCGAAGATTATTTCTTTAAAACCGCCAAGCTCGGTCTGGTTACTATCGATTATATCCACCTGCCAGCCTTTATTTTGGGCATAGCGACTGTACATACGGAAGAGAGTGGCGGCAAAAAGAGAAGCTTCTTCACCGCCGGTGCCGGCTCTGATTTCCATAATGACGTCCTTATTTTGGTGAACGTCTTTGGGTAACAGAGAAAGCTGAAGTTCGTGAAGAATGGTATCATGGCGTTTCTTCAGATTAACTATTTCCTCTT
>Ga0214473_10012270_pt1 | contig 10058 bp, 12 predicted proteins | sample RVTome_7_FD_203509 | JGI IMG/M metagenome (GOLD analysis project Ga0214473, IMG submission 203509) | Soil microbial communities from uranium-contaminated site in the Upper Colorado River Basin, Wyoming, United States - RVT98D197 | ecosystem: Environmental > Terrestrial > Soil > Contaminated >... | reverse complement strand
ACAGGTTTTCCTTCAGCATAGCGGCTCAAACGGAATAATGAGGGATCAAACTCCGGATCACTTTCTCCGGTAAGTAGATCTGCGGCCATCACACCAACCGCTGGGCCCAGCTTGAAGCCGTGTCCGCTGAAACCTGCGCAAATGTAGAAGCCACTATTTTTTATTAATTCGTCAACGATGGGATGCCAGTCGGGAGTGATGGCGTAAAGGCCGGCATAGCCGCCGTGAGCCTCACTACGCTCCATTGGCGGATAGCGCTTGACCAGGCGTTCGCCCACATCCATCAAAAAATCCTTCTCCACATATTCATTGAAATTATCAGGGTCCACTATTGCGTTTGCCTCGGCAGGATCGATCAGCCCAATCAGGGTAAGTTGGCCCGTTTCTGGCCGAAAGTAGGTGGCATGGATGAAATCAGCTACGGTAGGATGCCCTCTTTCATAATCCTCGGGCCGTTTAAAAAAGGCTACCTGCACACGGCAGGGGCTAATGGGTACATCCACGGCTGCCATTTTAGCTACGCGGGCGCCCCAGGGCCCGGCGCTATTGAGCACAACGGGGGCATCGATATTGCCCGCAGCCGTCTCAACTCCAATCACCTTGTCGCGGTTAAAGCGAACATTGCGGACTTCTCTATTTACGAAAATTTGGGCTCCCAGCCGCTTGGCAGCTTGCGCGTAGGTAGAGACCGTCAGGTTCGGATCGGCATAACCGCTCTCGGGTTCGTAAGCCGCGGCCACCAAATCTTCTGTGGCCAAACCCGGCATTAACTCTTTAAGCGCGTGCGTGGAAATCAGTTCGGTCTGAACGCCTACCTTGCGCTGCATGGCCAGATTGGCCTGCAAACCGTCCTGATCTTTGGCCGCCACCACGACGAGGAAGCCGGTGCGAGTGAAACCGCTCTCGCCGCCAACTGCATCGCCAAAGTTCTGGAATACGCGCAAAGAGTGCAGGGCCATCCTGGCGGTGAGTTCATTTGAGTAATGCTGCCGGATAACAGCCGAAGATTTGCCAGTCGAGCCTGCCCCGATGTCCGCCTTTTCAAGGACCGCCACCCTTACGCCGCGTTTGGCCAATTGGAGGGCCGTGCTGCAACCCATGATTCCCCCTCCAATGATCGCAACGTCAAATCTTTCTGGCACGTTTATGGTCTCGTTACGTTAAGCATAGCAGGGCGGGATCATTGTATCTGTTTTTTGAAAACCATCGGAACCGTTGAGATACAGAAAAGGCAGGCTTCGGTGGTCGTCTCCAGCACAACCCGATCGCCGGGCTTGAATTCTGTGGAATAGTCCACCAGGATGCGGGGCAAAAATTTTGATGTACGGGTAGGCATAAGCTATCCGGGCTAACGTTCTTTGCGTTCCATCATTCGGTAAAGTCGGCCCTCGTTGGGTGTGACATATGCCTCTTTTCCGAGCTGGCCAGCATTTCTATAATCACCAGGATTCACAGAATTGAAACGAACTCGATAAAACAATCGACAAAAAAAGAGAGGAATAACGGATGAAACGCATGCTGCTGTTCACGTTGGGCGCTTTTGTCGCATTAGTTATCTTGATCCAACTGGTTCCTTTTGGGCGAAACCACACTAATCCCCCGGTGGTGCAAGAGCCGAATTGGGACAGCCCCAGGACCCGGGAACTTGCGGTGAGAGCCTGTTTCGATTGCCACAGCAACGAGACTGTTTGGCCCTGGTTCAGCAACATTGCTCCCATATCCTGGTTGGTGTACCGTGACGTACTTGAAGGGCGCGAGCACCTTAATTATTCCGAATGGGGCAGCCAACGCGGCGAAGGCTCACAACCTGGAGAGGCAGCAGAGGCGATTTCCAGCGGCCAGATGCCCCCAGCCTATTTCTTGATCACTCACCCGTACGCTCGTTTGAGCGACGCAGAAAAACAGGAACTGATTCAAGGGCTGCAGAACACACATTAGTGCAGGGTGGCAGGTTTCCGCTAGGCTTCGGATACTTTATTAATGAGGTGACGAAGACCTTGACAGCAAAAAGTTTATGATTTTAATGCTCCCGTTTGAACCAGTTTCTGTTTAGAATCAGTTTCACATATTAAGGGCTGAATGTAAGCTAGGGAGTAATTTTGACAGATAATCCAGTTGTGAAAGAGAACGCGCCCTCTGCTATAGCGACTCGTTATTCTAAATCGGGACTGTCGTGGTGGCCGGTCATTTTGTTTCTGCCTGGACGTTTTGTGTTCGCAGTTGTTGCCCAGGGGTTGGTGGCGGGGCTGTTTGCACTCCAGGGTTCGAGTGACGCTTGGCGCGATGCAGCAGCTTGGTGGCCAGTCTATAGCACGATAACTGACTTACTTTGCCTGCTCTCACTTATCTGGCTGACCCGTCGTGAAGGGATTACAGTCCTCAGCCTATTTGGTGTTAGCGGAAAACCTGCCCTGCGGGAACTTATCTGGACGCCGGCCTATCTGCTTGCTGTTGCGCCTGCGGTTGTAGTAGGGAATGTGATCACCCAAGCATTCTATGGTTCAGGCCTGCCACCCATGATAACCATTGTGGATCTGCCGCCGGTGTGGGCGCTATACAGCTTAATAGTATGGCCTTTAATCTGGGTAGTCGCAGAAGAACTTGTGTACTTGGGTTACTTGCTTCCGCGTGTTGAAGCCCTCTCTAGCAAAACGTGGGTGGCCGTTCTCGTTGTCACATTCTTCTGGGGACTTCAGCACCTTGGTATCCCCTTCATCGCCGATGAGACGTACCTGATTTCACGAGTAATGGCTGCCTGGGCCGTCACTGGCGGAATGACATTGGTGTTTGTCTTGTGGCGCCGACGGCTCATTCCACTCATTGGTGTTCACTATATCGCCGACCTCTCGACTGCATTCCTGGCCGGGGTATTACCACTATTGAATTGAACGGTCAGGGGGTCAGCTTGGATGTTTCTTGGCAGTGATGGCAATTGGACGAGAATATGATAGTGAGCAGATTTGCCTATCGCTATATTAAGTGGCCCGCTTGGATTCGAACCTTGAACCAAGCGGCGGTTCTAGATTATGCCCATAGAGTCTACATCATAAAATAGCATCAATCTACTCGTTAAAGCCAGATGAAATTAGTCAAAAGTTTCTACTAAACCCACTGTTTCTATCCACTTGCACCCAAATTAACCCAACGGATAGGGAAGGCAGTTCTTCTAAACGCAGTTCTCAAAGAGATTAGGCTTCCACTATCACTTTGCCCCGCAACATGCCCATTTGGCACTGGAAGGGAATCTCGCCGCGCTGCTCGGGGGTGAACTCAATCGTGACTGTCTCACCCTCCGGCAACTTGGCAGACTTTTGAATCTTATCAAAGATCACCATCTCGCTGCACATGGATGATTCCTGGCGGATGAAATGCAGCCGTACGAGCTTTCCTTTTTTCACCACGATGACGTCGGGCTCATAACCGCCCTTTACTTTGATCGTGGCTTCCTGCACTCCAGCGACTGCAGCGATCTGCACGCCTTCACGCCGATAGAGCCAGAAATACCAGACTACCAGTCCAATCAAGGCAAGTCCTAACACGTTTACGATAATCGCGGAGATATTCATAATAAATCCCTTTCTTCCAATTTGGCAAATGCTTACTGAATCTCATTTGCAAAACTCTTAGCTTTGAAGAAGCGCAGCCGGTTGGCATTGGTCACTACCGTCACACTGGAGGCCGCCATGGCAGCGCCGGCGATAATCGGGGAGAGCAAAAGTCCGAGGAATGGGAACAGCGCTCCGGCTGCCACGGGGATGCCAAGGGTGTTATAGGCGAAGGCCCCCAGCAAACTTTGTTTTGCATTGCGCATGGTGGCTTTTGAAATCTCGATGGCATAGGCCACTCCCTTCAGGCTGCCGCTCATCAGGGTGATGTCAGCGGCCTCAATGGCGACGTCTGTGCCCGTGCCAATGGCAAAGCCAACATTAGCTTCGGCCAGGGCAGGGGCATCGTTGATTCCGTCTCCCACCATGCCCACTTTCTTGCCGCCTTTTTTTAGCATGTGAACTTCCTGGGCCTTATCTTGCGGCAACACTTCAGCTAAAACCCGCTCAATGCCCACTTGGCGGGCAATCGCCATGGCGGTGCGTTCGTTGTCACCAGTAATCATGATGACTTCGATGCCGGCGTCTTGCATTACGCGGATAGCTTGGACGGAATCCTCCTTGATCGTGTCGGCTACCGCAACTACTCCGGCGGCCTTGCCGTCCACCGCTACATACATGGCGGTTTTTCCTTCTCCTTGAAGCCGCTCTACATCCTCTTTGATCATGCTAGCGTCAATGTTGTTACGGCTCATCAGCTTGGCGTTCCCCACTAAAACCTGGCGGTTATCTACCTCGGTCTCAACGCCATGTCCTGGAATCGCCTCGAATTTGTTGGGTTCGGACAGATGGACTCCCTGATTACGGGCGCCCTGAACAATAGCCTGGGCAAGAGGGTGTTCGCTCGGTTGATCGGCACTCGCCGCGAAAAGTAGAAGGGTTTCTCGGTCGAATCCGTTGGCTGGCATGACATCGGTCAGTTCGGGTTTGCCCTTGGTGATTGTGCCGGTTTTGTCCAAAACAACGATCTTAAGTTGCGATGCGGTCTGCAATGCTTCACCATTGCGGATAAGGACACCGTGTTCTGCCCCCTTGCCGACCCCGGCCACCAGGCTCATGGGCACTGCCATGCCTACTGCGCACGGGCAGGCAATGATCAATACAGTCACAGCTGTCACAATGGCAAAAGACAGAGCGGGGCTAGGTCCCAAGTCGAACCAGACCAGAAAGGTGAGGATTGAAAGGATCATCACAGTTGGTACAAAATAACCCGATACCACGTCGACCAGGCGGGCGATGGGCGCTTTGCTGCCCATGGCATCCTGGACCATCTTTACGATCTGGGCCAGGGCGGTATCTTTGCCCACTTTTGTCGCCCGGAAATTAAAGGCTCCGGTGGTATTCAGAGTTGCGCCAATAACCTCATCGCCTATTTTTTTGTCGATAGGCAGGCTTTCGCCGGTGACTAAGGACTCATCCACGGTGGAATATCCCTTGATAATCTCTCCGTCTACGGGGATCTTGTCGCCAGGGCGGACCATAACCACATCGTTCACCACGACTTCTTCGACGGGAATTTCAAGTTCCACGCCGTTGCGAAGCACGCGGGCCGTCTTGGCCTGCAGATCAAGCAGCTTGCGAATGGCCTGGCTGGTCTGGCCCTTGGCGCGCACTTCCAGCGCCTGGCCCAGCACCACCAGCGCAGTGACGATGGCGGTCACATCATAGAACGGGGTAGCTGTACCTTCCGGGAAGATGCTCGGGATGAGCAGGGCTGTAGTGGAGTAAATCCATGCGGCGCTGGTCCCCAAAGCGATCAAGGTGTTCATATCCGCCGAATGGCGTTTCAACGCCGCCCAAGCCCCTGTGAAAAACTGGCGTCCGGAAAAGGCCATTACTGGTAAAGTGGCAGCAGCCGAGAGGACAAATAGCCACTGAATCAGATTTTGCGTGACCTCGCGGACAAAAAGACCAGGCAGATATAGCCATGGCAGCTCGGGATAGGCTACCAACATCACCGGAATGGATATAACCGCGGCGAACCAAAACTTGCGCACCAGCGAGCGGTATTCTTTCGCTATCGCTTGCGCTTCGTGATCCTGGGGTTCAGCAATTTGCCCAAGGAGCGCCGAACGAGCAATTTCTGATGCTGATTCCTCAATTGAAATAGATTTCGATAAAGTCATTAAGTACTCCTTAACCAAGTATATTTTTCAGCTTGTGATAGTCTATTCTTCCCTCCGGAAAAATAACAGAGTGATTTGATCTAAATCATATGAGCTAAATGGCGGGGGCTCGCGTACGCTAAACGGCTGGGTGAAACTGTCCGGCGCGACAAAATTCTGATGGTAACCTAGGGCCGATTGTGGATACAGCCCTAGCTCGAACGAAATCGCGGCCTGACAGATTCGCTTCCTTTCTAGCCAATCATTGGTTCGCGTTATTTAGCGTCCTGTACGGTGCTTTTGTGTTCCTGCCGTTGCTTGCCCCAGTGTTTATGGAATTTGGTTTCGAACGCTGGGGAAGAATTATTTACTACGCATACTCGTTCGTTTGTCACCAATTGCCCCAGCGTTCGTTCTTTCTCTTTGGTACCCAACCAAGTTACTCCTTGGTTGCTATCCAGTCGGCCTGGCGCAACACGGCAGACCCTATGATCCTCAGGCAATTCATTGGTAATGTTGAGATGGGCTGGAAAGTGGCCTGGTCTGACCGAATGTTCTCCATGTATAGTGGAGTCCTGTTCTTTGCTTGGATCTGGTTTCCGTTGCGCCACCGGGTCAGACCACTGCCACTATGGGGGTTTGCGCTATTGGCACTGCCCATGCTCTTGGACGGAGGCAGCCACCTGATCAGCGACCTGGCCGGCATCGGCCAGGGATTTAGAGATACAAATGTCTGGCTATCTCAGCTTACGCAGAACGCTTTTCCACCAAACTTCTACGCGGGTGACGCCTTGGGTTCGTTTAATTCATGGATGCGGCTAATTACCGGTGGTTTATTTAGCCTCGGGTTAGTTTGGTTTGCTTTTCCGGAAATTGAAAAGAGCGTTTCCTAAATCAAAGGGCGTTATACTAAATAGCCTCACCCGAAATGATAAGAGGCGGCACAAGGCGCCGCCTCTTATTTGTTCGGCTAATGCTCAGTCATCCTGCTGCTAACTAGGAGAACAAGTTTTTCGGCTATTTTGCGATTTTGGATTGCAATGATCTAACTCGGAGCAACAACCTACCTGCCAATAACAGGATAATCATTATCAGCACTGCAAGCGAAATCAGCTGGGATTGGCTAAATCCAAACGCGATGATCTTGTAAGCGCTAGTAAAACCAAGAAGAAACCGCTCGAGGCTGTAAAGGGTCATATAGGTGACGAACAATATCCCATCGGGAAGTCTGCGCTTGCGCAACTGCCAGAGCAGCGCAAATATAGCTAAGTTGGCAATAATTTCATAGACAGGCATGGGAGTGTAATAAACGCCTAATTGGGGAACCATTGCATTGGGATTGGTGTAAGCAAATCCAAAAGGGCCGCTCGTGGGCGGCCCCATGGCGTCGCCGGTGATAATGCAAGCCACGCGGCCGATAGCCTGTGCCAGCACTAACCCGGGAGCAAATGCATCCAGCAAGCGCGCGACATGCCATCGTCGTCGCGCGGCAAGCATCACAGCCGCCAGCAGACCCCCAATAACGGCTCCCCAGATGGCGAGGCCACCTTCCCAGATAAAAAGAGCTCTCACAGGATTGGCCGCGTATTCATCCGGCCAGTGGTCAATCACGTGAAAAATCCGTGCGCCCAGGAGACCAGCGATGACAATCCAGGTAGTCACGTCATAGATATCGTTTTTCTTGAATCCTTTGTGCTCGGCCTCTTTTGCGGCCAGCCAAACGCCTACTCCGACTGCCAACACCAAGATCAGGCTGTACCAGCGCAGCATGAAGTGGCCAATACTGAAAATGATTGGATTAATAGAGATAGTTATCATGATTAGAAACGGATATGACCGAACCAACCACCCAGCCTAGTTCGCTGATTTAGTCGAGCAGCCATGGGTTTCTCCTTTCAATGATCCTTTAAAACCCAAGTATGTCTCCGTGCTTGCGAAAGACCCGCCAGCCGATAACGTATCCCATCGTGACGCCAATGAGGCCGCCCAGCCAGTGCAGGGGATGGACTTGATTATTTAACAGAATCTCGCCCCCAAGATAACCGGCAAATCCCAGGACCACCGCGAATATAAAAACCGTGATGGGGGTCAACTTTTTTTCTGGCTTGCGGGGCTTTTCCCTTTTTGCCATTTGTTCCTCCTATCGTTAATCTATTATTTTCTGCTTTCAGAGAATTTAGGTAAAACCGATAATTGACTGTGGGTAAGTGCGGATGCCCCCAGTTAGAAGTAAATTGTTCGTTTTTTGAACAATTGAGCCGGCTTTCTTTACGCTTCCGGACCCTTGAACATTCGCCGGCGGAAAGTGCCCCAGCAAAGCGCGACAAATATAAAGATCAGAGCTAGAGCAGTGGTTCCGGCGACCTTGAATCCGAACAATGGAATAATGATTAAGGTAATCAACGGTAGGGCGCAAAGCCATAAGACGAGAGCAAGCGCAATCTCATCCGAGTCTAAATGGAGTCGTTTTAACATACTTGGTTCCTTACACAGTGGCCAGAATAAGCAATCCCATAACAACCACACCGCCACCAAGCACAAGCCGCACCCACTCCTTGTGATGGATGTTCCAATGGGCAAGGCGGTTTAGCGTGGGGCGGGCGGAGGCCGCGATAAGAATGACGAGCAGGGGGAGGATGAAAACGAGGTTGTAAAGGACTAAGTAGCCATAACCGAGCATAGCAGTCGGCTGGAGTGCAAGCAGGCTCAATACGCCTAAATAGACCGCTCCACTGCACGGCACAGTGCAAAGGCCGATCAGGAAGCCGCCCACGATCAGCGCCGGGACGGTAGCTTTCTGGGCTGCCTCGCGTGCAACAGTGCCTATCTGCCCGGGGGCCTGCAAGCGCCAGCCCCAATTGGGCAGGAAGAAATCCTTTAGCATCCACAGGCCAAACAGGATAGCAAGCAGGGCGCCGATACGGGCGGGAGCGTGTTGGCGGGTAAATAGGTCAAGTGTTTGCAGCAGCCCAACTCCCAAAGCCAAGTATGTCAAGAAAATTGCAACAATATAGATGCCGCCTCTGCTCAACAGCCGGATGCGGGTGGCGTTTACGCTCTGTTCGCCTACCTGAACAGTGGCGAGCATGGCGGTGATAAACAGAAGTAAAACCGTAAAAGCGCAGGGGTTGATCCCGTCGATGACTCCCGCTACAAGCACTGTTGGCAAGGTAATGCTGGGCAGATAGGCTTGCATATCAGCAGTAGGCGCGTGAGGATGCCAAAAACCAGTCAGCGCAATCGCCCCGAGGGCGATGACCGCGAGGATAGATAGAACAAGTATTTGTCTAGGACGCCTCATCCCTATCCTTCCACAATCAGCTGACCATTCATAGTCGGGTTGGCCCGGCCGCCGCAGCAAATATCACAATAGAAGGTGTAGGTGCCTGCTTCGCTTGGAGTAAATGTGACGTAACTCGAACCAAGCGGAGGAGCGATGATGTCGATCCCCAGCTCGTCCACCGCGAATTGATGTTTCCCTCCTCCATCCGTGTGATGGGAATTATCGAGGCTTGTCAGCCGAATGGTTACCGGTTCGCCAACTTTCACGCGGATCTCGTATTTATCAAAGCCATTCATTGCGGCCTCCACATCGATCACATTACCTGACATAGGAGGGAGCGCGGGCTTGAAGAATGCCCCCACGAGCAGGTAAGCGGAAAGGCCAAGGACGACGATGACAATTACCGCGAATAGCAAGCTGCGGCCGCGCTGTTGCTTTTGCTGTCTCTGTTTTCGGCGCTCAAGTGCAGCGCTGCGAACGAAACTGGTATCACTCATATTTACTCTCCTTCTTAGATTCGTTGTGTAACGATGCATGCTGATCGTGATGCATATCCCTCATCATGAAAAAATGAAGCAACGGACAGAGGAGCAGGAAACCAAACCAGACCACACTGCCGCTGGGGACGCTAAAGGTGGTGACAGCAAGCACGCCGACTCCAATGAGGAGCAAGCAGGTTGCGATCATCCAGTAGTGAATTTTTTTATCCATCTTTACCTTATCCATGAAAAGATGCGTTCGGAGGCAGCTAAATCACGGATGACTAGGGTCAATTTGCCAGCTCCGTCCAAAAGGTCGAGATTATTTTCAGAGGATGGGAAAGATAAGGTGCCTTGCAAATGGTGGCCACCCCGTCCTCCTGTCCAAAACAGGCCATTCACCGACAATCCGGTATCCGTGGAGAGCGTGGCTAATGTTGCGAGGTCCATGCTCAGGTCCACCGAATGAGTATCCAACGATACATCGAAGTCGATAGTTTCGCCGGGCTGATCCAAGTCCAGCGGGACGATGACCACGGTGATAGCTCCCTGGGCATCCTCACGAGCTGTCTGGTCCGGCCAGGCC
>Ga0214473_10012268_pt1 | contig 10059 bp, 11 predicted proteins | sample RVTome_7_FD_203509 | JGI IMG/M metagenome (GOLD analysis project Ga0214473, IMG submission 203509) | Soil microbial communities from uranium-contaminated site in the Upper Colorado River Basin, Wyoming, United States - RVT98D197 | ecosystem: Environmental > Terrestrial > Soil > Contaminated >... | reverse complement strand
GGTCTGACCGAGGAAGCCGTGGTCGGTCGGATCTACACCGGGCGCGTCGTCCGGACGACCGATTTCGGGGCGTTCGTGGAGATCCTGCCCAACCTCGACGGCATGGTGCACATTTCGCAGCTCGACTCGCAGCATATCGAGAAAGTCGAAGACGTCGCGCGGGTCGGGGATGAGATCACCGTCATGGTGACAAACATCGACCATGATGGCAAGATTCGGCTCTCGCGCCAGGCTGTGCTGGAAGGCTGGACACCGGAGGAGGCGATGCAGCACGATCGTCCGAGCGGCCGGCGTTCCGGCGGGTCCGGAGGCCGATCCGGTTCGGGTGGCCGAAGGGACTCCGGTTCACAAAACCGTCGCCGCTGAGTGACGCCTGGGATCGGCACTCGACGGTTCGCATTCGCTCCGTGCTGTTTTGAAGGGAGTGGGAGGGCGCAGCGCTCCCACTCCCTTCCCGTGAATCCTTCCCCCTCCGCCGTGAGGCGGCCATTGCGGCATGACTTCCTCTTGAGCGATCCATGGTGGAGAGGGGCCGCCTGCCTGCCCCGCCCGTTCTAGGCGGGGTCCGTCCCGATGCCCTTGTCGGGATCCGTCCCGGATGATCTCACCGGGGGGCAGGGGGTGAGGTCAGAGTCCCGATCTGTCCACCGCCGCCCTTTCGCGCCCGCCCCCCTTCGCCCCCCGCAATGGGCCTCCGCCGAAGTTGAGACGCGCCCCTCTTCGCCGCGCGGTTTGTCAGCAGGGATTCCCTCCATTAGAATGAAGGCGTGAACGCACAGCCCGTTCGAGCTCGTTGGTCGAATACCGTCAAACTGATGGTAGGCGGGAGCCTGCTTGCCCTCGGCGTCTACGTCGTATTCCGCTTCAGCGCGCTCATCATCCCTCTCATCATCGCCTTCATCCTGGCCTACGTCCTCTCGCCGTTGGTCTCCCTTGTCCAGACCCGGCTGCGTCTGTCCCGCGGCTGGTCTACCGGGATCGTCTACTTGCTGGCGTTAGGTGTGATCTCCATCGTCCCGATACTTGTCGTGCCCGCGCTGCTCGAGCAGCTTCGGCGCCTCAACCTCGACTTTCAGAGGATCATCCTCTCGATCGAAACCTTCCTGCGCCGGCCGGTTGTAATCGGCAGTCTGCGCATCGACGTCTCGGAGCTGGTGATCCAGGCCGAGTCATCGCTGCGCGGGATCCTCGAGCCGTTGTTCAGCCAGACGCTCAACTTCGCTGTCGACGTCTTGACCTCGCTCGTCTGGACCGTCTTCATCCTCGTAGTCTCGTTCTACCTGGTGAAGGACGGAGCCCATCTTACCGAGTGGATCGAGAACCTCTTCCCGCCGGACTTGCGCCAGGACGTGCGCCGCCTGAGAGGAGAAGTCAATCCCATCTGGAGCGCCTTCTTCCGCGGGCAGCTCGTCCTCGTCCTCGTCGTCGCGTGCATCATCACCGTGGGCGGATTGGTCGTTGGCTTGCCCTTCGCCCTGGCCATGGGTGTGCTCGCCGGGCTGCTCGAGTTCCTTCCCAGCCTGGGGCATGGCATCTGGCTTGTCATCGCCGCGCTCCTGACACTGTTCCGCGGATCGACCTGGATCCCGCTCCCAAACTGGATCGTCGCCTTCATCGTCATCGGACTGCACGGCGTGTTCCAGCAGGTGGATCTGAACCTCCTCATCCCATCCATCATCGGACGAAGAGTACGCCTTCACCCGCTGGTTGTCATCCTGGGCATCGTCGCCGGAGCGTCTCTGGCCGGCGTCCTGGGGATATTCCTCGCCGCGCCGACCATCGCCAGCATGCGAGTCGTGGGTCGCTATCTGCAGGCCAAGTTGTTCGAAATGGAACCTCCCCCCGCTGAGCTTGCGCCGGAGCTTGCGCGTGACCAAACCGACTAACGTCGACTCCACCTCACCGCCTTGGGCTCCGCAAACGCGCCTGGTCTCGGCCGTGTTTCTGCTGATCCTGGCGATCGTGCTCGTGCTGAGATTGCGCGATCTTCTCGTCCCCCTCATCCTGGCCCTGCTCCTGGCCTACCTGCTCCATCCGGTCGTGACGCGCATTCAATGCTGGCTGCGGCTGCCGCGCTGGGCGGCGGTCCTGCTAACCTACGTCATCCTCCTGCTGCTGATCGGGGGGATCGTGGCCGGAATGGGTCTGGCCATCTCTCAGCAGCTCGTCGGGCTGGTGCAATACATCGGGAGGCTGTCTTCCCTCCTGCCGGAGCTGCTGCAATCGCTTGCCGAACGGACCTACGTCGTCGGGCCGTGGACGATTGACATGGCCCTGATCAACCTCGACCCCATCCTGCAGTCCTTGATCACGTCGATCCGGCCCGCCCTGACCCAGACCGGCCTAGTCCTGGCCTCGGTCGCCGGCGCCACGGCCTCGACCATCGGCCTGCTGGTTATCGCCATGGTCATCGGCTTCTACTTGCTGCTCGAGGCCGGCTCCTTGGGCGGCGGTTTCATCGAGCTCGTGCCTCCGGCGTACCGTCAGGACTTCCAGGCGTTGATGGACCAAACAGGTCTGGTCTGGCAGGCGTTCCTGCGAGGCCAGCTGATCCTGGGCTTGGCCGTCGGGCTTTTGGTGACGGTAGTCCTTTCCGCCCTCGGACTTCGATTCTCACTCGTTCTGGGGCTTATCGCCGGTCTGCTCGAATTCGTCCCGATGTTCGGTCCAGCGATCGCCGGCGCGGCCGCGGTCGTCGTCGCCCTCCTTCAAGGGGCGGCCAACTGGTGGGGGCTGGCCCCGGTCGGGTTTGCCGCCGTCGTCCTGGTGGCATTCATGATCATCCAGCAGGTCGAGAACAACATCCTGGTTCCGCGTATCATCGGTCGCACCCTCAATCTTCACCCGCTGACGGTATTGCTCGGTATCCTCGCCGGAGGCATACTTGCAGGACTGCTGGGTGTCCTTCTGGCCGCGCCGACACTGGCGACGCTCCGATTGTGGCTGGGCTATGTCTATCGCAAGACGGCCGGGCTCGAGTCGATGCCGCCACCTGTCACCGAACCTGCCCTGCTCGACCCCGGTTTCGGCTTGGGACGGCGGCTGACCGAAGGACTGAAATCGGTGCGACAGCGCTTGAGATCCGGTAGGGGGAGAAAGGGATGAAAAGTCTTGAGTGAAACGGAGGGATCGGCCAAATGGGGGTCGACCACCAAGACCCTGGTGGCGATGGCGGCTTTCGTCATCCTGGCTCTCGTAGTGACGCGCTTTCAGTCGATCATCCAGCTCCTGGTCGTGGCCGTGATCGTCTCCTTCCTCCTTGTGCCGATCGTGGGATTGTTGAAGAGACACGGGCGGTTATCGTGGTCCGGCGCGACCAGCATCGTCTTCTTGTTTCTCATTCTTGTCTTAATCACCGCCTCGACCGCGACGAGCCTGGCCCTTGTCCAGCAGCTTCAATCGCTCGCGTTCACGATCCAACGGTTCCTTGTTGCCCTTCCTGACCAGATCGCCAACCTGAGCGGTCAGACCGTCAGCGTAGGCCCTTGGATTCTTGATCTCTCCAGGCTCGACCTGGCGCCGATTGCCGAGCAGGCACTGGCCGCCGTTCAACCAACGATCGGTCGGATGAGCTCTCTGCTGACATCCCTCGCCAGCGTGGCCATTGAGTCCATCGCCCGCCTGGTCTTCGTGCTTGCCGCGGCCTATTTCCTGACAGCCGACTATGAGAAGTTGAGAGCCGGCTGGACGAGCCTGTCGATCCCCGGGTACGAGCTGGACACTCGCCGGCTTAGGAAAGCGCTGGGCAATATCTGGGATGCCTTCTTGCGGGGACAATCGCTGGTCGCCTTGATCACCGGCATACTGACCGGGCTGCTCATGCTGGCACTGGGCGTGCGCTCGCCGTTGGGGCTGGGCCTACTGGGGGGACTGGCAAAGTTCGTGCCGATCCTTGGTCCGCTGACTGCCGGTGCGCTGGCCGCGGTCGTGGCCTTGTTCCAACCTGGCAACTGGTATGGCCTGCCGCCGGTGGGGCATGCCATTCTGGTGATTGCATGTGTGATTGTGCTGGATCAATCCCTCGACTACCTGTTGATCCCTCGACTCATGGGCCGGTCGCTCAATCTACACCCCGTCATTATTCTCGTCGGGGCCATTGTCGGAGCCACCCTGGCAGGCGTCTTGGGGCTACTGCTTTCGGCGCCTTCAATGGCAACTCTGTTGTTGCTCGGCCGGTATGTCGGCCGCAAATTGCTGGACCAATCACCGTGGGATCCTCCGATCGACGCCCTGCAAGATGCACGTCGCCCTTCCATCCGGATGCCTCGGCTCCCCCGCTGGCTGGCGCGGAAGGAAAACCCGGACCGGTAATCCGGCCGAGCGTGCCTGACTTGTCAGGCAGGAACTCGGGGTCAAACACTCAGGTGGACTTCGTTTCCCAAGGAGAGAACTGAAATGTCTGATGAGCCGGAGATCGACACCGTCACGATTGCCGAGACGGCCAACTACCTGGTCTGGAAATCCGCAGAGCCGGATGGGGAAGTCACCTATCACATCGAACTGGGTACGACGACCCTGCACTTTTTCGCCGATGAGTGGGAGGAGTTCATCGAATTGCTGCGCTCGATCGGTTGAGCCGCGCGACCTTCTCCGCCACATCGAGTCTTGTTCGCCCCCTGAGTGCGGCGCTCAACGAAGCGCATCCCGGCGCGACGCTCTACGAGTCGGGGCGTTCCCGGCCACCGCAAGCCTCTCTCGCCACATGTGCTCGAGTTGATCAATGATCGATTCGGCATTGCTACATCAGCTGCAAACCGATCAGGGCCGAGAGGCGTTGGCGGAGGCTGAGCGGCAATCGCCTACCGATCCCCGGTTCCTCTCGATCGTTCAGCAACTCTCACGGCGCTACCCCGAACCGCTGGCAAAGGTGGCGGTCGAGCAATCGATCTTGCGCCGGCGCGCCGCGGCCAAGTTCTCGCGTGCAGGCGAGATGTTCTTCGAGCGCCAGGCGCTCGAACAAGCTTCGACAGAGATGGTTTCGGTCTATCGTGCCGGGCGGATGGCCGAGTTCTCTCTGATCTATGATCTCGGTTGCGGGATCGGTGGGGACAGCCTGGCACTGGCGAAGTCCGCCTCGGTCGTATCGATCGACCGCGACAGAATGCGTCTGGTCCTCTTGGCGGCCAACGCCCTGGCGCTCGGGCTTGCAGGCAACGTCCATCCGGTGCAAGGCGATCTGACCTCGCGTGCCTGGCGCTTCCCGCCGCACACAGCGGCTTTCTTCGACCCAAGCCGCCGGAAATCCGGCCACCGAATCTTTTCAGTCAACCGATACGAACCACCACTCGACTTCGCGTACACGTGGCTGGGGGAGCTGGAGGCGCTGGCGGTGAAAGCGAGTCCGGGGGTCGACCTCCAGGAGCTGCGCCGATTCCCGTGCCAGGTGGAGTTCGTCTCCTGCTACGGCGACCTCAAGGAAGCCTGTCTATGGTTCGGGAGCCTGCGCAGCGGCGGGCACCGGGCAACGGTGCTTCCCGGGCCCCACAGCCTCATCGCCTCAGACGAGCACATGCCCGCGGTCGTACCGCCTCGGGCGTTCCTCTTCGAGCCCGATCCTGCCGTCATGAGAGCAGGGCTGGTCGGCGTACTGGGTGCCCGCCTAGGCGCCTCACAGATCGACCCGACGATCGCTTACCTTACCTCCGACGTCCTGGTCGACTCACCGTTCGCCCGGGCCTATCGCGTGGTCGAGGTCCTGCCTTCCAACCTGCGGATCTTGCGCTCCGCCCTTCGGGCGCGTGGTGTGGGGAGTTTGACATTGAAGAAGAGGGGCTCGGCGATCGACGTCGAGACGTATATCCGGCGTCTTCACCTGCAGGGGGCGAACAAGGCGACGCTCATCCTGACTCGCGCCGCCGGCCGCAAAGTAGCGCTTTTGGTCGAGGCGCTCGGGGATTCTGGCTCGTCGAGGGAGGGAGAAAGTCCTCCCTTCCGACCCGGATGACCCTATCCGTCCTTACGCCCCGGGTTTTCCTCGGCTCGGGCTTCCGGCCTCGCTCCCAGGCCTGCCTGCACCCCGTTCGGGCCGAGAGCCCCGGCCCGCCGGGGCGAGACGGCCTTGGCGCCCTTGAAGAGCACAAGGACCCCTTTCGCATTGCGCCAGGGGCAAGCAGGCAGGCACCCCATTCTCGGTGATCCCGGGGCAGGCAGGTGGGCAGGCGGAATGACAAGGCTGAGGAGGGTTCTCCGAACGCGGAGCCAGGCTCCTTGTGTCATTCCGTCCCTAACGGGAGGCTTAGCGAAGACCCCGAAGGGAGCGAGGAATCCCCAGGGTGATCCGTCGGAAGACGCCCAACGGGTCGGCGCAATCCCCCCACTCCCTGCCCCTGGTACGATCTTCCGGCACTCATCTGATCGATCCTTAACCGCGCCTTCGGAGAGGCAGGGGGCAGGAGTGGGGGTGGACGGAGGCCAAGAATCGCTTGCAGCCCTGGAATCGGTGCCCTTTAGACCTTGCCGATTGTCTTCAGCATCCAGGGATGCTATCATCCGATCATCCTCGAAAACCGCACGGTGAGTGCACATGGCCCGACGAAGAGAGATCCTCGGTTGGTCGGAAGTTGAACGGCTGATCGATCACTTGCTTCCCCAATTTGAAGGCGAATACGAGGCGATGGTGATCGTCACCCGCGGTGGGATCGTGCCAGGCGGAATGATCAGTGAGATTCTCGACATCAAACACGTCCTGACGGCGGCCGTCGATTTCCCCTTTGAAGACCGCCGGAAAGAAGCCAAGCTCCTGGCCTGGCCCCAGTTCATCCAGTTCCCCGAAGACCAGCAGATCGTTGGCCGGCGGGTCCTGGTCGTCGACGACGTCTGGGGATCGGGCCGGACGATTACCGCTGTCAAGAACAGGGTCTCGGCCGCGGGTGGGCAGGCATCCACCTGCGTCCTACACTTCAACCCCCACCGCAGCCTGTTCTCGCAGGCCAAGCCGGACTATTTTGCGGCTGTCACGGATGTCCACATCGTTTACCCGTGGGAGGCCCACCGCGGCGCGGATCGGGTCCTGCTCAGCGACCCCCAGACGGGGGGATGACGGCCGGCGATCCCGCCCCGAAAGCTGGCTCGATCAGTACCCCCCGCCGAGGTCCTCGGGTTTGACATCGCATTCAGCCAAGGTTATAATCTCATCAAGTTCTCAGGCATCGTTCGGACCGTGACGTTGACAAGTTGAGGAGGTTCCCAGGGTAAAGGGTATCCCATCACTTTGGCGTGACGTCGGTCGGATGGATGGGCCTGGTCAAGTACAGATCGGGCTTTTTCTTTTGCTTCGGGGGAAGCAAGTTGGATGGCAGACACGGGCGAAAACCTCGAATTACTCCTAGAGAACGTCGATCAGGTAGCTGATCCCCAACGAGGCGATTTGCTTCGCGGAAACCTGCTTTCTATTACCCCTCAAGGTCTGATCATCGACCTCGGTTTGAAGCGAGACGGTTTCGTCCCACGCGACGATCTCGACCGGCTCCCCGACGGCGAGTTCAAGTTCAAGGTCGGCGACGAGATTGCTGTGATGGTCGTGATTCCTCTCGACCGGGACGGCAATCTTGTTGTCTCGGTGTCGCAGGCTCGCGAGAGCGGCGACTGGCTCGAAGCCCACCGTTTGATGGAGACCGACGCCATCCTGGAGGCTACACCCAGCGCGCACAATCGGGGCGGCCTGATCGTCCCGTTCGGCAGGCTGCGCGGTTTTGTACCTGCCTCTCACCTGAGCGATTTGCCGCGCGGATTGGATGAGGAGAGCCGCACGAACAACCTACAAAAACTGGTTGGCCGCAGAATGCCTTTCAAGGTCATCGAGGTCGACCCTCAGCGTCAGCGTCTGGTCCTGTCTGAACGCAAGGCGATCCGCCAGTGGCGTCAGGATCAGAAGAGCCGGGTCATCAAGTCGCTCTCCGAAGGTGAGGTTCGCCGGGGGACTGTCACCAGCCTGCGGGAGTTCGGCGCTTTTGTCGACATCGGCGGCGCAGACGGCTTGATCCACATTTCTGAGCTCTCATGGTCGAGGGTCGAAGATCCCTCTGAGATTCTTACAGTCGGTGACGAGGTCGAAGCCAAGATTATTCGCCTCGACGCCGAAGCCAACCGCATCGGTCTCAGTCTCAAACGCCTGCAGCCGAATCCCTGGCTGGAGGCGGTTGAGCGTATCTCGGCTGGAATGATCATGGAGGGGGAGGTCACCCGCATCGGTTCGTCCGGGGCCTACATTCGGGCTGAGGCCGGTCTTGAGGGCCTCGTGCGCGGCGCCGAAGCCCAGACTGAACTGGAGCCAGGGATGCACGTTCGGGTGCGTGTGGTCAACCTAGATTCGGAACGAGAACGGCTGGACCTTGAGATCGCCCTCGAGGACGAGGCGAGTGTGCCTCAGTAGTCGGTCGAGTTCCATGACGAGAGGAGGTGTTCACGCGTGACTGTTGTTTTGCGTCCCAATGAAAGCCAGGACTCTCTGCTCAAGCGGTTCAGGAAGAAGGTCGCCAAGAGCGGGATCCTGAGTACGGTACGCAGGAAGCGCTGGTTTGTATCCAAGAGCGAGCTGCGCCGGATCCAGCGCAAGAAGGCAATCCGCCGCCTCAAGCGTCGCCAGAGGAAGATCGCCGCCACTCGGGGCGAGACATAGCACGCTCGGGTCGACCGAGGGCGGGCGGAGGTGTAAATGCCAAAGCAGGAAGATAAGATCGAAGTCGAAGGGACGGTTATCGAGGCGCTGCCGGCGACTCAATTTCGAGTTAAGCTCGAAAGCGGCCACAGCGTCCTGGCATACCTGTCGGGGAAGATGCGCAAGTATTACATCCGCATCCTGCTTGGTGATCGGGTTCGAGTCGAGCTCTCTCCATACGACCTCACCCGTGGCCGGATCACGTATCGTTTCAGAAAGCATGGGCAGGAACAGGAAGCGACGTAGAGCCGAACTTATCTGCGGTAGTTCTCACCGCCCCCGTCACCCGGGGGCGGTTTTCGTTTCAAGGTCAGCGCGCGCCAGTCCGCCTCTTCCCGCGCTTCGACAAGCTCCAAACCGGCGTCCCGGCATGCCTCGAGTAGATCGGGCTCCTGCACGTCTAGGATCCCAGACAGGATGATCACTCCGCCGGGCGCGAGGGCCTCGGCGATTCCCCCGGCGAGCAGCGCACGCAACACGTCCAGAAGGATGTTGGCCAAGATCACATCGAAGCCTCGGCCGGATTGGCGGACGGCCTCCTGGAGCTCGGGAAGCGAGCCGAGTGCCACACGGGCGCTTCCGTGGATCCCGCTCGCCTCGAGGTTTTGCTCGGTCACCCGGACCGCCACTGGATCGACGTCGAGCGCGAGGATGGGTCCGGCTCCGAGAAGGCCGGCGGCGATGGCCAGGATCCCCGACCCGCATCCCACGTCGGCCACCCGCATCCCCGGCTGCAGGTGATCTTCCAACGCCGCCAGCACAAGCCGGGTCGTCGGATGGACACCAGTCCCGAATGCCATCCCTGGTTCGATCAGAATAGCCAGCCGCTCACCGTTCGCAGGCGCGCCGAGCCATGCCGGTTGGATCAGTAGTCTGCGGCCGACCTCGATCGGTCGGTAGTGCTTTCTCCAGGCCGTCGCCCAATCTTCTTCCTCGACGGACCGGTACGCCGGCGCTGGAATCGGTGAGATCTGGCTCAGGTGCCAGACGCCCTCTTCAAGACGGCGTTTCACCGTTTCCAATCGGCTGTCGAACGGGAGGTAGGCCGCGACGGTAAGCCGGTCCACGCCGGCCTCTGCCGCTTCTCGAGGTAGTTGGGTGATCGATACCCCGCCCGGCGTCAATCGCGCCAATAGGTCGGCCACAGGTTCGACCAGCTCGCCGGAAAGGTTAAATGAGACTTCCAGCCACTTCAATCGGCCAGGCCCCCGAGCAGGTCGCGGATGCGCTCCAGGAATCCCCGCTCCTGCGGCTGGGCTTCAGTGCCCATCGTCTCAGCCAGGCGGTTGAACAGCTCGCGCTGATCGGCGGTGAGCGATTGAGGGATTTCGACTGAGATCACCACGAGCTGGTCGCCGCGTCCGCCGCGGCGCAGGCGCGGCACGCCGCTCCCCGACAAGCGC
>Ga0214473_10012267_pt1 | contig 10059 bp, 10 predicted proteins | sample RVTome_7_FD_203509 | JGI IMG/M metagenome (GOLD analysis project Ga0214473, IMG submission 203509) | Soil microbial communities from uranium-contaminated site in the Upper Colorado River Basin, Wyoming, United States - RVT98D197 | ecosystem: Environmental > Terrestrial > Soil > Contaminated >... | reverse complement strand
CCGCCGTGTTGTCCGACTGCGGCTACGGTTTGGACGCCGTGCGCCTCATCCCAAACGTCTCCCTCAACGCCATCGCCACCGGTGCTCCTCTCTCCGGCCCCCCCTGCCCGCACGTCTTGCCGCCTGAGGGGGCCCTGATTAGAGGCAGCGGCCCGGAGGTCTACGTGATGGAGGGCGGTCTCAAGCGCCACGTCCCGGACCTCGCCACCTTCGTCGGAATGGGTTTCCTCTGGGGCAACGTCAATCTCCTACCCGATTCGGTCTTGAGCGCGATCCCCAGCGGCGAACCCCTCCCGGAAGCCTCGAATCCGTGACGCCGCGGGGCTCTGACGCCCGGCATGCGCTTCGCCGGTCTTCTTGCGCAGCCTCTCCCCTGCGGCTAACATTGGGAAACGTAAGCCTGCGCAGGGCGTTACTTATCATCGGAGGCGAATGCGCCCCCGCGTCATGAGTCAGCTTCAGGACACCAGACGACAGTCCCTAATGAGGCCCCACTTCGGGGTCTTTGACCTTTGGGCCGCCTTTGCGGACTTCTGGCAGCGGCGGACTCTCCTCTGGCACATGACATCGCGTCACCTTCGGGGCCAGTACAAGCAGTCCATCCTGGGCTACGCCTGGGCCTTCGTGAACCCCCTCAGCCAGATGCTCATCCTCTCGTTCGTTTTCTCGACCATCATCCGCGTCCAGACCGACGTGCCCTACTCGCTGTTCATCCTGGTGGGCCTCCTGCCCTGGATCTTCTTCTCGACCGCCCTGGTGTCCGCGACGGACAGCGTGGTCAACGCTGGCAGCCTCGTCACCAAGGTATATTTCCCGCGGGAGGTCCTGCCGACGGCCGCAGTGTTCACCAAGCTGGTGGACCTAGCATTCGGGCTTCTGATCCTTGCCGGCCTGATGGTCTACTTCGGGCATCCCCCGGAGTGGACGGTCGTCTGGCTGCCGGTCCTGTTCTTCATCCACATCGTGTTCACGTTGGGTCTCGCTCTCCCCCTGGCGGCGCTGAACATCTACTTCCATGACGTGCGTTTCCTGGTGGGCGTGGCGCTGACCCTCTGGTTCTATCTGACGCCGGTGATCTATCCGGTGAGCTATGTTCCCGATAAATACAGAATCGTGTTCGACCTCAACCCGAACTCGCTGTTCATAAACGCTTACCGGCGGGTGCTCCTGGACGGGCTGAACCCCGGACTGGATCGTGTCCTCGCGGGCTTGGCGATCGCCGCTTTGACGTTCCTGATAGGGTACTTCCTCTTCAAGAGGATGGAGTCTGATTTTGCAGACCGAATCTGAGGGCGGTCAGATAGAGTTCAGGAACGTCGCGAAACGCTTCCAGCTTACGGAAGGGCGGACGCTCAGGGAGTTTGTGCCGGCGTTGCTGCGAGGGGAGGGCTGGTCCGAGGCGTTCTACGCTTTGCGAGACGTTTCGTTCTCGATAGGCCATGGTGAGACGTACGGGGTCATAGGGCGCAACGGCAGCGGCAAGAGTACCGTTCTCAAGCTCATAGCTGGCGTCACTGCACCCAGTGAGGGAGAAGTGCGGGTGATGGGCAGTGTTTCCCCGCTCATCGAGCTAGGCGCTGGCTTCCACCCTGATCTCACCGGCCGGGAGAACATCGATCTGAACGCGATAATCCTGGGGATGTCAAGGAAGGAGATACGCGAGCGGTTCGACGAAATCGTAGAGTTCGCCGAACTGTGGGACTTCATAGACACCCCGGTGAAGCGCTATTCATCGGGAATGTATATGCGGTTGGGCTTCTCCGTGGCGATCCACAGCAACCCTGAGATCCTGCTGGTGGATGAGGTTCTGGCAGTGGGGGACGCCGCATTTCAGGAGAAGTGCCTGGCGAAGATGGAGGAGTTCAAGGAGCGCGGGATCACCATCGTGTTTGTGTCCCATAGCATGGACCTGGTCCGGAAGTTCTGCCAACGTGTTCTCCTGCTGGACGGTGGCCGCTTGGTCGGTGACGGCACTCCGGAGGAGATCACGGAACGCTACCTGGAGATGGTGACGCCTTCGGTAGAGATGGCGTCCGGGGGCGCATGAACCCTGGCGGGCAGCTCGACCCGGAGCGAACCAACAGTACCGGTTCGTCTGCGCAACCGTCGCGGAGGTTCGGCCTGACCTCCGCTGCCCGGATTCTTCTCCTGCTCGCTCCGTGGGCGTTCATCGCCTACCTGTTCCGTGACCTGGACGCGATCCGAGACGCGTTCGCCGAGGCGTCGCCCGTCCCCATGGTCGGCGGGCTGTTGCTTACAATCCCGGCGCTGTTCGGTGCGGCGCTCCTGTGGGCCCGGCTAGTGAGTCACTTGAGCCGTGGTGTGGCGTCGCCGGGGATGGTCCCCCTCCTGCGGTCCTTCGCCAGGAGTTGGCTGGCCCGCTATCTGCCCGGGAAGGTCTGGTCCTATGGGGCGAGGGTCGTCCACACGGACGCGACGGTCATCCCGCGACGCATACTGGCCACCAGTCTGGTGGACGAGTTCGCGCTCATCATTGGGTGTGCGACGGCGCTAGGCCTCGGCCTTTGGACGTGGTCCGCAGCGGGGCCGATCGTGGGTGTTCCTGTGCTCGTGGCGGCCATCGGTGCCGTCGTGGTAGCGGTTTCCAGGCTGGACAGCGTTGTGGCGCTGGTCCTGCGGTTCCTGGCCCGGGTGATACCAGAGCGGTGGCGGACCGCCGCCGAGGAGATGCAGCAGACGTCGGACGACCCCGGCCTGGGCCTGCGGGCATCAGCGCTGTTCACCGGCGGCTACCTCCTCACAGACCTGGTGCTGGGCGGCGCCTTTGTGCTCGTCGTCATGAGCGTGAGCGACATCCAATGGAAGGACTTCCCACTGCTGGTGGGAGGCTACAATCTCGCTGCGGTGGTAGGGATAGTGGCCTTCATCGCGCCTGCAGGTCTCGGCGTGAGAGAGGGGGTGCTCGTGGGATTCTTAGCGCCCGTGGTTGGCGGACCTGTGGCCGCCTCGCTAGCCATACTGGTGAGAGTAGTGGTGGTCTTGGCGGACCTGGTGTTCGTTGGGATGGTGGAAGCTGCGACCGTATTCTCCGGCCGCAACGCGCAGGGGAGCGCGGCCCGCCGCCCCGACCTGCACCGCGAAGCGGCCCGCCAGCGCCCCGAGAGCTAGCGTTGCCGTTGCCGCATCGTTCGCCTAAGGTCGGCGCGGCATGAGGCTTGGCACATACTACCGCTGGCACCTCCTCCGGCGGCTGGGCTTGCACAGAGTGAGCGGGCGGGTGCTGGACCTCGGCTGCTTCGACGGCTTCTGGGCGGCCTCGCTGGAAGGAGCGGAGCCCCATGGCGTGGACGTTGACCTTCAGCCCCTCTACATGACCGTCCGATACGTACGCGCGAGCGGGATGCAACTCCCGTTCAAGGACGGCGTATTCGACACCGTCTTCGCGATAGACGTCATTGAACACGTACCTGATGAGCGCGAGTTGATCATGGAGGCGCTGAGAGTGCTGCGCCCAACGGGGCGGGTAATCTTGACAACACCCAACTCGACCATATCGGTCTTCCCTAAGGTCCTGCAGCCTTGGATCGACAAGCAGTGGGGCCACCATCGTGTACGTGGCTTCAGCGTCGGCCACCTGAGGGGTCTCCTCGAAGAACTGCCCGCGAGCGATACGAGCGTCACGCCGCTGGCCATTAGTGCGTTTCGCTGGGGATACGTGCCGCTAAGGTTTGCGTGGGCGCTGCCGGGTCCCTTCGGGGGCTGGCTCGCCGCGGCCGCCGCCGCCTGGGACGCGCGGCACCTGGAGGGGGATCGGGGTACGGTCCTCGTTCAGATCACCCGCTAGGTCCGACCCCTCCGAGAAGGCTCAAGCCGAGCCGCTGCCGGAGTTCATCGCCCTGGTGAGCAGATTGCCGTAGCCGGCAGCCACGTTGCTCCAGTCAAACCTTCGCCGCACCCAGCGACGGGCCAGCTCTCCCATACGCTGAGCTTGGTCTGGAGAATCGAGCAGCTGCGCGACCGCTGCGGCGAGGGCGCTGGGCGACTCCGGCTCTATCAGCAATCCTGTGCGGCCCGGGATCACGACCTCCGGGATGCCGCCGACCGAAGTTGCCACGACGGGCCGTCCCGCGGCCATCGCCTCCAGGAGCGCTACCGGCATCCCCTCTGTGTCCCCAGACCGGGCCACAATTGAAGGCATGACAAATATGCGGCAGGCGGCGTAGAAGTTCGCCAGTTCCTTGTGTGGCTGGCCACCTGCGAATCGTATGTGATCCCAAAGGTCCAGCTCACGGGCCAGGGCCTCCATTGGGGGCCGCTGCGGTCCGTCGCCTACGATGGTCAAAGAGACTTCAGGATGGCGTGACAGGACATCCGGGAATGCCCTGATCAGATACTCGAGGCCCTTCTTCTCCGCCAGTCTCCCTACGAACAGAATCGTGTTGCCCGGCGCGGCAGATGCGGAAGCGGCGGCGAGCCGCTCAGCATCGACTCCCAAGGGGAGGACCAGCGGTGGCTGGCCAATCTTTGAAACGACACCGTGGAGCCTCTCCTTGAGATCGGCGCTGACGACCGTGATCGCGTGGCTGCGCGAAGCCACGGCCTTGCGGATGGCAGACCACGGCCAGCCTCGAAGGCCGCTGACGTCGCCGCCAAGCGCGCTGACGACAACTGGAATACCCAGGAGACGGCCCACGAGTACTGCCACGATGCCCTGAGGGATGAGCCAGTAGGCGTGGATCACGGCAGGCCTGTCGCTGCGCGCCCAGCGATAGGCTGCCAGAAGCTCGAACAGAAAGAGGAACGGCGCCTGGAGGAACAGCCAGGGGCGGTTGCGCACGTTTTCCAGGAGGGCGCCCTCTGCCAGGAGTTCGAGCGATCGCGGCCAGAAGTAGTGGAATCGCCGAACCTGCACTCCGTCTATCTCGCCTTGGCGCTTTGCGCCCCTTGCGGCCGGGGCCAACACAGTCACCTCGAACCGGGCCTGGAGCCGCCTACAGAGATTCAGCACAAAGGAGGGCGTGCTGTCCCCTTCGCCTTTGGGGAAGGTGGTAGTGAGAACTAGCAGGGTGGGCTTGGACACTTACCCCGCCTGTTCGCGGGCCCATTCGTAGCTGCGCGTTATCCCCTCTTCGAGGGGCGTACTGGGCTTCCATTGCAGTTCAAGACCTGCCTTGGTGATGTCCAAGACGTTCGCTGGCACGTCCAGCCGGCGGGGAGCGGTGAACCTCACTTGCAGCGGCCGGCTGGCGGCGCGACCAACTAGGTCGATGATCTCCCGTATGGAGGTTGGCCTCCCTGAGCCGATATTCAGTATCGTGCTGGCGGTGGCCCTGGTGGCCGCCAGCGCGAAGGCGTCCGCCACGTCCGCCACGTACACGAAGTCGCGGACCAGAGAGCCGTCGCCCCATACTTCGAGAGTCTCGTCGCGAAGAGCGGTCACGATGGCCCTGCCGATTATGCCCTGGCCGCTGCCGCCTGTCTGACCTGGCCCGTAGGCGTTCGCGCAACGCAGGATAACGTACCTGAGCCCAAACTGCGCGCTGAACACGTGCACGTACTTCTCGATCGCCAGTTTCATAGCGCCGTGGGAAGAGATGGGCGTGGTCTCGTGGCTCTCCGGTATCGGCACGATCGTGGGCACCCCGTAGACGGTGCCGCCGGAGGAAGCCAGCACCAGCTTGTCCACACCACGCTCAACGCAAGTTTCAAGGAGATGGATGGTCCCCACGAGGTTTTCTTCGACGTCCCGAATGCGGTCGACTTCGGAGGTCGTAGGGTTGGTGCTGCTCGCGAGGTGGATGACGGTGTCCCCGGGTTGCAGCACCCTGCGCAGCGTGTCCCGGTCGCGGATGTCCGCGCGTACCGCCTGCTCGCCCTCGGCCGATCGGCTCACGATTATGGCGTCGATCCCCTGCTCCCGCAATCTGCAGGTGACCCGCTTGCCGATGAAGCCTGTGCCGCCCGTAACTACCGCTCGGCGCACTCTGTCCGTTGAATCCACCTGTCCCGAATCTACGATGAGGTTCGACCGGCCCATGAGCCTGTAACTACGGGCCGTATCGTCGCCAGTATATACCAAAATCGGACCTGACTGAGGTTCGTCCCACTCGGCGATGGTGGGGTGGCCTGAGACGCAGGAGGTGATGGCGCAACCCGTCTCCAACAAACGGGAACAGGCACCAGCCGCTTAGGATGCGGAGCAGGTTGCGCCAGCTACAGGATGTAGGCAGACACGTCGACGATGACGTGCGTCCGGTTGCTGGCGTAGATGCTAATGTTGCCTCCGCTGCCGATCCTCACCACGCTCAAGCCCGAAAGCTTCTGGTTCGGCCCGAACCACGTGATGTTCGACGTTGAGGTCCGTGGGACGCCCGCAGGCCAGACGGTGAGGTAGCCAGTAGACACCGTCTCGAACACCTGCAGCGTGGCCACGATACCCAAGGCGTTGGACGGCACCCCGGGGACCGCTCCTGCGATAGTGACGTTCCGTATCTGGCCGGGCGCGAACCGGCCACCCGCGGTCTGGCTGTTGTACGCTCGCTGCGGCGCGTTAAGCAGCCTGATCCCGCCGTGAGACACCTTAATCCACGTGCCGGGTGTGCCTTCGGCGACGCACAGGTAAAGAACCCCGTTGCTGTCGACTACCATTTCGCCCACAGCGTGTGGCCCGCCGGGCGTCCCAGGCGTCGAGCGAGGAATGAGCCATAGGGCGGAATCGGTCGTTTCGTCCATTGCCATGAAAGTGCCACCGACGGCACCGATCCCCAAGACGCCCAATAAGCTAACTCCTTCAACCCCAGCAAGGCGCCATACCCAAACACGCCGAGGTCGCCGTCAGGGGCGTCCACTTCGAGGCCTACTCCGCCGACTCCTTACCGCCGATGTCAGTACGGTCGAGCCAGATCCGGCGTTGGACGAAGAGCCGATGATAAGAGGGTCCCCGTCAAGCGCTTCAGCCTTGGAGCCGCTCAGCAGGCGGGCACCGGCCACGCCTGCGGTGGCCACACCAAGCGCCTTCAGCAGAGCCTTGAGCGCGTGTCGGCGACTCTTGGGCTCTTCACTGGTGGTGTCTTCGGATTTGAGCGTGTTCATAGTCGTTTCTCCTTCTGGCTGCTGGACGGCCGGCGGCGTCCGGCGAGCACGCCAGCGATTTTGAGAAGATGATCGGCGTACACTCGCGTATCCATGGGGCCGCATCGCGCCGCTAACCGCCGTGTGCGCTCCAGCGTTTTCCGGTTGAGGAATCGGACATTGGGCCGGGCGCGGGGGCGTTTTGACGGTGCGGGGTGAGAGACTTATCATGTGGCCAACCGCAATAAAGGCCCTGCAAGGCCGCTTTCGGGGACATTGACGTGAGCCAGAGCGCAGAGGACCTCAAGACCTTGCCAGATACGTATCGGGAGCTGGAGAGCCGGATCGCCGGCGGTCAAGCTCGCGTCTGCGTGGTTGGCCTGGGGACGGCGGGGCTGCCCTTCCTTACCGTCGCCGCCGCGGCCGGCTTCCCCGCCGTAGGCGTCGACGTTGACGAAGGTCTGGTCGATGCGATCAACCGGGGGGAGCCGCCGCCGACCGATGCCGACGTTGAGCTGCTCCGCCGTCTGGTGGAGCAGCGGAGGCTATCGGCCACCACGGACTTCTCGGCACTGGCAGACCAGGAGTGTATAGTCGTCTCCGTTCCGACGTCATCTTCGGCGCAGGGGGAGCCTGAACTTGGGACGGTCACGAGTGTGGCCGGAGAGATTGCCCGACACCTGCGGAGGGGTCAGCTCATCGTCATCGAAAGCACGGTGCCGCCCGGCACGACCCGGGGCGTGGTGTTGCCGATTCTGGAATCTGGGGGGCTGAGGGTAGGCGCCGACTTCTTCCTCGCCTTCTCCCCAGAGCGCATCGATCCGGGCAACGTCAGCTTCTCCGTGCATGACATCGCGAAGGTTGTCGGCGGAGTGACCGATGCCTGCACCAGTGTTGCCGCCCGGTTCTACGAAAGGGTGGTCGCGAAGGTGTACCCGGTGTCCTCGCCGGAGGTCGCCGAGACAGCCAAGGTGTTCGAAAACACCTTCCGCTTTGTGAACATCAGCCTGGCCAATGAACTATCGCAGGTCTGCGATAGCCTCGGTATCAGCGCTAGCGAGGTGCTGGACGCCGCCAGCACCAAGCCATTCGCGTTCATGCGTCATTCGCCGGGGCCCGGCGTCGGTGGCCGCTGTCTCGCCATGGCCTCCCACTACTTCCGGTGGGCCGCCGAGCAGCACGGCGCTGAGAGCAGGATAGTGAACGCCGCCATTGAACTGGACGCTCTCATCCCGGAGCTTCTGGCGAAAGAGGTGTTGGAGAGCGGCGGTGGGACCGCGACGGGCGGAAGACCCTTGATCCTGCTTATCGGGATGGCCTACAAGCCGGGCGTGAGCGATTATCGCGGCTCCACGGCTCCGGTCGTCGCCTCTGCCTTGAAGAGGGCCGGTGCGGTCGTGCAGTACCACGACCCGCTGGTGCCGGCGGTCACGATCGATGGCGAGGAGCTCACCTCGCTGCCCCTGACCCCGGAAGTCGTGCGGAAGGCCGATTGCGTGGTCGTCCTCTGCCCGCACCGGACGATAGACTACGACACTATTAGGACGTATGCGCGTCGTATCGTGGACCCGACGAACACCATCGGTGGCCGCCAGCGCCGCTAGGCCGCAGCCATGAAGCTCGTCGCAGTCATCCTTGCCTTCAACGAGGAGAAGTCCGTGGGCGGCGTCATCGAGCGCGTCCCTCGGGCCGTCGATGGGTTCGACAGCGTCGAAGTGATCGTGGTGGACGACGGCTCCACCGACCGCACCCGCGAGATCGCCCTGGCGAGCGGCGCCAGCGTCGTGAGCCACCCGCACAACCAGGGCCTGGGGCCGGCGTTCAACCGGGGCGTAGACGCCGCGCTATCGGCGGGAGCGGACGTCATCGTCACGCTGGACGGCGACGGCCAGCACCCCCCGGAGCAGATACCCCGACTGCTGGCGCCGTTGCTCCGTGGCGAGGCGGAGTTCGTCACCGCCACCCGCTTCAGCCGGCCGGACCTGGTGCCGGAGATGCCGGGGATGAAGAAATTCGGGAACAGGCTGGTCTCGCGGGTGGTGAACCTTTTCGCTGGCCAGCACCTGACCGACGTCTCCTGCGGCTTCCGGGCCTACTCCCGCAACGCGGCCCTGCACCTCAACCTGTACGGCCGCCACACCTACACCCATGAATCGCTTCTGGACCTGGCCCACAAGGGCCTATCGATCGTCGAGATCCCGGTGTCCATCCAGGGCGAACGGGAGCACGGCAAATCCCGTGTGGTGAACAGCGTCCGAAGCTACGCCTGGCGCACGCTGGCGATCACCCTGCGCGCGGTGCGGGACCGAATGCCGCTGCAGTTCTTCGGGGGCATTGGGGCCGTGCTGCTGCTGGCCGGCCTCGCTCTGGAGCTGACGGTGATGGCGCACTGGGCAGCCACCGGGCGCACTAGCCCGCTTCAGTCGCTGACGGTAGTGGGGGCTACCCTGCTTATAATCGGCACCCTTTCCCTCCTGCTGGGCTTGATCGCGGACATGCTGGCCCGCCAGCGGCGTACGCTGGAGACGCTGCTGTACTACGAGAAGCGGCGACGCTACGATTCCCAGCGACCGCCGGAGCCGGGGGAGCCAGAGGAGGCCGGCCGCCCTCCTGAGCTACCCACGCGAGTGGGCTAGGCGTCCTCTGTACGGCGGAATTCGGGCTATCAGGGCCGTGGGCGCTGCCGGTATCTGCGGAGCGCACCTTTTGCGATGGGGAAGGCGGCGTAGCCGGCGAGCGCCAGCAGCGCCGCGACGCTGATCATCCAGCCGATCCTGAACGAAGTGGGATCATACTCGAACGTGATTACGTGCTCTCCCGGGCCCAGGTATATGGAGCGCAGCGTGAGGTCCGTGGCGTATATGGGCGTCTCCTTCCCATCGACGTACGCTTTCCACCCAGGGTAGTATGTATCGCTCAGGACAAGGAGCCCGGGGCTGTCCATGCTTGCCCGCAGCTCTACCTTCGAGTCCCCGTGATGGGTGATCGTGGCGGCCGAGCGGTCGGAAACGGGGGCGGATGCCAGGG
>Ga0214473_10012266_pt1 | contig 10059 bp, 6 predicted proteins | sample RVTome_7_FD_203509 | JGI IMG/M metagenome (GOLD analysis project Ga0214473, IMG submission 203509) | Soil microbial communities from uranium-contaminated site in the Upper Colorado River Basin, Wyoming, United States - RVT98D197 | ecosystem: Environmental > Terrestrial > Soil > Contaminated >... | reverse complement strand
GACCGCCGCCCTTCGCGACCCGGTCGTACGTCCCCTGCACCTCGGGGGGCACCTGCTCTCGCTCGACGTAGGGAAGCCTCGCTGCCACGCTCGAACCTCCTGCACCGGGGCGGGCTCAGCGGGTGACTGTCGGGGACACCGGCGAGTTACCATGGGACGGCCGCCGCGCCGCTTCCGCCTGCGAGAACGTCATGTCCATCTTGCGACACAGCCGTGGCCGTTTGTTGGTCCAGCGACTCTGTCACCTGCGCGTGTGCTTCCGTGAGCGCTCGGTTCTTCTCCTGCAATTCGGTGAACAGGCGCACGTTTTCGATCGCGATGACTGCCTGAGCGGCGAAGGTCGTGACGAGCTTGATCTGACGGTCTGAGAACAGCCCCGCTTGGGACCGCGAGACAGCAATCGTACCTACGGCGAGGCCTTCACGCAGAATGGGGACCGCCAGGATGCTCCGGAATGTGATGACTGCCGCGATCTCGCCACGCGCGTAATCCGCGTCAGCGTATACATCCGGGATGTGCTCGACGGTACCGCTCAGAATCGATCTGCCCACCGCGCTCCCGCGGCTTGGGACCGTGGGCTGGATGCGACGAAAGGCCTCGGCTCCCCCGGGCGTCAGTCCATCATGGGCCACAAAGCGGAGGAGTTGTCCGTCGAATCGATGGACAACGCAGAACTCGGCCCCGCAGAGCTGCCGTGCCCTCCGGGCGATCGTGTCGAACACGGGTTGGACGTCGGTTGGCGAGCTGGAGATGACGCGGAGGATTTCGGCCGTGGCGGTCTGTTGGTCCAGCGCCTCCGCCTCGCGCTTCAGGGCCGTCGCCAGGCGCTTCTCGAGCTGATGGTCCCGAGAGCCTTCGTTCTTCCGGGACTTCCTGGCGACAGGACGCGTGGCTTCGACCTTGGCCATCGCGGGCTTGGTACCCTTCGCGCCACGAGGCATTTGGGCTCTCCTTGCCGGTCACCGACGTGACGGACCGCGCAGAGATCGACAACAGGCTAAGCGAAGGCGGCCGCGTGGGCAAGGTCGGAATGGCCGGGGATTCGATGATCCCTGCCAGGGCACCAGGGTCTTGGATGGATTGGGTGCCGCCCGGTGCCGTTCTTGACACCGCCCGCGCCCGCCGCGCACCATCGAACGAGTGGGTCAGGGCTGCCTTTGTCCGCCAGCCCCCTTGGGGGACGGGGGAAACGGCCCGGGAAGGGCCATCATGCTGATTACCCCCTCGACAGGCCCTGGCGCTCGCGACGGATCTCGAGATGCGCCCCCTCGTCGCCCACTGCCACCTCGGCCTCGGCAAGCTGACGGACAAGATCCTCGTGCGGATCATCACGATCGGCCTGCTGTGGCTCGCCACCGACCGCTGGCTGCTCCGGCCGCTCGAGCGGTGGACCATCGAGCGCTGGGGGCTGGTGACGTCATAAGATTGCCGCGCGGCCGATCTCGCCGCATGCGACATCCTGCCAAGAGCACTCGGCGTGACGAGTGAACGGAGGCGACGACCATGGCACCCCCGTCCCGGAACAGCGATCCCCTGAAGGGAGCGGAGGCGGTGGCCAATCTCGGCGTCTTCCGCCCGCCGCTCATTTGCCTCGCGTCAATCGCCACGGGGCTGGCCCTCCACTGGGCGTGGCCGCACCCCCTGCTATCCGGTGTGCCAGCGGGTCCCCTGGGGGGTGCCCTGGTCGTGGCGTCCCTCGTGCTGTTTGGCTATTCGGTGCAGCGGTTCCAGGCTGCCGGCACACCGGTGCCAGCTCGGAAGCCGACCACGGCGATCGTCCGGACCGGTCCGTATCGCTTCAGCCGGAATCCGATCTACCTGGCGTTCTCGCTGCTCCAGCTGGGCATCGCGGTCTGGGTCAGCAGCTGGTGGCTCGTCGCCACGCTTGCGGCCGCTATCGCAATCATCCACTACGTCGTCGTGCCGAGGGAGGAGCAGTACCTGGAGGCGAGATTCGGTGCCGCGTATCGAGAATACAAGGCGTCCGTGCGCCGTTGGTTATAGCCGTCGGGCCAACGAGGCTCCCACGGTCCGGCCGGCCGTGAGGGTTGGCCGACCTGGCCGACCTGCTGGATCCAGGGGCGGCACCTCCCCCGCCCAGGTGTACCGGCTCTACATCGAGCCAGAGACGCGAGTCAAGATCTTCGCCAGCCTCCGCTTCGATGATCTCGATTCGCTGGCTTTGCAGCGCCGCCTGGACGAGATCGGCGGTGGCGCGACCGGGTAAAGGGCGAACCGAGTGTCCGTGCACCGGCCTCTGGCTCGATGCGGACTCGGCTCCGGGGATCGAACCCTGCGCGGACCGCCTCTTGGATGAGGGCCGCGTACCCGTCTGCCGCCCGCCGGAGGGAGAATCGCTCCGCGATCGTTCGCCTGGCCTGCCGGCCAAGCGCTCTGAGCCGGCCCGGATTGTCGAGGGCCGTCAAGGCCGCGTGCGCCAGGCCATCGACATCGTCCGGATCGAACAGCAGGCCGTCGTGCCCGTGGGTGATCACCTCGGGGATGAAGCAACGATTGGAGGCCAGGACCGGAACCGCCGCGGCCATCGCGTCGAAGACTGCCCAGTTGCCCGCCCCTTCGAAGATCGGAAACACGATCAGATCCATCGCCTGGAGGTACCGGGTGAACTCGCCGTGAGGCGCGAACGGCTTGAAGGTGATCGCGCGTTCGTCCACGCGCTCGGTCTCCAGGACATGCTGCTTGAACGACTTGTCGCCGAGGTACGTCGTCTCGTTGCCGTAGAGGGTCGCCTCGTCGCCCAGGGCCAGGAACTGGACGTCGGGGCGGGCCAGGCGAATGGCCTTGGCCATCCTGACGAACACGTCGAAGCCCCGGACCGCCTCGAGCGTCCGGCCCGCGAATCCGACCACCGGCCCCGATCCCGACAGGCCAAGATCCCGTCGCAGCGCGGCCGTGTCTCTCACGAGCGTCGGCAGATCGAAGCCCTCCGGCTGGACACGAATCTTGTGCCGCAGCTCCGTGGGGAACAGGTCCTTGGCATGCTGCGACGGGACGAGGCACAGATCCGACTGCAGGACGCTGGCGTGGATCAGGGCCCGCAGCGAGACATCCATCAGATCTTGGGGAAACTGAGCCGGAAACTCGTCGCGGCAGTACACCGGCAGGTACCCCGGTAGCTCCACGTACGCCAGCACCGGGATGCGGAGCAGCCTCCGGACGAAGAAGGTCGTCCCGAACGACGCGTGCCCGACGACGACGTCCACCTCACCGGCCGCATGCAAGTGGGTGAGCGCCTCGACGACCGCCTTCCCGCACCGGATGCCATCCTCCACGCACTGCGTGTAGTAATTCCCCGAGGCGGGCGCGGGCTCCTCGCGGAAGCCGTAGTACGCGATCGGCGGATCGTCACGCCGAACGGCATCGGCGAACCTTTCATCCACGAGGCACGCACAGTCCCAGCCGGCGCGCTGCGACAGCGTGTGGGCGACTCGCGTGAACTGGTTGGGGTAGGACGGGTGAACGAAGACCACCTTCATGGTGGCCGTGAGAGCCGCTTCGCCGCCTCGACGAGCGCGTCGGCCTTCGCGCGGTCCCTCAGTGCCAGAGTGGCCGCGATGCCGTGCGGATCGGCCCCGGCCAGCGCGGCGGCGTCTCGAATGCCGGCCGCCTGGAGCTTCCGGGCCTGAGCGCGCGAGAGCCCCTTCACCGCGCCGAGCGGCCTCGACGCCGCCGGGCGACGATCCGGTCTGGGCGGGACGATCACGGTGGGGCTGCCGCCAACGGGGCTGCCGATGGGCCCCCCGATGGTCGCGATCGTGGGAATCGGCCGCGTCAGCGTCGGCCGAGTCAGCGTCAGCGTGGGGATCGTCAGGGTCGGGCGCGTGAGCGTCACCGTCAGCGTCGGGATCGTGAGGGTCGGCGTCGGCTGCTGTGGCGGCGCGAGCCAGAACCACATCTCGAAGTCGCCCCCGCGCCGGCCGTCGCCACTGGGCAGGGAGATCGCGGTCCCCTGGTCGCCCCGGACACCGAACGCCTCGCCGTCCAGGTATTCCCCGCGGTCGTCCCGTCCCCAGATGAAGTTGCCCTCGAGGGTCAGACGGGCCAGCACGCGTTCGATTTGACCGTGCGTCTGGGCGAGCACCACGCTCAACACGCTCTCGGCCAGCCACTGTTGCACGTTGTTCGGCGCTCGCGTGACCGGGACCCAGAAGATGTCGTTGTCGTCGGCATTGACGTTCGCCGCCAGCGTGGTGGCCTGGAACCCGACGATGCCGAAGTTGGCTATCCTCCACACTTCGCGATCCGTGCCGGTCATCGGCCACGGCAGGTCCAGCGTGACCCGGCAGACCGGATTGGGCAGGCCCTTCCCATTGCGCACGCTGTCCTGAAAGGGCGGTCTGTCGCAGGTGATCCGCAGCCCCTTCGCGAGCTCCTGGGGATCGACCAGCGCGTCGTTCTCCAGGGGCCTGCCGCTCATGAGCCTGACGCTCTGGATGTGAACTCCCGGCTCGGCTCCGCCGGCGCCCCGGCAGAGAATGTCGACCGCCTGCTGCACCGTCCGCGCGCTGCCCAGATTGGCGCAGGCGGCCGGATCGTACGAGACGTCCGAGGCCGCGATGGCGGTCAGCGGCGGAAACAGCTCGCGACAGTCCAGGGGGTCGGCGAAGGAGCCCCCGGCGAAGTCCACCACCGCCAGCAGGCAATAGTGGTGTGCCGTGCCATGGCGGCTCTCGAAGGTCGGGGTGGGCGGGGAGCCCCCGTTCCTCGGCCACTCGACCTTGCCAGTCAGCGTCCGCGCCGGAATCAGCCAGTAGTCGCCGCTGGCGAACGTGCCGCCGTCGAACTCGATCTGGACGCCGTCCTCCAGCTCGATCGGACTGTTCGCGGCGACCGTCCCCCTGCCATCCCATCGCCGCAGCGTCGGATTCGTGCCCGCGGCCAGGCTCAGGTTGCCGGGGTTCAGGATCGTGACCGATGTCCCGGTGACCGTCCGGACCTGGACCAGGACACCCGGCACGCCCCGGAGCACGCGCTCCTCGTCGCTCAGCTCGACCCACTTCGCGCCGGCGAAGCCGAGCGCCTCGTCGCGGCCCGGGTCCTCGACCACGATGGTGAGGGCATTGGCATCGATCGCCTTCACCTTCGAGGCGACGCTGCCGTTGTCGCGCGACCACTTGAACGACGTGGTCGCCTGTCCGACGTCGTGGATCTCGACTCGATACAGCTGGTTCTCCAGCCGCCGGTACCCCCCGCCCGCCGGAACGAGACAGTCGCTTCCGGGGTCGGTCGCCTTGATCTCCTGTGCCCGCAGCCGGCCCGTCGGTGCCGTCGGCTTCGTGAACGCGTCGCAGCTCTTGGTCCCGACCGGCGCGAGCTTGACCTGCCACACGACGCGCGCGCGCGTCGCCGTGTCGGGGCCGTTCAGGGCTGACTCCCGCAAGAGCGGGAAGTCGTCACCGTGCTGATCGACAGGGGTCAGATGCCGCTCCCACACGTCGAGATAGACAGCCTGGGGCCCGCCGGCAGTCGGGAGGGCGGCGCCGGGGAAATCCGTCTGCCGACTGTAGAGGGTCCCGCTCACCTCGTCGTTCTCGCACACGATCCCGTCCACGTAGATCCGTCCAGGGGCGATGCGGAGGTCTCCACCATTCTGAGCGACGGTCACCTGAAAGTGCGCGGGCTGGTCAGGGGCGTGCTTGGGCGCGCCACTGGGCCCGACGACGTCGCCGGCCGTCGTCCGGTCCACGTGCATGCCAATATCCGCGCTTTCGTTCCACTCGGCATCGAGCAGCACGCGCCCCTGCTGCAGACGGACGCCGCTGTAGTGGTTCGAGGGCCGGTACGTCGAGCGACTCAGATCACCGTTCATCGCTGCTCCTGCGTGTGCGGTTCGAGCACCTTACAGATCCGTGAGCGGCTCTTGTGGCCCGAAGAAGACGCCGGCCTCGAGGCCGAAGCGCAGATACTCGTCCAGGGCCAGTCGAAGATTGCGCACGCGCTGTGGCGCCTGCAGGAAGTGCCAGGCACCCATCTCGCCCTCGTCGTCCGCGCCCGTTGCGATCTCGCCCGGACACGCCGCGGCGAGCATCGCGTAGCCGGGGTCGCCGAACGTGGTCGAGGTGAACTGCGGCGTGACGGCGGCGACACCCTGCTCGGCCGTCGGCTGGCAGTGAAAGCGGCGGGGCGCCTCCGATTCGAGCGGCAGGTAGCTGAAGCGCACGCAGCCCGCCTGCCGGCGTTCGATCTGGACGCGGCCGACGCAGATGGCATTCCTCGCCTCCAGCGTCCGCGCCCTCGTCTCGCCGAAGATCGTGCAGCTGTCGATGGTCAGCGCCCGCGCCTCGACGTCGCCGTCCACGATGCTGTCCCGGACGCTCAGGGAGCGCGCCGAGGCGCCGGGCTTGAGATCCCCGCAGATGACGCGCGTGAAGGTGAGCGCGAGGCCCGCGTTGCCCTGGCAGGCGAAGGTCCCGGCCTGCGGGGGCAGCGTGCAGTGCGCCACCTCCAGCTCGCCGAGGTTGCCCGCCAGCACCCGCACGTTGGCCTCGATCACCAGGCCGTTGAGCACCAGGCGGCCGGGGGCCGGGCTGCCTGCCGGCGCCGTGCCGACGATGTCGAGAGCGCCCCTCAGGTGGGGCCGTACGCCGGTCGGCGTGACGCGCCCGGTCAGCCGCGCGACGGGCCGCAACGGGTCGCCCGTCTCTTCCTCCGGCCACTGCGCTGCCACGATGGTGAGCTCGCTCGTGGCCGGGATCCGGATCCGTCTCGCCGCGGTGTTCAGATCCTCCTCGTAGGTCCGGCTGTCCATCAGGACGATCACGCCGCGGGATCCCGGCGGCTGCTGGTTCCACTCCGTCACCGCGGCGGCCAGCGTGGCCTTGATCTGCGTCTGCGCGGCGGGCGGATCCCGCATCACCCCGACCTGCCACGTCGTGCCGCCCTTCAGCGCGCCGGCGAGCGAGGCGCGCCGATCGTACGGCCCGCCTCCGAGATCGCCGCCGAACCCGTGGGCGAAGCTCACCAGCACCTCGCCGCTCGGCGCATCGGCAAACGCGATGCGGCCCAGCTGCGGATCGACCGCGATCCTGCCCGCCGGTGCGCCGTGCGCCCACTGGCCGCCACTCGCGTCCGACAAGTCGCACACGACCACCCGACTGGCGAGCTGAATGGTCGACCCGATCCGCACCCGGACGCTGTTCACGTCATCGGCCGTGCCGTAGTAGCGGGCCAGATCCCGGCGGAGCGTGAGCCGCGTGAGCGGCATCGGGACATTGAAGGGCTCGGCAAGGTGCGTGAGACCCGTCTCGGTCTCCGGGACGTTGAACAGCGTGCGAGCGCCCCCCAGCGGATCGAAGGTGAAGCGACGCGCGTCGACGCGGCGGGCGCTGACGTCGGTCAGCAGATAGCTCTGTAATCGCCAGAGGAAGAGACCGACGTACGGGATGTTGTACCTGCCACGCCCGTTGTCGACATGCCGGACCTCGCCCGTGTGCATCGCGGCCTCGAACGGTGTGCCGACGAACTGCATCGCGTACGCGCTCCGGATGTCGACGGTGGCGGGCGCGGCCAGACGGACATGATTGACGTGCTGCGTGCCTGCGAGTCGCGCGAAGAACTCGACCGCGCGCGCCGGCCATCCGGTGAGGTCCCGCGCAAGCTGCTCGAGCACGGCGGCCGTGCCCTTGCGGCGCCGGTAGGCCAGCGTGTTCGCGACGTAGGCGCGCTGGCTGAACGTGCCGCCCGAAGTTGGTAGCAGGCCACGCACGCCGAGAAGGTCGCCGATGTACGGCACGACCCACGCATCGCACGTCTCGATGAACCAGTTGTCGTAGAGCCGGGCAACGTCCCCCTCGACGCGCTCCACCTCGCGCTCGATCACGCCCAGCAGCGCGCGCAAGGGATCGCCCTGGGCACGATCGCGCACGCGATGGACCGCCGGCAAGAGAGCGAAGAGCCGTCCGCTCATCGGGCCGCCTCCGGTGGCAACGGCGTGAGTGTGATACCCAGCGGGTTGATCACCAGTAGCTCCGCGAGCGCGCCCGGCTCGGGCTGGCCGTCCGTCCACTGCACCGCGCCGGGAATCAGGACATCCTCCGGCGCCGGACCGGGCGAGGCATCGAAGCGATGCAGCGCCTCGACGTCGACGAAGACCACGCCCGCCACGGACTGGATGACGCGGACCACCTCAGCCCTCGTCACGACCTGCCCGAAGGCCCGGCGCTCGAACGTGAAGGCGTCCGTCAAGACCGCCGTGATCGCCGCCTCGACGTCGGCCCATAGATAGCGCGCGTCGGCGAGGACCTTGGCATCGAGATCGAAGAACACCGGCTGGTACGTGTCCACGCGGATCCGCAACGACGGCTCCTTGAATTGCTCGATCGCGCTAGCCAGGTTCTGCCGGATCGGCGACGTGGCGTCGACACGGTGATCCGACAGAGCGGTCACGGTGCCGTCCTGGCTCGGCACGGCGGCTTCGCTGGCGACGGTCAGGTGGATCCACTCGACGCCGCCTCGCCACAGAGCGATGGCCCGCGCCTTGCCGATCCCGGCAAAGGCGCGCGCGAAATCCTCGGCATCCTGCAGGGATACGATCCGCTCCATGGCGAGGACGGTGAGCGGTGCGTTCGTGCGGGCGCCGTCGAGGCTCTCGGGATCCGCGGCGCCGGAGGCGGGCAGCGGATTCGTCACCCCGCGAATACCGAGGGGCCGCGTCATGAGGAGCGTCAGCTTGTCGGCGCCGACCATGCCCGCCAGCCCGACGCCGCTCCGGTAGGTCGCGACCACGTTCCCGCTGCCCGTCGGCAGGCGCGCCCCCTGCGCTCCGTCCCCGAACATCACCGTCGCCTTGCCGTCGTCGTCGTGACGGACGATGTAGGTTTCGTTCTTGTCGTCGAGGCCGTACAGATGGGGCGACGCCGACCACAGGACGCGGTTCACGCGGACCGCGAGCGAGCTCCGGGCGCCGGACGGATCCGCCGATGGCGTGTACGTCAGCGACGGTCTCTTCAGGATGAACGCCTGATTGGGCCGCGCGGCGTCCCCGCTGCCCAGCACCTCCGTCACCGTGTCGCCGTGCGTCGCCCGCGCCACGTTCGCATTGATCGTCACCGTCTTCCGTACGTACCGGAACCTCAGCCCCGGCGATGCGAAGAACAGGGTGGTGAAGCCGCCGCTGTGCTGGATCGCGTCGAGGATCACGACCTCGCTCGCCTTCACGCCGGGCAGGTCGGCTCGCTCGCCGGTCACCACCAACGGTTGGGCCGCGGAGAGATTGAGGACCATGCGGTCGAGCGTCAGCTGATGCTGCTCGGGCGTTCCCCTGCCGAGCGGCGCCCCGATCGGCAACTGGACGAGGACCAGTCGGTCGCTCAGGACGTGTGCGGTGGTCTTGCGGACCGTGAAGCCGTCGTTCTTGTCGGTCGTGCTGTCGCCCAGGGAGGTCCCGGTGTCGGCGGTGGCAAGCTTCAAGCCGGTCGTCTTCGCGCTGAGGCTGAAGCCGGCCTGCGACGACTCGGCGGTGGCCGGGACGCGGAACACGGTGAACTGCTTGGTGGGCAGCTCGAAGACGGCCCAGCTGTTGTTCGTGAGCCCGGCCACCGAGCGTTCGAGGAAGCAATCGGCGTCCTCGTAGTACGGCGCTTCGCTCGGGGGCGCGGCGGCCGGTTTGAGCGATCGTCTCCAGATCGACAGACCGCTGTCCCAGGCGTAGAACGCCGCCTGCACGGCAGTGGTGAGGCTCGCGTAGGCCGGCGCGTTGTGTCCGAAGAACCCCAGCCGCGCCCGGAGCGCAAAGGCGCCGGGCGCGCCGGGCGGCAGCTGCGTCTTCGGCTCCGGATAGTTGTGAGCCCCGAAGATATAGCCCAGCGCGTTGTTCGCGCTCCACCCCTGGGCGGTGAGCCACGCGGTCAGCTTGTTGTTCGTCCACGTCTGACCAACGATTTGCTGGTCCACCGATTGCGAGTCGAGCGTCACCCGTTGAATGCTGACCTGGGTTCTCGACGGGCCGGCCGGAGCGTAGCCCGTCGAGGGTGGCGCCGGAGCGTCGAACTCGACTTTCGTCCGGTTCAGGTCGTTCTCTTCCGTGACGCGCAGGACCGT
>Ga0214473_10012265_pt1 | contig 10060 bp, 9 predicted proteins | sample RVTome_7_FD_203509 | JGI IMG/M metagenome (GOLD analysis project Ga0214473, IMG submission 203509) | Soil microbial communities from uranium-contaminated site in the Upper Colorado River Basin, Wyoming, United States - RVT98D197 | ecosystem: Environmental > Terrestrial > Soil > Contaminated >... | reverse complement strand
GAGAGCGAAATCGACATGGGCATGTTGATTGTCAGCTGGTCGCCATCGGTCCATCGACGGTCGATCCGCACGTACGTCTGCGGCTTCGCGTCGACGTCAAGCGGCTTGCCGTTTAGACGCACGGCCAAACCATCACACCAGCGTGGCACGCGCAGATAGAGCGGGAACTCAGCCGGCCTGTCGGTGTGAACGGTCATCACGACCGATCCGCCGAACGGGTAATCGGTATCACTATCGATGCTGACGGGAGTCGCATCGCGGCCGACGGTCGCCGAAACTTCGCTGGCCGCGTACAGCCACGCCGCCAGACCCCCGTCCGCCGTCGCCTGCCAGAGATTCTGGACATACCACGGCCAACCCATCGCGTGGTTGTGCTGACAGCAGCGATAGCGATGCGGCGAGTACGGCAGTTGAGCGCTGCCGCGCTCACCGCGGCCGGCCTCGTTGTCGAAATCGTGGCCGACTTTCGCATCCAACTGCGGCAGGTTCGAGGCCGTCAGGTAGTGCAAACCACGACATTGAGGATCGAACGCCGCGGGATAGTGATTGAGCATGATGTCCTCGGTGCGGTCGGCGTAGAGCGGATCGCCGCCGGCCCGGCCGAGGATGTAGAAGCTCTTGGCGAACTCGGCCATGCCGCAGGTTTCGATCCCCTGGCGCGGGTCGGTCTTGCCGGCCCGCACGTTCTCATCGGCACCAAAGATGCCACGCGGCTGCTGGCCCCACATCATCATGTGCAGGTCGTACCAGTACCGGCTCTGATCCCAGTGCAGCGTCTGGCCTGACTGCTGAGCATACTCGCCGAAGTACCGGAACCGCTGCGTGAAGTTGACCACGTGACCGTCGAGCCAGTCGGGGCGCGGCGGGTCGATGCAGCGGAAGAATCGCGTGGCCAGATCGAGCAGCCAGCCCTCGCCGGTCTGGTTGTACAGCCAGTACAGATGCGCCAGCATGTCGCCGGCCCGCCCGTGCTGAATGGACACCTTCCAGGTGCCAAAGTCCGGCGGCGGCACGACGAACTGCTCGTCCGGCAGGTCGCGACAGAACGCGAAGAACCGGAGCATAAAGGGGACGACGCGCGCGTCGCCGGTGTGTTCGTGATGATGAATCACAGCGTCGAGCATGACCATGTGCGGCCACAGGTCGCAGGTCGCCTTGCCGTCCTTGCCGACGACACACTTGTGGAATCGCGCGCCGAAGTAGCCGTCGGCGTCTTGACTGGTCAGCACGGCTTCGAGCCACCGATGGGCCTCGGCCAGCAGGTCGACGTCGCTGGTGAGCACGGCCAGATCGTAGAACCCGCGGAACCAATACCCCTGTTCCTCCCAGCCTTCCTTGTCAGTGCCGAACCAGCCGCTATCCGGAGCGAGGAAGCTGCTTAGCCTGGAGAGACAGCCGGTCATGCCCGTGCGCATGAGCTCGAGTTGATGCGCCAGCCAACCTTTGGCCCGCACCGCACCCGGCGGCAGCTTCGCCAAACGATTGGGCTGAAGCGGCGGCCGATGGGTTGCGTAGTGGCAGCTTGTTCCCTTGCGCGGCGGTGCCGACACGACTTGGATCTTCACGTTAGACACTCCTTACCATTCGTCCCTGCGCTTCGCCCGTGCTCGCGGTAATAATGCAGGCCCTCAACCAGCGCCACGACATTCTCCCACGGCACTCCCGGCGTCATCGAGCTGGAGCAGCCCAGGAATAGACCCCTGCTCGGCCCGTGCTCGACGAGAAAGTCGATCTCGCGTCGCACATCATCGGGTGAACCGTGCGGCAGCGTGGTCGTGACGGACACGCCGGCCATGATGATCGGGTCGCGCCCGTCGCGCGTCCTCATCCGGCAGATGGCGGCATAGTCCATGCCGTCTTCATATTGAAAACCCTGGAACCCGTCGATGCCCGCGTCCAGCAGGCGCGGGACCATCTGCATGAGATTCCCGTCGCAGTGCCAGATGAGGCGCACATCGGTTTTGAGGATCGGCTCAAGAGCGCGTACGAAATGCGGGAACCAGATCGCGTCCAGCGACTCGATGCCGACCAGCGTGCCGCGTGAGTCGGCCATGTCGTGATCGAGACGGCAGATGCGGGGCAGGTTGTGCTCTTGATACAGCCGCGCCGCAGCCGCATTGGTCAATGCGTTGTAGTCGGCCTGCACGGCGAAATCACGCTCGATCACCTCGGGGTATAGAGCGTACGCCATGAAGTAGTTCTCGTACCCATACGCGTAGTAACGCATGAATGGGAAGCTGACCAGGCCGTACCCGGTCTTCAGGATCGTCGGGCCCAGGGCGGCTTGAGTCTGCACTTCCTTATCCAGCGCCGTCCGCATCCAATCGTCTTCATTGAAATGCTCACCCCATCGCCGCCATGCGGGCCATACGAACCGCTCAAGGTGCTCGACGACGGCTTCAGGCGAGTCGATCACCATGCCGTCAATGACGATTTGCTCGGCCCCCTGCGTCGCCGATTTGTCGGCGCCGCCTTCGTACCCCGTGTCGCCCAAAGTCAGTGGGTTAGTCGGAATGAACTGATCGCACAGACAGACGCCCATCGCTCGCTGCGCGGCCACGTACACGCCTTGCGGGTCTCGACGGTACTCCCCCGCCGCCGCGCCCGCGAGGCGCTCCAGATGACCGTGCTGCATGATATTCTTCCAGCACGTCGGGATGCCGCGCGTCGGGCGCTCGGCGATCGTGTCGAGGGCCAGGCGTGCGTTGTCGCTGTCGGGCAGTTCGTACATTCGACACATCCAAGGCCGTACGCTACGCCGCCGCCCGTCAGCGGGCAAATTGCAGATACGCAATGGTGAACAGTGCAAGGCCCACGTTCGCCCCAAGCAGAATCCATCCGAGCAGATGTCGCGTGGTCAGCACGTACCACATGTAAATGCCCGTCAAGGCGAAGACGATCATGCTCGCGGCGCACAGGTCAACGATGGCCGCCCAGATGTTGTACAGCCACCCCCCGCCGTACCCATAAAGACGATGCATCTGGTTCAGCGTGATGCGCCATGTCATCGTCTCCTGCTTGACCGTGACGGTGGAGCGGTCCGCGGCGACCAGGGCCTCGCCGAACATCCCCGGATGCACATAGGCGAAACGCAGTTTCCCATCGTCGAGTTGCTGCGGCGGCTGGCGCTTGCCGCGCAGATTGAACTGCCTCTGCAAGTCGATGGACATCTGCGCCAGCGACGTCTCCGCCGACACGGCCAGCGGATACTCCTGCGTGACTTTGACGAGTGGCGGATTGGCGAACCACGGGCCGTGCACGAGAATGTAACCGCTGACGAAGTACATCAGAATAAACGCCGGCAACACCAGCCCGGCATACAGATGAAGTTTCCGCATAAAGTTGCACACGATCTAGCCCCTCAACCACACGTAAAGCATCAGACACAATGACGCGCCCACGCCGCCAAACAGCGACATCCAGCCGACGCGACGCGGCAACTTGGGAGTCAGCCACAGGTACACCCCCGATATCGCCGCGAACAGCACCACCCAGACCGTAATCTCGGTATACCAACCCCACACTGCCAGCAGTCGCGTGTTCGGCAGCTCCCCCATGAACCCATGCATCGCTTCGATGATGGTCCAAACCCCTTGCCGCGTCTCCTTGACTTCCGCCTGACCGCCCGCCCGATCGTAATAGATGGCGTAGTGTCTGCCCGGCCGTGCGACCTCCAAACGTAGATCACGGTTGTCCTCGCGTGTGATCGTCCATTCCAGCACCCAACCGAACAGCCCCAGCTCATCGCGGATCTGCTCGGCCTGGCTCTTCTTGTTCTGCCCGCGCGGACGCCCGATCTCCTGTCGCCACGTGACCGGCTCAGCCGACGACACGGCGGGCGCCTGCTCGCCATGGCGAGCGTGATGACCCCCGAAACCGTGATTGAAATTGAGCGTGCTGAGGCCCAGAATGATGAGATAGCTCGAGCACAGAAGCATCCCGTAAAGGTGAAGTCTTAGAATCCATCGACGCATCAGGTCGCTCCAGAGCGAATCAAACCCCGTATTGTCGCGGTGGCACACGGCGAGGCTGTCCTGACGGCCAGCCCATAACGGGTGTGCCCGACCAGCATAGCGGCCGGCCGGACCAAGGACCAACCCGCCGGCCGAAGTTCCACGGCAATCGCATTTTCGTTCGCCTGCGCTTCGAATCTGTCCAGTGGGACGGGCGTCTCGCCCGTCATCCGCATAGAGCTATCGTCGGCCGAGACGGCCGACCCACTTCCAGAGGCTCTGAGACGAGAATGCGATTAGCCTGCGGCATCGTTCGGCCGAGCCGTTCGACGAACGCGGCGATCGCGGCGACGCGCCCCTGCCCTGGGGCGATGTCGGCCAGAAGTTGCGTGGTGCGCTCCGCAGCATCATTCGAGACTTGAACGTGTTATGCAAACCGCTTCCGATCGACGAGGCCAACACACCTTCCCAATGCGGCGCACAGCGTTTTCGCGTGCGCGGAGCGGATTCTTATGAAGAACTCCAAGAAAGGGTACTGGAACTTGCAGGTCGTGTTTGGCAACTCAAAGACGGGCTGATTGAATGGCTCAAGACGCAACCGAAACTGGAAATGGAGGTCGCTGACACGAATACTGGCTGCAAGTTGGTTGGCGCAGGTGGTGGCGACGTCCGGACAACGATAGAAGAGGCAGCAGAGCTCTGCGTGCCGCTGCTACTGTGCGCGGATTTGTATAATACCTACAAACATTACGATGATTGCAACCGGTCAAGACGCCACCCGTTCCTGAACGGTGTGCAATTCGATACCAGCACGTCCGGTGTATGTGGGATCCACTATGACGGCGCGCGAAAAACAGGCGACATCACTGTGGCCAATCGCAATCCCGTCAAGTTTCGAATCGAAATCCACTCGGGGAACGACCACGTCAATTTCGGCGATGCGGTCGTTAACATCGCCCGCGCTTTCAAGCATTGGATTCCCCTCATTCGGAGCATGGGCCTGCTTTCGCCCAATGATGCTGAGGAGAGGGCGATACTGGATGACTTGAGAATCGTTGATGAAGCCGTTGCGACAATGAAGCCGTTCGAGCCAAACGATGCCGCCGCTGAAATCCACGAAGTGCCCGTGGAATAGCGGAGGCTCGCGGTGCCGAAGCCGGTTGTGTTAGTAACACTCGGCCACCGGGCGGGACAATCAATGAAGGCGGGTTGAGGGGCATTAATCGGTGGGTATCGAGGTCGTGGGGGATTGTCTATAATCTTGGTCATGGCACAGCAGGCAACCCTGATCGACGGCAAGGCCGTGGCCCAGGTGGTCCAGGACCGCTGCGCCGAGAAGGTCCGCAAAATCATCGAGGAGACCGGCGTCACGCCGTGTCTGGCCACCGTCCTGGTCGGTAACGACCCGGCGTCGGAGAAATACGTCGACAGTAAGGGCCGGCTCTGCGCCAAGCTGGGCATGAAGTCGGTCAAAGTGCACCTGCCGGAGACGACCGACACCGAGCAGCTTATCGCCAAACTCACCGAACTTGGCGAGGACGAGTCGGTCCACGGCATTCTCTTGCAGCATCCCGTACCCGAGCAGATCGACGAGCGCGCGGCGTTCGAGGCGATCCCCGGTCACAAGGACGTCGACGGCGTGACGTTCCACAGCTTCGGCACGGTGTTCTTCGATCTGCCCGGCTTCGGCTCGTGCACGCCGGCGGGCATCATGAAACTGCTCGATGCGTATGACGTGCCGATCAAAGGCGCTCACGCGGTGGTGATCGGCCGCAGCGCCATCCTCGGTAAGCCCATGGCCGGCATGCTCCTGGCGCGGCACGCGACGGTGACCATCTGCCATTCACGCACGGTCGATCTGCCGTCGGTCGTGCGACTGGCCGACATTGTCGTCGCGGCGGTGGGTCGGCCGAAGTTCGTGCACGGCGATTGGCTGAAGCCCGGAGCCGTGGTGATCGACGCGGGGTTCAACCCCGGGCCCGGCGGCAAGGGGTCGATCGGCGACGTCGACTTCGATAGCGCCATTCTGGTCGCCTCGAAGATCACGCCCGTACCCGGCGGCGTCGGGCCGATGACCTTGGCGGTGCTCGTCGACCAGACCGCCGACGCAGCCGCCCAGCAGCTTGACATCGACCTGCATGGATAATGGATGACGCGGGGTGGCTGTGGCAGAGCGCAGCGCCGCCACAGACAACACGACGGGTGGCTGTGGCAGACCGTAGCGCCGCCACAGGTCTACCAATGACGGAGCACTATGACCCAGTTCAACGCACCATCCTACGACATACAGCGCCCGACGGGGCAGTGTGCGATCACCGGCCGAACGCTCGAACCCGGTGACGCGTACGTGGCCACGCTCGTCGAGTGCGATCCCGACGCGCCGCCCACCGACGACGCTTCGGACACCCAGCAGCAGGCGGCCCAGGCGCTCGGCCTGCAACGCGTCGACGTGTCACTCGAGGCCTGGCAGCAGGGCAAGCGACCGGAGAGATTATTCGGATTCTGGCGGACGACCGTAGCGCATCCGGAGCAGAAGAAACAACTGTTCGTCAATGACGATCTGCTGATGAACCTGTTCGTGCGTCTGGAGGAGGCCGACGAGCCGCAGCGACTGGCGTTTCGGTTCGTCCTGGGGCTGATCCTGATGCGCAAGCGCCTGCTGCGATACGACGGTACTGAGCATCGCACCGGCCCCGACGGTCAATTGCAGGACTGGTGGCTCATGACGCCGCGCGGCGCCGCAGCCGCCGCCGTGGGCATGACCGGCGAGCCGCAGGCAATTGCCGTACTCGATCCGCACCTCGGCGAGCAGGACGTGCAGCACGTGACCGAGCAACTTGGCCAAATCCTCGAAGCCGAACTGTAGCCGTCAGACGTTTTTCCCCCCCCCACCGCCGCTGCCCCACCCATGGCACCTACGGCATGCACCGGACCTACGCCGCCATCTTCGTTCGCTTGCTGGTTCTCGCGGTGACGCTGAGCACGCTGACGGGCTGTCCGCCGACGTCGCCTCGTCCCGGCGCGGACCTTGCGGCGCCGGCGCAGCCCCCGGCGCCCACCTACGCCGAAATCGCGCAGCGCTACAACGCGAACATCGCACGCATCGATCGGCTGCGGTCCACCGCCGAGATCGACCTGAAGTGGTATGAAGGTGAAGGCGACCGCCGAGAGAAGCACTTTCACAGCGGCGAAGGTCACGTGATCTTGCGGCTTCCCGACTGTGTGGCTCTGGACGTGGGCAAGCTCGGCCAGATCGGACTGTGGGCCGGCTGCAACGCGACACACTATTGGCTGTTCGATCTGCAGGAAGAGCCGAAGACGGTGTACTTCGGGCGTTATGAGTCCGCAGGCGCCGCTGACCTGCTCGCCGCGCCGATTCGCCCGCGAGATCTGCCCATGCTCCTCGGTCTGCAGCCGCTGCCGATCGACGATCCCAAGAGCAATGCGACTGTCGTCTGGGATGGCGCCGAGCTTGCCGTGCGACCGCCCGATGGCCGCACACGCTTGATCTTGAACCCGCACACCGCCATGGCGATTCGCATTGAACTGCTCGATGAAGACGGCCAGACTTCGCTGATCGCCTCGCTGTCGCTACCCAGTCGCGTGCGTCTTCGCGGGTCGGATCTACCGTCGCGTGATTGGCCGCAGATCGCCACCCACATCCAGATCCACCTCGTCGCCGCCGACGCCACCATGCGGATTCGCCTGCAGGATCTGAGCGCCGGACCGGATGAGGATCGCATCAAGCCGAAGCTCTTCGACCTCGACTACCTCGCCGACGAGCACTTCAAAATCGACGCCGCAAACCGCATCGATCTGGATCAATAGACCCCAACCGTCGCGGAGAAAACCGCACCTTCAGCCGGTACCCATCTTGCCATAATCACCCCGATCAGACGATAATCACTCAGATAGACTGTAGGGTGGGCACTGCCCACCATCACGACCCTTATGCCCTTGTAGCTCAGTTGGATAGAGCGGCGGTCTTCTAAACCGCAGGTCGCAGGTTCGAATCCTGCCAGGGGCATTACCCCCACCTCCGGCCCCCGGAAGCCACCCCGGAAGTTACCCCCCGCCACCCGGCCCTTGGCTATCCCTATCTGCGGTTCAAGAATCACTTGACAAACACCAAACATCCGATATCCTATCAAAAACCGAACGTTGACGAACCCAAGGAGTCCCGCTATGTTGACCGCAACTGCGCCGCAGACCCGAAGAACACGTCCCCATGGGCCCTCGGCCCGCAATCGCATGGAGGCAGACATGGCGAAAACGCGAAAGAATGACCGCCAGCCAGAGACCGGGGCCGGCACCCCACCCAGCGACCGGGATCAGGCCGTCGAGCGGGCGGTCAGCCAGATCGAGCGTGCCTACGGCAAGGGCGCGATCATGCGTCTGGACGACGACCCCACGCACGTGCCGCCGGGCATCTCCACCGGCTCTGTCAGCCTCGACCTGGCGCTCGGCGGCCGAGGCATGCCGCGCGGCCGAGTCGCCGAGATCTTCGGCCCCGAGTCCTCCGGAAAGACCACGCTCACGCTACACATCGTCGCCAGCGCCCAGAAGGCCGGCGGCGTCGCTGCCTTCATCGACGCTGAGCACGCACTGGACCCCTCCTGGGCGAGACGCATTGGCGTCAACCTCGAAGACCTGCTTGTCTCACAGCCGGATACCGGCGAGCAGGCCCTGGAGATCTGCGAGCTGCTCGTCCGATCAAACGCCGTCGACGTCGTCGCCATCGACTCGGTCGCAGCACTGATCCCACGAGCCGAAATCGAAGGTGAAATGGGCGACTCGCACGTCGGCCTGCAAGCTCGACTCATGAGCCAGGCCATGCGCAAACTCACCGGCGCCATCGCCCGCAGCAAGTGCACCGTCATCTTCATCAACCAGATCCGCGAAAAGATCGGCGTCATGTTCGGCAACCCCGAAACGACGCCCGGCGGCCGAGCACTCAAGTTCTATTCATCCGTACGCATCGACATCCGCCGAACGGCCTCGATCAAAGAGGGCGAGCAGACCGTCGGCAACCGCGTCCGCGCGCGTGTCGTCAAGAACAAAATCGCCCCGCCATTCCGTGACGCCGAGTTTGACATCATGTTCAACGAAGGCATCAGCGCCGAAGGCGATCTGCTGGACCTCGCCGTGAATGAGAACGTCGTCGAGAAGTCCGGCGCGTGGTTCAGCTACGGCCAGGTCCGCCTCGGCCAGGGCCGCGAGAACAGTAAGCAGTTCCTCAAGGATAATCCCGACGTGTTCGCCGAGATCATGGCCAAAGTGCTGGAGGTAAAGGGCGTCACCATCCCCGCCGTCGTCGAACCCGACGACCAGCCTGCACCCGACGAAACGCCGCCCGACAGCGACACATAATGCAACACTCCAAGAGCCGGGCTGAAGGCCTGGGCACGGTCGCGCTCGATTAGCAGTAGTCAAGCCGGGGCGCAGCCCCGGCCACATAGCCGCCCCATCTTGGGGCGGTAGGCCGCGTGCCACACAGCGTCGCACCTCACGTCAGAGCCCCGCCTACGGCGGGTCCCCAGCGCGTGACCCGCCGGGTGGCTGTGGCAGAGCGCAGCGCCGCCACAGATAAAACCCATCTTCTGCGCGGGTGCCAGGGCTTTGGCCCACTTCCAGGGGGCGAGGCCAAGCCGTGCTCTTTACCTCGCCGGGTGCCACTGGCGGCGCCGTCAGGCGTCCCTTACGCAACTTGACCGCCAGTGCCACGTGCCACGGCCCGGTGCCGGGTGCCGCACAGCGTCGCACCTCACGTCAGAGCCCCGCCTACGGCGGGTCCCCATCGCGTGACCCGCCGGGTGGCTGTGGCAGAGCGCCGTTCGGCCCTGAGCTCACGGCCGAAGGGCAGCGCCGCCACAGATAAAACCCATCTTCTGCGCGGGTAGCCGTGTTCCTCATCCAGCGCCTGTCTCCAGAACCGCCGTCAATCTTGCCGATTATCCCCCTGTGAGCGGTCCGGACTACATCTTGGATATCGACGGCCTGGGCCCGCCGCGCCACGACGGCCTGCCGTCGCAGCACGCCGCGCCCGATCACGGCTCACAACAGCCGCTGCACGGCCCGTGGCTGGCCGTTCACTGGACGTGCTGTCA
>Ga0214473_10012264_pt1 | contig 10060 bp, 6 predicted proteins | sample RVTome_7_FD_203509 | JGI IMG/M metagenome (GOLD analysis project Ga0214473, IMG submission 203509) | Soil microbial communities from uranium-contaminated site in the Upper Colorado River Basin, Wyoming, United States - RVT98D197 | ecosystem: Environmental > Terrestrial > Soil > Contaminated >... | reverse complement strand
GCGAATGAACCTCCCCGCTACCATTGCCACTTTCCACGGTCTCGTTGTCCACGCAAGCGGGCAGTCCTTCCTCCTCCCCGCGGAGGCAGTCGAGCGGGCCATTCGCGTCGCGCACGATGCGGTCGAGAGCGTGGAGGGGCGTGAGGTGATCCGCTGGAACAGTCAGCCCCTCTCCGTTGCCCGGCTCAGCGATCTGCTTGGACTTCCTCAGGTTAGAGAATCAGCGGTCAGCGGTCAGCGGTCAGCGGTCAGCGAAGACCGGTCCCCGACCCCCGACCCCAGGCCCCCGCATTTATGCGTTATCGTGAGATCCGGCAAGGAGCAGGTGGGGCTTCTGGTCGAAGAGATCATGGGGAACCGGGAGGTGCTCGTCAAGGAGCTGAAGCCGCCGCTCGTCCGGGTCAAGAACGTGGCCGCGGCGGGCCTCCTAGGAACCGGCCAGGTGGTGCTGATCCTTCGCCCAGCGGATCTCCTGAGGTCGATTCGGGAGATCACTCGTCCGCCGGCGCCGGCCGTCGCACCCGAGGGAAAATGGCGTCAGCCCGTCCTTCTCGTGGTGGACGACTCCATCACCACCCGAACGATGGAGAAGAACCTCCTGGAAGCGGCTGGCTACCAGGTGCGGGTGGCGGTGGACGGGATCGAAGCCTGGACGCTCCTCAAGAGTGAGGAGTTCGATCTCGTGGTCTCGGACCTGGACATGCCCCGGATGGACGGCTTCGATCTGACGGCCCGGATCCGGGCCGACCGGAAGCTGGCCGACCTGCCGGTGGTTCTGGTGACAGCCCTCGAGTCCAGGGAACACAAGGAACGCGGGATTGAGGTCGGGGCCAACGCGTACATCATCAAGTCGAGCTTCGACCAATCGAATTTGCTCGAAATCATACGACGACTGATCTAAGAAAGCTGTCAGCGATCAGCTATCAGCTTTCGACCAAATGATGCGACCGAATCAAGGATCTTAGAGATCTGAGTCACTTAAAGCGGTCAGCGGTCAGCAATCAGCCGTCAGCTTTCAGCTTCTGGCTGACTACTGATCGTTTGCTGATGGCTGAGCGCTGATCGCTGAAAGCTGAGAGCTATGAAAGATTTTCGAGATCTGAAAGTGTGGGAGAAAGCTCATCAGTTGACCCTAGCAGTTTACAAGGCAACCACAACGTTTCCAAGGGATGAGATGTACGGGCTGACAAGCCAGATTCGACGGTCCTGCGCCTCCATTCCCGCCAACATTGCGGAGGGTTGTGGCAGAGGTGGAGACGCTGAGCTTGCCCGCTTCCTTCAGATTGCGATGGGATCAGCGAGCGAGCTTGAATATCATCTTCTCCTAGCACATGATCTTGGCTTTCTGAACGACTCAGTTTATGACGAGCTCACTAGAGAGGTCACCGAGGTGAAGCGTATGCTCACCTCCTTCCTCCAAAAGCTGAAGGCTGATAGCTGAATGCTGATAGCTTCATCATGATACGCGTTCTTGTAGTCGAAGATTCGGCAGTCACGCGGGAGTACCTCGTGTACCTCCTTGGTCAGGACCCCGCGCTCCAAGTAGTTGGCACAGCCCGTGACGGCCTGGAGGCCGTGGAGCAGGCCGAACGGCTCAAACCCGACGTCATCCTCATGGACGTCTACATGCCCCGAATGAACGGCTTCGAGGCGACCTGGCAGATCATGGAGCGGATCCCCACCCCCATTGTGATTGTCAGCGCCAGCCTGCTCCGGGACGAGGTGGCGATGACCTTTGAGGCGCTCAAGGCCGGCGCCCTGACAGTGGCGCAAAAGCCCATCGGGCCGGATCATCCGGACCAGGCCGAGAGCGTCCGGCAGCTTGTGCAGACCGTGAAGCTTATGGCGGAGGTGAAGGTGGTCCGGCGATGGCCGAGATCCAGGGATCAGGGGGCAGGGCTCGGGGGGGAGCGAGAATTGGCCGTCCCCCGGTCCCCGACCCCCATCCCCCGGCCCCATTCAAAGATCCGGCTCATCGCCATCGGCGCCTCGACCGGCGGGCCTCAGGTGGTCGCAGACATCCTTGCAGGGCTGCCCCGCGACCTCGGGGCGCCTATCCTCGTCGTGCAACACATCGCGCTGGGGTTCACAGCGGGGCTCGCTGAATGGCTCGGCCAAGGGACTCACCTCGCCGTGAAGCTGGCCGAGGCAGGAGAGGCGGTCCGAAATGGGACCGTGTACCTCGCCCCGGAGGGCTCGCAGATGGGGATCACCAGGGATGGTTGGATCCGCCTGACAAAGGGGTCGGCAGATGACGGCTTCTGTCCTTCAGCCTCCTATCTCTTTGAGTCGGCGGCTGAAGCCTACGGTGGAGCCGCCATCGGCATCCTCCTCACCGGGATGGGGCGGGACGGCGCGGCGGGTCTCAAGCGGCTTCGGGAGCTGGGTGGGGTGACCATCGCCCAAGATGAGGAGAGCTGCGTAATTTTCGGGATGCCGGGGGAGGCTATCCGGCTAGGGGCGGCCCAGTTCGTGCTCCCCCCGCAGCAGATCTCGGGGGCGATCCGCGGACTGGTGACTGGCGGGTAGCTATCAGCGGTCAGCGATCAGCATCACCCCCAGTTCCCCTCATCCGCTCCCTTCTCCCCAGCGGGGAGAAGGGAGCGGATGAGGGGGGAGGGCAAGGGAGGGGGACGCTGAAAGCTGACGGCTGAATGCTGAACGCTTGCATATGACTTCGGAGGAACTCATGAACAACGGAGTAGAAATCCTGATCGCCGAGGACAGCCCCACCCAGGCTGAGCAGTTGAGACGCCTGCTCGAAGAGCACGGGTATCGGGTCACGGTCGCAGCGAACGGCAAGAAGGCGCTGGCAGAAGCCAAGAAGCGTAAGCCGACGCTCATCATCAGCGACATCGTCATGCCGGTCATGGACGGCTACACCTTCTGCAAGAAGGTCAAGTCTGATGAAACCCTTAAAGACACGCCCGTCGTCCTCCTAACCGGCCTCTCCAGCCAGGAGGACGTCATCAAAGGGCTAGAGTGTAACGCGGACAATTTCATTCGCAAGCCCTATGACGAGCGATACCTGCTCTCACGCATCAAACATATTCTGACCAACCGTGAGCTTCGCAACAGCGAAAGAATGCAGCTAGGGGTGATGATCTACCTCGCTGGCCAGAAGCATTTCATCACCTCTGAGCGGCAGCAGATCCTCGATCTGCTGATTTCAACCTACGAGCAGGCGGTCCATATCAACAAGGAGCTCAGCGCCCGGGAGCAGGAGCTTTCTCACGCGAACCAGTGGCTCACCGGGCTGTATCAGATTGCGAAGGGTTTGATTCGATGCACGAGCGAACAGGAGGTCGTTGAAGAAGTGCTGGATCGCGCGCTGAAGCTCCCCGGAGTCCAGGCCGGTTGGATCGCCCTTCGAGAAGGTGAAACCGGCTTCCGCATTGTCGGCGCACGTGGCCTGCCACCGCCCCTGGAGGTCCCAGGCGCCATGGAAGGCGACTGCCTGTGCCGCCGCAAACTCCTCTCCGGTGAACTCAATCAGGCGACGAGCATCCTCGAGTGCGAGCGGCTCCAGAAGGCCACAGGTGACACGCGCGGTCTGCGCCTGCATGCCAGCGTCCCCTTGTGGATCGGCGAGCGGACGCTCGGAATTCTGAACCTGGTCGGAGCGCAAGATGGGCTGATCAGCGGCGAGAGCCTGAAAATCCTGAACGGGGTGGGGAACCAAGTTTGCATCGCGCTGGAACGAGCACGGCTCCACGAACATCTGGAAAGCATGGTGGAACAAAGGACTGCTGCACTGACGGCTGAAATCGCCGAGCGCACGCGGGCGCAGGAATCGCTAGCAGCCCGAGCGCACCAGCAGGCTGCAGTCGCCGACGTTGGTCAACGGGCGCTGGCGGGCACCGACCTGTCTAGGCTGATGGATGAAGCGGCTGCTCTCGTCAGCCGAACTCTCGACATAGAATATTGCAGCGTGTTGGAGCTCCTCCCGGACGGCCACGCGCTCCTGTTGCGCGTGGGTGTCGGCTGGAAGGACGGGTGTGTGGGTCGCGTGACCCTGAGTGCGGGAGCCGGATCACACGCAGGGTATACCCTGCTCTGCAACGCCCCGGTGGTCGTCGAAGATCTCTCCACCGAGACGCGGTTCAGTGTGCCCCCTATCCTGCTCGACCACGGGGTCGTCAGCGGGGTGAGCGTCATCATCCAGGGACGGGAGGACCGGCCGTTTGGCGTCTTGGGCACCCACACTCGCCGGCGCCGAACGTTCACTCAAGATGATATTCATTTCCTCCAGGCCATCGCCAACGTGCTGGCGATGGCAATCGAGCGCACGCGAACGGAGGCCATCCGCCAAGCCCTCTACCAGGCGAGCCTGCAGATCCAGGAGCCACTGAGGCTCCAGGAGCGGCTCGACCGCCTCCTCCAGACCGCCCAAACGGTCTTAGCCCTCGATCGCATCAACATCCTCCTCGCCGACAAAGAGGGCCAAGAGCTGCGGGCGGTGGCGTCCCTGGGGGTGGATGAGCCCTTAGATGCGATCCGGGTCCCGATCGGAGCGGCAGGGGGCGCGCTGGCCGAGGCCTACCGGACCCACCAGATGATCATCTGGGACGGCCAGGCTCCAATGCCGGAAGCTTACCGGTTGAAGCCCCCCTTCGACCAGATCGCGGCCCTCCGCTCGCGGGTCTTCGCCATCGTCCCCCTGGTCGTTCAGGGCCGGGCGATCGGGGTCTTGGGGGTGGACCGGAAGCACAGCCGGCGAGCGCTCGAGCCCGCCATGTTAGAGCTGCTGCAGCTCTTCGCCAGCCAGGCCGCTCTCGCCATTGAGCATGGGCGGCTGTACGAAGCGCAGCGGCTGGCCGCCATCCAACTCGAGGCCACGGTCGAAGCCCGCACCCGCGAACTCCAGGCGACCAACCGCCGGCTCGAGGAGGCCTCCCGCCACAAGTCCGAGTTCCTGGCCAACATGTCCCATGAGCTGCGCACGCCGCTCAATTCGGTCATCGGCTTTTCCGAACTCCTGCTCGAGCAGACCGTGGGCCAGCTCAATGAGAAGCAGACCCGCTTCCTTACCAATGTCCAGAACAGCGGCAAGCATCTTGTCCAGCTCATCAACGACATCCTGGATCTGTCCAAGGTCGAGGCGGGGAAGGTTGTCCTCCACGTCGAGCCGCTGCCGGTCGCAATGACCCTGGAGGACATCCTGGTCATCGCCCGAGGTCTCGCCCACAAGAAGAGGCAAACCGTCGAGACTCAGATCGATCCCGATCTCCCACCGCTTCAGGCCGACCCGCTCCGCTTCAAGCAGATCCTCTTCAACCTGCTGAGCAACGCGATCAAGTTCACGCCGGACGGCGGGCGGGTGCTTGTGACCGCCCGCCGAGTTCCACGTTCCACGTTCCACGTTCCAAGTTCTGAACCCGGAACCCGGGACCTGGAACCTGGCACAGCGGGGGTAACCGAGTTCATCGAGATCGCCGTGGCGGACACCGGGATCGGGATTAAGGCCGAGGACCTACCCCGCCTCTTCCAGGAGTTCATGCAACTCGAGGCCGCGGCGACCAAGCGCTACGAGGGGACCGGCCTCGGGCTCGCCCTGACCCGGCGCCTCGTGGAACTGCACGGGGGCCGGATCTGGGCGGAGTCCGCGGGGCAGGGTCGGGGCAGTACCTTCACCTTCGCCCTGCCGTTCGCCGGGCCTGGGGAGACGGCAGACGCTTCGGCGGGGGCCCCGACATAAGGGCGCTTCAAGCAGTCATGCACGACGGGGATTCAATGAGAGCGGGGAGGTAGGGCGGTGAGCCTGCGCGTGCTGGTGGTGGAGGATAACCAGGTGAACCTGGAACTGGTCATCGAGGTGCTGGAACAGGAGGGCTGCCAGGTCCTCACGACCCGGTCCGCCGAGGCTGGCCTCCGCCTCGCGGTCGCCGAGCGCCCGGACCTGATCCTGATGGATTTCCAACTCCCGGGAATGACGGGGTACGAAGCCACCCGCCGGCTCAAGGCGCATCCAGCGACGGCGGCCATCCCAGTCGTGGCCCTCACGGCCTCCGCCATGCGCGGCGATGATCTCAAGGCACGTGAGGCCGGGTGCGATGCATACCTAACAAAGCCGCTGGACCTGCGTGCCTTCCGGGACACCCTGCGCCGGTTGTTCCCGCTAGGTGCTGCGAGATAGCGATCGGCGTTAGGATTCAGCTCCAACGTGTTCTGGCCGTCGCCCCACCTCAGACGGTCGATCTACATAGACCAGGACGGTCGTCTCGCAAAGATGGACCGGTTTGACTCCCCGCTGGACGGGAGACATGATTTTCCAGAGGAAGAATCACTCGGGACCAAAGAGGCAACCTCATCCTATTCGACGCACGATCGTATTTTCGTGGATGGTTGTTCAGGGTGTAGGGGCGGCGGCCGTGGGTCCTCGATGTCCCTTGGCCGCGGGCTGAGGAGGTGACGATGGAAGGACGGGTGCTGGTCGTGGACGATGAAGCTCAAGCGGTGGAGCTCCTGCGGGAGTTCCTCAGTGCAAAGGGCTACGAGGTAATTACCGCAGGTGATGGCGCCGAGGCCCTGCGGAAAGTGAAGGAGGAGCGGCCCCACCTGATTCTCCTGGACGTGCAGATGCCGAAGATGGACGGCCTTGAGGTTCTCCGCCGGCTCCGGGAGATCGACAAGGAGGTCAGCGTGATCATGGTCACGGGCGTCAATGAGGAGGCGATCGGCCGGCAGGCGATGGAGCTGGGGGCGTTCGACTACATCGTGAAACCCCTGGACCTCCCCTACCTGGAGCAGAGCCTGTGGTACAAGATCACCACCATGACCCTGTGAAGGGCCGGATACAGGCCATGTTCAGCAAGGTCGTAATCATGAAATGGGGAGCGATTGCCCTCGCGGTGCTGGGGCACCGCGTCTCAACCAAGAGGTCCTTATGGGTAGCGATCTGGAGCGGCAGATCACCGAACTGAAGCCTGGCCACCATCTCTGCCTCATCTACGAGGATGTTGCCCAGCAGATGGCGGCCATCGTGCCCTTCGTGCGAGCCGGTCTCGCCCGCGGCGAACGCTGCCTCTACATCGCGGATCACTCCACCACCAGGGAGGTGGCCGCCGCCCTGGCGGCCGCAGGGGTGGATGTCCAACGGGAACGCGAGCGGGGCGCGCTGGTCCTGCTGACCAAACGGGAGACGTACCTGCGCGGCGGGCGGTTCGAGCCCGAGGCGATGATCGCCCTCCTCCGCCAGGCGCTGGAGGAGGCGCTCGCTGCGGGCTTTACAGGGCTGAGGGCAACCGGTGAGATGACCTGGGCCCTGGGGCCAGAGGCCGGCTGCGATCGGCTGGTGGAGTACGAAGCCAGGCTGAACACCTTCTTGCCCGGCGCCCGCGCGCTTGCCATCTGCCAGTACGACCGACGCCGGTTTCCTCCAGCCATCATCCGAGACGTGCTCCGCACCCATCCGGTTGCCATTCTGGGTGACCAGGTGTGCCCAAACCTGTACTACGAATCGCCCGAGCTGACGCTGGGCCAGGCGTCCGAGGCGGAACGGGTGGACTGGATGATCGCCAACCTTCAGCAGATGCACAGGGCGGGGGAGGCGCTGCGGGAAGGCGAAGAGCGCTTCCGCAATCTCGTTCAGGAGCTCGACGCCATCGTCTGGGAAGCAGACGCAGCAACGTGGAAGTTTACGTTTGTCAGCCAGCGCGCAGAGGCCATTTTGGGGTACCCCACAGAGCAGTGGCTGACAGGGCCGGATTTCTGGATCAACCATATTCATCCGAACGACCGCGAACAGGCCGTGGCCTTCTGTCGGGACTGCACACTGGAAGGCCGCGATCACGAGTTCGAGTACCGGTCCGTGGCGGCTGATGGCCGCATCGTCTGGCTCCGGGACATCGTGCGGGTGATCAAGGATCGAGATGGCCGGGCGCGGCAGCTTCGGGGGCTGATGGTGGACATCACCGAGCGCAAGCGGGCGGAGGAGGTGCTCGACGTTCGCGCGCGACAGCAGGCGGCAGTCGCTACGCTCGGTCAACACGCGCTGGCAGGGACTGATCTTTCCACACTGATGAGCGAGGCCGTCGCCCTCGTTGCGCGCACCCTCGAGGTCGAGTTCTGCAAGGTGCTGGAGCTGCTTCCGGACGGCACTGCGTTGCTGCTGCGGGCGGGCGTGGGCTGGAAGGAGGGGTATGTGGGGTCCGCGAGGGTGGGGGCGGGTCCCGACTCCCAGGCCGGCTATACCCTGCTCTCCAGTGAGCCGGTGATCGTCGAAGACCTGCGCACCGAAACACGATTCACCGGGCCAGCGCTGCTGCGCGACCACGGGGTGGTCAGCGGGATGAGCGTGATCATCCATGACCGGGAGTCGCCCTTTGGTGTACTAGGCGCGCATACCACCAGGAGACGGACGTTTACCCAAGATGACATTCACTTCCTCCAGGCCGTTGGCAATGTGCTGGCTGCGACGATTACGCGGAACCGGGCGGAGGAGTTGCTACACGAGATGAACGTAGCGCTCGCGAATGCCATGCCCGGTATCTCCCGGTTAGATCCGGAGGGTCGGTATGTCTACATCAATGAAATCTATGCGCGGATGATCGGATACGAGCCCGGCGAGATGATCGGCATGGACTGGACACCAGTGGTACATCCCGAGGATCAGGGGATCGCGATCGCGGCATACCACCGTATGGTAAACGAGGGGAAAGCAGAATTTGAAGCAAGGGCGGTGCGCAAGGACGGGTCCGTGTTTCACAAGCACGTCCTCATGGTCAAGCGCGTGAATAAAGAAGGCGACTTCATTGGGCATCACTGCTTTATGCGCGACATCACCGAGCACAAGCGGGCGCAGGAGACCCTGCAGGCGCTCTACCAGGCAAGCTTGCGCATCCAGGAACCTCTGGGGCTTCGGGAACGACTTGACCGCCTTCTCCAGACAGCCCGGACTGTGTTGGAGCTGGATCGCGTCAACGTCCTTCTCTCCGATCCTGAAGGGCGGATGCTCCAAGCGATCGCCAGCCTGGGCGCCGAGGAACCCCTCGAGGTGATCAGGGTGCCGATCGGGCCTGAGGGGGGTGGGGTTGCCCAGGCATATCTCACGAAGGAAACGATCGTCTGGCATGGCCAGGGCCCGGTCCCTGAGACCCTCCGGCTGAAGCCACCTTTTGATCAGATCGCAACACTCCGGTCCCGGGTCTTTGCCAACGTTCCCCTGGTCGTCCAGGGGAGAGCGATTGGAGTCTTGGGGGTGGATCGTAAACATACCCGGCGGTTCTTCAAGCCGGCCACGCTGGAACTGCTCCAGCTCTTCGCTGGCCAGGCCGCCTTGGCAATCGAGCATGGGCGACTGTATGAGGCGCAGCGGATGGCGGCCATCCAACTCGAGGCCACGGTTGAGGCCAGGACCCGGGACCTGCAAGCCGCAAACGTGCGACTTCAGGAGGCGAGCCGGGTGGCCGACGAGGCCTCCCGCCACAAGTCCCGGTTCCTGGCCAACATGTCCCACGAGCTGCGCACGCCCCTCAACTCGGTCATCGGCTTCTCCGACCTCCTGCTCGAGCAGACCACGGGCCCCCTGAACGAGAAGCAGGCCCGCTTCCTCACCAACATCGACAACAGCGGCAAGCACCTCCTCGCCCTCATCAACGACCTCCTGGATCTCTCCAAGGTCGAGGCGGGGAAGCTGGAGTTGCGGGCTCAAACCTTCGCTCTCCGAGAAACTCTTGAAGAGACACTCCACGCCATCCGTCTCCAGGCTGAGGCCAAGCAGCAGCTCCTTCACCATCACGTCGCCGACGATCTCTCAACCATCGTGGCTGACCAAGTCCGGGTCAAACAGATCCTCTACAACCTCCTCTCGAACGCCATAAAGTTCACCCCAGCGGGCGGGTCCATCACCGTCACCGCCCGCCGAGTTCCGAGTTCCCGACCCCAGGCGGAGACGACCATACCTGGAACCTGGAACCCGGAACCTGGAACAGCGAGCAGGAGCGAGTTCGTCGAAATCGCCGTGGCTGATACGGGGATCGGGATCAAGGCTGAAGACCTACCGAAGTTGTTCCAGCCATTCACGCAACTGGAGTACACCCTCACCAAACAGACCCAGGGG
>Ga0214473_10012263_pt1 | contig 10060 bp, 6 predicted proteins | sample RVTome_7_FD_203509 | JGI IMG/M metagenome (GOLD analysis project Ga0214473, IMG submission 203509) | Soil microbial communities from uranium-contaminated site in the Upper Colorado River Basin, Wyoming, United States - RVT98D197 | ecosystem: Environmental > Terrestrial > Soil > Contaminated >... | reverse complement strand
AGCTTCTCGACCGTGGCGGCGATGAAGCTCCTGGCGTCGGAGGCGACCGTCACGTCGAGCGGCAGCGCCAGAGCGCGCACACCCCGGTCGGCGATCTCCCGCTGCGTTTTCCCGAGCTCGTCCGAGCTCAGCACCGTGACGATCTCGCCGGGCCGGCTCTTCGCACGATCCGGCGTGAGCGATCCGACCGACACGTCGGCCCCCTCCCCCGCCAGCGCCAGCGCGATGGCGCGGCCCATGCCGCTGGCTCCTCCACTGATGGCGGCAACCTTTCCCTTGAGTCTCATCGCGAGCTCCCTTCTTCTGTCATCCATGCCCGCGGTCGCTGCCGGAGAGAACCTCCGGGGAACCGCGCGTACACGTCGGCCGAAGCCGTCTCCATCCCGCGCCGGCCGCCCGTCATGGGAATTGAGGGAGCGTACTACTCGGCCTTATTTGGGGTCAATCGCGCATACCCCATCGCGCGTACAGCGCGGGCGCGGTGGGCGCCGGGCAGCCCACCGGCCCCCTCGGTGCCGCCGGCCCGGTTCGCCCCACAAAAGGACGGGGGGGTTGCCTCCGCGCAATCGACAGAAAGTTGTCAAGATGACAACTTTCTGTCATTTTTCTCGGCAGCATGGGGCTGCGCCGGCCCCGGACGAGCCCGCGCTTCCCGCCACATCTCGCGCACGGTCGAGGCGAGGATCAGGTTCATCAGGAACAGGAAGGGGAACGATCCGACCATGGCGGCGCTCTGCAGCGCCTCAATCCCGCCCGCGTATACCAGCACCGCGGCGACGCACCCCTGGACCAGCCCCCAGAAGATCAGCAGCCGCCGATCGATCGAGTGGGAGCCGCCGGTCGAGAACGAGCCGAGGACGTACGTCGCCGAGTCGGCCGAGGTGACGAAGAACGAGATGATCAGCAGGTTGGCGAGAACCAGGAGCGGCGTCCCGGACGACAAATGGCCCAGCGTTTCGAAGAGCGCCACCTCCATGCTTCCCTCAACCAGAGCGCCGATTCTCCCTCCCTGGTACAGATCGATGTGCAGGGCGGTGCCGCCAAGGACGCTTTCGAACAGGAAGGAGAAGAGCGCCGGCAGGACCATCACGCCAAGGACGAACTCGCGCACCGTGCGGCCGCGCGAGATGCGGGCGATGAACGCCCCAACGAACGGCGCCCAGGCGATCCACCAGGCCCAGTAGAACACCGTCCACAGCCGAGTCCATTCGTCGTCGCCAAACGGCGTGAAGCTCGCCAACAGGCGCACCAGGTCCCCCAGGTAATCGCCGAGGGCGAGGCCGAAGGTGCGCACCTGGTGGAGCGCCGGCCCCGCCGCCAGGAAGAACCCCATCAGCGCCACCATCATCACCACGTTCAGGTTGGACAGGTGCTTGATGCCGCGGGAGACGCCCGACGCGGCCGACAGGATGAAAACGGCGGTGAGCACCGCGATGACGCCGATGACGACGGAGGGCCGCGAGGGGCCGCCGCCGAGGTACGTCAGCCCGCGGGCGATCTGGAAGGCGCCGTAGCCGAGCGAGGTCACCACGCCCATGACCGTGGCCCAGATGGCGACGGCGTCCACCGCGCCGCCCGTCCAGCCTCCCAGGGCGCGCCGCCCCAGGAGCGGCATGAGCGACTCCGAAATCAGCGCCGGGCGCTGCCGCCGGAAGTGGAAGTAGGCGAGCGCCAGCCCCACCGCGGCGTAGACCGCCCAGGGATGAATGCCCCAGTGGAAGAAGAAGATCTCGGAGGCGAGGCGCGCCGACTCGGGCGTCCGCCCGGCCCCCTCCGGCGGATTGACGAAGTGCCGCATCGGCTCCGCCACGGCGTAGAAGACGAGCCCGATCCCCATGCCGGCGGAGAACAGCATGGTGAACCAGCTGATGCGCCCGAACTCGGGCGCCTCCCCCTCGGCGCCCAGGCGGATGCGGCCCAGCGGCGAGAGCGCCACCAGGAGCAGCACGAGCGCGCACAGGCTGGCGCTGGCGAGATAGAGCCAGCCCCAGGAGCGGGTGAGATACGAGAAGGCGGCGCCCGCGGCGCGTCCCAGGCCGGAGGGTGCCAGGGCGCCGACGGCGATGCACGGGACGATGAGGGCCGCCGCCACCAGAAAGACGCGGTCGTCGAGCCGCGGATCGAGGAGCCGGCGCCAGTCAGATCTCACGTGCGTACTGGTGCCCCTCGAGGATGGCGTGCTGGAGCGAGCGCGGCGAGAAGGCGTCCCCCACCGTGCGCACCTCCAGCCCTTTCTCCTTCAACGGCTCGCTCAGGGCGTCGACCCGCAACCCGCCGTAGGCGTAGACGAAGGCGTCGTAAGGACCGACCTCGGAGAGCTCCCCCGTCCACTCGTTGCGGGCGACGAGGCGCCCGTCCCGGATGGCTTCGGCCCGCAGGTGGTGGAAGAACTGAATGCCCTTTCGAAAGCAGCGCGTGAGCAGCGGCGGCCTGGTCGTGGCGCCGAGAAAGGAGGCGATCGTCTCCTGGCTGGTGATCAGGTCGACCTCATGCCCACGGTCGATCAGGAATTCGGCCGTGGTGGGCCCCTGGTGGCCGTACTCTTCATCGATGACCAGCACCACCCTGCCCAGACCCTCCGCTCTCCCCAGCAGCACGTCCCACGCCGACATCACCCTGTGCCGGTCCATTCCTTCGAGATCGGGGCGGCGCGCCACGGCCCCGGTGGCCACGAAGACGACGTCGGGCGATTCGGCCAGGATGAGGTCCACGCCGGCTTCCGAGCCGAGGCGGATGTCGACCCCGAGCTTGCGGCACTGCAGGCCCGACCAGCGCGCCGCGCCATCGTAATCCTGACGTCCCGGCGCCCGCCGGGCGATCAGGGTCTGGCCGCCCAACTCGGCGCTCTTCTCGAACAGCACCACATGGTGGCCGCGCAGCCGCGCGACGCGGGCCGCCTCCAGCCCCGCGGGGCCGCCGCCCACGACCACCACCTTCTTGCGCGGTCCGGGGGCGGGAGCGGGCTCCTCCCAGCGCGTCTCCCGGCCGATGCGCGGGTTCTGCACGCAGGTGACGCCGCGGCCGGTATAGATCCGGTCGATGCACCCCTCGTTGTACCCCATGCACTGGCGGATCTCCTCGAGCTGACCCGCCCGCGCCTTGTTTGGCAGGTGCGGATCGGCGATCAGCGCCCGGTTCATGATGACCAGGTCCGCCTCGCCGGCGGCCAGCACCTTCTCGGCCTGCACCGGATCGACGATGCGGCCGAAGGCGATCACCGGAACGCCCACGACCTTGCGGATGCTCGCCGCCAGGTAGGTGTAGAGTCCCAGCTTGAACGACATGTTGGGGACCGCCGCCGCCTCGCCCACGAAAGTCTCCGCCGTGCCGCCGATGACGTTGAAATAGTCGAGCATCTTCAGGGCATCGAGGCGCCGGCAGATCTCCTGCATCTGCTCGTTGTCGAGTCCCTTCTCGGTGAAATCGTCGCCGGTGAGGCGGATGCCGACGATGAAATCGGCGCCCACCCGCGCGCGCACCGCCTCGATGACCCGCACCCCGAAGCGCATGCGGCTGGCGACGCTCCCGGCGCCATACTCGTCGGCGCGGCGGTTGGCGTTGAGCGTCCAGAACTGGTCGATCAGATGGCAGTGGCTGGCCATGATCTCGCAGCCGTCGAAGCCGCCCTTCTTGAGCCTCTCCGCCGCGCCGGCGAAGGATGCGACCAGCTCGTCGATCTTTTCCCTGTCGAGCGGATGGGGATTCTCGCGGTGGTTCGGCTCTCGGGCGTCGCTGGGAGCGTAGAGCCGGTTCCACAGGTCGATGCTGCGCCCGCGCCGGCCGCGATGGGTGATCTGGCAGACCACCGGAACTCCGTACCGGTGCATGGCGCCGCTGAATTTCTCGAGGTAGGGGATGACCCGGTCTTCGAACAGCTCGACGCCGTTCCAGTCGCGGGCCGTGCTCGTCGGGTGCACGCTCGCCGAGCCGAAGCACATCATGAATCCCACGCCGCCGCGCGCCTTTTCCTCGTAGTAGCGCCGTTCCACCTCGTCCGGCATGCCGTCCTTCGCCAGCGCGTCGGCGTGGGCGCTGCAGCAGATCCGGTTCTTGACGGTCAAATGACCGACCTTGATCGGCGTGAACAGATGCTCGAACTCAGGCATGGGGGGCCTTTCCGTAAGGGCCGCGGATCCGCGCCGGCTGCTGCTCTCCCGGCGGGCGCGGACCCCGGCTCAACTTGCCGGTGAGCGCCGGGGGCGGCGGCGTTGCGGCGGGCCGCCGCGGCCCGCCGGCGGCCCCTGCCTGCCCCGGCTCGTCCGCCCTGCCCCCCCCGGGCGGCGGCGCCGCGGCGTGCGTGCCCGCCGTGAGCCGCCGTTCGATGACGCCATGGTGGGAGAGGAAGCGCAGCAGGTGGCGCGCGCACGTTTCCGCATCGGCGACGACCACGTGCTCGAGTCCGGTCCGCGCAGTCCCCGCCTCGCCGGGCTCCATTCGCCCGGCCGGCCCCGAGGACACGCCCAGAAGCGCGTTCATCCGCTCCGTGGCCGTGCCGGCGGTGCGCTGCGCGAGACCTTCGATCCGCGCGCGCGGTCTCGCCGGCTCCCATGGCTCCGACAGGGGGGCGAGGGGATCGCGGGACGCGGCGTCCGGCCGCGCCGCCGCCTGCGGGGCCGGGGAGGCGACCGTCGCGCCCGCGGCAGCCGCGGGCACGGCCAGCCGGCGGTAGCGGGATACATAGTGAAGGCGCGGCGCCTGCCCGGAGATCCCCAGCACCGCCGGCCCTTGAACCGACAACAGCTCCCTCGCTCCCCGCCCGAGATCGCGCGTCACCAGGAGAGCCCCGCCGCCGGCCTGCACGTCGAGGACGTCGAGGACCATCGCGCACTGTTTCTCCTCGGCGAGCCGCCCCAGCAGCAGATCCCCGCCGGCGCCGGCCCCGCCGGCGCCCACGAGCAGCAGGTCGAAGTCGAGGCCGCGGACGTCATCGATCGCCAGAACACCCGCGGCGCCCGCCGCGAGCGCGTAGCGCCGCGCTTCCTCATCTCCCCGCCAGCAGTAGGCGCGCGTCGCGCCCCCCAGGCGGAGCATGGCCAACGCCATGGCGGCGCGATCCGACGCCGGCAGGGCCGGCAACCCGGAAGGCACCGCAGGCGGGAGGAGCGCCACACTCCCCACGAGGACGCTGGCGCGCTCCATCCTAAAGTCCCCCGCTTTCGACCAGCAGCTCCGCCAGATCCTTCACTTCCCGCAGACCGCTCCCGGGCCCCAGCGACTGCCGGCCCGCCTCGAGCATGGTTTTACAGAAAGGACAGCCGGTGGCCAGGATCGTCGCGCCGGTGGCGGCGGCCTCTCCGGCGCGCAGGGTTTCTATCCTCGTCCTGCCCGCGACGTCGAGCCACATCGATCCGCCCCCCGCCCCGCAGCAGAACGATCGCGTTCCGCTCCTCGGCATCTCCCTGGGTTCGAGGTCCGGCAAGGCCGCCAGCACCTGGCGCGGCGCCTCCACCTCGCCGTTGGCGCGCCCCAGGTAGCACGGATCGTGGAAGACGACCGTCCCGCCCAGGCCCGCGCCCGGGCGCAGTTTCCCATCGCGGATCATGCGCGCCAGAAACTGGCTGTGATGCTCGACCTCGAAGGCGGCGCCCAGTCCGGGGTACTCGTTTTTGAACGTGTTGAAGCAGTGCGGGCAGTGGGTCAACACCCGCTGCACCGAGTGCTGCCGCAGGCGCGCGATATTGAGCCGGGCCAGCTCCTGAAACAGCCCCTCCTCCCCCAGGCGCCGCGCCGGATCCCCGCTGCAGCACTCCCGTGGCCCCAGAACCCGATAGCGGACTCCGAGGTGATTGAGAATCCGGATCATGGCCCGGCTCACGGCCTGGCCGTCAGGGTCGAAACTCCCGGCGCAGCCGACCCAGTAGAGGAGCTCGACACTCTCGCCGTCGCCGGCCACGGGCACGTTCAGGCCGCTGGCCCAGGCGAGCCGGTCGCCGGGCGCCTTGCCGTACGGATTGAACCTCGCCGCCGTGCTCTCGAACAGATCGGCGGCCGCGTCGGGCACCACTCCCCCCTCCACGCGCCCGCGCCGCCCTTCGACAATCTTCTCCAGGATCTCGATGCCGACGGGGCACGCTTCGTTGCACGCCCCGCAGGTCGTGCAGGACCAGAGCATCCCGTCGGGCACGAATGCCGTCAGCGCGGCTCCGCCGCCTCCCGGGCCGGCGCCCGGCCCCCCGCCCGCCGTGCCGCCGCCGGCCAGCCCGGCATCGACGGCGGCGCGCAGACCCAGAACCACCTCGCGCGGGCGCAGCACCTTGCCGGCCGCGGTCGCCGGACAGACGTCGTTGCACCGCCCGCAGGTGGTGCAGGCGTCGGCGTGCAGCAGGTCGCGCCATGAAAAGTCGCCGGCCGCGGCCGCTCCCGGCGCCCGCTCCCCGAGCGGCACCACGGGCAGGATGCCGGGCGGCCCCGTGCCGCGCACCGCCCAGCTCACCGCCCCGTACGCCATGTGACCGAAGAACCTCCAGGGCAGCAGCGCGAAGAATGCCGCGCAGAGGGCGGCGTGGACGATCCAGCCGGCCCGGTGCCAGAGCGCCGCCTCCCGGCCCGCCACGCCAAGGGCGCGCAGGCCCGCGGCGACCCCGTATCCCACCACGCTCCAGCGCTCGAAGGCGGGCATGTCGCGGGCGATCCGCGCCCCCTCGACCAGGAAACCGCTCACTCCGATCCACAGCAGCAGCCACGCCAGCGCCGCCACCCACCAGGCTCGAAGGATGCGCGAGTCGCCCCGGCCGGCGCGGCGTCCGAGGAACATCGACAGGCCGGCGAGAAACGCCACGCCTCCCAGATCGATGATCAGCGAAGCGAACAGATAAAAGTCGCCGTAGAAGAAGTGCAACGGCGTGTCGTGCTCGAGGAAGACCAGGCAGGTGCCGATGAACAGGATTCCGAAACCGTACACCGCCAGCAGGTGGGCCAGGCCGGCGTACGGATCGCGCCGCAGCTCCCTGTGGAACGTGAGATACGAAAGGATGGAAGCCACGCCGCGGCGGGCCCCCGCGCCGGGCGGGACCCGCGGCAGGGATGGCCGCGCGCGCCTGTAGTGCAGGAAACGGCGCAGGAAACCGGCCGCGGCGACCGCGACCGCCGCGAAGACCACGACGTAGAACCCGGTCCGGATCGGCGCGGGTATGTTCCCCAGGATGGCGCGCGTGATCGTCTCGGCCGGACTCATCGCCCGCCCGCCCCGGCCCGCGCGCGCTCGAGGACCTCGTGCAGATCGGCCACCAGCCCGAGGTGCGCCACTTTGAAGATCGGCGCGTCCGGATCGGTGTTGATGGCAACGATCCGCCCGGCCCCGGACATTCCTTCGAGATGGTGGGAAGCGCCGCTGATGCCGCAGGCGATGTACAGATCGGGGGCGACCGTCTTGCCGGTCTGCCCGACCTGCCGCTCCGCCTCGATCCACCCCAGGTCCACGGCCATCCGGCTGGCGGCCACCCCGGCGCCGATGGCGGCGGCGAAGCGCTTCAGGGTCTCGAACCGATCCCTGCCGCCGACGCCCCGGCCTCCGGCCACCAGGCGGCGCGCATGGCGGATGTCGACCGTCGCCGGATCGGCGGGGATGATCCGCACCTGCCGCACCGGCTCCCGACACTCCACCGCGGCAGTCTCGAGGAGATCCCCCCGCCGGGAAGCGTCGGCCGGAACAGCCTCGGCGACCCCGGCCCGCAGGGTCGCCACGACCGGCTCGGTTCCCGGAATGCGCAGGCCGCGCGCCAGCCGGCCCGCCCCGTCGAGCCCGGTCACCACGAGGGCCCCCTGCCGCGCCGTCACCATCAGCGCCGGCGACACCAGCGGACAGCCGAGGCGCGCCGCGAGCCGCGCCGCCCACTCACGGCCCGCGCCATCGCCGCCCGCCATCACCAGCCGGGCGCCCGTGTCACGGACCACCGCGGCCGCCATTGCCACGAGGGAGAGGAGGCCGGGCCTGGAGGAGACGAACCGGACCTGATCGGCGCCGCGCGCAATCAGCGTCTCCGCATCCGCCCGCGTGGCGCCGGTCACCAGGGCGCCGACCGCAGCGCCCGTCGAGTCGGCCAGCCGCCGGCAGTCCCCGAGCCGCTCGAGGAGAGGATCATCCACCGCCTCCCCCAGAGTCCACACCTTGAGGTCGGCGCGACGCGTCTCCACGTTCTCCACCTCTCTCATCCGGGATGATCTCGAGTCGGCGCGATTCTACTTCAGAAGCCGGCGCGTTTCGGAAAGTGCGAACCGGCGGGATCCGCGGCCCGGCCCCGCCGGCTGAACGGCGCGGGTGCGGACGCGGCGGTCGCCCCGGCGGGGAAGGTTCAGCGGCCCGCGCCGGCGGCGCGGCTGCCGTCGGTCGCGCCGGAGGGACGGAGCGGTTCCACGGCGGCGGACGGTTCGGGCAGCCCGAGCGCCGCCGGGATCGGCGGACCCGCCTGCGCGTTGAATTCCCGGTCGTCGAGACCCAGAAGACGCAGCAGAGTAGCGGCGACGTCCGCCTGGTGGACGGTGGGATAGGGGCCCAGCTCGCCCCGGTCGGGGGTGTCGGGGCCGATCACGGCGATCCAGATGTCCTCCGAGCCGGTCACCCCCTCGCCATGGTCGATCCAATCTTTCGGCGTCACGCCGCGCCCGTGATCGGTCGTGAGAATGAGGGTCGTGCGGCCGCGGTAGTCGGGCAGCCGTTCCAGCGTCTCCCACAGCCGCGACAGGTGGGCGTCGAAGATCCGGATCTGGTCGAGGAGCCGGTCATAGCGGCGGGCGTGGGCCCACTCGTCCGTGTCTCCGAATGCGAGGTAAAGCGCGCGCGGCCGGTACTTCTTCAGGTACTCGAGCCCGATCTCGAAGGTCACGGTGTCGACCCGGCTTCCCTCCCAGAGGGCGAGGATCTCCGCCTGCACCGCCGACAGATACTCCAGGCGGGGCGTGGCGTACGGGGCGGGCACCGGGTCATCCTCGCCGGCGTTGACGAAGTAGGCGCCCTCGCGGCTCGCGGCGGCGGAGCGGAACACGTCCCAGCCGCCGATGAAGGCCACCCCGGTGAACGGCAGGCGCAGCTTGTCGCGCACGAACTCCAGAACCGTCCGGTGCGGGTAGCGCACCGCGTCGTTGCTGATCACGTCGGGCTGGAACTGGCCGGTCAGAATCTCCGCGTAGCCCGGATACGAGAACAGGTGCGGGTTGCGCATCGTCACGTGGCTGCCCTTCTCTTTGTTGCCGAGGACAATCCCCCGCGGCGCCAGCGTCTTCCAGAAGAAGGGCATCAGCGCCTCGCGGCGCTCCGCGGCGGACGGCCGCCAGTAGAGGCGGCGGGCGCGCTCCAGGTCGGAGATGCCGGAGTGCTTCTCCCGTTCAGAGACCACCGGATCCATGCCGGTGAACAGCTCCTGGATCCGCAGCCCGTCGGCGGTGATCAGGATGACGTTGCGGGTGCGAAGCGGCGCGGGAGCCGGACGCGGAGCCGGCGACGCCGCCTCGCCCGGGAAGGCGGGAGAGCCGGCGGCTGAGGCGGCGGCGAGCAGCGCCGCGAGGCAGAGAGCCGGAGCCCGCAGAGCGCCGGCACGGGACCATACAGGTTCTTTCGGCATCCTTTTGACGTCGTGCCCGTGAATAAGCCGGGATTCTATCACTGCCGGTCGGCGGACGGGACGCCAGGGTCGCGGCCCCGCGCCAGGCGCGCCAGGAAATAGACCAGCGGGCCGACGGCGATCGCGGCCAGCCCCTGCGCAACGGTGGCCGGTTCCCCCTTCCAGACCACCAGTGTCAGCAGCAGCATGGGAGGCACGACCACCAGCGCCAGCCCCCGGCGTCCGCCGGCGATCTTGAAGGGACGGGGGGCGTCGGGGAATCGGGCCCGCAGGCGCAGCAGCGACAGGTAGATCATGACGTAGTTGGCGGCCTGCAGGAAGGCGTAGATGTTGATCAGGTCGGTGAACCCCCGCAGCGTCAGCAGCGCATAGATTGCCGCCCCGAGCAGCAGGGATGCCACCGGAGCTCCGCTCACCGGCGAAATCCTGCCCAGGAACGCCGGCAGGAGGCGGTCGAGCGCCATGGCGTAAGGCAGACGCGACACGCTCAGGATGCTCACGTT
>Ga0214473_10012262_pt1 | contig 10060 bp, 9 predicted proteins | sample RVTome_7_FD_203509 | JGI IMG/M metagenome (GOLD analysis project Ga0214473, IMG submission 203509) | Soil microbial communities from uranium-contaminated site in the Upper Colorado River Basin, Wyoming, United States - RVT98D197 | ecosystem: Environmental > Terrestrial > Soil > Contaminated >... | reverse complement strand
GGCGGGCATGCACTACGGCATCATCGAGAAGGCCGACCCCGGCAATCCCGTGGTGGGCAACGGTTATGAAAAGCGTGCCAAATATATTCCGGGCAACTGGTTTGACGCCATCGACGCCTTCTGGCGCGCCTCAATCCTCAAGGAATATTTCGGCAAGCCCTTTGTGGACACCTATTGCACCGTGAAGGAAGTGGAGGCCGACCGCTTCTACGCCGAACCGACGTTGCGTGATTTCGAGTGGTATCTCAGGGTCGTTTAAATTTATCCACCCTTCTCCTGTGCGCATGGCTAGGTTACAACTCTTGTCATGCGCACTTCAAAAACCATCCATATCATCAATTGCCATGCCGAAGGCGAAGTGGGCGATGTCATCGTGGGTGGCGTGGCACCACCTCCGGGCGACACGATTTGGGAGCAGTCGCGCTTCATCGCCAAAGACCAAACCCTTCGCAATTTCGTTCTGAACGAACCCCGTGGCGGGGTGTTTCGCCATGTCAATCTGCTGGTGCCGCCAAAACATCCCGAAGCTGACATAGGCTTCATCATCATGGAACCGGAAGATACGCCGCCCATGTCCGGCTCGAATTGCATCTGTGTTGCCACCGTGCTCCTCGATACCGGCATTATCCCTATAGTTGAGCCCATCACCCATCTGAAGCTCGAAGCGCCTGGCGGACTGGTGAAAATCACCGCCCAATGTCGCAACGGCAAAGCCAACCGCATAACGCTCCGCAATGTTCCAGCCTTCGCCGACCGCCTGCAGGTCCCTCTCGAAATCAAAGGCCACAGTACAATCCTCGTTGATACCGCCTTTGGTGGTGACAGCTTTGTTCTGGCCGAAGCAAAATCATTTGGTTTTTCCATGCTGCCCGATGAGGCCCGCGACATTGCCGTGACGGGCCGGAAAATTTCCGCCGCCGCAAACGAGCAGTTGGGTTTCTCCCATCCAACGCTTCCCGACTGGAACCACTTTTCCTTTTGCTTCATGACCGGATCATTGGATCGCATTGACGGCACCCTTTCCAGCCGCAACGCCTGCGTGGTCAAACCCGGCAAGCTTGATCGTTCGCCCACTGGCACAGGCTGTTCGGCCCTGATGGCCGTGCTTCATGCCAAAGGTCTTATGAAAGTGGGTGATACTTTCATCGGCCGTTCCATCATCGAAAGCCGCTTTGAGGGCCGCATTGAGGCCGAAACCGACGTGGGCAGCCATCGGGCAATCATTCCTTCGATTTCAGGCTCCGCCTGGATTACGGGCCAAACCACCCTGATGCTCGACCCCGATGACCCTTGGCCCGCAGGTTACAAAATCGCCGACACATGGCCACTTGAACAATGACATCCTGATTTATTTATCATACAATATAAAAAAATGAAAATGAGGCCATGATGAATATCGTTCAGATTCTTGACAGCAAAAACAAACGCCGCGTTGGCCTCGTGAATGGCGGAAATATCATTCTTCTAAAACGCGTCGCCCGCACCACCGAACTGGCCGCGTTCGCCCTGAAAGATGGTGTAAAGCTTCTCAGCGCAGCAAAATCTCTCACGACGAGTTCAACGGAAAACTACGCCGCAGCCCTCAAGGAAAACCGCCTCCTCCCGCCCGTTGACCATGTAGACCCCGCCCACTGCATGATCGCTGGCACTGGTCTCACCCATCTGGGCTCCGCTTCGGCGCGCGATTCCATGCATGCAAAGCTCGAAGGCAAATCCGATGAACTCACCGATTCACTCAAGATGTTCAAGATGGGCCTTGAAGGCGGAAAACCAGCGAAAGGCCAAGCGGGCGTGCAGCCCGAATGGTTCTACAAGGGCGATGGTTCATGGCTTGTGGCGCCGGGTGCGGCACTTCCTAAGCCATCCTTCGCCCTTGATGGCGGTGAGGAGCCGGAACTGGCTGGCCTCTACATGATAGACAGCAAGGGCAAGCCCGTGCGTTTAGGCTTTGCCCTCGGCAATGAGTATTCCGACCACATCACCGAACGGCAAAATTATCTCTTCCTCGCCCATTCGAAACTGCGCCATTGCGCCATCGGTCCCGAAATGATCGCAGGCGCGGCACCAAACAATATTTCCGGCATGAGCCGCATCAACCGAAAAGGCAAAACCATTTGGGAGAAACCTTTCCTCACGGGTGAAGCCAACATGTCCCACACCCTGGCCAATCTCGAATATCACCACTTCAAATATGCGGGCTTCAGAAGGCCGGGGGACGTGCATATCCATTTCTTTGGCACAGCCACCCTGAGCATTGCTGATGGCGTTGCAACGGAAGATGGCGACGAGTTTGAAATTTCAGCCCCCGCCTTCGGCGCGCCTCTGCGCAACCGCCTGAAATTCATGAAACCGGATTACAAGCCCGGCGGAGTGAAATCCCTTTGAGTTCAGCATTTATTGCTCTTGACTGGGGCACGTCCTCCTTTCGTGCCTATTTGATCGGCGGCGACGCCACAATTCAGGAAACCATCTCCGCCCCCCATGGCATTCTGGCCGTGAAAGACACTGCCTTTGACGAAACTCTGGAAGCTCACATCGGCCATTGGGACAAGGCATTTCCGATCATGGCGTCCGGCATGATTACCAGCCGCCAGGGCTGGATAGAACTGCCTTATGTGGCTTGCCCCGCAAATCTTAAATCGATTGCAGCGGCAGTTCATCCCCATATATCAAAGCAAGGTCGAAAATTATTCTTCGTTCCCGGTATCAGTACGCGCGGTCCTGATGGCACGCCCGATGTGATCCGCGGCGAAGAAACCCAGGTCTTGGGCGCTAGCCAGGGCGGGGCTGAACACTTCGTAACGCCCGGCACTCACAGCAAGTGGATTGATGTCTCAAACGGTGAAATAAAAAGTTTTTCCACCTACATGACCGGTGAGGTTTTTGCCCTTCTCAAAACTCATTCCATTCTCGGAAGGCTGATGACCGGTGACACAAGCAATCCCGCAGCTTTTGAACAAGGCGTTCGCGCTGGCTTGGAAGACCCCGCCGGATTTCTGCACCGCATTTTTTCCACGCGCACCCTTGCCCTTTTCAATGAAATGCCAACGGACCACTTGAGTTCCTATCTCTCGGGCCAGGTAATCGGCACCGAAATCTCCCATGCCATTGCGAAAAATTCAGCGACCGCACAGTATAGGATTCTGGCAACACCAGCCCTCGGGGAACACTACATAGCGGCCATGAAAATTGCCGGGCTGAATGTGAGTTATGGTGAACCGGATGTTGTCGTAAAGGGATTGAGACGCATCGCCATGGCGGCCGGATTGATATCATGACATTTGCCGATGCCGTTTTCGAATGTGGCCTCATCGCAATCCTGCGCAGCATTACTACAGGCGAAGTTGAAGCCGTGGGGCGCGCCTTGATTGATGCAGGCATCCGCGTGGCCGAAATTCCTTTGAATTCACCGGACCCCTTCACCTCCATTCAAAAAATGAGCACGGCTTTCAAAGGCAAACTCATTGTGGGTGCAGGAACTGTTCTGAGCCCGCAGGATGTAAATTTGCTGAAAGCCCATGGTGGTGAAATCAGCGTTTCGCCCGATTGCAACGAAGCGGTGATTGCGCGTGCCAAGGAACTGGGCATGGAACCCCTACCCGGCGTTTTCACACCTTCAGAGGCTTTCGCCGCTATTCGCGCTGGCGCCACCCAGCTCAAACTATTCCCGGCAGAAGCCGCAAGCCCCACAACTGTCAAAGCATGGCGCGCCGTATTGCCAAGGCATGTGAAAGTCTATGCCGTCGGCGGCATAACACCCTCCAACATGCAAGGCTGGATTGATGCAGGCGTTGCAGGCTTTGGCATTGGCTCAAATATCTATAAACAAGGCTTCACCCCCGCCGACGTTGCAAAATCGGCAAAAGAATTCGTGACCGCGTGGGGAGCATTGAGAAGATGAAAGTAGCTTTAGTCACAGGCGCAGGTTCTGGCATCGGCAAGGCCTGCGCGATGGCGTTATCCGACGCTGGTTATGCCATGGTACTCGCTGGGCGCCGCATTGAGGCATTGGAGACAGTTGCAAATGAAATTGGAAGCAATGCGCTCGCTGTTGCGACCGATGTTACCGATCCAAAATCCGTGGTAAATCTTTTTATGCGGATAAAGGAGGAATTTGGCCGTCTCGATGTCCTCTTCAACAATGCCGGAACCGGCGCGCCCGGCACCATCAATCTCGAAGACCTGACCTTCGAGCAATGGCAAAGCGTGGTGAACACCAATCTCACCGGCCCCTTCCTCTGCACCCAGGAAGCCTTCAAGATCATGAAGGCGCAGTCCCCCATGGGCGGCCGCATCATCAACAACGGCTCCATCTCGGCCCACGTGCCGCGGCCAAATTCGGCACCTTATACGTCCACCAAACACGCGATCACTGGCCTGACGAGGTCTACCTCCCTTGATGGCCGCAAATACAACATCGCCTGCGGCCAGATCGATATCGGCAATGCGGCAAGCGGCATGGCCGCAAACATGAATGCCGGCATGCCCCAGGCCAACGGCACCACCGCACCGGAACCCACCATGGATGTTCAGGACGTCGCCCACTCCGTCGTCTTCATGGCCTCGCTGCCGCTTGAGTCAAACGTGCAGTTCATGACCGTGATGGCAACCAGGATGCCATTCATCGGCAGGGGATAATCAGTATTTCGGCGCAGGCCCAGTCGATCCCCGCACAATAAGATCAACATTCCACAATTCATGGGGCTGCGCCGCTTCCGGGTTATTGATCATCTCAATCAACAGCTCAGCCACCCGACTGCCTGCAGCGCGAATGGAGGAACGCACTGTGGTGAGCGAAGGCACCAAGCCTTCCGCATTCAGAAATGGCAAGCCGTCATCATGGGCAATCAGTGAAACATCAGAGCCAATGTGCAATCCCAGTTCATGGGCTGCGCGCATCGCCCCTGAAATAAACAGCATGCTGGAAAAGAGCAAAGCCGATGGCCTGTTCCCTGAAGCCAGCAATCGCCTGGTTTGCCGATAGCCATTTTCTTCCGTCATCGCATCACTTGTCATCATTGATGGATCAGGATCGATACCAGCCGCCCTTAAGGAATCCTCATAGCCCTGCCTGCGGTGGGTCGCAAAGGTAAAAGCCTCATTGCCATTGATCAGGCCAATGCGGCGGTGACCAAGATCAGTCAATAATTTTGTGGCCTGCCTAAACGCCCCACGGTTGTCGATATCAAGCCAGGCATAGCCATCTTCTGCATCGCCGACGCGCCCATGCACAATGAAAGGCAGTTCCAATTCGGTAAGAAGTCCGATGCGCCAATCATTCAGCCGTGGCCCCATGACGACAACACCGTCAACCGCACCACTCTGCGCATAGCGCCGATAAACCGTTTGCTCATCCTCGGAACCGCCAACATGCAGCATCACATCAAAACCATTGGCACTGTAAACATCGCCCGCACCTGCAATGAAATCAGAGAAATGCGGATCGATCAGCAGCATCCGGTCCGACGGCAACACATGTCCAATCGCGTGAGAGCGGCCAGTGGCAAGCCGCATAGCGTGGGGGTTTGGCCTGTAGCCAACCCTCCGTGCAGCTTCATCCACCCGGCGGCGCGTCTCGGCATTCACCTCGGGATACCCGTTGAGCGCACGGCTCACCGTGGTTTGGGAAAGATTGAGGTGCTTGGCCAGTTGCTTCAGATTCATGCCCGCAATCATGGCACATTTCCAAAGCGCTTTCAATAATCAGACAAAATATGATCTGTTGATTGTTGCATCGCAACATATAAAAACAAAATAACACTTGACGATTTCGAAAGTTGCCGCCATAGATAATTTATTCAAAGCGCTTTGGAAAAAATCAAAAAACGAAGCCCAGAGACAGCAGTTTCGTGCCTGCAACTTTGTGTAATGGGAGGACTAAACCGTGAAGAAGAACCTGTTTCTAGGTGCAGCGCTTGCTGCCATTTTCGTCGCAACCCCGGCCCTGGCCGAACTCAAATACAAGCCCGGCGAAGACTCCAAGTTCACCTGGGCCAATCTTGATGAGCTGAAGAAGGTTGACCTCAAGGGCGAGACCCTTACCATTTTCGGTCCCTGGCGCGGCGATGATGAAACCCACGTTCAAGTTGTTCTCGAATATTTCCGTGAAGCAACCGGCGCTGACGTAAAATATTCTTCTTCCGAAAATTACGAGCAACAGGTCGTGATCGATACCCAGGCAGGCAGCCCGGCAAACATTTCCGTGTTGCCGCAACCCGGCCTCATCGCTGACCTCGCAAGCAAGGGCCTCCTGTCCCCGCTCACCGATGCCGACAAGGCCTGGATGGTCGAGAATTATGGTGCCGGCCAATCATGGGTCGACATCGGCACCTCCAAAGACAAGGATGGCAAGCCACAATTCCTCGGCTTCTCCTACAAGACCGACGTGAAGAGCCTGGTCTGGTACAGCCCGGAAAACTTTGCCGATGCGGGTTATGAAGTTCCAAAAACCATGGAAGAGCTGATCGCCCTTTCCGACAGGATCGTGGCCGATGGCGGCAAGCCCTGGTGCATTGGTCTGGGTTCAGGCGGCGCCACCGGCTGGCCGGCAACCGACTGGATTGAAGACATCATGCTGCGCACCCAGCCACCCGATGTCTATGACAAGTGGGTTACCAATGAAGTTAAGTTCACCGATCCCGCAGTAACCGGCGCGCTCGATATTTTTGGCTCCTTCGCCAAAAACGATGCCTATGTGGATGGTGGTGCGGCAGGTGTTGCCTCAACCGACTTCCGCGACAGCCCCAAGGGTCTCTTCACCACCCCGCCCAAGTGCTACATGCACCATCAGGCCTCCTTCATTCCATCCTTCTTCCCCGAGGGAACCAAGATGGGTGAGGACGCGGACTTCTTCTACTTCCCGACCTATGCCTCCAAACCTGAACTCGGCAAACCCGTTCTCGGTGCTGGAACGCTTTTCACCATCACCAGGGACTCGAAAGCCGCGCGCGCCTTCATCGAGTTCCTGAAGCTGCCGCTTGCCCATGAACTCTGGATGGCGGATGGCGGCTTCTTGACCCCGCTCAAATCCGCTAACCCCGCGGCTTATGCCAATGATGCGGCCCGCAAACAGGGCGACATCATGGCAACCGCCTCTACCTTCCGCTTCGACGGTTCCGATTTGATGCCTGGCAAGATTGGCGCCGGCGCCTTTTGGACCGGCATGGTGGATTTTGTTGGCGGCAAGTCGTCGGCCGACACGGGTGCGGAAATCCAGAAGGCCTGGGACGCTATCAAGTAGGCAGGGTTTCTCCCAACCCTGACAACATGGCTCCGGGTCTAACCCGGCCCGGAGCACTTTTTCCGTGCATCGAATTTTTCGCGGAGTGACAGCCATGACATCTCAGATTCTCTACGCATTCATTACCGTCATTCTCGGCGTCGGCGGGTGTTTCGGTTATTTCTATGGCTCAAACTGGCTGCTCGACCGGATCTTTCCCGCCAATGCCAGCAACGACGCCAGCGCCGTACGCAATTTGAAGCTGCAAGCGATGATCAGGCCGTGGCTGTTTCTGGGGCCTGCCCTGCTTCTGCTCACCGTCTATCTCATCTTTCCCGTCATTCAAACCATCTGGCTTTCGTTCCACGACAAGGCAGGGGAAAGTTTCGTTGGCACTGCCAACTATGCTTGGGCCTTCAGTGATGCCCAGTTCCGGCAATCCATTTTCAACAACCTCATTTGGTTGCTGGTGGTGCCAGCGGCCTGCACCTTTTTTGGGTTGATCATCGCGGTGCTCACTGACCGCATCTGGTGGGGCAACATTGCCCGCTCACTGGTGTTCCTGCCGCTGGCCATCTCGTTCGTAGGTGCCAGCGTCATATGGAAATTCGTTTATGACTATCGCGGCGAGGGCCAGGAACAGATCGGCATCCTCAATGCGATCATCACCTATTTCGGCGGCGATCCGCAGGTTTGGATATCCTTGCCCTTCTGGAACAATTTCTTCCTCATGGTCATCCTAATCTGGATTCAAACCGGCTTTGCCACGGTCATTCTAGGTGCGGCGCTGCGCGGCATTCCTGAGGACACACTGGAAGCAGCCACCATTGATGGCGCAGGCCCCTTCAAGATTTTCTACCGTATCATGGTGCCGCAAATCATGGGAACCATCATCGTGGTGTGGACCACCATAACTGTTCTGGTGCTCAAGGTGTTTGATATCGTCTTGACCATGACCAACGGCCAGTGGAACACACAGGTGCTGGCCAACCTCATGTTTGACTGGATGTTCCGTGGTGGCGGCGACTTCGGCCGCGGCGCTGCCATTGCCATTGTCATCATGGTTGCGGTTCTTCCCATCATGATCTGGAACATTCGCCAGGCCAACGCCGAGCAGGGAGGACACTGACATGTTCAAGAAAATTTCCCTCGAACCCTCGCGCTTTGCCCTGCATCTCGCGGTGCTGGTTATCATCACCCTGTGGACCCTGCCCACGGCGGGCCTGTTGATCTCCTCGCTTCGTGACAAGAATCAGCTTGCGGCCTCGGGCTGGTGGACGGCGCTGTCCAGCGCTGATCGCAGCCAGGTGGGCCGCATGAAGGGCAAGGCAGATCAGGTTGAGAAAGACGGTAAATTCGTCATCGAAGGTAATCTTTTCGAAGGTGAAGACGCTGTCGCTGGCAAGGTCTCAGCCTTCGGCACCAAGGTGCAAACTCCGGGCGCCAATCCGGCGGGTTCAACTGTCGAGCTCGAAGGTGGCCAGTCCCTGACTGTAAATGCCGATGGCACCTACGTGCTTTCATCACCCACGGCCTTTGAGAATGACCGCGGTGGCCGCGTATTCTATATTTCGTCGCAGCCGCCGCGCTTCACCACGGAAAATTATGAAACTGTGCTGTTCTCCCAGGGCATTGGCCGTTCCTTTGTGAACTCCCTCACGGTCACCATTCCAGCAACCATCATCCCCATTTTGATTGCGGCCTTCGCTGCCTATGCGCTGGCCTGGATGAAACTGCCTTTCCGCGGGCTCATCATCGCAGTCATTGTCGGCCTCCTCGTCGTGCCCTTGCAAATGTCACTTATTCCGCTCTTGAAGCTCTACAATGCGGCTGGCACGTTCATGGGCGTGCCGTCCAAAACCTATCTCGGCATCTGGCTGGCCCATACGGGCTTCGGCCTGCCCTTCGCCATCTATCTTCTGCGCAGCTACATCGCGGGCCTGCCGAAAGACCTGATTGAATCAGCCCAGATTGATGGGGCCAATGACTTCAAGATATTCCGCCGGATTATTCTGCCGCTGACCTTTCCGGCATTAGCCTCTTTTGCCATCTTCCAGTTCCTCTGGGTGTGGAATGACCTGCTCGTGGCCATTGTTTTCCTGGGCAGCGGCGAAGACCAGCTTGTGCTCACAGGCAAACTCAATGCGCTGCTCGGCTCAAGGGGCGGCAATTGGGAAATCCTCACGGCTTCCGCCTTCGTCACCATCATCGTTCCGCTTACCGTATTCTTCTCGCTTCAACGTTATTTCGTCCGCGGCCTGCTAGCAGGCTCAGTTAAGGGAGGCTGATCATGGCCGATATCAAGCTCACAAATCTCAACAAGTCCTATGGCGCGGTTCACATCCTGAAAGACGTGAACCTCGACATCAAGTCGGGCGAGTTCATTGTTTTCGTCGGTCCCTCGGGCTGTGGCAAATCCACCCTGCTGCGTTCAATCTCAGGGCTCGACAGTGTCACATCAGGCACGCTTGAAATAGACAATGCTGTAGTCAATGAAGTGCCACCCTCAAAACGCGGCATCGCCATGGTGTTCCAGTCCTATGCGCTCTATCCCCATATGAGCGTCTTTGAGAACATTGGTTTTGCCCTTGAAAATCAGGGCCTCGGCCGCGCGGAAATCAAGAAGAAGGTGGAAGCCGTTGGCGAGATGCTGCAGCTCACCTCCTATCTCGCGCGCCTGCCAAAAGCCCTGTCCGGTGGCCAGCGCCAGCGGGTGGCCATCGGCCGCGCCATTGTGCGCGGCGCGAAAGTGTTTCTCTTCGATGAGCCGCTTTCAAATCTTGATGCGGCCCTTCGCGTGCAGATGCGCATGGAAATTGCCAAACTCAAGCGCGACCTGCC
>Ga0214473_10012261_pt1 | contig 10061 bp, 7 predicted proteins | sample RVTome_7_FD_203509 | JGI IMG/M metagenome (GOLD analysis project Ga0214473, IMG submission 203509) | Soil microbial communities from uranium-contaminated site in the Upper Colorado River Basin, Wyoming, United States - RVT98D197 | ecosystem: Environmental > Terrestrial > Soil > Contaminated >... | reverse complement strand
ATTAACATGACAGGCCTTAATTTAATCGGCTGGACAGAGCAGGATGTTGTTGGCAAAAAGCTTGATGAACTCTGGCTCGGGGAGGCCTGCTGCAATGTGAATGAAATAATAAGCAGTGTTTTAGGAGGAGAAAAGTGCTCATTCGAGGCTGAGAGCATACGTCCTGACGGGAAAACAGTGATTTGGAATGTAATACTTAACCCGTTTTATGACAGTGATGGACAGATAAGAAATTTTGTCGGGATTTTTACAGACGTTACCGAGAAGAAAATCCTGGAAGCGGAACACGAACACGCGCATAGAGAGGTTGTGAATCAAAAAAAGGAACTTGAGATAATGATGGGTGAATTGACGAAGCATCGCGATAACCTCGATGTTTTGGTGAAGGAGAGAACCGAAGACCTCTCAGTAGCAAACCAACGGCTTCATCTTGAGATAACTGAGAGGAAGCAGGCAGAAGAGGCTATAACGGAGATGAACGCCAGGCTTCAGACCCTTTTGCAGGCTATGCCTGACATGGTATTTTTCAAGGATGTTAAGGGCAAACATCTTCTGGTTAATAAGGCCGTAGAGGAATTTACCGGCCATAGGGAGGATGAGTTATTAGGTAGAACCAATGATGAACTGCTCCCTCGGGATTTAGCTGAATATTGCAATAAAAGCGATGAAAGCGTAGTGAAAAGCGGAGTCTCTCTTCATTTTGAGGAGAGACTTATTAATAAAAAAGGAGAGGTAAGGTTTTTTGATACAGTCAAATCTCCTATTTATAGCAGTGAAGGTAATATTCTGGGAATGGTTGGAGTCAGCCGTGACATTACAGAGCGTAAGGTAGCTGAAGAAGCGCTTAAGGAAAACGAAAAGACATTGCGCACGATAACTGACACGGCAAAGGATGCCATAGTCATGATGGATGAAAAGGGGAATATTTCATTCTGGAATCCTGCTGCTGAAAAAATATTTGGTTATACGAAAGAAGAGGCCTTAGGCAGGGAATTGCACTCTTTTCTTGGCCATAAAAAACACTATGAGTCATATGAAAAAGGGTTTAATGTTTTCAAAGAGACAGGAAAAGGTTCGGTAATCGGAAAAACACTTGAACTCGAGGCGATAAGAAAAGACGGCACAGAGTTCCCGATTGAACTTTCCTTATCAGCTATCCAGATTAAAGGCATATGGTTTGCAACCGGCATAATCCGTGATATTACAGCGCGCAAGCGTGCAGAAGAGAACTTAAAGCTTTTTTCGGATGTTATCGAAGAGGCCATCGACGGCGTTCAGATAGTTGACCTGACCGGACACATTGTTTATTCGAATAATGCGGTAAGCGAGATATACGGTTTAGCTGTTGATGAGATGGTGGGAAAGAATGTAAATGAGCTGAACGCTGACAAGGAGTTCGCAGATAGAGTGATAATACCCGCCATAAAAGAAGTTGGCCGCTGGAGCGGAGAGCTTATGGTAAATCACAAAGACGGGCATATATTCCCTATATGGCTTTCAGCCTCTTTAGTTAAAGATCACAAAGGCAATCCTATGGCCATGGTCGGGATAATCAGGGACATCACTGAGCGCAAGCAGGTTGAGGAAGAACTTAAAAGGCACCGTGAGAACCTTGAGGATCTGGTAGAGGAGCGGACAACTGAACTTAAAATGGCAAATGAGCAGCTCCAGATGGAAATGACCGAGCGAAAGAAGCTCGAAGAACAGCTTTACCATGCACAAAAGATAGAGGCAGTGGGCCAGCTTGCAGGAGGAATTGCCCATGACTTTAATAATATTCTGACTGCAATAATAGGCAATGCGAATATCCTGCAGATGAAGATAGATGCGGAAAGTCCATTAAACAAATATATGAATCGGATAGTTAGTTCAGCTGAAAGGGCATCTAATCTTACCAAGAGCCTTCTTACCTTCAGCAGGAAACGGGAAATCACTCCAATGCCTGTAAAAGTCAACAGCATGTTAACAGGGGTAGAAAAAATTCTGCAAAGCATTATTGGTGAAGACATTAAGCTTGAGGTAGTAATTATCGATAAAGAGCTGGTCGTGATGGCTGACAGCGGGCAGATAGAGCAGGTTTTGATAAACCTGGCTACAAATGCACGTGATGCCATGGCTGATAAAGGAGGGTTTTTAACCATCAAAAGCGACAGCATTGAATTAGACGAAAATATTATAAAGGCCTTTGGTTACGGTGAGCCCGGCATGTATGCCCATATTTCACTTACCGATACAGGCATGGGTATGGATGGAGAAACCCGGAAGAGAATATTCGAGCCATTCTTTACAACTAAAGAGGTTGGTAAGGGCACCGGTCTTGGACTTGCGATTGTCTATGGCATAATCAAACAGCATAATGGCTTTATAGATTTTCAAAGTGAGCCCGGAAAAGGAACGAGTTTTGATGTATATCTGCCGCTGACTTCAGCTAAAGTTGTAAAAAGCGAAGCGCGGGAACATAGTAATCCTGAAGGAGGCACCGAGACGATACTGCTGGCAGAAGATGATACAGATGTCAGAAAAATTATAAAATATGCGCTTGAAGATTGTGGATATACGGTTATAGAGGCAGGGGATGGAGAAGAGGCAATAAATAAATTTATGGGGAATAAGGACAAAATCCATTTCCTCCTGAGCGATATAATAATGCCCAAGCTGAACGGCAAAGAAGTTTATGAGATGGTAAAGAAAATAAAACCCGATATTAAGGTGCTCTTTATCAGTGGATATGCTTCAGATATAATCCATAAGAAGGTAAGCCTTGACCAGGGATTGAATTTAATGGTAAAGCCGGTCTTAATGCCGGAACTGTTAAAAAAGGTACGAAAAATTCTGGATGCGTGAGCCGGCAATGTTTTAAGGGGCAGGCAGAATTTTCTGCCTGCCCCTTTTGTTTCTCTAAGGATTATTTTCTAAATATCATAATACAGGAAGAACTCGTATGGATGAGGTCTCAATCTCAGCGCATCCACTTCCTTTGACCTCTTATAGCTTATCCATGTTTCTAATGCATCCTCGGTGAATACATTGCCCTTTCTGAGAAATTCATTATCAGCCTCGAGATTATCCAGCGCCTCTTCAAGGCTTGCCGGCATTGTCGGAACAGATGCCAGTTCTTCCGGACCAAGTTCATATATGTCCTTGTCCAGGGGCTCGCCCGGATGTATCTTGTTCTCTATTCCATCAAGACCTGCCATGAGCATTGCTGCAAATGCAAGGTATCCGTTGCATGACGGGTCAGGGAATCTGACCTCGGCTCTCTTTGCCTTGGGGCTCGGAGAATAAGTCGGTATCCTTATGCATGCTGAACGGTTTCTCGCTGAATAGGCAAGATTGACCGGAGCCTCAAATCCGGGTGTCAGCCTTTTATATGAGTTTGTTGTCGGGTTTGTGAGTGCAGCGAGTGCCGGTGCATGTTTAAGTATTCCGCCTATGTAGTAAAGCGCGAGTTCGCTCAAACCTGCATAGCCGTTTCCTGCAAAGAGGGGTTTGTCTTTTTTCCATATGCTCTGATGGCAGTGCATCCCTGAGCCGTTATCGCCGAATAATGGTTTTGGCATAAAGGTCACTGTTTTATTGTGTCTCTTTGCCACATTCTTGATTATGTACTTAAAGAGCATCAGCTTGTCAGCCATTCTGACCAATGAGTCAAATCTCATATCAATCTCAGCCTGACCTGCTGTTGCAACTTCGTGGTGTTCCCTCTCAACATAAATGCCGCATTTCTGCATCTCCATTACCATCTCTGTTCTGATATTGACCTGGCTGTCTGTCGGCGGAACAGGGAAATAACCTTCTTTGTGTCTCGGTTTGTATCCGAGGTTCGGATTTTCTTCTTTGCCTGAATTCCAGATGCCCTCAACTGAGTCAATGAAGTAGTATCCACTATTTGAGTTCTGGGCAAATCTGATGTCGTCGAAGATGAAGAATTCCGCCTCAGGACCGAAATAAGCGATATCGCCTATACCGGACGACTTTAGATAAGCCTCTGCCTTCTGGGCGATGTACCTCGGGTCTCTCGTGTAGAATTCTTTTGTTATAGGGTCCACAATATTGCATATAAGGCTTATTGTCGGGTACTCCATAAAAGGGTCCATAAAAGCAGTTTCGGCGTTCGGAATTACGAGCATATCCGAGGTATGGATTGCCTGCCATCCCCTTATGGAAGAGCCGTCAAAACCAAGGCCCTCTTCAAATATCTCCTCTCTTAATTCCGATATCGGTACTGCGAAATGCTGCCAGATTCCAGGAAAATCAAGGAACTTGAAATTGGCCATAACAGCCTTGTTTTCCTGAGCCATCTTGATTACGTCTTTTGGTGTCATGTTTCCTCCTTTTTATTTTAGTATTTAGTGAATAGTGAACAGTGAATAGTAAAAATTTATTTGTCTTTAACTAAATACTATTCACTAATGACTATTCACTGCTTTTTTAAACTGCTGCTTCTCCTCTTTCACCTGTCCTTATCCTCACGACGTCTTCTACAGGATAAACAAATATTTTTCCATCACCAATTTTTCCGGTCTTTGCTGCTTTTTCGATCACTGTCACGACCTTTGAAGCAAGGCTGTCGGATGTCACAACCTCTATTTTTATCTTCGGAATAAAATCTACTACATACTCGGCGCTTCTGTATAGTTCAGTGTGGCCTTTCTGTCTGCCAAACCCCTTAACCTCTGTAGCGGTCATGCCCTGTATGCCGATTTCATTCAGCGCGTCTTTAACTTCGTCAAGCTTGAAAGGCTTTATAATCGCTTCAACTTTCTTCATATACCACCTCCTGTAAACAATATTTGATCTTCTTAAACGTTTTATTTATTATTATTTTTAGGATGAATACCCGCTCTCTCCATGCTGACTCAGATCAAGTCCGTCAGACTCATCCTCTTCACTTACCCTCATCCCTATAGTCATATCTATTAATTTCAACAAAATGAGTGTGACTGCAAACGAATAAACAGCAACTGAGATTATAGATATTCCCTGCACAGACAATTGAGCTGCATTGCCGAAGAACAGACCATCGGCTCCGGCTGAATTAATTGCTTTTGATGCGAATAAACCCACTCCGAGTGTGCCTAAGGTTCCGCCTACACCATGAACTCCAAATGCATCAAGCGAATCATCATAACCAAATTTCCCTTTAAAATTTAACGCTGCATAACAAGCTCCGCCTGCTAACAAGCCTATCATAAGTGCCGGCATTGGGCCAACAAAACCAGAGGCAGGGGTAATCGTGGCGAGTCCTGCTATAGAGCCTGTTGCAGCGCCAAACATTGTAGGCTTACCGCGATGAAGCCATTCTATAATCACCCATGTCATAGTTGCCGACACAGCAGCGATATGGGTAACAACAAATGCCATAGCACTCAGACCGCCTGATGTAAGAGCGCTCCCGGCGTTGAAACCAAACCATCCAAACCAGAGGAGCCCTGCACCGAGTACAGTCATAGGGAGGTTATGCGGAGGCATTGGCTCGCGCAAATAGCCTTTTCTCCGCCCGACAAAGATTGCTGCAGCAAGTGCTGATATCCCTGATGTAACGTGGACAACAATGCCTCCGGCAAAATCCAGCGTCCCCATATTCTTAAGCCATCCGCCTTTGGCCCATATCCAGTGCGCTACAGGGTCATAAACGATTGTTGACCAGAGCAGTGTAAATACAAGGAAAGCTGAAAACTTTATCCTTTCTGCAAATGCGCCCGTAATAAGTGCGGGTGTGATTACTGCAAACATTGCCTGATACATCATGAAGGCTATATGGGGGACTGTAGCTGCATAATCCGGATTTGGTTCAATGCCAACCCCGGTTAATCCTATCCAGTCGAGGCCTCCTATTATCCCGTTTATGTCCGGGCCGAAAGAGAGACTGTAACCTATCAGTATCCATTGCATGCTTACAAGCGCTATGGCAAGAAAACTGTGCATAATTGTGCCGAGGACATTCTTCTTCCGCACCATCCCCCCGTAAAAAAGAGCCAGACCAGGGGTCATCAGCATTACAAGCGCAGCCGAGATTAATACCCATGCTGTATCACCCGTATCTATCTTGCTGTCAATCTGCGCATGTGCGTTTAATGGAATTAAAAGCATAACAAACAAAACAAGAATCAACTGCATTTTGTTATTCATTTACAAGCTCCTCAAGTTAATCTTTTTCTGTGATTTGCCCGGTTTTTATGAGTTTCTCAACTTGACCGTTTGTTTTAAAAAATGCGCTGTAAAAATTCAATGCTCTGCCATTATATATTTCATAAAACATTTCTGTTTCGGTCTTAAAATTTCTCATATCTACAGGTTCATTTTTTCCGCCGCAGGCGGATCCGCCAGTGGCGGAAAGCCATTCATAGACCATCTCTTTTGTTGCCTCTATGTGAAACTGAAATGCATAAGCATTATCTCCGTATCTGAATGCCTGGTTCGGATATGAATCAGACCTGGCGAGTTTCAAGGCGCCTTGCGGTATATCAAATGTTTCACCGTGCCAGTGAAATACCTTGAACTTTTTCCAGAAATCTCCTGCTTTCGGATGTATTGCAAGCTTTTTTATGAGTGCATCTCTTATGCCTGCATCTGTGAGTTCGATGTCATACCAGCCTATTTCCGGTGCCGGGCCTTTGTAAATATTTGCTCCCAATGCCTTTGCCATTATCTGGGCTCCCAGGCATATACCCAGAACTTTTTTGCCTTTTTTTATGAATTCTCTTACAAGCTGTTCTTCCCTGATTATGTAAGGATAGATATTGCTCTCATTCACGCTCATCGGGCCGCCCATAATGACAAGTGTATCGAATTCTTTTGTATCAGGGATTGTTTCATTTTCAAGCTCTATGACCTCATAGGGTATATTATTTTCTCTGAGAAAATCCCCGATAGTTCCCGGCCCTTCTGTCCCTATATTTTTCAAAATTAAGACTGACATTGTGCTTTATATTTACAATAAACGTGCCAGTAGCAATATAGTGATAAATAAGGTTTTTTGATTTGAACCGCATTGGAAGTGCCTATTTTTTAAGCAGGGAGTGATTAATAAACAGGCAAAAGGTGGGTCTAACGCTTTTTAATATTAATTCCTAAGCCGTCATTCCCGCCCCCGATTATGACATTCGAGGGCAGGCTCCAGCGGGAATCCATCTCGGAAAGACTGGATTCCGGGTCAAGCCCGGAATGACAATCAAAGGAAAGAGGCTTCTAACGCATTTCTTTTTTCCCCGCACGGAGGAGGTAATCAGCACCTTCAAAGGCTGCTCGCCACTATTTTTTTTGTGTCTTCAGCAATTATATGGCAGGTTACCCGGATTAGCTGTCCGTTGCCCTTCAGGTTGTTCTCAATTTTTCTTTTTGCAATATGACAGACCTTTTTTAAGATATCAAATCTTTTTCCATAATAGAGCCAGGGGAAAATGTCATTTATATCAGAGTTCTTGAAGGGCTGAAGTTCCTGAGAGCCGATTCCTTCGTTTCTGAGAAGTGTGAATACATCTCCGGTAAGAGGTTTTGCAGCTTTCCATAAAGATATCTGCAAAAGATTCGGCCAGTTCAGGACGATATGGATTTTTCCCGGGCATACCGGCGATGAATTACAGGCGCTGATAACGCCTGAGATGGCATCAAAAATGTTAACCGTTCCATCTGTTTTTATGTAGGCATCATCGCTGAAAGAAAAAAGTTCTCTGTGCGCCAGTTTAGCCTCTTCACTGTCGCAGATTATGAGTTCTTTATTTTCTTTAAATTTTTCTGCCGGGAATAATAAAGACATTGAACGAATTTTAACATAACATGCACTGTTTGTTATAAATAAATTTGAGTAAAATCAGCCGGATGTTTTGTCCGGGAGGTTTTTAGGTTTTGAAAGATTTTTTAAGTCTGTAAATATCTCCTCACTGCCCTGGTATCTGTCGTCCCTTACTTTTTTTATGCACTTAATCACAATATCATCAAGCCAGTCAGGTACGTCTTCTGCCAGGTCAATTGCCCTTACAGAACCCAGTCCCTCCAGATTACCTGTGAGCATCTCGTAGAGTATGACGCCCATGGAGTAGATGTCAGCTCTTATATCCGGAGCAACGCCCTTCATGCTCTCAGGCGGGGTATAGGCTGAAGACGGGATTCTGTCCAGAAATGACATGTTGTTTTGGCTGTCAACGAGTATGGAATCAGGGCTTAGCAGGCCGTAAGACAATCCGCTATCATAAGCTTTCTGGAGGCTCTTAAGAATCTGTACCCACAGTTTGAGACCTATTTTGGGTTCTATCTTACCGCTTCTGATAAGGTTTCTTATTGTGGTTTTCCCTTCAATATTTTCTTCTTTTTGAGTTAAAGGCGTAAGAGACTGAAGTCTTTCCCTCACGTCTTTAAAAACAGGATTAATCCTGTCTATTCCCCTGAATACCTCAAGCGCCTTCTGAGTCTCTCCGGCTTTTTCCAGCTTGAAGGCATAAACGTAAAAATCCCCGACAGTTGAATTATCTATCTTTTTACCTATTAGAGAAAGTCCAAACATTTCAACTGCTTCTTTTGTCATGCCTTCTTCTTCAAGAAGCTTTGCAGCTCTCGTGAACTCACCGGCTTCCCTGTATGCTCTTGCAGCGGCAAGTTTTCTCCCTGCCCTTTCCATAGCAATTGCGGCATCGACTTTTTTGCCTGCCTTGTCATATAGCTTTGCTGCTTCTTCATATTCTCCTTCACGCACTGAAACTTCTGCTGCTTTTTCAATGTCTCCTTCTTTTTCATGCATCTCTTTTGCTTTTGCTGGTATACCCAGAAAATCATATAATGAAGCTGCTTTTCTGTAGTCGTTGCCTTTTTCATAAAGCGCTGCGGCCTTTTTGTAATCCTTTAACTTGCTTTCATATACATTGGCAGCTGATACAAAACTCCCGCCCTTTTCATATTCCTCAGCTTCTTTTTTATAATCCTCGTTCAGGGTGGTCCTGAGTTTTTTACCTATCGTATTTTTGTAAATGAATCTAATCACGAAAAACAGGGCGATTAATACAGGGACAATAATAATGAGAAAAAGTGCGGAAAGGCCGGTTCTTACCTGTTCAACTGCTGCTTTGGTATTTAGCAGGTTGTCCTCGATAAGGGGTGCTCCGGAGCCAAATATCAAATTTAAAGCTTTGGATACTATCAATGTTTAACCCCTGTGTTGTTATTCACGCTGAATATATCATAACCTTTAGTCCCGAATTGTCTCAATTGCCGGAGTTTTTATGCTCATCTGTCATTTTATGGAAGGCTGTCAGGGAAATGAAATCTGTTATACTCAATAGTGTCATATATTCCTAAGCTCAGAGGCCACCATCTTATATGCCTTCACTTTTTCAGCGGCAAAGGCTATAACCTTGAGTTTGTAAAAAACCTTAAAGATATCCTGGAAAAAACAACTGAAATGGGAGCTGAGATTTCTTCTGAGGCAGATGATGTATGCAGTAAGTGTCCTTATCTGAAAGGTGAAAGATGTTCCTCTTCCGGGCAATCCAATGATGAGATAATGGAAATGGATAAGTTTGCATTAAAGCTGCTAAAAGAAGCAGCAGGCAATAAAATAAAATGGCATGTCATAAAACAAAGGATAACTGATATATTCCCTTTGTGGCTTGAAAGATACTGCAAAAAATGCAGATGGGAAAATGCCTGCAAAGAAGACCCTTTTTACAGGAATTTTAGATATGGAAAAGATTCTGTCTGATTTTAAAAAAGCCTTTGATACAGTAAGCCCGTATATACAGAGACATACGTCAAGGGTCTGCCCTTCCTGCCCGAAAGTCTGTTGTATAAACAAGCATGGCAATTATGATGAAGTGGACATGGTTTTTATCATGGCGCTTGGACTTGGGTCTGACCATAAGCACGGGATACCGGATACAGCCCCATGCAGGTTTCTTAAAAAGAATGGCTGCTCTTTGCCTAGATACAAAAGGCCTTTCCGGTGCACATGGTATTTTTGTGAAAGGCTGCTTGAGTCAATGAAAGATGACGGCGCCAGGGAATACAAGTCTTTTGTATCTGCTTTGCAAAACTTGCAGGGGTTAAGGCAGAAACTGTTGGAGATGAAT
>Ga0214473_10012260_pt1 | contig 10061 bp, 8 predicted proteins | sample RVTome_7_FD_203509 | JGI IMG/M metagenome (GOLD analysis project Ga0214473, IMG submission 203509) | Soil microbial communities from uranium-contaminated site in the Upper Colorado River Basin, Wyoming, United States - RVT98D197 | ecosystem: Environmental > Terrestrial > Soil > Contaminated >... | reverse complement strand
ACGGAAGAGCACCCGCTTGTGAGCCATGGGATCGCCTCCTTGGCCGCATCCTGTCGCGCCTCTCCCGATCCGATGCAAGCCACATACCTCGGCAGACCGCCGAGAACACGGGCACTTACCGGGCGACGGACGGCGAAGACCCGAGCATTCCCACCCCAGATGGGACAGCGATGCCCCGCGCCTTCAGCAGACGGGGTGCTCTCCTCGGATCAGCTCGGCGCGGAACTCCGGCATGCGGCCGATCTCCGTCTCGACCACGTCGGAGATCCTCGACTCCACGTCGCCGAGCGCGATGCCGGGGGGCAGGATGAGCTGCACCCCGGTCCAGGGACGGTCCACCGGCTCGCCGATCCGTACCGCCAGGTGCACGTAGACCTCCAGCAGCTCGGGGCAGCGCGCATGGATCAGGCGAGCCAGTCGATGGCTGAGCACGCTGTAGACCTTGCCCGCGTGAGCGACCGGATTCTTGCCGGCGGTCGCCTCCCCGCCCGTCGGGCGCGAGAAGGCGATGAGCCCGTTCGCGCGGTTGCCGCGTCCGACCTGGCCGGAGTCCGCGTCCTCCGCGGAGGTGCCCGTGAGCGTCAGATAGACGCCCGCGATCCCGAGCCCGGGGCGATCCAGGCAGTTGAGCCGCCACTCGACCTCGAACGGGGCGGCGCCGAAGCGCGCGACGAGCGCGTGCAGGATCTCGTCTTTCCGCCGGAAATAGGCGGGCTCCGAATCGATGTGCAGGCACGAGAGCGGCATGGCCACGGTGAGGGCGAGGTGCTGGTCCCGCCGCACGCCGAGGACCTTCACGTCCTGGCCGGTGTCGGGGAAGGCGTGCTTGAGCTCCGGCGAGTTGAGGAAACCCTCGACGGCGAGCACGAGCTCTTCCGTCGGGCTGAGGGGCGCGTAGCCCGAGGCCCCGCAGGTGTCGTTCGAGGCGATCTCCGACGCGCGCTCGGTGTAGATGCGGCGCAGCTCTTCCGAGCCCGGAGCGAGGACGAACCGGGTCTTGAGGTCTCTCCCGGCGCGCACGCCGGGCAGGTGATCGGCGACCCATCGGTCGACCGCCGCCACCGCCGTCTCCTCGACGGGGAGGCGCTCCTCGCCCACCGTGTAGGTCGCGCGGTCGCCGACGATGAGGTCCATCGGCCGCGTCACCTCGCCCGACCCGAACCGCTTGGCGCACCCCCCCGCCGCGAGGAGGGCCTTGTCGATATTGTAGTGGGCGATCGCGCCCAGCCGGTCGAGGTACATCCGGTTGAGCCCGACCGAGATCGCCTCCACGAGAGAGTCGCAGATGGTGTCGGGATGGCCGAGCCCCTTGCGCTCGACCAGCTCCATGCGCCGCCGGGAGACGGGGGCGTCGCTCAGCGCTTCGATCGTGAGTGCGATGGCGGCTTCCTCCCCCCGGGCTTTCGCCCCCCGTCGGGCCGCGGGCGGCGCGCCCACGCGACGAGCTTCTCGAGCGGCCAGGTATTGACCACCTGCGATGCCTCGATCCAGGCGCGGCGGGCCGTGGAGACACCGAGCCCGACATTGTCGAGGTGGGCGAGCACGTGCGTGTCGGTGTCGATGGCGATGAGAACTCCGAGCTCGGCCGCGCGCCGGGCGTGGAGGTCGTTCAGATCGAGGCGCTGGGGGTAGGAGTTGATCTCCACCGCCTTGCCGTGGCGCTTGGCGGTCCGGAAGACCTCGTCGAGGTCGACGTCGTAGGCTTCCCGCTCGCCGATGAGCCGCCCGGTCGGGTGGGCGAGGATGCTCACATACGGGTTCGCCAGCGCGGCGCAGATCCGCTTCGTCATCTCCACCCGCGGCTGCTTGAACCGCGAGTGCACGGCGGCGAGCACGATGTCGAGCTCGGCCAGGACCTCGTCGGGATAGTCCATCGCGCCGTCGGGAAGGATGTCGCACTCGCTGCCGGCGAGCACGGCGATGCCGGGGAACGCCTTCTGGACGGCGCGGATCGCCCCGACGTGGGCGAGGAGCTCGTCGGCGGAGAGCCCGCCGGCGACCGTCGCGGAGCGGCTGTGATCGGACACCACGATGTACTCGTACCCGCGGCGCTTCGCCGCCGCCACCAGGGCCTCGATGCTGTGATGGCCGTCGGAAGCATTCGTGTGGGCATGGAGATCGCCGCGGATGTCGCCGACCTCGATCAGCGCGGGCAGCTTGCCCTCGAGAGCAGCCTCGATCTCGCCGGCATCCTCGCGGAGCTCGGGCGGGATCCACGGCAGCCCGATGGCGCGGTACACCTCCTCTTCCGTCTTGCCCGCCACGCGCCGGCCGGTCGGCTCGTCGAAGACGCCGTACTCCGAGATCTTGAGGCCCCGCTTCACCGCCATCTCGCGGATGCGGATATTGTGCTGCTTGGAGCCGGTGAAGTAGACGAGGGCGGCGCCGAAGCTCTCCGGCTCCACCACGCGCAGATCCACCTGGATCCCCTCGCGATGACGCACCGAGGCCTTGGTGGCGCCGCGCTCGAGCACGTCGCCGACGTCGGGCAAGCCGGTGAAGGCCTCCATCACCTTGTCCGGCTTCGACGAGGCGACGAGGATGTCCATGTCCCCGACCGTCTCCTTGCGGCGGCGGATGGAACCGGCCACGGACAGCCGTTTGACCTCGGGCAGCTTCTCCAGCGCGTGGACGAGCTCCCCGGCGAGCGGCAGCGCGCGGCCGAGGGGCATCCGCTCCTGCCCCCTGCGCACGACCGCGATGCCCTTGAGGATGTTCGACTCGGTCTTGGCCTGGATGCCCGGCAGCCCGCGGAGCCGCCCCGCCTTGGCGAGCGCCTCGAGCTCGCCGAGGTCCTTCACGCCCGCCCTGTCGTACAGGAGCCTGGCGGTCCGCGGTCCCACCCCCGGCACGTTCATGAGCTCGACGACACCGGCGGGGATCTGCTTCCGGGCGGCCTCGACCTCCTCGATCCGGCCGGTCGCCAGGTACTCGCTGATCTTCTGGGCGAGGTCGGCGCCGATGCCGGGAATCGTCTCGAGCCGGTCTTCGCGGGCGAGGGTATCGACATCCTCGCCGAGGCTCTCGAGGTTCTGGCTCGCCCGGCGATAGGCGCGGATGCGGAACGGGTTATCGCCCTTGATCTCCAGCAGATCGGCCATCAGCTCGAAGAGGCGCGCGATCTCGAGGTTCTTCATCTCCCGCGCGGGGACGCGAACACGGATCGCCTCCTCACCGCCTCGCCCGCCACCATACGAAACCGGCCACCAGCAGAACGATCACGGCAGCCGCCACCGCCCAGTGATCTCTCACCGCCTCGACCATCGTCGTCTCCCTGGCACCAGGTCGTTCACCGTGTGACCCCGCCCACCGGCGGAATCCCGAGCATCGCCGCCTCGCCCACTGCTATCTTGACCGCAGGTGACGTTGCATGCTGACGCTCGACGCATCGCATGGAGAAGGCGGCGGCCAGCTGCTCCGGACCGCCCTCGCGCTCTCCGTCGCGCTCCGCCAGCCCGTCGCGCTGAGTCGGATCCGCGCCCGCCGCCCGAAGCCGGGCCTGCAGCCTCAGCACCTGACGGTGGTCCGCGCCCTTGCCGCGGTGAGCGACGCCGCCGTGAGTGGCGACGCGCTCGACTCGACGGAGATCATCTTCGCCCCGCGCGCGCTCCGCGGCGGGAGCTACCGCTTCGACGTCGGAGCGATCCGCGGAAGCGCGGGCTCGGTGTCGCTCCTCTTCCAGGCCCTGCTCCTGCCCCTCTTCCTCGCCCGCGAGCCCGCTCGGCTCACCCTCATCGGCGGCACCCATGTGCCGTGGAGCCCGACCGTCCACCACCTCACCGCGGTCTTCCTCCCCGCGCTTCGCAGCCTCGGCCTCGAAGCCGAGGTGAGTCTCGAGCGCTGGGGCTGGTACCCGCGAGGCGGCGGCGAGATCGGGGCCCGCATCGGCCCGAGCTCCGGCTGGAGCGGCCTCTGCTGGGAGGCGCGCGCCCCCCATCCCCGGATCTCCGGCGTCTCCGCCGTCTGCCGGCTGCCCGTTCACATCGCCGAGCGCCAGCGCCGTCGCGCGCTCGAGCGCCTCGCCCGGCGGGAGCTCGCGGCGGACATCGCCCTCGTCGAGGACGCGCACGCCTTCGGGCCCGGCACCCTGCTCTTCCTCGCCGTCGCCGGGGAGTGCGCGCGGGCCGGCTTCTCGGCCCTCGGCCGCCGCGGGGTGCGCGCGGAGGCGATCGCGGACGAAGCCGCCGATCCCCTGCTCGGCTATCTCGACAGCGCCGCTACCGTGGACGATCATCTGGCCGACCAGTTGCTCCCCTTTCTCGCCCTGGCCCGGACGTCCTCGGTCTTCACCTGTCCCCGCCGCTCGAGCCACCTCGACACCGTGGCCTGGGTGGTCGAGCAGTTCCTGCCTGCGCGGATCGAGGTCGTGGACGGCCCGCCCGCGCGCGTGCGTATCACGCCTGCCGGCCTCGCACCCCCGCCTTGATGCGCAGCGGCCGCCCCGCCCTTCACGGCAGGACGAGCGCGAAGCGATCCCAGGGCATGGCCGTCCACGTCTCGGTCTGGGCGTGACCGTAGGACCGGATGATCATCACCACCTTGGCGGCCGTGATCTCGTCCGGGGCCTCGAAGATGTCGAGGTAGTCGTACGGACCCAGGATGGCGTAGTCCGCCACCCACTTCACCTGCGGACAGTCCTTGCGGACATGGTCCGCCACGGCCGTCTCCAGCCGCTTGAGCTCGCCGGGAGACTTGGCGGACTCCGGGGTCAGTCGCGTCAGCACCACATAGGTCGGCATGACCGGTCCTCCTTGTCAGTGTCCTTCATCCGGGCGCCGGTGAGCCGGCCCGGAGCTCCTTGAGCCGCTTCACGTTGGCGGCCAGCGACTCCTCGACGGCGGCGTTGAAGCTGCCCTCCGGGAAGCGGCCATCGGGTCCGCGCTCACCGGCCTCGCGCCCCGACAGCAGGACGAGCCCCTCGTCCACCGTGGAGATCGCGTGGATGTGGAACTGCTCCTCTCTCACGGCCTGGACCGCGTCCTCGCGCAGCATGAGGTGGCGCACGTTGGCCTCGGGAATCAGCACCCCCTGGCGGCCGTTGAGCCCGCGGGCGCGGCAGACGTCGAAGAACCCTTCGATCTTCTCGTTGATGCCGCCCACGGCCTGGATCTGCCCGAGCTGGTTGACGGAGCCCGTCACCGCCAGGCCCTGTTCGAGCGGGATCCCGCTGAGGCTCGAGAGCAACGCGTAGAGCTCGGCCGACGAGGCGCTGTCCCCCTCGATCTCCTCGTAGTGCTGCTCGAAGGCGAGGGAGGCCGAGAAGGCGAGCGGCTGCTCCCTGGCGTAGCGGCCCGCCACGAAGCCGGCGAGGATCATCACCCCCTTGGAATGGATGGGGCCGCCCAGCTTCGCCTCGCGCTCGATGTCCACCACGCCCGGCTCGCCCGCGAACGTGCGGGCGGTGATCCGCGACGGCCGGCCGAAGGCATGGTCGCCGAGCGCGAGCACGGCGATGCCGTTGACCTGTCCCGCCGCCTGGCCGTCGGTGGCGATCAGGAGCGTGCCCTCGGCGATGAGGCGCGCACTCCGCTCCTCGAGCAGGTTCTCCCGGTAGATCTTCTGGGCGATGGCATGGCCCACGTCGGCGGCCGTCACGAGCGGGTGGCCGCGCTGCTCGGCCCAGAAGCTCGATTCGCGGATCAGGTCGAGAACGTCTCCGAGACGCGACGTGAGCCGTCCCTGATCGGCCACCAGCCGGGCGCTGTGCTCGATGAGGCGCGCCACGGCGTCCGGGGCGAACTGGAGCAGCCCCTCTTCACGACACGCGCCGCCGACGAAGCGCGCGTAGAGGAGCTCGTATTCCGGCGTCCGCGGCAGGGAGTCGTCGAAATCCACCTTGACCTTGAACAGCTCGCGGAAGTCCTCGTCGAAGGCGCAGAGGAGATAGTAGAGGAGCGGGCTGCCGATGAGCACGACCTTGGTCGAAAGCGGAATCGGCTCGGGCTGAAGCCCCGCCGCGGTTGCCAGGCGCCACTCCTCCAGCGGGTCTTCCATCCGGATCGACCGGCTCTTGAGCGCCTTCCTCAGCGCGTCCCAGGCGAGCGGGTTCTTGAGCACGTCGGCGGCTTCCAGGATCAGGTAGCCCCCGTTGGCCCGGTGCAGCGCGCCCGCGCGGATCAGGGTGACGTCGGTCACGAGCGCGCCGAAGTGCATGCGGTGCTCGGTGCGGCCGATGAGGTTGCTGTAGGTCGGGTTGGGCTCGAGGACCACGGGCGCGCCGCGGGTTTCGCTCCGGTCCACGAGGACGTTGACGCGGTAGCGCTCGAGGAAGGCGTCGGGGGCGGGCACGAACGGGAGCGGGGACTTGTCCTCCCCGAGGCGTCTGAACTCCTCGGCGTGGGCCACGAGATCCGTCTCGACCGCGCCGAGGTAGCGCGTGACGCCGTCGAGCCCGGCGAACTGCTCGCGCAGCTCCTCGATCAACTGGCGCACGGCGGCCGCTGCCGCCTCGCGGACGAGCTTCTCGTGGGCGAGCCGTCCTTCGCGCTCGAGCTGCCGGAGCTGCCGGAGCAGCGCCTCCATCTGCTCGTGGAGCCCATGCCCGCGCGCGTGAATCTGCTGCTTCTCGGCCTCGGGCACGGCCTCGTACTCCTCGGTCGTCAGCGGCTCGCCGCGCGGCGCCGGAGCGAGGACGAGGCCGCCGGGGCCGCGGAGGACGGCGAAGCCCTCCGCGCGAGCGGCCGCCTCGAAGCGCTCCATCTCCGCGTGCTGGCGATGCGCGAGGTCCTCCAGGGTGCGCGCCTTCTGGCGCTCGAACTCCTCGCTCTCGAACGCCCGCGGCAATCGCTCCTTCAATTCCTCGGCCAGCCGCGCCATCTCGTCGCGGAGCTCGCGCCCGCGGCCGGCCGGCAGCTCGAGCGCGCTGGGCCGATGGGGATGCGTGAAGTCGTGGACGTAGCAGTAGTCCGGCGGCGTCGGCGCCGCTTCCGCCGTCCGGGCCAGCACCCGCTTCATCGCCGACGTCTTTCCGGTACGCGCCGGTCCCAGCACGAAGAGGTTGTACCCGCCATGCCGCATGCTCACGCCGAACATGGTGGCGCTCGCGGCGCGGTCCTGCCCGATCAGGCCATCGAGCGCCGGCAGCTCGGCGGTGGAGCGGAAGGGCAACGAAGCGGGATCACAGATGGCCCGCAGCTCCGCGGGCTTCAGTCGGCGCGCCATGGTCCCTCGCGACACCTCAGGTCCCGGCGGTTTGCCGCCGGGATCCCGCCGAGGTCGCGCCCGCGCTCACAATGGATAGCGCAGAAGCGCGGCCACGCCACCCGCCTGTTGCAGCTCCTGGTGGGCCGCGACGACTTCCACGCGGCCGCCGGCCGCCAGCACCCGCTCCGACATGGCCTCGGAGAGGTCCACCACGGCGGTCCCCTTGCCGCATAGCCCGCAGGCCGCATCCGCGCCCTGCTGGAGCGTGCCGCAGCCGGCGCAGGTGCGGCCCGGGGCCTGGAGTCCCTTGATCACGTAGAGGCGGTGGACGGCGCCCCGGTTGATCGCCTCGATCGTGCCGTCGAGACCGGCCACCGCCTGCCCGCGCTTGGCGGCCGCGGTGAGAGCGACGTCGACGGCCTCCCCTTGCTCCTGGCCCGCGAGGTGCGCGAGAAGCTCGGTGGCGCGCTCGACCATCAGGCGCGCCTCCTCGTGACGCGCGCCCGCGACCGTCCCCGCCACGCGCTCCGCGATCCGCGGTGGCAGGCTCTTGCGGAACGCGGCGAGGCTCCGGAGCTCCCCTGCCAGGACGATGCGCGCGAGACCGCGGCCGTCCACGAGCGCGAGCAGGCTCTCGACGACCGCCTCGAAGTGCCGCTCGCGGTGGTCCTCGATATGCCGCTGGTAGCGCGACTGCGCGAGCTGCGCCCAGCCCCCCCGGCTGTGCCGGCCCGGCACCTCGCTCTGGAGGCTGACCTCCTCACCCGCTCCCGCCGGGCCGACGGGCACCAGGCGCGCGCTCTCGGCGTCGATGAAGACGACGAGGGCGTCGGGCGCTCCGTCGGCGAGCGCGGCGAGCGGCCCCAGGAACGGGGTCGGGGCGACGACGAAAACGTTCTCGAACGGCGCGCGCACCGGTAGCACTTCGTGGAGATCGATCGCCTGGCAGGCGAAGAGCGCGACGCCGTGGGCATCGGGGAGGCGGGCCTGGCTGATCAGCGCTTCACCCTGGGCCTGGATCCAATCGAGATCCGCCTCGCCGGCGCGGGGGTCCGCGGACTGCCGGGCCCGGCGCAACTCGTTCTTCAAGAAGATGCGGACACGCTCGCGCTGATGCTCGTCCGCCCAGCACGTGTCGAGGTACACGCTCACCACCGGCGCGGGCGGCTTCGCGATCCGGGCGAGCTTGGTCAGCCTTTCCTGAAGGTCCATGGGCTCCCTCTGGCAGGTCGGTCAGGCCGGATGGGGGCGGCCGGGCCGGATGAGCATCACGGGCACATCGGCGCGCCGGAGCACCTGCTCGGCGACGCTCCCCAGGAGCTCGCGGGCAATCCCGCTCCGCTTCCCCGTCGCCACCGCGATGAGGTCGGCCTCGGCGGCCTCCGCCTCGCGCAGGATCTCGTTCACCGGCTCACCGAACCTGACCGAGCGTTCGACCGGCACGCCGTCGAGCTGCGCCTCCACGGTGGCCAGGTAATCCAGCCCCTGCGCCGACAGCCGCTCCATCTCCTGGTCGGCGTAGGCCACGACCCGGCCCTCGTCGTTCACGCGATTCTCGGGCTGGGGCGCCACGTGAAGCAGGCGGACCGTGGCATGGCTGCCGCGCGCGGTGTCCGCGACAAGCGGGATCACCGCGGCGGCGAGCGCCGACTGATCCAGCGGCACGAGGATTCGCTTTGCCATGACTAGCTCTCCTTGGCTCTCCTGAGCCGGGACCGCTTCGGCGCCGGAGGGAGCGCTCCCTCGGCGAGGCGCTGGGCCGCGTAGTACTTCTTGGGATACCGACGGCTCTCGCGGTCTCGCTCGCGGTAGCGCTCGAGCTGGCGCTCGAGCGCGGCGAGCCCGCCGTCGAAGGCCAGGCGCGGCGTCCCCGCCGCATGCTCGGCCCGCAGCGCGGGGCGGTACGGCAGCCGCACGGTGAGGGCGCACCGGATGGCGGGGCCACCCTTGGGTCCGTCGTCGTCGAAGAACGCGACCTGCGCCGACACGGGCTTGAGCTTGATCGGCTCGAGCGTGGCGCCCACCCGCTCGTCGATGTGTGCGCGGAGCCTCGGGTCTCCCCGAAGCCCGCTGACCTCGATTCCTCGGAACTCGACTGTCATCGTTCCCCTCCGTCCCGGCGCTCGAACCAGCCGCCAAGCATGTGACAGCAACGCTAGTGCCAAGAGCCGACGTCAATGATTCCGCGGCATTTCACTCGTGGCCGCCGAGACATCGGGTGAGGCGCTGGGGCGCGCATGCCCCACCGACCTCGCCCGGCCCCATGCCTTGGCGAGCTCCAGCACGACGAGGGGCCAGAGCACGCCGACGACCAGGACCAGCCAGTCCTGGGCGGCGAGGGGCGCCGTCCCGAGCATCCGGGAGAGCGGCGGCACCGACACGGCCATCCACTGCAGCCCCACCAGGGCCACGAGGGCGAGCCAGCTCAATACGTTGGCCGGCAGCCGCCACCAGCCGACGCGATCAGAGCGGCAGCTCATCGCCTGGAAGGGCTGGATCAAGGCCAGCGCCATGAAGGCCATCGTGGTGGCGCGCAGCCCCGGGCCCTGGTGCCAGAGCACCCAGAAGTAGGTGCTCAGCACCCCCGCGGCGAGCAGCGCCCCCTCCGCCAGCACTCGCTCGCCGAAGCGCCACGTGACGAGCGCCTCGCGCGGATCGCGCGGCGGGCGCCGCATCACGTCGGGCTCCGCGGGGTCGCGGATGAGGCCGACGGCGGGGAGGATGTCGGTGACGAGGTTCACCCACAGGATCTGCAGCGGCAAGAGCGGCGCCGGGAACCCGAGCACGATCGCCGCGAAGATGGTGAGGATCTCCGACAGGTTACACGAGAAGAGGAAGTGGATGACCTTGCGCAGGTTGGCGTAGATCACCCGGCCTTCCTCGACCGCCCTCACGATGGTCGCGAAGTTGTCGTCGGT
>Ga0214473_10012259_pt1 | contig 10062 bp, 8 predicted proteins | sample RVTome_7_FD_203509 | JGI IMG/M metagenome (GOLD analysis project Ga0214473, IMG submission 203509) | Soil microbial communities from uranium-contaminated site in the Upper Colorado River Basin, Wyoming, United States - RVT98D197 | ecosystem: Environmental > Terrestrial > Soil > Contaminated >... | reverse complement strand
TACCAACAGCATTGTTTATCCAATCACTCGGGCTCTCTATGGGAAAAGAGTTCGTCAACCGATCGGAGGAGATTTCGGTTTTTCAGGGAAGTTGGCCAAACACTATTTAACCAAAGAGGTTTGGGAGACGGATGTCGCTCGATTCGGGATTGATATCTGGATGACCACCCTTGCTATTGCTGAAGGGTTCAAGGTTTGTCAATCCTACCTTGGCGCTAAAATCCATGATGCCAAGGATCCAGCAAGTGACCTTGGACCAATGTTCACTCAGGTTGTCTCTTCTGTCTATGGGTTGATGGGAAATTATCAGCCTCTCTGGAAGGAAGTCAAAGCCTCTCAACCCGTTCCTACGTTTGGGTTCCATTATGAGGTTGGGCTCGAGCCTGTCTCTGTCAATATCGAACGGATGGTGGGAAACTTCCGATTAGGAGTTAAAGATTTAATGGAACTATGGGGAAAGACTTTGTCCCATGAAACAGCCCTTTGGTTGGAATCCATCAGTCGGCTATCCGATGAGGCCTTTTTATTCCCCCAGGATCTCTGGGTCCGCATTATTTATGACTTTGCCATCACCTATCATAAAGGTTCGATTCATCGCGACCACCTGTTGAAATCGATGATCCCTCTTTACCTCGGGAAGGTAGCGTCCTTTGTCAAGGAAAACATGAGGAGTTCAGCAAACGAAGTGGAAGAGGGGATCGAATCTCTTTGCAAAATCTTTGAAGAAATGAAGCCTTATCTCACTGAATGTTGGGGACAGTAAAAATAGGAGGTGAAGGTTATGGGAGAAGTCTGGAGAGAGGTTATCGTAGATTCTTTCAATAAATTTTTAGGGAAAGTGATCACATTTCTGCCCAATCTATTAGCGATGATTACGATTCTCATTATCGGGTTTCTCATTGCCTGGATCATCAAAAAACTCATCTTTCATTTCCTGAGGGCGATTCAATTTGATAAGGTTAGCGAACAATGGGGTTTAGTTGAAGTTTTGTCCAAAGGGGGCTTGACTTATTCACCTGCCAGTCTTTTGAGCCGCTTCTTTTATTGGATCATCGTCCTGATCACGCTGATTATGGGGATCAATGCCCTGGATGTTCCCGCCACTCAAAACTTCATCGCCCAATTTTTAAATTACCTCCCCCACCTTTTTGCAGCGATACTCATCCTGATTGTAGGCTACTTGATCGCCATCTTTTTAGGTCAAGCCGCATTGATCGCCGCAGTCAATGCCCAAATGGAATCAGCAAAGCTGCTCGGTCGGAGTGTCCGTTGGTTTATCATCATTCTCTCCTTGACCATGGCCCTTTATCATTTAGGCATTGCAGAAAAGGTGATCATTGCTGCGTTCTCAATCGTCTTTGGAGGCATTGTCCTGGCATTAGCCATCGCTTTCGGTTGGGGAGGCAGAGATTTCGCCAAGGACTTCCTCGAAAGGCTTTACAGAAAAAAAGAGAAAGGAGAAAAGGGACAAGACCATATTTCTCATATTTAAAAATAAAGTTCTTATATATTCGTAAGTTCGAAGTAAGAATACGTCATCCGGGGAAAAGCGGGTGGGGAAAAATGGAACTCACTGTTGCAAAATAGGTCAATGGAGACTGGCTGTTAAAATTTGGCAAGATTTTAGAATGAAAAAATAAATTTCTCATGGCCTTAGGATAAATCAGGCCTCAGGCGACGGCCATTCTGATCATCGAAGAAGTAGACATCCTGAAGGGAGAAAGAGGCCGTGATTTGGTTTTGGAGGTTAGGTGCTTCTGCTGTAAGTATTTTAAATTCATTCTCTCCAATCCTGACTGAGACAAGATAGGTTGACCCGATCGGTTCGATGAGGACGGTGACTCCATTCAAAGAAATCTCCTTATGAGATCCCAGGACGATGTGTTCGGGTCTTATTCCTACCAAAACATTACCTTGGGTTTTGATCTTTGTATCAAAAACGATAAAGCCATCGTCAGAGATGAACTTTGCCTTTTCGATTCTCCCATGGAGCAGATTGATACGATGGGTTCCTAAAAATTCTGCCACGAATCGATGATCTGGATCTTGATAAATGGATGTCGGCTCTCCGGTCTGTCTGACCGTTCCATGATTCATCACTACGACGAAATCGGACATCATCATGGCCTCTGTCTGATCATGGGTAACATAGATCACAGTGGCTTGAAGATCCTTGAAAAGTCTTTTAAGCTCTGTCCGGGTCACCTCTCTTACCTGGGCATCCAGGTTACTCAACGGTTCATCAAGAAGGAAGACTTCGGGGTCTCTGACCAGAGCCCTTCCGAGGGCCACGCGTTGCTGTTGTCCTCCGGAAAGCTGTTTTGGATATCTTTCCATAAAATCCTCTATCTTGAGCATTCTCGCGACTCTATCCACTTTCTTTTTGATGTCATGTTCTGGGTACCCTCTTAACCTGAGCCCTATGGCCATGTTCTCAAAGACTCTTTTGTGAGGATAAAGGGCATAGTTTTGGAAGACCATGGCAATGTTCCGCTCACGAGGAGGCACATCGTTTACGACACTGTCCCTAATCAGAACCTCTCCTGTTTCTGGTTTTTCTAAACCTGCCACCAATCGGAGCAGAGTTGTCTTTCCGCAGCCAGAGGGACCAAGAATAGAGGTGAACATCCCGCTTGGGATTTTAAGGTTGATGTCTTGCAAAGCGGTGATCTTCCCCCCCCATGAAGGACTTTCTTACATTTTTTAGCTCAACTTCTGCCATTTCATCATCCTTTCATCGTCCCCGTCGTCAGCCCCTCAATCACCCAGCGTTGCAATACGGCGATGATGAGGATGACCGGGATCGTAGTTAAAGCCACAGCGGCGTTAATTTCACCCCAAGGAATTTCATAAACCGACGCGCCACTCAACATGGAGATGCCTACCGGGACGGTATATTTCAATTGGGAAGGCATCAACGTTAGGGCCAAGATGAATTCATTCCAGCAAAAAATGAAAACAAGCACGGCCGTAATGGAAAGGGTGGGTCGACTTAAAGGCATGACGATTTTAAATAGTCTTCCCATTCGAGAAAAGCCATCCATCAAGGCTGCCTCGTCGAGCTCCTTGGGCAATTGCCTGAATGCAGCATGGAGCATCCATACCGCAAAGGGAAGATTCAGAGCGGTGTAAGAAAGAATGAGTCCCAAATAATGATTAACCAGCATCAGTTTTGCCAGTACCACAAAAAAAGGTATGGCAAGGAGCGCAGGGGGGACAATCGCTCCGATCAGGAACCATCTCTGAATCCTTGAAGCCTTTTCCAGATCCAGAGATCTGAGATGGAAGGCAATAAGAGAGGCAATCAAAATGGTCAATGCCGTGGCTCCTCCTGCCACGATGAAACTATTCAGAATATATCGACCGAAGGGCCTTTTACTAAAGACGTTTTCTGCATTTTCTAAGGAAAATTTTTCTGGCAGATAAGTGACGGGAACGGAGAAGACTTCATCCGATGGTTTCAGTGCCGTGAGGATCGTCCAGAAAAAGGGAAAGAGGCAGTAGAGGATCACAAGCCCCATTAATAGATAGAGAAGAATCTTCCTCATTTCGGCACCTTTTCGTATCGGAGTGTCATCGTCTTAACAATAACAACGCTGGTTAAAATAAGCGTCAGCAGAAAGAATAAGGTGAGAAAAAATCCATAACCTAACTCATCATATCGGAAGGCGAGATCATAAATGTAGAGACTCAACGTACGCGTGCTATCTGCGGGTCCCCCTTTGGTGAGAACCCAAATGAGATCAAATATTCCTGCAGCGTGAATGACTCTAAAAATGAGGGCAATCCGTATAAAAGGTATGAGCATGGGCAAGATCAGGTGGAGCAATCTCTTGGGAAAACCTGCACCATCAAGGGAAAGACTTTCTGTGAGCTCTTTTGGAATGGATTGCAGTCCTGCAAGAAGAATAATGGTCACAAAGGGTGTGGTCTTCCAGATGTCCGCAAAGACAGCGGCAAACATGGCCCCTTGAGGACTTGAGAGCCAATTCAGGGGTTCCTGAATTAAGCCGATTCTTACCAGGACATCGTTGATCACACCAAAGGGGTTGTTGAACATCCACTGCCATACCATGGCCATCACGGCCGTAGGGAGTGCCCAAGGGATAAGGACAGAGAGGCGGTTCATCGCTCTCCCCCTCAAAGGGGCATTGAGGACCAGAGCAAAACAGAGCCCAAGGAATAATTCGAAGGGCACCGAAAGAATCGTGAAGAGAAGGGTATTTTTTACCGTTTTGTGAAGGTCATAATCGACGGCGAGACGTCTAAACCAATTAAGTTTTTTCCCTTGGACGTAACTGCTTACAGAACGATCCATGGCCAATGCAGCATCCGGAGGACGTTCGATGCCGACCAGGACTGCACTCACATGCTTCTGAAGGATAGCGCTCACTCTGGCGTAATCGGGATGGACCGGTCTTGGTCTTGCCCTCAGAAGCACCTTGTAAAGTTCTTTGTAGTGGGGGCTTTCCTTCTGAATATCAGTATCCTCGAAAAGGGATTTCCGGGTAGGAACGGCTCCTCTTTTCATATGAAGGATCTTCTGGGCATTGGCTGAAGTGGCAAACTCAATGAATTTCCATGCCGCCTCTGGGTGTTTCATACCCTGCGCTATCCCTAATCCCCAACCTCCAAGGGTGCCGGCAGATTTCTGGCCTGCTTTGTGGATAAAAGGCACGATTCCTACCTTTCCCTTGAGCGGAGAATGGCTCAGTCTCAGCCATGCATAGGGCCAGTTTCTCATGAATAAAGCTTTTTCTTTTTCGAAAAACTCTAAGGAGTGCTGCTCCTGAAATGTAAGCACGCTTCGAGGTGCCCAGCCTTCCTCGATGATCTTTTTCATGAAACGGAGGGCCTCAATATTTTCACGGGTTTCAAGGCAAACCTTCTCATTCTCATCCAGGACCGTCCCCCCTGCTCCCCATAGGTATTCTAAATAATTGCATATCAGTCCTTCGTACTGCATCCCTTGAAATACAATGCCGTAGCGCTCGGGAGGGTTGGAGTATGTCCTACAGAGGTGCTCGAATTCCTCCCAGGTCTTTGGAGGTTCGGAGATGAGATCTTTCCTATAATAGAGCATTCCGACATCACTTCTCACAGGCACCCGATAAATATGTCTCTTGTAGTAACTGGCTTCGATGTCCCCTAGAAGAAATTTTTCCCGTTCTTCCTGAGGGAACCATGAATCAAGAGGCAAGAGCCAACCCCTTTGAGCGAAATTTGCCGTCCAGATCACATCCATGTAGACCAGTTCAAAGGGACTGCCGCTCAGAAATGATCGGATATACATGTTCTGTCGTTCATCGGTTGACCATGGCCCTGAGATATAATTAATTCTTATGTTTGGGTGTCCTTCGTGGAAATTTCGAATGACCTCTGCCCATGCTCCTCCAATATCCTCGGGTCCGATCATTCTGAGGGCAACTTGAGAAGAGGCAGGAACAGGGATACACAAGAGGATAAGAAGGGTAACAATCAATCCTGTTCGTTTCTTCATTCCTTCCACTTTGTGATCATTCCCGACTTTGCTCTTGATCGGTTATTTTCTTCGAAATTTAGATTTTGATCGGTCAAAGGCCTCTTTGAGGTCTTCAAGAGCTTTATCTAAACCCACTTTGAGCTCACCCCAGGCCTCTTCACCAGAATCTTTGATCTTCTGTAGCTTCTGGCGAGCGGCTTCCTGTTTCATCCATAGATTTTCGATCTGCTGCTTATATATAGCCTGGGCATCTGCTTTTGTCTTGTCCGCCTTGACTTTTAGGGCATCAATTTTTGGCCCCCAGTCCTTCAACTGGGCTTCGATTTTCTCTTGATAAGCCTTTTTCTTCTCCAGAATAATGTCTTTCTGTTTTTGAATAAGAGAGCTCATCTCAGAGGGAGCTTTTTTCGATTCAGAGGGTTCGGATTCTTGAATCTCTTGGCTAACTCCTTTTACTTCCTCCATAGGATGACGAATCAGAAGCACAGGACATGTTGCAAGCCGGACGACCTTCTCTGCGACGGAGCCAAAGATCAGGCGATCCAATCCAGTACGTCCCCGGGTGGCGATGACAATCAGGTCCACATTCTCCTCATCAACAGTCCGTAAGATTTCGTCAGCCGGATCCCCCCTCAGGGCAATCAAACGTGTCTTCAGCTCTTTCGATTCAAGCTGGTTGACCACCTCTTCGAGTGCCCTTTTTGAGGAAACGTCCAAGTCTTGCTCCTTCAAGGAAACATTGAAAGCAGATGACTCTGGGCCTATGGGCACAGGTATGATAGGAACTGGGGCAATCACGTGAACGATGTGAAGTTCCGAACCAAAGTGGTAAGCTAATTCGCCCGCTGCCTTAATGGCCTTATAGGATGGTTCACTGAAATCTGTTGGACAAAGAATTTTCTTAAAAGGTAACATCACGCTCTCCTCCTCTCTTAGGGTTTGCTGCTTGCATGTTACACCTCTAACTTATTGTTTCTAATGATATTTATGGCAAATATGGTGCCAAAGCTCCAAGTATTTAAATTAAAAAGAGATTTATGGACCAACCATGAGGAAAAAGGAAGAAAATTTGGGTAATGATTCCCCAAAGCGTGGCATTTTGCAACATCGATATTCGATTCATACTGAAACTGATAAGAGTAAAAATAAGGCAAAAAGGATAAACAATAGTGAGAAGATAAGAGGATCGTGATCTCCCGATCTGATACTATTTTATACCTTTCTCTTCTTCTGGCGAAGGGATGAACCTATCTTGCTTGGAAGTCACTTCTTTCTTCAAAGCCATCAACTGATCATAGGCCTGGCGGACTTTCTGCTCCCCTATCATCGCTTCGATGTTGGCCAGGTCTTTTTCCAATTTTTGAATCAGCTCCTCAAGTTCCTTTTCTTCACGGGGGCCCATTCGTTTATGAGGCTTTGATAGAAGACTTTTGAGTTCATTAATTCCTTTCCGAAGGTCGGAAATCATTTGCTCGGCCTCGGCCTTCATCTTTAATTTGTTTGGCTCCACCTGAGAAATGGCTTCTCGAGCAAAGCGGGCCGCGTCTTCAGCTTCTTTCTTTGCCTCTTTATATTTCCTTTCTTGAATCAAGTCCTTGGCCTTTTTCAGGCTCTCTTCTGCTTTCAAAAAAATATCTGGAACATAAAGGTTGGCTTCTTTCTGTTTTGCCTCAGCAATCGCCTTTTCGGCATTGATTATTTCCTGAGTCGGGGGTTTCTCGCGTCCGGCGAGGAGGAGGATGATTAAAACCAGAAGTATAAACAAAAGGATGAATCACCAATATTTTTTTCACAATGTGATCTCCTTATATTTTTGTAACAACCATTAGCACACACCTAATAAACTGTCAAATTCTTTTGAGGACTCCTATCACGATCTGTCCCCAAAAACGATGGAATATTTTTAGATCAGATGTCCCATTTCCGTGATCGTATTAGAAAAGTCCTGGGGGACTCGCCTCTCGCTCACAAAGCTAAATTTTTGTGAAGCCGATCAATTTTAGAATCTCCCCTATCAATAATTTCAGAAGGTCTCCCAGGAAAAACCTAGAAAGATATGCGATGGTGTCAATGATGGTTTTTCCTTCAAATTACCTTCTGGATGGACTTTTTTAGGGATGGTAATGATTCTTATCTCCTCAAGTTTCTGTTTCCTTTTCATTCCCAATGCTTATTCTTTGGAGCCCCAGCACCAAGTCATCGAGGGGACGATTAAAGAGGGGAGAGACATTCTCTCAAACTTTGGCAAAAAGATATAGAGGCATTTCGGAAAAAGAAGGAGGAAGTATTGGCCTGGTTGGAAAGAAATGCTTTCTTTCGAAAGAGAGTGGATTAGAAGACTACAATAAGAAAATAGTAAGCCATGATTCCCGAGATCCCTAATTTTAAGATGGTCCCGAAGAGTGACCCGATAAATATCCCCCAACCCGCCTTCAGAGCCTGCTTCTCCTTCCTGGAAACCATCCATTCGACCATTACTACGCCGATCAAAGCACCGAGAAGCGCCCCAAAGGGTGAAAAAAAGGCTCCAATGATCATTCCCGCAACGGAACCATAGATTCCCCACTTTGATGTTCCATATTTCTTGGCCCCTATCAAAGGGATGAAATAATCCACAACCGTAATAGCGAGGGAGATGATCAACATGATAATTAGGAGGGTTGGAGTTAGAGGAGGTGAAAAATTTCGAACGAGGGCGACCATAAATAACCCGATGAAACTGAGCGGTGGGCCTGGGAGGACTGGAATAACACTTCCAAACAACCCGAGAAGAATCAAAATAGCACCAATAATCATTCCAATATAATAGACCATGAGTTTTTCCTTGTGAGGATACGACGTGAAGTTTTTAAGATTATTTTGACTCTCCATGAAAAGGATTTAAATTTTATGGGTCAACTCTTTATAAAATTCCAATGTTTGTTGAGCGATGTTTCTCCAGCTGAAATGTTTTTCGACCCTTTCCCGAGATTTCGCTCCCATCCTTTTAATTTTTTCTGGCGATGAGAGCAAGCTGTTGATGGTATTTGCTAAATCCTTAGAGAATTTTTCTGGATCTTTAGGTTCACCGTTATGAGACTCCCTAGGTTCAAAGGGGACCAATAATCCGGTTTCGTCATGGATGACCACTTCCGGGATTCCTCCGACGGCGGAGGCGACCACGGGCGTTTCACAGGCCATGGCCTCCAGATTTACGATCCCAAAGGGTTCATAGATCGAAGGACACACAAAAATAGAGGCGTGGCTGTAAAAGGTGATGAGATCAGATTGGGGAACCCACTGACGTATCCAGATGATTTCATTCCAGGTTTGGGGTCGAGCCTCTTCGACCCTTTCCGCCATTTCCTTCCCGATCTCCTCAGTATCAGGGGCACCTGCGCAAAGGACAATCTGTAACCCTTGGGAAATGTATTTGATCGCATTGACCAGGTGGATGATCCCTTTTTGACGGGTGATCCTACCCACAAAGATAAGGAACGGTTTGTCAGAATTGATTCGATAGGAGGTGAGCAGGGCTGGATTGAGCCTCGGTTGATATTGATTTACATCAATTCCATTTGGAATGACACGTATTTTTTTAAAGGGGACTTGATAAAGGTCATGGACTCCCTTTTTCATCCATTGGGAGACAGCGATCACTCCATCGGCATTCTGGTAAGCAGTTTTCTCAAGCCAGGAGCTTGCCCTATATGCAGAACCTAATTGCTCTTCCTTCCAAGGACGTTGAGGTTCCAGCGAATGGGTCGTGATGACGAGGGGAACGTTGTAGATCTGTTTAACCAAAGAGCCTGCAAGATGGGTGTACCATGTATGACAATGGACAATATCTGTCTCCTTCACCAATCCGCTCATCGTGATATTCCGGAAAAGAGCATCCAATAATTTCTGATGACAGGACTCTTGAATGGAAGGGTCAGGGATCGATTGAATCCCTTCCACTGTTTTATTCGCAGCGTATTCCCTTTGATCGCCAAAGCATAAAATATGGATTTTGTTTTTCCCCTCTTCGAGTTTGACGAGTTCCCGTGAAAGGTAATCCACATGGACTCCGGCCCCTCCATACACGTGGGGTGGATATTCATTCGTCAGTATCGTGATTTTCATAGATGAAAGAAGGGGGGTTCGATCAATTATACTATAGAAATAATCCCTTCTGAATTCCTGTTTATTGAATCTTTCAAAAAAGGTCTCACCGGAATGACATTTTCATTCATTCTGGTAATTGATATAAAAATGTGACAACAAATTTCTCGAAGTCTCGAAGGCCTTCCACGGTCATGTATTCGTCAGGATTGTGTTGCCGACCTCCGTGTCCGAATCCTCCCGAGACAACAGGCATTCGAAGAATCCTTGAAAAAACGAAATAAGGTGCTGCCCAGGTGGCCATGGGCCAGATTTTAGGATTTCGACCATAATCGCCATAGGCGGCTATGAATTTCTGGACGATCTCTTCTTTGAAGTCTGTTTTGGACCAGGTGTAGTTGTCTCTGACGGTGACTTCGATGTCATCATACCCCTTTTGGATCAGGTGTGTTTTAAATTTTTCGATGACCTCCTCCGGCTCCATATTCGGACCAAAT
>Ga0214473_10012258_pt1 | contig 10062 bp, 7 predicted proteins | sample RVTome_7_FD_203509 | JGI IMG/M metagenome (GOLD analysis project Ga0214473, IMG submission 203509) | Soil microbial communities from uranium-contaminated site in the Upper Colorado River Basin, Wyoming, United States - RVT98D197 | ecosystem: Environmental > Terrestrial > Soil > Contaminated >... | reverse complement strand
AAGGGTCCGGACTTAGGGGGCATGTCCGGCGTGGTGTATGGGCTGCTCGGCTATGTGTGGATGCAGGGCAGATTCAATCCCGCATCGAGGCTCTCGCTGCAGCCGCAGACCGTCACGATGATGATCGTCTGGTTCTTCGTGTGCCTGACCGGCATGGCCGGCCCGATCGCCAACACGGTGCATGCGGTCGGTTTCGGCCTCGGCATCGGCTGGGGCTTCCTCGACGCACAGTTGTCCGTTGCGCTGCGGCGTCGCTAACGATCTGCTCCGACCGAGCGCGGCACGGCCTTCGGATGCTCTTACTTGCGCGGGATGGGATGGCCGGTCTCGCCCGGGCTGAAGGGAACCGGCTCGATCTCGTGCGGGCCGTAGCTGGTCACCCGCATCCTCTCACCGACCTTCTTGTAGTGCTGCAGAGCGCTTTCCTTGTCCTTGAAGTCCTTATCGGTGAACAACAAGCTGGTCAGGCCGATCAGAATGATGTCGCCGTCCTTCAGGGGCATCTCATCCTCGATCTTGCGATTGTTGACGTAGACCCCGTTGCGGCTCTTCATGTCGTACGCGAAATACCCATTCGCATTCGGTTCGAATCGGATCTGCAGGTGTTTCCTGGAGACCATGCTGTCCAGGATCTGTATGAACAGCGCTTCATCGCGCCCGATCACGTTGGTTCGCCGGCCCAGCGGATAGTAATCCCCTTCCTGCTTGCCGCTTGTCACAATCAGAGACGCCATAGTTCACACCTCGACTGTTGCCCTGGTATCCCGGTACTTTTCGCAAGGGTCTCATCATAGGCCCGGACCAACCTCGCGTCAACACCGTTCCGGGAACGCCAGCCCCGCAGAGACGTTTTGACTCGCCTATTCCTCATGGTGGAGAACTGCCTGCAATCGCATACCAGACGATCCCCTCATACGTCCATACGTGTGGGAAATCGTTGACGAGCTTGTCCCGCTCCGCCTCGGATGCCGTGTAGAGATGATCGCTCAGGGTCGCCGACCAGAACCGATAAACGGGTCGCGCAGTGCACGGACGCGAGTCCTCTGAGAACGCATGAAAGGCAACGCCGGCGTCACTCCAGACGTGGCCGTACTCTCCCCTGAGCCGGCCTCTCTCGGCTTCGTTCATCGTGAGGAATCGCGAACCGAGCCTGTCTGACTGCAAGGTGTAGATCGGCCGGGCGTCCGGAGGCTGTTGTCCCTCGAGATATGCGTAGAACGCCACGCCTTCATAGGCCCACCTGTCGAGCAACTCACTGGTAAGCTTGGTCACTTCCTCCTTGCTCATCGTATACAGGTGTTTTCCACGCTGTGGAGAGTACAGCCGGTAAACGGGCCGAGCCAAATCCACCCGCCAGGAGCCGCGGACGGCAGCAGGCCACTGAGGATTCGCGAGTTCAACGCGGTACGTGCCGGTCGCTACATCTCCGTCCACTGTCCCCTTGACTTCGAAATCCGAGCTTCGGAATTCGAAATCCGAATGGGAATGCGTGTACCTGCCGCTGCCATGCCAATCGATCGTGGTCCCCTCCGCCGTACAGAGCCTCCAGGCGCTATCCATCGTGCCATCCGGCCGGAGGATCCATGAGGTGATTTCGCCACGCGGGCCAAATTGATCGCTTGTAAAGGAGCGGTTCCATGCGCCGTTGGCCATGCACGTGGAGAAGATCCGGCTGTTCGGAAACACTCCATTCGCCAGAGGCAGCAGGCGGTAGATCCCCCCATCGGAAAACGTCACCACTTCCTCGATATTCAGCATGGAAACCAATTCGTCCAGGCCGTACAGGTATATCCGCGGCAGGCCGCTGAACCAGACGAGGGATTCGCCGGGCCCGGAAGAGAGCATCTCTGCGAACTTCGGTATGTCCCACGTCTTGTGCGGGCTCACCGCGGCGCTCCTGCCCGCCAAAGCGTACAACGCATCGGGCGCGTTACAGCGGACCTCGCCCTGCAAGGGGTGGTTGCGGAGCCAGTCGACAAGGGGCGACGTCTGCCATCCACTCCATGCGTATCCGCCTGCACCGTATCTCATGTGCATTGAGACGGCCTCACGAACGCGTCCAAGTGGATAGATCAGCCAAAGCGCGCACAGGCCCGCCAGAACGGGGAAACCCGTCCCGAGCCGGGGGCCGAGCCATACCTGCAACCTGTCAATTCCGGCAAACACGAGCCACAGGACGAGAACAGCGAGCGGGGATAGATACCTGTCGTTTATCGGCTCGTCCAAGATGCCGACCTGGTGCGTGTACAGGAGCAGAGGGATGTAGACGAACATCACCACTCCCGCGGACCAGATACACGGACAGTCCGAGTCCGCGCTTCGTTGCGTTCTCAGCGAGAACAACAGCACTGCCGTCGCCAGCAACAGCAGCCCCGCCACAATGGCCAGCCGGGCGGACAAGGAAACCGACTCGGGCACAAGCCATTTCGTGGCGGTGTCGGCCGCAAACACGACGTTGTCCCTGAGAGAGTACACCGAATGCGGCCGCGCGTGCCCGGTGAGCATGTGTGTCGTCAGCAAGCTTCGCATCACCCACAGGGTCATGGGCGTACAGGCGATCACGAGGAAATACGCAAGGCGCCTGAGCCGACCGAGCAGGCGCGCATGGCGGTCGGAAAGAACGATAAGAATTGCACCGGCAAAGACAAGAGTGATCCCTGTATATCGTTGCAGCAGGCATAACGCCGCCAGGATGGACGCCGCCACGAGCGGCAGGATCCGGCCATCGCGCAGAAAAGCAGATATCTGCAAGACAAACAGCACAATCAACAGGACAAACACCGCCTCCGTCAACGCCATGATCGAGATATCCAGCAGAGGATAGGAAAGCAAGACGGACGAGGTGGCCACAACCACGAGAGCCTTTGACTTCAAACATCTCGTGAAGACGAACCCGGACGTAAAGATGATTCCGCCGAATGCGAAGGCGTTGAGGAACCGTGCCCCGACCGCCGGATCGACGCCCGTCAGCCCGATGCCCGCCAGCAGGGTGGGGAATAGAGGCGGCCACCCCGTGTACAGGCTACCGTCATGACAGACGTACCCGTGCCCCGCCAGCAGGCTTCTTGCGGCGGAGATATAGGCGGTGGAATCCGGCGAGATGCCCGCGCCGTACCGCGACGTGCTCACAAGGGAAAGCACGACGCCCGTGATGCTGATGGCTATGATCAGCCCGCGAGGTACAGCCTTATCCACCATGCTATGCGCTCTCGTCGTTCCAGAAAATACTGCCGGCCGTTTCACTGGATGCGTGCCGTCGCGTCCAAGACGCCTGCGGCACATCGGTCCCGCAATTGCGATCTGCGGATCTTCCGGCTGCAACGCAGGGTCTGGCCGAACGAGCGAACGGCGACCCCCCAGAGTTTCCACCGGACGATGGAAGCACGTCCGGTCTGCCGGGGCCGACAGGGTACAGGCAGGCTTCGGACTCGGGCTCCCGCGAAGGTCATCGCGCCGCACAGGATGACATTCGGAGCGAACGTGTCCGGCGGGATATACTCCAGGATCGGCTGCAGCACGGACGAGCGCATAAGGCGATAGGGCGTGTTCACGTCCTCAATCCCCCCGCCGAAGAGCCACCCCACGGTCGTCCTTGAGCAGAAGCTGACCAGACTCCTCTGGAGATTCTGCTTGCGATGCCGCCGGCACCCGAACACGGCGTCGGCCTCGTGGCGCATGGCCCAGAGCCCGCCGAACGAATCGGGTCCCATTTCATTGTCGCTGTCGCACTGGAAGACCCAGTCGGCCAGGGTCACCGCCTGGGCGTATCCCTTGAGAACGGTCGGACCGTGGCCGGCATTGGCCTGATGAATCACCCGGATTTGCCCATCACCGGCAAGACCCTGGAGAATATCTGCCGTGCGATCCCGCGAGCCGTCGTTGATGACGATCATCACGAAGTTGATCCCTGAGGCGCGCAGCATGTCCCGCCACGACCTTACCACCTCGGCGACGCAACCTTCCTCGTTGTAGACGGGCATCACCAGTGCAAGCTCATAATCCTTCTGCGGCATAGCATGACTCGCGAGACTCTTCAACCGCCAGTCCGGGCCCCAATGCCCTCACATGATCCGGCGACCGGAATCGTAGACCTTCGCCACAGCCCTGTCAAGGCCGCATCCCTGGCCCCGCAATGTCCATCCCCGCCGGCAATGCCCTTACCAAATCATCTGCGCCCATTTTACCGGACCTGCGCGAAACGACGATAGCGGGTGCGGCGCATAATGCAAATGTTCCATTTCTTCCTTGTGGACTCCATGCACAGAGGACCGGTAGAATACGCCGGAAGGAACAAGTGGACCTGAGAGAAAAGAGTATCCGCGCAGACGGATTTCGCCGAAAAAGATTGAAGCGGCCGTCCGAGAGCAACACGCCGCAGCCAGAACCGAACAATACACGAATGGGAGATGCAAGCGAATGATCCAGAAGGATATCTTTGTTTATCCCAAGCTTCCCGACAATCTGAAGAAACTCCATGCGCTCGCCTACAATCTCTGGTGCACCTGGAACTACGACGCGATCCGCCTGTTCTACCGGATCGACGGGCAACTCTTCAGAGACGTCAACCACAACCCGGTCCAGTTCCTGCTCAGCCTGCCGACCGAACGCATCATGCAACTATCCAAAGATCGAGGCTTCCTGTTCGAATTGGACAAGGTGTGTCAGCGATATGAAGAGTACATGCGGTACAATGAGCAGTTCCGGACCGCCAGGGGCGGGACATTGGAGCCGAGTGACATCGTGGCCTACTTCGCCATGGAATTCGGGCTGCACGAGTGCATTCCGATCTACGGCGGAGGTCTGGGCGTTCTGTCAGGCGATTTCCTCAAGACCGCCTCGGACCTGGACGTACCGCTGGTCGGCATCGGCTTGATCTACAAGTACGGATACTTCACTCAGCGGATCGGGTTGAACGGCGAGCAGGAGGAATTATTCCACGAGTTCGACAATCATTTCATCCCGATGCGGGAGCTGCGGTCCCAAGAAGGGGAGACAACTTATCTTGAAATGCGGATCCTCGACCAGCCGCTGAAGATCAAGCTATGGGAGATGGACGTCGGCAAGACCCGGCTGGTCCTGCTTGACACGGACATCGAGGAGAACCCGCCGCACCTCAGGGACATTACCCACGAGTTGTATGTGTCGGACCGGGCCAAACGCCTGCAGCAGGAACTCGTCCTCGGAATCGGCGGCATTACCGCTCTCGAACGCCTGGGTATCACGCCAAGGATCTATCACATCAACGAGGGCCATTCCACCTTTCTGATCATCGCGCGCTTGCAGAGGCTGATGAACCGGGACCACCTCACTTTCCAGGAGGCCAAGGCCGTCATTCGCGCATCGACCGTGTTCACCACGCATACGCCGGTGGTCGCCGGCAACGAGAGCTTCGACGCCGATCTGGTCCGCCAATACCTCGAACGGGAGGTGGAATCGCTGGACGTGTCCTGGGACGATCTGGTGGCTCACGGGTTCGTCAACGTCGAGAAAAGGGTCTTCTGGCTGCCGGCGTTTGCGATGCGATTCTCCAGCCATGTCAATGCGGTATCGAAACTGCACCGGGACGTGTCCCGGCGGATGTGGTCGAGCCTGTTCCCCGAGCGACCGGAGACGGAAATCCCCGTGGGATACGTCACCAACGGCGTCCATCACTCGTGGGTGAGCGAGCCCGTCGGCCAGTTGCTCGAACGGCATATCGGCCCGGATTACGTCCGATGTCCGGACAGGCCCGAACGATGGGCGGAGCTGCGCGGAGTGGACGATGAGGAGGTCTGGCAGGCCCACCATCGCAACAAGCAGAGCTTGATCACGTTCATCCGCAAGAAGCTCGCCGACGACCTGGCGGCCAGAGGGTACGTCGAGCCCAAAATCCTGAAGCTGACGCGAGCGCTCAACCCGGAATACCTGACGATCGTTTTTGCGAGGCGCTTCGCCCGATACAAGAGACCGACGCTGATCCTGAGAGACAAGGACCGCCTGGCGAAGATTCTGAGCAACTCCACGAAGCCGGTGCAGCTCATTTTTGCCGGCAAGGCGCATCCGGCCGACTCACTGGGCAAGAGCATGATCAAGGACATCTTCGACTTCGCGAAAACGTACCAACTGGAGGACCGCGTCGTCTTCGTCGAGAATTACGATATCAACGTCGCCAGGCACCTGGTCTGGGGCGCGGACGTGTGGCTCAACAATCCCGTCCGCGAGAACGAGGCGAGCGGGACCTCGGGCATGAAGGCGGCGCTGAATGGGGTGCTGAACCTGAGTGTGCTGGACGGCTGGTGGCCCGAGGCGTACAACGGCAAGAACGGCTGGGCCATCACCGGGGCCGGGTACCACAGCCAGTTGGAGATGCAGGAAGCGGCGGAGGCCGCCCAGATTTACGACCTGATCGACGAGAGCATCACGGAGTTGTTTTACGACCGCAACGAGGCCGGCGTCCCCGTCCGATGGACCGAGATGATGAAGGAATCCATCTACTCCGTCGGCTGCCGATTCAATATGGGCCGGGTCTTTGCGGAGTATATCGACAGGCTGTACATGCCGGCCACGACCGCCATCGATGCCCTTACCCGGGAGAACTACGCCTCGCTGCGCCACGCCCTGCAAACCATGCAGGAGGTGCAGCAATACTGGGACCGAATCGCCATCGGGGGACTTGCCACGAGCGTGGACAAGAAGGAAGTCGTTATGGAGGGCGAGCGAGTCAAGATCACGTGCGACGTGCGTTTGCATGGGGCCCCTCCGGGACTGTTCACGGTCGAGCTGTTCTGCCTGCTGCACGATCAGAACGAGCACCGGGTCCTCCCGATGCGACCCAGAAACGTCGGAACGCTCTCCATCGTTTACGAGTGCGAGTTTGAGATGGCCGGCCGCGGGCTGTTCAGTGTGAACGCCCGTATCAAGCCCGCCTCGCCGATCTTGCAGGACCTCTATCCTGAGATGGTCAAATGGGCACAGTAGGCAGGCAATGAGGAAGGCGATAGCCAGAGCGTCCGATGGCAAGTAGAATGCGGCCGTATGGGTATCTATAACTTCGTCAGCTTCATCGGGATTTTCATCTTGCTGGGGGTGGCATGGGTTCTGTCGTCGGATCGGCGGAACATGAACTGGCGGCTGATTGGCTGGGCGATCGGCCTGCAGTTGCTGCTGGCAGGCTTCATCTTCAAAGTTCCGGCGGGGACAAAGGTCTTTCTCGTCGCCAATGATGTGGTCGTCAGGATTCTCGAATCCGCGGGCGAAGGGGCGAGATTCGTCTTCGGCCGGTTGGCGCTCGGGCCGGGACAGGTCGGCAAGGACGGAGCGGAATCACTCGGCTTCATCCTGGCCTTTCAGGCATTCCCGACGATCATCTTCTTCTCCGCTCTGATTGCGATTCTGTACTACGTGCGCATCATGCCGCTGCTGATCAAGGCATTTGCCTCGGTCTTCACGCGACTGATGCGAGTATCCGGGGCGGAATCGCTCGTGACGGCCAGCAATATCTTCGTGGGCGTCGAATCGATGTTGACCGTCAAGCCCTATCTGCCCCGCATGACGCGCTCGGAGGTCTGCACCGTTCTTACGGCGGGGATGGCGACTGTCGCGTCGAACGTGCTGGCGCTCTACGTGCTGACCCTGCAGGACCAGTTCCCGACGATCGCGGGACACCTGATCTCGGCCTCCCTGCTGTCGGCCCCCGCCGCCCTGGTCATGTCCAAGGTCATGTTGCCCGAGGGGCAAAAGCCGGAAACGCTCGGGGTGCACGTCGAGCCTTATTATGAGAAAGATGGCAGCTTGTTCGAGGCCATCATCAACGGCGCCAACGCCGGCGTACGAATGATTGCCGGGATCGTCGCCCTCTTGATCGCGGTGCTGGGCCTCGTCGCCCTGGTGGACCTGGGACTGTCAAGTCTCGGCAACCTCGTCAATCCGCAGCTCGGCCTGGAAGGTCAGTGGTCGCTGCGAGGCCTGTTCGCCTACCTCTTTTACCCGCTGACGCTGGCGCTGGGCGTGCCGCCCAGTGACGTGCGCGAGGTGTCCCGCATCATCGGCGAGCGGTTGATCGTTACGGAGGTGGTATCTTACAGCGACCTGGCCGAGGCAATGAAGCAGGGCCTGCTGCATCATCCGCGGTCGGCCGTCATCACTACCTACGCACTGTGTGGATTCGCCCATATCGCTTCCATGGCCATTTTCGTCGGAAGTGCCTGTGCCTTGGCCCCCTCGCTCACAAAGGACATCGGGCCAGTCGCCGTGCGGGCGCTGATCGCCGCGACACTCGCCTGCCTGATGACCGCCGCCGTGGCGGGGACGTTCTTCACCGAAGGCTCGATCCTCCTGGGAGGCTCATGATGCTCGTACGCCGGCTGAGAGACTGTGAGCAATTCGTTGCCGGCGACCGCTCTATTCTGCGCGAGCTCCTTCACCCGGACAAGGCAGACGTCGCCATCCGGTACAGCCTCGCCCGTGCAAGAGTAGCACCCGGTGAGAAAACGAAAGCCCATCGGCTCAAAACGGCAGAAGTGTACTATATTCTAAGCGGCCGTGGCAGGATGCACATCGACGCAGAAACGACTGCGGTTGATGTGGACTGCGCGATCTACATTCCTCCCGGCTCCGTTCAGCACATTGCGAACACAGGGAAAGACGACCTGCTCTTTCTCTGCATTGTGGATCCCGCCTGGCGGGAGGCGGACGAGGAGGTCCTCGAAGACCATTAGCATAGCGCGGCCTTGTGGGCGGCCATTCGTCATGGGTATGAGAGGATTTCCAGGAATGAAAGACAGTGATGCGGGCCGAATAGCCGTGGATGTCGCCTTGTTGCCGGATCAGGCCATGACCCGATGGGTCGTAGAGATCAACAGGGAGTTGGTCAGACAATACGGCTCAGAGATCGTGCTGAGTGAAGAGACCTGTCTGCCGCACGTTTCGCTGGCGATGGGCTGCACCGATGAACGCGACATCGATTCCATCCGCGAGATGCTGCAACGGCTCGCGAGAGAAACGCCCGTGAGGCGACTCAACGCCACGGGGATTCTCGTTTCCGTCAACTCCCATGGCGGGTATACATCGTTGCTCGAGATCGAGAGGACAGATGAGCTCCAGGCGTTGCACGAGGCGGCGACGCGGGAGCTCGAGCCATTCTTCAGCCGTGATGTGACCGAGGCGATGTTCGCCGACGACACCGTTGCGGAATCGACACTGGAGTGGACTCGGGATTACCCGCAGAAGGCCGCCTTTGAGCGATTCTCGCCCCACATCACGCTCGGTCACGGCAAAGCACAGACCGATGCCCGTTTCCCGATCCCATTCACGGCCTCCCAGCTTGTACTATGTCACGTGGGAAATTACGGCACCTGCCGCAAGGTCCTGGTGTCAGTGCGCGATGACGTTTGAGATGCGGAAGACCGGCATCAGCAGCGCGATGGCGATGGTGCCGATGATGGAGCCGAGGATGGTAATCATGAGCGGCTCGATCATCGTCATGACGTTCCGGATGGAGGCCTCCAGCTTCTTCTCATAGAAGACGGAGACCTTGTCGCAGACCTCGCCGAGCCGGCCGCTTTTCTCGCCGGCCCGGAGCATCTGGATGATGCCCGGAGCGATCAGGTCCGAGCCTTCCGCAATCAGGATGGATTCGGACAACTGGTAGCCGTCCTGGATTCTCTGGCGCACCTGGGCCCAGAGCCGCTGGAAGTAGTAATTGTCCACCGATCCTTCAATCACCTGGATGGCGTCCAGCAGTTTGACCCCCGTGTTGACCATCGTGGCCATGATTCGCATGCTGCGGGTGATCACCATGTCCACGAACATGCTGCCGACGATAGGGATGCGGATCTTGACACGGTCGATCACCCGCCGGCCGGTGACTGTGCCGGACCAATAGTGGAAGAATCCGCCCAGTACAATGACGCTCGTGACGATGCCGGTCATGATCTCCAGGTTGCCCAGAATCTTGCTGCCGGCGATCAGTACCTGGGTGAGCTTGGGCAGCGATGCCCCCCTGGCCTCGTAGATCCTCGTGAACCGGGGCAGGACGAAGAACATCAGGGTACCCGTGGCGGCGATGGCCATGAGAACCATGAT
>Ga0214473_10012257_pt1 | contig 10062 bp, 10 predicted proteins | sample RVTome_7_FD_203509 | JGI IMG/M metagenome (GOLD analysis project Ga0214473, IMG submission 203509) | Soil microbial communities from uranium-contaminated site in the Upper Colorado River Basin, Wyoming, United States - RVT98D197 | ecosystem: Environmental > Terrestrial > Soil > Contaminated >... | reverse complement strand
CGGCGGGGCCAGGACACCCGCGAGGAAAACGATGACCAGGATGACGACCTTGCGATACTTGCGGAAGGTCGCGACGGGTACGATCCCGGAGCGCACCAGGAAGATGACCACCAGCGGCAACTGGAACGCGGTGCCGAACGCCAGCGTCAGCACCAGCACGAAGCTCAGGTACTCGCCGATGCGGAAGTGGGTGGTGACCATCGCCCGGCGTTCGTCCCGCTGAAACTGGTAGGAGTACGTGCGCTCTTCCGTGTGGACCTTGAGCCGGCTGTCGAGGACGTTGAACCAAACGCTGCCGGGCGGAGCGTGGTTCGGGTCTTCGTCCACGACGGGGATCGTCGGGAAGGTGGTCGAGGCCGGCCGGGTCGTCGTCTCCTCCCCGGGCGCCAGGCCGAGCACCTTGCGCTCGAGCAGCGTCGGATGCGGCTTGGGGAGCGGCAGCCAGTCGCTAAAGCCGACCAGGAAGTTCAGACTCAGCAGCAGCGCGAACACGTAGCCGAAGATGACGCCCGCCGCAAACAGCGACACGCTGGTCGGCACCAGCCGCCGCACCCAGGTCTTTTCACGCGGATAGAGCCCGGCGGCCACAAACGTCCAGAACTGGTGGAGTACGTAGGGCCCGGCGATCACCAGGCCGGCGATGAGCACGACCTTGATGTAAACGGCGATGCTCTCGACCGGGCTGGTGGCTAGCAAGGTATCGGGCTGGCCGTGAGCGCGCAAGGTAAGCACGACGGGCCGCACCAGCACGGCCAGGAGGTACTTGGCCGGCCAGATGCACAGCACGCAGGTCAGGACCAGCGCGATCAGACTGCGCAGCAGGCAGCCGCGCAGCTCCTCGAGGTGCTCGCCGAGCGTCATGCGCGTGTCTTCCGGGCCACGTTCGCGCTTCGGCCTGGCGTCGAGCATGCGGGGATGATAGCCGAGCGCGCGGCGACGTGCAGGGGGACGCTCGCCGCGGCGGGCGCTCCTGACCGCAACGCCGGCATTGTCAACCATGACGACGTTTCACTCCCGCGTCGCGACGCGTAAGATGCGCGTCCGCGGACTGGCCCGCGCGCGCCAGCTCGCGTTTGGGAGGCGTGGTATGGCCATTCCGGTGACGACGACGTTCACGATCGAAGGGTATCGGATCGCCCAGTATCTGGGCGTGGTGCGCGGGATCATCGTCCGCGCCCCGACGATCCGGCAGGGAATCCTCGGCGGCCTCAAAGCTGTCGTGGGCGGCCGAATCGGGGCGTACACCGAGATGTGCGAGCAGACGCGACAGCAGGCGTATGAGCTGCTGGTCGACCACGCCGTCGGCCTGGGAGCCAACGCCGTCGTCGGGCTGCGCTTCGACGCCTCCGAGGTGGCCAGCCGGGCGAACGCGACGGAAGTGCTTTGCTACGGCACCGCCGTCGTGATTGAACCGGAGACGGAATAGCACGCCGCGGGGTGGGGCGTCGTCAAGTTCCGTCGCGTGTGCGCCCACGGCGGCGCGATCGGCGGGCGGCGAACGGCGCGGATGGCGGGGGCAGCGCGTGCTGGGCATGCCAGCGCTCGATGAACCACTGCGGATCGCGGCGGTACTCGGCGATCACCCGCCAACTGTACGGGCGGCCGCACTCGGGGCACCGGTAGTGGTCCGGCAGGCCGGTCAGGTTGTAGCCGCAGTGAATGCAGAAGGGTTCGCGCCGCACGTTCGCGGCCCGCCGAATGACATAGCCGGCCAGCGACAGCGCAACGGCCACCACAAACACCAGCAGCTTGGCGCCCAGGATGAGGATCGCCGGGCGAAACGGCGGATAGAACACGTAGGCGGCGCCCATCAGCACTAGGCCGACCGCGGGCGTCAGGAAGACCCAGCGCCAGCCGACGTGGGCCACGACGTCTTCCCAGGTGGGTCGCCACCAGGTGACGGCCTCGTCAGGCTGCCGCGGAAGGTCGGATGGGGTGGCGACGATCGGCGGCGGGAGTTGCTGCTCGAGCGGGCGGTCAGGTCGGGGCTCCGGCTCACCACCCTCGGGAGCGCCGATTCCATCATTCTCGGGGTACGATTGGTTCACAATCTCACTGCCGACCGGAATCTGGGTTCGCCCAGAAGCACGACTTGGTACCTTCACGCCCGCAGGGCGGGCAGACCGGCCGCGCGCCGAATCCGGTTCAGCTCCACCCAGGCCGCCGAATGTTGGGCGAGCACGCGCGTGAGGCTCGACGACGAAACGCCCAAGCACGCAGCGGCGTCGGCGGGCCGGCCGCCGCAGGCCGCCAGCGCGTCGAGCAAGAGCGCAACTACGTGCGGCAGGGACGGGCTGCGGGGCGAGACTCTCACAGTGCCCTCGACGATGTGCACGTGGGTAGGCCAGTCGATCTGCGACGGGAGCGAACGGCGCGTACTGATCGCGATGGCTTCGCGCAGCCGCCGCAGCGCACGGGCTTTGTTCTCGTGTTGCGAACGGCTTTCGGCGGCCTTGACGATCAAGCCGCTGAAACGATGGTGCAGGCGCACGGCGGAGGAAGTCTTGTTGCGTTTCTGGCCGCCGGGGCCGCGGGCCCGGAACGTGTGCACGTCGCATTCGGCCAGGAGCGCGGCATCGTCGTAGTCGAGTCGGGCGCGTAGCTCGGCGCCGTCGGACACGGTGTTCGCAGCCGTGGAGGATCGCATCGTCATCGTGGCGTTTGCCTTTCGACAGCGGCCGGCGAGCCGAGGGGCGCCACGGCGTGCGCCGGCACCGATATAATAACCAATAGCCCGCGGAGTTTTGGTGTGTGGAGACGAGTCGCGCAGCGCGGCTTTACGTTGATCGAGCTGCTGGTGGTGATCGCGATCATCTCGCTGTTGATCTCGATCACCACGCCGTCCCTGGGCCGCGCGCGACAGCAGGGCAAGTCCACGGTGTGTCTGGCCCGGCTGTCCGAGTTCATGAAAGCAACCGTGGCGTACGGAAACGACCACGATTTCGCGTTGCCGCCGACGAGCTATGCCACGACGAAGACGAAGACCGCCGCGCGGCACGGCTGGGCCGAGGTGCTGTACCGCTATCTGTATCAGGACGAGGACTATCCGCTCGACGAAGATTATCCCGTGCAACGGAACCGCAACGGCCGGTACGAGCTGTGGGCCTGCAAAGAGGCGACGCCGCTGACCAGCAGCACCGGCCACTATCGCGTCTACGAGCTGACCTGGAAGGCCGGGTCGCTCGACAAGGTCAAGGCCCGCCTGCCGCTGATCACCGACGCCAACCCGCGCGTCACGGATGAAGAGGACCTCCAGCGCAGCGACGTGCCCAAGGAGCACATCGCCGGCCTGGAGCCCGAGGCGTACATCGACGAGCGGCACTACGGCGGCGCGAACTACGCTTACAACGACGGCCATGCCGCCCGCAGCACCGCCCTGCGGGAGCAATTGGCCGAGGACTGGGACCTGGATCCGAATACGCCGAACCGATGACGAATCGCGTGACTTATCTCGATAACAACGCGACGACGCGCGTCGACCCGCGTGTCGTGGAGGCCATGTTGCCGCTGCTGTCCGAGCAGTACGGGAACCCCTCGAGCGTACACCATTTCGGCGCGCAGGTCGCGGGGCAGATCGAAGCGGCCCGCGCCGAAGTGGCCCGACTGATCGGGGCGCGCGACAGCGAGATCGTCTTCACCAGCGGGGGCACGGAAGCGGATAACGCGGCGCTGCGCGGCGTGCTGGCCGCCCGGCCGGGCAAAAAGCATGTCGTCATCTCGCAGGTCGAACATCACGCCGTTCACGAGCCGTGCGAGCACTTCGAGCGCGAGGGGCTGGCGGTCACGCGGATCGGCGTGGACGGCGAGGGACGCCTGGATTTGGACCAACTCGCCGAAAGCGTGCGCGACGACACCGCGCTCGTCTCGATCATGCTGGCCAACAATGAGACCGGCGTGATCTTCCCGCTCAAGCCGGTGTGCGAGATCGCCAAGAAACGCGGCGCGCTCGTGCACACCGACGCGGTTAACGCGGCGGGCAAGCTGGACATTCGCGTCGAGGAGCTGGGCGTCGATCTGCTGTCGCTCAGCGGCCACAAGATGTACGCCCCCAAGGGCGTCGGCGCGCTGTACGTCCGCCGGGGCACGCCGTTTCGTCCGCTGGTGATCGGTGGACCCCAGGAGCAGCGGCGGCGCGGCGGGACGCTCAACGCCCCGGGCATCATCGCGCTGGGCACGGCCTGCCGCGTCTTGCGTGAAGATGGCCCGGCGGCCCGCGCGCGGGTCGGCGCGCTACGCGACCGCCTGGAGGCCCAGTTGCGCCAGCTTCGGCCGGATGTGCGCATCTGCGGCGCGGGGGCTGAGCGGGTGCCCAGCACGACCTGCGCGTGTTTCCCCGGGCTGAGTTCCGAGGCGATGCTCCTGCTGCTCAGCGAGGCCGGCATCTGCGTTTCCAGCGGGGCAGCATGCAGCAGCGGCTCGCTCGAGCCGTCGCACGTGCTCCTGGCGATGGGGCTTGACCCGCACGTCGCCCAGGGGCAAATCCGTTTCTCGCTGGGGCGCTTCAACACCGCAGCAGACCTCGACCGCCTCTTCGACGTGCTGCCCGCCGTCCTCCACAAGGTCGCCAGCGTCGCCGTCTAGTATCTGCCGGTGTTCCGTGAGCCGCTGCTCTTGAGCCGTGGTACAGGGTGCTTCATCCGGCCGCAGGGATTGTGTAGATTGGCGGTTGATGGACCAGACCGCGCCGCGTCAAGCCACACCGCCCGACGTGCACTGCATCCACGAGGTGCGCGTCGAGGTTCCACACGAGCAGTGCGACGCGCTGGAGCAGTTCTACACCGGGCTGCTCGGACTGCCGCCGTGGCCGCCGACATTTCAAGTCCCCGGCGGGCGCGGTTTCGGCGACCCGCGCGCCGGCCTGTACCTCCAGTACCGTCACGACCCACACGTGGACCCGTGTCGGCGGCGATTCACGCTGGTCGTGCTTTCACTCCAGGAGCTGCGCAAGCGCCTCGATGAACGTCCGTGGCGGTACGAGTGGTTTCGCGGACTGGGCTACACCGATCAGTGGCTGTTGCTCTCGGATCCCGTCGGACACGTCATCGAAATCCGGCAATCGCAAACCCTCTAGCGCGGCGGCGAATCGCAGGGCTCGGTGCCGACGACTTCCGCCGCTATCGGGGCCGCGTTACACTCCGCAGCGGACATCGGGACGCCGATTTAGCCGAAATGCGAATCAACCTTCCTAACCAGGTCACGCTCGGGCGACTCCTGCTCGCGCTGCTCTTTTTTGTCCTACTGTCGCTGCACGACGCGCGGGACGACCCGCGCTGGCTGCTGGTGGTCTGCTTCTGGGTGTTCCTGGTGGCGGCATTGGGGGATGTGCTCGACGGCATGCTGGCACGCTGGCTGCGCCAGGTCACGCCGTTCGGACGCATCGTCGACCCGGTCGTCGACAAGGTCCTGATCTGCGGCGCGTTCATCTTGTTCGCCAGCGCGAACTTCGTTCGGGAAGGTCGCAACATCACCGCCGTTCAGCCCTGGATGGTGATCGTCATCCTAGCGCGCGAACTGCTCGTCTCGGCGATTCGGGCGCACGCCGAGTCCGCGGGCGAGAGCTTCGGGGCCCACTGGGCCGGCAAGCTCAAGATGTTCGTGCAGTCGGCGACGGTGTGCGTCATCCTGGGGCAGTTGGGCTGGAAACTCGACGGCCTGGCGCCGCTGCGCGTGGCCTGCGTGTGGCTGACGGTCGTCGTCACGGCGCTGTCGGTGATCGCCTACTTTCGCCGCGCGCTCGTTTTTCTGCGGACCGGAGCAGCACCCGGCCCGGCAGAACGGCGCGAACCCGAGGTCACGCCGACGCCCCCGCCGACCGCGCCGCAGCCGAGAGGGCTGCCCCGTTGAGCCGGCGGGCCGGCGACATCGCGCGGGCGGCCTGCGTCACCGTGCTGGGCAGCGGCTATCTGCGACCGGCCCCGGCGACGTGGGGGTCTGTGGTCGCTGTGCTCATCTTTGCCGGGCTGTGGTGGGCAGGCGCGGGGCTTTTGCGAAACCGCGCCGTCGTTGAGATCGTCGTCGCAGTGGGCGTACTTGCGGCATCGGCATTGTCCGTGCGCTGGGGACCATGGGCGATCGAACGGTTCGGCGGGAGCGACCCACGGAACTTCGTGCTGGACGAGTTCGCCGGCCAGTGGCTGGCGCTGCTCGCGCTACCGGTCGCATGCACTGCCTCGGCGTCCGCCGTGGCGTACGTGCTCGCCGGACAATTCCTGCTGTTCCGCGTGTTCGACATCGTCAAGCCGCCGCCCGCGTATGACCTTCAGAAACTGCCGGCTGGGTGGGGCATATTGTTGGATGACCTGTTCGCGGGCGCCTACGCGAACATCGTCGGCCAGCTCGTGTGGCGTCTGTCGCCGCTGGCGAGTTGGCTGGGCATCGTGTTGGGTTCGAGGTAGACGAGACGCGCCGTGGATTATGTAAACGCCGCGATACTCGGCATCATCGAGGGGCTCACCGAGTTTCTGCCGGTCTCCAGCACGGGGCACATGGTCATCGCGATGCCGCTGCTCGGCGTGCGGGCGACCGCGCCGCCCTGGAACGTCCTGTTGTGGGTCAGTCAATTCGGCGCGATTCTCGCGGTCATCCTCTTTTTCTGGCGCGACCTGTGGCGCCGTACGTTTCATCCGCCGGTCCGCACCTGGCGCGCGCACGTTCTCACCAAACTGGTGGTCGCGATGATTCCGACCGTCACGCTGGGCCTGCTGCTGAAGCGCTACCTCGATCCGCTCGAGGACCTGCCCATCGCGGTGGCGGCCGCGCTGATCGTGGGCGCCGGCGCGATTGAGTACATCGATCGCCGGTACCGGCGGCAGGTGCCGCAGGAGCTGGAAAACGTCTCGTTGCGCCAAGCCTTCCTGATCGGGGCGATTCAGTGCGTGAGCATGTGGCCCGGGATTTCGCGGGCCGGGGCGTCGATCCTGGGCGGCATGGTGCTGGGCCTCACGCCGCGCGTCGCGACGGAGTTCTCGTTCTACCTCGCCATCCCGACCATGCTGGCCGCGGCGGCCAAGACGTTGTGGAGCCACCGGCACGAACTGCACGCCAACGTGATGACCGTGGTCGTGCTCGGTACGGCGTTGGCGTTCGTGACCGCGCTGCTGGTGGTGGCGGGCTTCATGAACTACGTGCGCCGCTACCGCTTCACGCCGTTTGCGGTCTACCGCGTCATACTCGGGGCCGTGGTATTGTTCTTGTACGGCGCCGGATGGTCTGGCTTCCGGCCGGCTCAGCGCGTTGCCGCGGACGCCAGCCCCACGATCTGCGTCCAGTACAGCCACGCGGCCGGCATCGCCAACAGCGGCGAATCGAGCACATCGAGCACGCCGCCCAGACCCGGCAGCGCCTGGCCGGAATCTTTCGCCGCCGCGTCGCGCTTGAGCAGCGACGCGCACAAATCACCGGCGGTGGAGAGCAAGGCCAGGACCAGCCCGAAGACCGCCAAGGGTACGGGGCCAAGCCACACCGCGTGCAGGGCGGAGATCCAACCGGTGGCGCGGAGCGCGAGTCCGGCCGCCACCGCAGCGATCATTCCCACGACCAATCCGCCGAAGAAGCCTTGCCAGGTCTTTTTGGGGCTTAGCCAGGCGATGAGCTGCGTGTGGCCGAGCAGGCTGCCGATGGCGTACGCACCGACGTCGGTCATTTTGACGACGAAGGTGGAGAGCAGCAGGACGGCGATGCCCGCGACCCCGCCGACGTCCATGCGCAGCCGCGTCATGAAGCACCCCAGTCCGCCGGTGTAGCACACCAGGAGCACGGTCGTGGCGAGGTTGATGATGACGCCGTGCGTGCGGAAGCGCAGGGCCTGGGTCAGGAACGTGAGCGTCAAGATCACCCATAGAACGGCCATGGCCCAACGATCGGTGTCGCCGGGGGGCGCACGACCGGCGTTGGCGGCTACGTAGGGCACGAGCACGAGTGCGACGGCGCCGAGCTGCGCGAGCCGGCCAAACGGCTGATAGCCCAGCGCGCGGGCCAGGACGACCAACTCGTGCGTGGTGATCCAGACGAGCACACCGACCAGACCCGCGCACAAGGCGCCGTTGCACAACCAGGCCGCTGCCGACGTGCCCAGCGCGGACGACAGCCAGGCCGGCGGAGGCACGACGCTCAGGTACGCGTCCGCGACCAGCACGCCGATAACCAGCCCGGCCAGCGAGAAGCCGTAGATCAGCCGGAACTGCAACACGCTCTGGGCCAACTCCCGCGCGCTACCCCGCCAAGTACCCGCGCCAATTACGTGTCCGTGGCGGGCGCTGGTGCCGGCGTCCCGGCCCCCTCCACGCCACCAAAGCGACGCTCACGCCTGGCAAACGTCCGCAGCGCTTCATGCAACTGCTCGGCCCGAAAGTCCGGCCAGAGCACCGGCGTCACGTACAGTTCCGCGTAGCTGAGCTGCCAGAGCAGGAAGTTGCTCAGGCGCATCTCGTCGGCGGTTCGGATGAGCAGATCCGGGTCGGGCATACCCGCGGTGTACAGGCTGTCCGAGATCGTCTGCTCGTCGATCTCTTCCGGGCGAAGCCGGCCGTCGGCGACGCGCTCCGCGATCCTGCGTACGCCGTCGACGATTTCACTGCGGCTGCTGTAGTTCAGCGCCAGGCCGAGGGTCAGGCGCGGCGCCGGCGGCGCCTGCGACTGTGTGATTTCGAGCTCCCGGAGGACGTCGGACGGCAAACCTTCGCGACTGCCGATCTGGACGAGCCGGACGTGATTCTCCCGCAGCTCGTCGCGCTCCGAGACGAGCATCTGGGCGCACAACGTCATCAGCGCCTCCACCTCGTCGCGGGGGCGCTTCCAGTTCTCGCGGCTGAAGCTGTACAGCGTGAGATACGGGATGCCCAGGCGGGCACACTGGGTGACCGTCTCGCGGACCGCTTCGGCCCCCTGACGATGCCCGTCGATGCGCGCCAGTCCCCGCTGCCGGGCCCAGCGGCCGTTCCCGTCCATGATGATCGCGACGTGCCGTGGCAGGGCCTGCGGCGGAATCCCGAGCACTACTTGCGGATCGAGTGGCGTCCGGTCGGACATGACTACGGCGCGCCCTCCACCATGATCGTCTGGTCCCGGGACGGGCCGACGCCAATGATGCCGACCGGCGTTGCCAGGCGCCGGGCCAGGAAGTCGACGTAGCCCCGCGCCGCGGGCGGCAGATCGGCCAGGCGCCGACGGTCACCGATGTCCTCCGCCCAGCCGGGCAGCGTCTCGTACACGGGCGTGACCTCCGCCAGCGTATACGCATCCGGCGGGAAGCCGTTCAATGCCCGCGTGCCGTCGCGATAGGCCGTGCAGACCTTCAGCTCCTCCAGGCCGGAGAGTGTATCGAGGTGCATGATCGCCAGATGCGTCGGCCCGGTGAGCTTGGCGGCGTAGCGGGCGGCGACGAGATCAAACCAGCCACAGCGGCGTGGGCGGCCCGTTGTCGTGCCGTACTCGCCCCCGCGCTCGCGAATCGTGTCCCCCACGCCGTCCTTCAGCTCGGTGGGAAACGGGCCCGTACCGACCCGGGTCGTGTACGCTTTGACCACGCCGACGACCGAGCGCACGCACCCGGCCGGCACGCCGGCGCCGGAGGCGAAGCCGATCGTGCGCGAGCTCGTCACGAAGGGGTACGTCCCGTGATCGACGTCCAGCAGGCTGCCCTGCGCCCCCTCAAAGAGCGCCCGCCGGCCGGACTTCAAAAGCTCGTGCAATAGCTCGGTCGTGTCGCACACGAACGGACGCAGCGCCTCGGCCAGCGCGAGGTACTCCTCGGCCAGCGCGGCGGCATCGAATGCCGCGCGGCTCTCGTACACGGCGGGGAAGTACGCGTTCTTATGGGCGACGACCGCGGCGAGCCGCTCACGCAGCCGGTCCGGCCTGTACAAGTCGCACACGCGGATGCCCCAGCGTCGGGCCACCTTGTCGGCGTAGCACGGACCGATGCCGCGGGCTGTCGTTCCCAGCTTCTCGGGGCCGCGCGCGGTACGCTCCGCCAGCACGTCTTCCTGCCGGTGATACGGGAACACGAGGTGCGCCCGGTCGCTGATCTTGAGGTTCTCACCGACTTCAATACCGCGCTGCCGC
>Ga0214473_10012256_pt1 | contig 10063 bp, 8 predicted proteins | sample RVTome_7_FD_203509 | JGI IMG/M metagenome (GOLD analysis project Ga0214473, IMG submission 203509) | Soil microbial communities from uranium-contaminated site in the Upper Colorado River Basin, Wyoming, United States - RVT98D197 | ecosystem: Environmental > Terrestrial > Soil > Contaminated >... | reverse complement strand
CCCTCGATGCAAAGCTTGAAGCCGAGCGCGCTCGGTTGGTTGCAGCGCTCCGGCGGATCGCGGATAGACTCGAGGCGCTCCCTGCCGGGAAGGTTTCCGAGGCGCTCGCGATGCTGGCCGGATGGATCGAGACACTCGAGCGGTGGGCGGAGCGCGTGCTGCGGGGTGAGCATCCCGATGACCGTTCCCGGACATAGTGGGCTCCCGGTGTTCCGAAACGACAGCCACTGTGCCCGGTGCGGTGCCGGCTACGGGATCTGGGTCATGTTCTGCCGTACCTGCAAAGAGGCGCCCGACGTCGGCGATCACTACCACCGCGAGTGCCGCTGCGGGGAGCAATGGGTCGAGCGGTGCGGGGATCCCGGCAACACCGGGGATCGGAACCTCGCATCGTAGCCTGAGCCTACCGGCCACGCCCACGCCGTCCTGCAGCCGGCCGGTATCACCCGGCTTGGTCCTCTTGACGCTCAAGGGCCGGCAGGACTACGAGATCACCGTAGGCAAGGCTCGATAGTCCGACGGGCCCGCGGCGAAGAGGTATCCCTATGAGTACACGGGCGAAAATGGTCCTGGTGCTTGCGGTGTTCGTGGTTGGCGGCGTTCTGGCCGCAACCAGCGCGCAGGGCGTATTCGGCAAGCGCCTCTTCCGCGGCCGTTGAAAGATTCACAGGCCCGGATCGTCGCCATGAGGCGGCGCAGGTTCTGTCACGCTGAAGTCAGGTAAGGCTTGTGGACAACAGTACCGGCGCAGTCGTTGCCACGGCGCAGCGATCACGCGCCTCGATTGTGCCGGGAGGTTCTGTGTCGGTGGGTACACAGCGACAGTGTTTCAACGCGACACCCTGCAAATGGTCCCGGGGGGGAAGCGAGTCACCGTCAACGACGCGCCATGAACTGATGTGGGCGAATTTCAGAGCGAGTCACCTCGGCCCGTCGTTTGTCTACGAAGTCGAAGGTGTCCGCGCACTTTACTGTTCTTGGATCCGTTCAACGCTGCCGCCAGCGAGGCCATAACCGAGATCGCCAACGATATGGTACGGGAGTTCTCCGGTGAAGAGTTTCGACGCGCTGTCGCCCAGTACTGATGCAAGGGATGTGGTAGCGGTGAGGTCGCCGGTGAGATCCGTAGTAGTGTGAACGACGGAGCCGTTCTGCCCCGTCCCGTCAAAATAGGGGGCGAACGTCGGGTCGGGCTTAGGTAAACCAGGCCCCCTCAGAGCGGCATGAGCACGTGCGTGAAATCCTCACTGCGCGAGCGTGACGCGGCACCGGCTAAGACCAGCGTGAGGGTAACGGCGTTTGCGTTATCGTCGTACTCCCGTGAGCCCGGTGACGCCCGAGTCTCAGCCCGCTACCGCACCCGCATCCGTCCGCCCATGCCCGCCGCCACGAGGTGTGCGAGCGGCGCCTGTGTGAGCACGAGCGGCAAGCTGGGCGAGGTGGCGTCGTCGAGACTCGCGGCATCGTGAGTCACGAGCCAAGCGGAGCGCACACACCTGCTCGTCGGTAGGGTCCCTGTCTGTCACCGTAGGGCGATGCGCCGGGCCTGCAGCGGCCCTGCCGCGAAAACTGTGTCAGAATGAAGCAGGTTGGCTACCTACATGCACAGCGCACCGCGTCAAGTCGGCCGTGGACATGACTATTGTCAGGTGTGAGTGCGTGTCGCCCGACATTCACTGACGAGCGCCGTCCCCGTAAGTGAGGGGTTACGGACAGCACGTTTTCTCTTGACACCGTCGCACCACTGGGCGCATGCTACGCATCGTTTCCACAGGCAGTGACGAGCCCATGTCCAGTCCGGCGCGCTCGGATCGAGCGGGCCGCGTCCATGGGAAGGCAGCTTGGCTGCTTCCCGTGAGAGGAGGTCGCCCCGATGACCACACAGCGCTTGGGTCTGCTGACGATCGTTGGTGCGGCGCTCGCCGCGGTGCTGGCGGCGGGTGCGACAGGGGTCAGCGCGCAGGGCCTGCCCGGCACAAGCCCGAACAAGTGCCTCGCCGGCAAGACCACGTGCGTGCTGAAGAAGGCGGCGGCCAAGCTCAAGTGTCACGAGAAGGCCGAGAAGAGCGGCAGTGCCGTTGATCAGAACTGCCTCGACAAGGCGACCCACAAGTTTGACGGCGGCACCGATGCGAGCAGGGCCTGTTTCACGAGGCTCGAGTCGAAGGCGCATCCCCTAATGCCCGAGAGCATGTGCACCACGGTCGGGGATCTGGGCGCCATCGAGTCCAAGGTCGATGCCTTCGTCGACGATGTCGTCACCGAGCTCGACCCCCAATTCCCGAACCCGGTGCTGAACAGGTGCTCGGCGGGGAAGAAAAAGTGCGTGAACAAGAAGATTTCGGCCCTGCTCAAATGCCGCGCGAAGTGCCAGAAAAACCCGAGCAGCTGCGGAACCGTCGAGACCGCCTGCCGCGACAAGGCGAAGCTCAAGTTCGACGGCCTCCCCGATACGCCGGAGAAGGGCTGCTTCGCGAGGCTAGAGGCGAAGCAGGACGTCGGCAAGCCGGAGACCATGTGTCCCTCGACCGAGGACCGCGACGCCCTCGAGGCCAAGGTTGATGCGTTCCTCACAGACGTGTTGGCCGAGCTCGAGACGCAGAGCGCGACAACGGCCGAGTGCGAAGTGTTCTCGCCCGCGGGCAACGACCGGTTCGACAGCTTTGCCGTCGTGAGCTTGCGGATCCTGCCCGTGGGGTCACCCGCACCCACGCCCTGGCCGACACCCGTGACGCTCACGCTCGACGGCCCGGTCATCGTCCAGCGTGGGACACCCGACCCCGTTGGCCCTCCTTTTGGCGCTCCTCGGGTGATCGACACCGAGATCATCTCCATGGCCCTGACCGGGAGCAGCCCTATGGGGCCGGTGACGCTCCGCGAGAGCCTGAGCCACCACTCCAAGGGATTGATCAAAGCGCGGAGCGCCGGCAACGACTTCCCGGCCGACAGCTTCTTCGACATCTTCTTCGAGATCGAAACCGCTCTGCCGTCCCCCATGGATAAGCTACACAACAACGACGCGATCCCCATGCGGCAGGTGATCAGTTGCATCCCACCGCTCGGCCGGATCTATGTGCCGGCCTACACGTTGGAGATCCCGCTCTACGACAGGAACGGCACCCCCGTCGCCAGCCTGACGCACGCGAAACACCATGTCCCCGGTCCTACGTGCGGAGACGGCCACCGCGATCCGTGGGAGCAGTGCGACGACGGCAACCAGGTGGACTGCGACGGCTGTGACAGCACCTGCACGACGGGGTGCCAAAACGGGATCGTCTGTGCGCCGCCGGAGGATTGCGACGACGGCAACGCCACGCCGGGCGACGGCTGCGAGCCGGACTGCAAGCTCACGCCGCACCCCAATTGCACGGACTTCCCGCCAGCGGGCACCGACAGCATCGACAGCTTCGCGGTCGTCTCGATCGCTATCCCGAGCCTCGCCCTGAGGGACAGCGTCTTCCTCTACGGGCTCACCACCATTGAGCGCGGCGACCCCGTCAACGTGGCCAACCACTTGCAGATCGCCACCGAGATCACCTCCATGTCGCTCTCCGGAACCAGCAGCGTCCTGGGGGGCGCGATCACGGTCCGCGAGAGCCAGTCTGTGCAGTCGAACGGGCTGATCAAGGCGCAGCTCCCGGGCCCGTACCCTCCCAGTTTCCCCTACCCGGCCAACAGCTTCTTCGACGTCTTCTTCGAGGTCGAGACCGGGCTCCTACCGCCTCTCAACATCCTGCACAACGCCGTGCCGATCCACCAGCAGCAAGTCATCAAGTGCATTCCGCCGTTCGGCCGCATCTACTTCCCCGCCGTCGCGCTGACGATCCCGCTGCTCGACGCGGACGACAACGAAGTCGCTACCCTCACCCACGCACGACATTACGTGCGCGACCCCTTCTGCGGCGACGGGACGGTCGATGTCGGCGAGGACTGCGACGACCGGAACAAGCTCGATTGCGACGGCTGCGACAGCAACTGCACGTTTACGGCATGCGGCAACGGGATCGTGTGCGCGCCCGAGCAATGCGACGACATGAATCCGACGCCGGGTGACGGCTGCGAGCCCGATTGCACCCTGACGCCCGCAGCAGAGTGCATCGGCGAAACGTGCGGCCACTTCACGGGCACATGCGACCCGGGCTTCCCCGGCCAATGCTTCTGCTTCACCGTGGCGGAATACGGCGGGAAGTGCGTTGACGACTTCCGGTGCTCCACGGCGGAGGACTGCCCCGGGGGCACATCCACCTGCCCCGGCGGCAAGATCTGCTACGTGAGCACGTGCTGCGGCGGGCTGAAGTGCGGTCCGAGCACCTGCACCGGCGTCATGCGGAGCGTTGGCGCCTCGGGCGGACCGATGGCCTCCGGGAACTAGAAGCCAGACGATTTATCGGAAAGGAGCCCCTATGAACACGCACCGGATGTTGTTGGTCCTGATCGCTGTCGCCGCCTTGGCAATGGCGGCGCCCGCCCGCGCACAGACCTGCGGACCGAGCACGCCCTTTCCGCAGTGCGACGGCACATGCCCGCCGGGTCTCCTCTGCGCCGACGCCGGCGGCGGCCTCTGTGGCTGCGTGCCCGAGGGCGGCTATCCACCGTGCGGAGGCCCGCCCTTCGGCGCACCCATGTGCTATGGCACCTGCCCGCCGGCGACGCCCGTGTGCGTCGCGACGGGTACCGGTTGCGCGTGCGTCCCCACGCTCTCCGAGTGGGGCATCATGGGGATGTCGCTCGTGATGCTGAGCGGGGTGTTATGGCTGCGCCGGCGGCGCGAATCGCCGCGCGTCGGCGTGGGGTCGCGCATCGCTTAGGTAGGGAACCATCGCTTCGGCTGGCCCCTTGCGCGTCCCCCGGTGGTCGATCGATCATCCGGTCGCATGCCTGGCGGTGGTCCTAGCCATAACGGCGATCGCGATCCTCGGCATCGGCCGCCTGGAGCTTCGCACCGACGGCGCCGCCGTCTATCCGGAAGGCAACCGGATCGTCACGCAGGAGGCGGCTGACCGAGCACGCTTCCACGAACCCCAGCAGGTGATCGTGCTGCTGAGCGCACGGCCGGGCGGGCCGGCGGTGGACTCCCTCGAGGGCCTGCGCTACCTGAAGGACCTGCACGCCTCTCTCGAGAGGCTTCCCGGCGCCGATCGGCAGCGGATTCGGTCCCTCGCGACCGTGCTCGACGCGCGCCCGGAAGTGTCGCTGCTCTACATCCGCCCGTTTCTCGACCCGATCCCGGAGACCGCCGACGAGTACACCGCTCTGCGCAAACGTATCCATGCGTCCCGGCTCGCGGAGGGTCTCTTCCTCTCGCGGGACGGGAGCGCGGCGGCGTTCTACGTACCGCTCGCCGCGGGCGCGAGCCGTGACGCTTTGGTCACCGCTGCCGAGACCTGGATCACCGAGCAGCGACGGCCCGAGTTCGAGCTCCGGCTCTCGGGCCCGGTGACGGCCGAGGTGACGCTCGGGCGGAGCGTGCTGCGCGATCTCGCCTGGCTCGTGCCCATTATGGTTGCGGTGATCTCTGCCGTCCTCTTTCTCTCCCTAGGCACGGTCGGCGGGGTGCTCATGCCCATGGCGGAGGCCCTGGTGGTCCTCATCTGGACGCTCGGCGCTATGGGATACGCGGGCATCCCGATCACGCTGGTAACGACCATCCTGCCCGTCGTCCTCATGACCATGTCCGTAACCGACGAGATCCACCTCCTCGAGCGCCTGCACGTGCGCCTGGAGGCGGCGCCCCACGCCCAGGGCGCGAGCGGCGAAAAGGCCCGTCTGCGCAACGCCATGCACGAGGCGCTCGGAGACATCGATCAGCCAATCGTACTCACCTCGCTCACGACCGCGGACGGCTTCCTCGCGTTCCTCAGTGCGTCCATGGCGCCGATCCGCCACTTCGGGTTGTTCACCGCGCTGGGACTCCTGCTCGCGATGGTGCTGACCTTCACGCTCGTCCCCGCGCTCGTCGTGCTGCTGCCGGCATCGTGGTGCGAGCGGCGCGCGGCACGCGGGGCGCCGAGCGCCGCATCGCCTCTGCTACCCCACGAGCGCTTCGTCGCCCGCCACCGCGGCGCCGGCCTCGCGCTCGGCTGCGCGCTAGTCCTTCTCGCCGCCCCCGGGCTCGCGTGGCTCACCGTGCAGGACTCCTGGGTCGACAACTTCGATCCGGCGTCGCCCCTGGTCTCGGCCGAGCGGGATTTCAACCACCACTTCTGGGGCTCCTACCGCTTCGACGTCGTCTTCACGAGCAGCGACGAGGGATTCTTCCGGAGCGCAGACGGCCTCCGCTTGATGGAGCGCTTCACCGAGGTGGCGGCGGCCGGCCCCCGCGTCGGCGGGGTCCTCAGCTACCTGGTCCCTCTCGAGATCATCGCGGACGTCTCCCGACTAGAGGGCCGGATCTCGGCACTCCCCGCATCGCGGCGCCAAGCGCTGCAGTGGATGCTGAACGTCATCCAGGACCGCATCGATCTCGATCAGTACCTGACGGCTGATGGGAGGGCAGCCCGGGGCCGCCTCTTCGTCAACGGCGCCGACTATGCTCGCGCGCAGACGCTCGCCGCCTACTTGAAGCGAGAGCTCCCCGCGCTCGTGCGCGGCGGGCGCGCACGGTATCACTTCAGCGGGGAGCTGCCGTTGGCCCTGGAGGTCGTGGGGGCCATCGTCACGAACCAGCTCCGCTCGGTCGGCTGGACTCTCGCCGCCGTCGCTCTCCTGCTGGTACTGGTGTACTGGAGCATTCGCAGCGCTGCGATCGTGATGGTGCCACTCCTCGCAGCGATACCGATCCTGTTCGCCGGCATGGGATATGCCGGACTGCCGCTCGGCATCGCTACCAGCATGTTCGCCGCCCTCACGATCGGCGTCGGCGTCGATTTCGCCATCCACTACCGGCACGCCTACCGGCGCGAGCGCCTTGCCGGTCGTGAACATGCCGAAGCGGTAGTTGCGACCATGACCACCACCGGCCGGGCGATCCGCTGGAACGTGACGGTCCTCGTGCTCGGCTTCCTCGTCCTGACGGTCTCCGCGCTAAAGCCGAACCACAGCCTGGGTGTGCTGCTCGCTGCCGCCATGGTGGCCTGTTACGCGACCACCCTGCTCTTCCTTCCCAGCCTGCTGCGGCGCTAGCGCGCCGGCTTGAAGGACAACGAGACGCGCGGGCTCGGTGAGATCGAGGTGGGCGTCGGCGAGGCGCCCGGGCAGGCCGCGGCGAGGTGAAGCGATGATGCTGGCGATTCCCGAGGACGTGCAGGGACAGACGGCGAAGAGCGCACGGCACGTTGTGGCGTGCCGTGGATGCCGCGTCACCCGCCTGCGTCGAAAACGTCTCTGCAGCGCTCCCTGTAAATCCGCGTCCTGACAGGGTCGTCGCGTGCGATCGGGCGTGCGTCGTTAACGGTCCATTTCGGCGCAGCGCAGTCCGTCCCGGTCGCCAGCACCACGATCCCTCGGTCACGGCGCTGGCGTATGACCCAACTCGGTCACGTCGTCTTGAGCGCCGCGGTGGCGCTGCGCGAGGACCGCTTCCCCGCCGCATTGCTCAAGGAGGCATCCTGAATCTCCGGAAGGTCTCCACACGTTACAGAGAACTTGGAGAGAAAGACTCGACGCTCCAGCGTCGTGGGCACGATCGTGTAGGCCATGGAGCAGTACGCGCACGGCGCGCTCGGCTAGGTGCCCATCCCGCTCTGGGCCGTCGATCGCCTGATCTGCATCGGGTCGGACCTCATGATGGGTGCCGTGCGGCGGGCGCGCCACGCCGGGCTGCGCGACGCGCTACGCTCCGACCACGTCGCCATCGACTTGATCAACTCACCGATGCAGCGCATACTGAAAAATATGTGGTCGCAGCGCCTGCAGCGCCAGGTCGACCCGAGCACGGGCCGGGAGTCGCTGGTGTTCAGCTGCGTGAACCAGGACCAGCCCCTCGACTGCGTCGACTTCGATTTCCTGCACCAGCGGCTGCGTCAGGACTCGACAGCGGAGAAGCTCACCTCGCTGTGCCTCGATCACCTCTTCGAGCAGCGCGAGGTGCAGGTCGTGTGAGATGTCGCCACGACCTCAAGGTGCGCTGGAATCGCGGCCCGCCGTTCTCGCCGACGGCCTTGCCCGATGGCGACTGCGATGGTCCTCACGGACACCCCGGAGGGTTGGGATGGATCACGCTCTGCCGCTTGTAGTCCTCCGGGGATCCATGACGCTCGCGCTCGTCCTCGGTGTGGTCGCGCCCGCGTCGGCCACGAAGTTGCTAGTCGCCAATCACGGCGTGGACAGCGACACCTGCGGCACCGAGACGGCGCCGTGTCGCTCGCTCGGTCGGGCGATCGCGAACGCCAACGCAGGCGACACGATCGACGTGGGCCCCGGGCGGTACGGCGACCTGAACGGGGACGGCGATTTCGGCGATCCGGGTGATGAGGCGGCCGAGATCGATCTCGGGTGCGATTGCATGGTCCGCGTGGACAAGCCGCTCATGATCGCCTCGCGCAACGGCGCCGGGGCAACGCTCCTCGATGCCGGTGACGCACCGATCGACGTCGTGCGCGTCGAGGCGTCCCCGACGGTTTTCGGGAAGCCCAAGCGTGGCTTCACCCTGCGGGGCTCGGCGAACGGTAGCGGTTTCAGCTCGGAGCAAGACGGCATCACGCTCGCCGGCAACATCGCCGTGGAGAACGGCTGGACCGGTTTCAAGGCCAGCGGCCTCGACGTCGTCGCCGTCGAGAATCGCGCCATCGGCAACGGCGGACAGGGATTCCAGCTCTCCGGCAACCGCGACCTCATCCGCGGAAACGTCGCGATCGCCAACGGCAGCGACGGCATCGAGACGGACGACGACTCGACCATGGTCGGAAACTTCTGCGCCCTGAACGGGGGTGCCGGCCTGGATACGGAGCGCAACAACACGCTGCGCGGCAACGTCGCGATCGGCAACGGCGGTGCCGGCCTCCGAGTGAGTGAGGGCAATGTCGTTACGGGAAACATCACGCAGGGAAACGGCCGCGGCATGACGATCTCCGGGGACCGTAACCTCCTCACGAAGAATGCCATCGTCGGCAATCGCGGGGCGGGCATCCTGCTCGAGTCCGGGGCCGACAACCTCGTCACCCGGAACAGCATCTTCGGGAATAACGCGGCGCTGGACCCTCCGCTCGCGACCGCGAACTGCGGCTTCGCAACCCAGGACTCGAGGCCGACCGACCTACGGCGCAACTTCTGGGGCGCGGCGACGGGTCCCGGAAACGACCCCGCCGACGCGTTCTGCGCCCTCGCCGCGCAGCTCGGACCCTCGCCGCTCGTGCCGTTCGCCCCGAAGGAAATCAAGGTCAAGGCTAGAGCGGCGCAGTGACGGTGCAGTCCCGCGGTAACGCTCAGCGGCGCGCCACCGGCGTCACCCATCATTTCGACCACGGCTGCCAATACACCTCGATCGCTTTCGGGCAGCGCTGTCGCGAAGCCGGCGTGCATCCGTCGATGGGCTACGTCGGCGACGCCTAAGACCATCCAATGTGCGAGAGCTTTTTCGCAACGCTCGAGTGTGAGCTGCCCGACCGCCGCCGTTTCCAGAGCCAGACCGAGGTGCGGCTCGCGATCTTTGAGTTCATCGAGGGCTGGTACAATCCGCACCGGCGGCACTCCGTCCCCGAATATCTCTCACTGCTCAACTACGAGAGGAGAGCTGTAGCGAATGGCTGATCAGTAAAGCGACTAACCGTCCACGGAAGCGTGGGGATAGTCGGACGGATGCTCGCGCGTAGCTGAGCCCGTTCCAACATGAAGCGCAGGGCGGCTATACAGATGCCATGGCCCGTCGTCCCCGCCGTCGTCGTCTGCGCCTGGGTGTGCCGGTTCTCGCCGTCCTGGCGTTCGCGTTCGTTCTTGCCCGGTCGCCGCAGATCCCGCTCCCGCCAACACCATCGGGCAATAGCGCCGGATCCCAAGAGCAGGGTGAATGGCGCACGGTCCGCCGTGTTGTCGACGGAGCTAATTCTCACGGCCGACGGGCAATTTCTGTACGAGTACTCGACAGATCGGCCGAGGGAGAGTCTGGGTAGAAAACCTCAAGCAGGCG
>Ga0214473_10012255_pt1 | contig 10063 bp, 7 predicted proteins | sample RVTome_7_FD_203509 | JGI IMG/M metagenome (GOLD analysis project Ga0214473, IMG submission 203509) | Soil microbial communities from uranium-contaminated site in the Upper Colorado River Basin, Wyoming, United States - RVT98D197 | ecosystem: Environmental > Terrestrial > Soil > Contaminated >... | reverse complement strand
ACCAGCCCCTGGCGCAGGTACAGCTCGGCGAGCGTATTGGTCTGCAGCGCGTCCTCGCCGGCGCCGGCCGCGTCGTCTCCCGTTCCCCGCTCCGCGTCGATGCCATGCGCGCCGGCCAGCGCGCCGCGATCCGGACCGGGAATCGCGGCCGGTGTCACGACGGGCTGTCGCGTGGTGGGGCCGGCCGGAGGCATGACCGGTCGGGACGGCGTCATGACCGGCGCCGCCGGCCGCGCGATCGGCGCCGCCGGCGCCGGGGCCGGGACCCCGCCGGGCGGCTTCCGGGCCACATCGGTGGCGGGTCTCCGGGGGCCGGTTGGGGGCGGGGCGAGGCCGGCGGCCGCGAGATCGTCGCTGTGGTAGTCGAGAACCGGGTCCGACGGGCGCGTAACCGTGGGCGCCGCCGGGACGGGCGGGGCCCCCCCGACCAGGTCCTGGAGCAGCGCCTTGACTTCGACGTCGGCGGGGTAATGGGTGAGGATCGTCCGGTAGGTTTCGGCGGCGGCCGGCGCGTCACCCAGCTTGCGCTGCACTTCCGCCAGCAGCCTGGCGGCCAGATGGTTCTCCGGCGCCATCGTCACGACCTCGCCGAGCGTGCGCCGCGCCTCTTCGAGGTTGCCGCATTCGAGATAGGTCCGTCCGAGCGCGATGCGCGCGGTGTGGTACGCCGGGTGGCGCTGCAGACCTTCGAGGCAGACTTTGATCGCGTCGTCGTACTGCCCTTCGCGGCGGTACTCCTCGGCGAGCTGCAGGAAGGCGCGCGAGAAGGGATCGCGCGCCATCTTCTCCTTCAGCGCTTCAATGGTCGGGTCGCGCTGTGCTGGACGCTTGGCCATGCGTTCGACGGGATCCGCCGCGGGAGACGCAGTTTACGGGCCGTCCGCCCGGCCGGGATTATAGGAATCGGGCCGGGAGTTGTCAAAAACCAAAGGCCCCCGGACAACTCCGGGGGCCTTCGGGGCTCGGACACGACTCAGGGGGTAAAGGTGATGGCCACCGTAGCGCTGAAAGTGACCGGCCGGCCGTTCACATCCTGTCCCGCGACGGAGATATTGGCCATGACCGTCGACCCGGCGGCTTCCATCCCCGAGGTCACGACGTCGAGCGACAGGGAGGCGGTGCTGCCGATCGGCACATACCCGCTGTTGACGACCCCGGTGATGTCCGGCACCACCAGCGTCGGCGTGAAGACCACGGAGTAACTCTGGAATACGACGTCATTGAAGAACGAACCGGCCGCACTGCCCGTCCGGTCCTCGACCGTCAGGCTCAGCGTGACGCTGGTATTCAGGCCGTCCGCCGCGCTTGCTCCCGCGACCGCGGAGCCGGTCACCAGCACGACCGCCTCGGCGCGATCGCCTTCGTTGCCGAGATCGTTGCACGCCACCCCCGCCGCCAGGAGGGCGACCCCCAGGACGGCGGCGCGCAGCGTCCTGCCCGTCACGCTGTTCATGTCCGTTCCTCCTGGCTCTCCGCCTTCTTCGAAATCCTCGGCGTGATGAAGATCAGCAATTCGGTGTTCTTCCGGTTGATCGACTTGCTCTTGAACAGCCAGCCGAGACCGGGGATCTTCGACAGGCCGGGCACTCCGGCCTGGGTCACCGAGTCGTTCAGCTTGAAGATGCCGCCGATGACCGCGGTCCCGCCGTCCGCCACCAGGATCTGGGTCTGGGCGCGCTCCGTGATGATCGGCGGCACGTCGCCGACGCGGTTGACGAAGTCGGGCGACGAGTTGTCGACCCGGATGTCCATGATCACCGTCCCTTCGTTGGTGATCTGCGGCGTCACTTCGAGCTTCAGGGAGGCGGAGATGAACTCGACGTTGATCTGGGTCGCGGTCGTGCTGACCACCGGGATCTGCGTGCCCTGCTCGATCGTCGCCTTGACATTGTTCTGCGTGGCGATGCGCGGCGACGAGAGGACCTTGACGTCGCCGTTCAGCTCGAACGCCTGCAGCGTCATGTCGAGCGTCACCGAATCGAGCACGTTGCCGAAGCTCAGGCCGAGCGTCCCGGCGGTGGCGGGCGAGGGCAGGGCGACGTCGTAGTCCAGACTCGCGCGGTGCGGGAAGGACAGGTTGGTCTGGGTCCCCCGGGCGGGCGAAGCGTCGCCGTGGACGCCCCAGATGATCCCGAAGTCACGCTCGAACTCGCGGTCGGTCTCGACGATGCGCGCCTCGATGACGACCTGCGGAGTCTGCTCGTCGAGGGCGTCGATGAGCCTGTTGATCGGGTCCTGGCGATCCACGAGGTCGGTGATGATCAGGGTGTTGGTCCGGTCGTCCATGATCACGTCGCCGCGCTTGGACAACATCTTCTTGAGGATCGGAGTCGCGTCCTTTGCCTTGGCGTAGGACAGTTTCCGCGTGAAGGTGATCGGCTCCTGTTCCAGCATCTGCGCCTCGAGCAGGGCCTTCCGGGCGGCCGCCTCGGAGGCCAGCTTCTGGGTGGTCGCGATCCGGATGACATTGTTCTCGAACACCTTGTCCAGGCCGTTGTTCTTCAGAATGATATCGAGGGCCTGATCCTCGGGCACGTTCTCGAGGACGATGGTCAGGGATCCCGCGACCGCCGGATCGAGGACGATGTTGTACCCGGTGATCTCGTGGAACAGGCGGAACACGTCCTTGAGATCGGCGTCCTTGAAGTTCAGGGAGATCCGTTTGCCGGTGTACTTCGGACCGGTGTCCGAGATCGCCCGTGGACGGAACCCACCGCGGGAGATCAGCCGGGTGTCATCCTGCCCTGAGGCGCGGTGGCGCGGGCGCGAGGCTCCGGGGTTCTCCACCTTGACTTCGCCCGATGCGAGGAGCGGGTGCTGAGCCTGCCCCGGCGCCGGCTCGACGGCCGCTTCATCCACGGCAGCGCCGTCCGCGACCGGCGCCGGTTCGGAGGACGCGGCATCGGCGGCCGGGGCGACCGGGACGACATCTCCGGAATCGGCAGGCGGCACTTCGGCCACGAGCGGCTCGGGGACCGTCTCCGGCGCGGGGGTCGACTTGGCGATGCGCACCGCCTCCTCGGAGAAATCGACGACCAGTCCGTTCTCGGTCGGGATCACCGCGTAGGGTCGCGGGGCGCTCAGATCGAGGACGACCCGCACGACGGGCCGCGGCCGGGTCGCGAACTGGGCGACGCGGACGCGCGGCAGGATCTCCGAATCCACCGGCACGACCTTGGTCCCGGTCCGATCGAGGACGCCGGGGAGGTCGAGGACCAGGCGCGGCGGGTTCTGTAGTTCGAAATGCTCGTGCGGCAGGCTGCCGTCGGCCGTCAGGACGACCGCCTTCTCGGGGTCGGTCCCGCGCGCCTGGACGGAGATCAGGGTGCGGGCCGGGGTGCCGGCCGGCACGGCCCCGCGCGTCACCTGGACAGGCTCGACGGCGGGCTGCGAGGGCGGCGCCTGGGCGGCCGGTGCCGGGTCCCCCGTGGCCTCGGGCTCAACCACAGCCAGGGTTTCCGGAGCCGGTCCCGGCCTGTCCGCCGCCGGCTTGGGCTCCGCCGGCTGGGCGGCCGGATCCATCGGCATTTCCAGCGGCTCGAGCGCGGCGTCTTCTTCGCTCCCGGCCGGTGCCGGCGCGGCGGTCTCCATCCCGGCCTCGGCCGGCGTCGCTCCGACTCCCTGATCCGCCGTCACGGGCGGGGCGGGCACGTTGGTGCCGTCGCCGAGGGAGGGGAAATCGATGACCAGGTCGTTGCCTTCGAGGCGGATGGCGTGCTGCGAGGCCAGGATGTTGTGGAACTCGAACTTGGCGATCCGTCCGCCGTCCACGCTCTCGACACTCGACACCTGCACTCTCTCGACCTGCGGAGTGCCGATGGCCACGTCGGGCGCGAGACTCTCCACCTGCACATCCAGGGCCTCGAGGACCAGCGTGTTCGGATCGGGCTGGTAGGAGGTGTAGCTGAACGGATAGTTCCCGTGCAGGACCACTTCCGTTCCCGCCGGCGTCGACGCATGGTCGATCCCGTTGATGACCACCGCGGACGGCGCGGACTGCGTCGTCTGACCCGGCTCGCTGACGGGCGGATTGCCCGAACAGCGAAGGGCGGCCGCGGCGATCGTGAGCAGAAGCGCGACCTTCCCGAACCTCATAAGCGACCCTCCTCCGCTGTCGTCAGCCTCTTGGTCACGTCCCGGTATGGCTTGATGCTGCGGGGATCATTGACGTCCTGCCGGAACACCACCGTCCCCGTGTTGCGATCGATGCGGATGATCTTGCCGTCGTACAAGGTATCCCCCACCCGCATGAAGTACCCCTTGTTGTCGCTGCCGTTGAAGAAGGCGATCGCCTGGCGTCCCTTCTGGACGATCCCCACCAGGTCCACTTCCGAGATCAGCATGCCGGCGATGCCGCGCGGCCGCGGACCCTTGCCGATGGCGTTGAGAGCGTCCACCAGCGAGCGGAACGGATCGCGGCGTCCGGCCGGGTCGTAGGTGAACCCGCGACCCGAGAGCATCGCCTCGTTGTCCTGCATGATCTGGTTGATCGTCGCGGCGTCCGCCGGGGTCACGGCCGGGCCGCCTTCCGCCGGCGGCGCCGTCTCCCCTTCCGGGGCGGGGCTTGCGACCGGCGCGGTGGCCTCCTCGGCCGTCAGGACGGGCAAGGCGGCCGGGACGATCAGGATCGCCAGCCCCAGGAGTCCGGCGATGCGAATCCACGCGCTGCGGTTCATTGCGTCGCCTCCTGCGCCGGCGTCGAGTCGTCGTAGACGAAGGTGGTCGCGGTGAAGGTGGAGCCGATCGATCCGCGCCCCGCCTGGGCGCCGCTGATGTTGACGCCGCTGACGTTGATGATCCGGGAGTACTTGCTGATCCGGTCGAAGAACACGCCGAGGTCGTGATAGTCCCCGTTCACCTCCATGGTGATGGGGAATTCCTTGTAGAACTCGACGGCGCGGAGGCTGCCGGGGCTGAAACGCTTGAGATCCAGGTTGGACTGGTCGGCGAGATTCTTGACCCATTTCAGGAGCTCGCCGGTCTCCGGCTCCGTCGGCAGGATCGCCAGCAGGTCGCTCAGCTTGGCCTGGAGGTTCTCGATCTCACGCTCGAATTCGGGCAACTTGGCCTCGATCGCCTGCCCCTTGCGGATCTCCTCCTGGAGACCGCGGAGCTGGTTCGAGAGCTCGTCGTTCCGCTTCCTCATCTCGCCGAAGTTCGGGTAGGCCATCCACGCCACCGCGACGAGCGCGACGGCCATGGCGGCGACGACCGCGAACTGTCCCCAGAATGGCAGCTTCTTGAAGTCCATCGCGATGCCCCCCGGCTAGCCGCCCGATGCGGGCTGGCTGTCCGCGCCCTCCTTGCCCTGCGGGTTCGGCACGAACTGGCAGGTCAGCGAGAACTGCACGCCGACCGGGATCGACGAGATCGACCCCATGACGACGTTCTCGAAATAACGCGAGCCCGTCAGGTTGTTGTAGAAGTTCGACACCGCGTTATAGGTGGTCGCCTTGCCGTTGATCTGGACGTTGAACCCCGCCTCGGTCATGGAATCGAGCCACAGGAAGTCCGGCAGCTGCTTGCTCACCTCGTCGAGCAGGTGCACCGGACCGCTCTGGTTGTGCTTGAGCTGCGTGATGAGGGTGATCTTCCGCTGCAGGAGCTCCTTCTTGGCCTTGTACTCCTCGCCCTTCTTGATGATCGCCTGCAGTCGTTCCTTCTCCTTCTCGGCCTTGGCGATTTCGGTGGTCAAGGTGCGCTGTTCGCTGGCCAGCGCATACCAGCGCCAGCCCACGAACGCGAGGGCCAGGAGCACGACCCCCGCCATCAGGACGTTCTGACCCAGGGTCCCGACACCCTTGAACCTCGGCTCCCTGACGGCGCGGACCTTGCCCTGCTGTGCCGGCGCGAGAAGGTTGATCTTGATCATCGGTTGTCCCCTGCCCGGCGGGCTGCCAGGCCGACGGCGATCGACACGCTGGAGCCCAGGTCCTCGATCATCTCGGGCGAGAATCCCTTCCCCACCTGGACGCGCTGGAAGGGGTTGAGCGCCTCCACGGCGATCCCGAACCGCTCGGCCAGGGCCTCGCGCAGGTGGGGCACGCGCGAGGAGCCTCCGGCGATCACCATCTTCTCGATGTTCTCGCCGGGGGTCGTGTTCTTGAAGAAATCGACCGTCTTCTGAATTTCACCGCCGACGAAATCGTTCACCGAGGCGAGGATCGGCGTCACGTTTTCCACCGGAATCCCCTCGACCTCCTCGCCACGATTGAGGCTTTCGGCCTGCTCGAAACTGAGATTGAGCTCCTTGCGGATGGCGTCGTTGTAGTGATTGCCGCCGACCGAGATGTCGCGCCAGAAGATCGACTGGGTGCCCTTGAGAATCGCCACGTTGGTGGTCGACGCGCCGATGTTGACCAGGGCCTGGCAGACGCCGGGGTCGGTCTCGTAGTTCATCTCGAAGCAGTTCTGCAGCGCGAACACGTCCACGTCGACCAGCATCGGGTTGCGTCCCGCCTGGCTGACGACCGATGTGTAGTCGTTGATCTTGTCCTTCTTGGCCGCCACCAGGAGGACATCCATGTTGCCCTCGCCGGAGCCCGCCCCCTTGAGGACCTGGTAGGCCAGGTTGACGTCCTGGACGTCGAACGGGATGTACTGCTCCGCTTCCCACGGAATGACCTCGGCCAGTTCCTCCTCGGAGGTGGCCGGGATGGAGATCTTCTTGATGATGACGCTGTGGCCGGAGAGCGCGATGGCGACCTCGCCCCCCTTGATCTTCCGGGCCGCGAAGGCGCGCTGGATCGAGTCGATCACCGCGCCCGCATCCATGATCGCCCCGTCGACGATCGCCTCGGGGGACAGGCGCTCCAGCGCGACGTTCAGCAGCTGGTATCCCTTGCCTTTGCCGAGTTCCTTGAGCTCGACGATCTTCACCGCGCTCGATCCGATGTCGAGACCGATGAGGTTCTTGCCTTTGGAGAAGAACACCGTCGGATCCCCCTAAGTCCCGGGCGTCATGGCATTTGCGACCAACATCCGAGCGATCCCCCTGAGCACGGAATTCCAATATATTCCACGACCTCACTTTTGCAAGTCGTCGCATCAATAGTGCGCACACATGTTGGGCTTTTCTGATATGCGAAGGTGTCAATTAAACTGCACATATGTAAATACAATAATCTAAACAACTTATTCAAGTCGGCCAGTAAGTTTATGGTTGGAGTTCCGGACGAACGCAGAAATTTCTTCCGGGCGCCGAGGCGGGTCGTGGCGCCGGGACTCCTTCCGCAGTGGCGGAGGCGGGCAGCCACAGTCAGCCGCCGGGCGCTTGATCGACGCTCGCCAATGTGCTAGAGTTCGCGCCTCTTGGGGGAGAGACTCGAGTGGCGCGTTCGTGCCAGGTGTGCGGTAAACGACCGGTTCACGGCAATCAGATCAGCCACGCCCACAACGTGTCGTCGCGCGTCTGGTACCCGAATGTTCAGCGTCTGCGCGTCGTCGTCGGAAAGACCGTCCGCCGCATGAAGGTCTGCACCCGCTGTCTGCGTTCCGGGTCGGTCGCCCGGGCCGTTTCCTGATCTCCGGCCCCGCGGCCGGCCTGCCTCGAAGAATCCGGTTCAGCGCAACCGCGCGATGACGTCGATCTCCACCCGCGCCCCGCGCGGCAGCCCGGAGACCTGCACCGTCGATCGGGCCGGCCGGTGGCTCCCGAAGCAGCGCGCGTAGACCTCGTTCATCGCCTCGAAGTCTTTCAGGTCGGTGAGGTAAACCGTCGTGCGCAGCACACCGTCGATGCCGCTCCCTGCCGCCTCCAGGACCGCCTTGAGGTTGTCGAGGACCCGGGCCACCTCCTCCTGGACGGTGCCGCGGACGAGGGTGCCGGTTTTCGGATCGAGCGGGATCTGTCCGGACAGGAACAGCAGCCCGTCGCAGGCGATTCCCTGGGAGTAGGGCCCGATGGCCCGGGGGGCGTGGTCGGTGGCGATGGGGCGTGGCTCCATGGATCCTCCTAGGTGACCTGGCGTTCGACGCGGTACACGCCCTCGAGGGACTTGACCTTGTCGAGGATGACCTGGAGGTGCGTGAGGTCCTGGATGTCGAGGCTCAGGGTGATCTCGCCCCGGTGGTCCTCGAATGTGCGCGCCTCCACGTTCTTGATGTTCGATTTTGCGTCGGCGATGACCGAGGTGATTTTCGCCAGCATCCCCGGACGGTCCTCCGACAGGACGGTAATCCGCACCTCGAACCGGGATCGGTCGGCGCTCTCCCAGTCCACTTCGATCCGCCGCTCGGGGTCATAGAGCAGCTTCTCGAGGTTTGGACAGCGCTCCGAGTGGACGGTGACGCCCCGGCCCCGCGTGATGTAGCCGACGATCGGCTCGCCCCGGATCGGGTTGCAGCAACGCGCCAGGGCGATCAGGGCATCGTCGAGCCCGCGCACGGTGACCTTCTTGTCCCCCATACCGAGGGCCTTCTTGACGGCCTGGGCAATCGCCCCGTCGGCGTCCTGGGGCCGGGCGTGGGGATCGAGCCTCTCGATCAGGGCCCGCGGCGCCACCTTGCCGTAGCCGACCGCGGCGTGGAAGTCCTCGAGGCTCGGGCAGCCCATGGCCTGGAGCGCCGCCGCCAGCTGCCCCGCTTCGCCCTGATGCTTCTTCAGGCTGAACTTGAAGCGCTTGAACTCGCGATCCGCGACCGTCCGGCCGAGCTCGATTGCCCGGTTCCGGCGGTCGACGTTGAGCCATTGCCGGATCTTGGCGCGGGCGCGGGGCGTGCGGGCCACCGTCAGCCAGTCCTGGCTGGGGCGGTGGTTGGGAGAAGTCAGGATCTCGACGATGTCGCCGCTCTTCAGCTCGGTGCGCAGCGGCTGGAGCTTGCCGTTGATCCGGGAACCGACACACCGGTGGCCGACCTCGGTATGCACCGCGTAGGCGAAGTCGATCGGCGTGGCGCCGCGAGGGAACGATTTGACCTGTCCCTGGGGCGTGAAGCAGTAGACCTCCTCGGGATACAGGTCGACCTTCACCATGGTCAGGAATTCGCGCGGGTCCTTCAGCTCCTGCTGCCATTCCATGATCTGCCGCAGCCATTCGACGTTCTGATCCTGGTCGCCGCTCCCCTTCCCCTCCTTGTATTTCCAGTGGGCCGCGATCCCCTCCTCCGCGACCCGGTGCATTTCCTGGGTGCGGATCTGGACCTCGAACGGCTGGCCCCGATCGGTCATGACCGAGGTGTGGAGCGACTGGTACATGTTGGGTTTCGGCATGGCGATGAAGTCCTTGATCCGTCCCGGGACCGGCCGCCACAGACCGTGCACGGTTCCGAGCGCTCCGTAGCAGTCCTTGACGCTCGGGGTGAGGATGCGGAACGCGATATAGTCGTAGACCTCCGCCACGTCGATCTGCTGCCGTTTGATCTTCCGGTAGATGCTGTACAGGTGCTTGCGGCGGCCCTGGATGGTGCAGCTGATCCCGGCCTTCGCCAGCTCGTCGCGCAGGGTCTGCTCGATCTCCCGCACGAAGCCTTCGTTGATCTTGCGCTTCTCCTCCATGGCCTGCAGCAGCGACTGGTAGCCCTGCGGATCGAGGAAGCTCAGGGAGAGGTCCTCGAGTTCGTTCTTGACCTTCGCCATCCCGAGCCGGTGCGCGATCGGCGCGTAGATTTCCAGGGTCTCGCGGGCAATCCGTTCCTGCTGGCGCGCGGACAGGTGCTCGAGGGTCCGCATGTTGTGGAGACGATCGGCCAGCTTGACCAGGATCACCCGGATGTCGTCCACCATGGCCAGCATCATCTTGCGGAAGCTCTCCGCCTGCTGCTGCTCGCGCGAGTTGAACGTGATCCTGGAGATTTTGGTGAGACCCTCGACGACGTGGGCGATGTCCTTGCCGAAATGGGCCTCGACGTTCTCGCGGGTCGTGAGGGTGTCCTCGAGCACATCGTGGAGGAGGCCCGCCACGACACAGGTGAGATCGAGCTTCAGGTCGGCCAGGATCTCGGCGACGGCGAGGGGGTGGGTCAGATAGGGCTCGCCCGACGACCGGGTCTGCCCCTTGTGTTCCTTGGCCGAGAAGATATAGGCGCGCCGCAGGAGGTCGAGGTCCGCCCCCCGCATGTACGA
>Ga0214473_10012254_pt1 | contig 10063 bp, 7 predicted proteins | sample RVTome_7_FD_203509 | JGI IMG/M metagenome (GOLD analysis project Ga0214473, IMG submission 203509) | Soil microbial communities from uranium-contaminated site in the Upper Colorado River Basin, Wyoming, United States - RVT98D197 | ecosystem: Environmental > Terrestrial > Soil > Contaminated >... | reverse complement strand
GTCAACCTGTACGTCCCGTCCACGGCAGAGGTCGCGATCGACGCCGGCCCCAAGGTCACGCTGACGCAGGACACCCGCTATCCCTGGGACGGCGCCGTGCGCTTCACGCTCGCCCTCGACTCCCCCGCCCGCTTCGCGCTGCACCTGCGCGTCCCCGGCTGGGCCCGCGGCGAAGCCGTCCCGAGCGAGCTTTACCGCTTCACCGACACCTCGAGCGATCCGGTCACGCTCAGGGTGAATGGCGTTCCGGTCGCGCTCGACCTCGACAAGGGATTCGCGCGTGTCGAAAGGCTCTGGAAACGGGGCGACAGCGTAGAGCTGGGTTTACCGATGCCCGTGCGCCGCGTCGCGGCGCAGGAGAAGGTCGAAGCCGACCGGGGACGCGTCGCACTTCAGCGCGGCCCGCTCGTCTATGCCGCCGAATGGCCGGACAACCCGGGCGGCCACGTCCGCAACCTGCTCCTCCCCGACAGAGCACCGCTCACGACCGCGTGGAGGCCAGAGCTGCTGAACGGCATCGAGCTCGTCAAGACGCGGGCGCTCGCCCTGGCGTACGACGCGCAGGGCAAGATCGAGCGCCGCGAGCAGGAGCTCAGCCTGATCCCCTACTACGCCTGGGCCAACCGAGGCCCCGGCGAGATGACCGTGTGGATCCCGAATCGTGAGACGAGCACGCGCCCACAGCCCCTGGCGACGCTTGCCTCACAGGCGAAGGTGACGTCCTCGGGCGGCCGCCAGCCGCGCGCGGTCCACGACCAGGACGAGCCGCGCTCCTCGAAGGACGCCGCCGCCGGCTTCTTCCACTGGTGGCCGAAGAAGGGCACCAGCGAGTGGATCCAGTACGACTTCGAGAAGCCGAGCTCCGTCTCGGCGGTCGAGATCTACTGGCTCGACGACACCGGCACCGGCGAAGTCCGCGCCCCGGCCTCCTGGCGCGTCCTCTACAAGGACGGCGGGGACTGGAAGCCGGTCGAGCCCGCGACCCCGTACGGCGTCGAGCTCGACCGCTTCAACCGCGTCACTTTCAAGGCCGTGACCACCACCGCGCTCCGCCTCGAGGCGACCCTGAAGCCCCAGTGGTCGGCCGGCATCCAGGAGTGGAAGGTCGAGTAGCATAGAGGAAGGTCCCTTCCCGCGGAGGCCAATCCCATGCATCAGCCCGTGGCGGAGCGCCGCGCCCTTGTCGTCCGCCGCACGCAGCATGTCGAGCGCGCCCGCCAGAAGATGGCCGCCGAGGTCCGCGAGGGCCTCTCGCGGCGCCCGCTGCCGGAGCTGCCGTGCAAGTACTTCTACGACGAGCGCGGCAGCGAGCTGTTCGAGGCGATCACCGAGCTGCCCGAGTACTACCCGACGCGCACCGAGAGCGCTCTCCTCGAAGCGCACGCGGCCGCGATCGTGGAGGCCACCAGACCCCGCGAGCTGGCCGAGCTCGGATCGGGCACGGGCCGCAAGATCCGTCTGTTCCTCGACGCGATGCGCGCGCGCGGCGAGCTCGAGCGCGTGGCGCTCCTCGAGATCAGCGAGGGCTACCTGCTCCAATCGGTCCACGAGCTGCAGGCGGACTACCCGGAAGCGGCGGTGCGCGGCATCGTCGGGGACTTCCTCGAGGATCTCGCGGCACTCGGACCGGGCGGCGGCCGGCTTCTGCTCTTCCTGGCGGGCACGATCGGCAACCTGCACCCCGACGCGCTGCCCGCGTTCTTTCGCGCTGCGGTGGCGACGCTCGCCCGCGGTGATGCCTTCCTGGTGGGAGTCGATCTCGTCAAGGACCCGGGCCGGCTACACGCCGCCTACAACGACTCCCGGGGCATCACCGCCGAGTTCAACCTCAACATCCTCCGCGTCATCAACCAGCGTCTCGGCGCGAATTTCGACCCCGACGATTTCGAGCACCGCGCCTTCTACGACACGGAGCGGCAGTGGATCGAGATGCGCCTCCGCGCGAGACGCAGGCTCGCCGCGCGCGTCCCCGCGGCGCGGATCGAGCTACGCCTCGCAGCGGGCGACGAGATCCGGACCGAGCTGTCCTGCAAGTACACGCGCGACTCGCTGACGGCCCGCCTCGCCGGGACCGGCCTGGTCGTCGAGCGCTGGATCACGGATCCGGAGAACCTGTTCGCCTCGGTGCTGCTGAGGAGCGCGTGAGCCTCGCGCGGCTGCAGGCGGCATGGCGCCGCTCCGACAGCATCTTCGGCCTGCTGGCCGACGCGGCCTGGCTCGAGCAGCCGATTGCGCTCCGCCAGCCGTTCCTGTTCTACCTCGGGCACCTCCCCGCGTTCGCCTGGAACCACGTCGGCCGGGGCGTGCTCGGCCGGCACGGCTCGCACCCGGATTTCGACGCGCTCTTCGAGCGCGGCATCGATCCCGTGGACGTGGACGCGTACGAGCCGCAAGCGGCGTGGCCGCCGCGCGAAGCCGTCCTCGAGTACCGGGACCACGTGCGCGCGGAGCTTTGTGGGGCCCTGTCCGACCCCGCCTTCCCGGCGGAGGGCGCGCCCGTGGTGGCGATGGTCGTCGAGCACGAGCTGATGCACCAGGAGACGCTCTCGTACATGCTGCAGGAGCTGGACCACGCGCTCACGGCACGCCCGGCCGACTGGCCGCCGCTGCCGGACGCCGGGACGCCGCGTGCCACGCGTCCGGTGGAGGTCCCCCAGGGCGAGGCGGTCCTCGGTGTGACGCCGGGCTCGCTGCCCTTCGGCTGGGACAACGAGTTCCCGATCCACCGCGTGCACGTCCCCGCCTTCGTGATCGACGACCTCCCCGTCACGAACGCCGACCTCCTCGAGTTCGTCGAGGACGGCGGCTACGCCGAGCCGCGGCTCTGGCGCGAGGACGACTGGGCCTGGCGCACGCGGCGCTGCTTGAATCAGCCGCACGGCTGGCGCCGGGAAGGCGAGAAGCTCCGCGTACGAGGCCTTCTCGAGGACGTTCCCTTCGAGCGCGCGGCCCGCTGGCCGGCCATGGTCAGCTGGGCCGAGGCGTCCGCCTACGCGCGCTGGCGCGGGGGCCGGCTGCCCACCGAAGCCGAGTGGCATCGCGCGGCCCGCGGCACGCCGGCGGACGGCGACCGCCCTTGGCCCTGGGGCGACGAGCCTCCCGCCGCGGACCGAGGCAACTTCCACTTCGTGCGCGCGTCTCCCGTGGACGTGGGCTCGCACCCGGCGGGCGCGAGCGCGTGGGGCGTCCAGGAGCTGGTGGGCAACGCCTGGGAGTGGACGCGCACGCCCTTCGCCCCGTTCCCGGGCTTCGAGCCACTCCCGCGCTATCCGGGCTACTCGGCCGACTTCTTCGACGGCGCTCACTTCGTGCTGCGGGGCGGCTCCTGGGCGACCGACGAGACGCTGCTGCGGCCGAGCTTCCGCAACTGGTTCCAGCCCCACTACCCGTACGTGTTCTCGAAGTTCCGCTGCGTCCGCTCGCGCTGAGCCCTCGCCGGCTACGCCCCGCGCCTGGCGTGCCGGGCGCGCAGCACGTCGACCGCTCCCTCGAGGAACGCGCGCGCGGCCGCTTCCTGCGGAGCACCTCCGCCCGCGGCCGCGACGTCGCCCGCCTCGAGCACGGCCCCCGTCCAGCCTTCGCGATGCCAGCGGCCTCCCTTCTCGAGCTCGGGCAAAGGCTCCGCGGCTCCCGGCGCGGGCCAGGGCGTGACGTAGAAGTAAGGCTCCGCGATTCCCTCGTCGCCCGGCGACAGACCGATGCCGATCGAGGGCGCCTCCTCGCCGTGGGCGCCCGCGAGCGGCAGGACCGAGCCGATGTCGAAGTGGTGCGGCCACACCCGGACCGGCGCTGCTCCCGGCCAGGCGTCCGCGATCTCTCGCAGCAGCGTGTCGGCGTTTCCGAACCAGCGCGCGACCTCGACGAGCGACCCGTCGCCCGGTGCCTCGAAGACAGCACCGGCGCCAAAGGGATGCTCGGGCAGCGCGTAGGGCGGGGCGAGCGCCAGTCGCTCGACGGGCGCGCCGAGATCCCGCGCGCGGGCGACGAGCCACTCGAATGCCGCCTTCTGCGTTCGGCCCTGGAGCGCGCAGCGGCCGACCTCCGCGCCCTCGGCCCGCACCGCGAGCGACGCCTCGTCGAGGCGCAGCGACGCGCGCCAGGGCCGCGGCCCGGGCACCTCCTGCCCCGTGAGGCTGTGTGGCGCGGTCCACTCGAGGCTGGTGTGCCCGTCGTCCGGGCGTGGCGGGGCGAGCGACCGCCCGGCCGCGGCCACGACCTGCGCGGCGTGATGCCACAGAAGGCGTGCCAGCGCGAGCTGCCGTGGCGACACCTTCCCCAGCATTTCCCAGCTGCTGCTTGTCATGGTCGCCAACCTAGCGACGGAGCCGCCCGGACGTCAAGCCGCGACGGACGCTCCTGCGCCTCTGGCAGCAGCGGAGCGGCTTCCGCCTTGCGCCGCACGCGCGGCAGCGGGTAAGTTCGAGGCAACCACACCCCAGGAGGGCTCGATGGCCGAGGAGAAGTGGCACGACGTCGGCTCGGCCGAGGACCTCCGCCGGCAACCGGTGACTGCCGTGCGGGCGGGAACGATCCCGATCGCGCTCGTCCATCGCGACGGCGCGTGGAGCGCCATCTCCGGAGTCTGCAACCACACCGGCGGCCCGCTCGGCGAAGGACGGCTCGACGGCGACTACGTCGTCTGCCCCTGGCACAACTGGAAGTTCCACCACCGCACGGGAGAGGGCGAGCCCGGCTTCGAGGAGGACCGCGTCCCGAGCTACGCGGTCAAGGTGGAAGGCGGGCGGGTCCACGTCGACGCCAACCCCCGGACACCTCGGCACAAGAAGCCGCACGAGCCCCACCCGCTCGCACGGCCGGTACGGCGGGAGCCCGGCCCCGTGCGCGTCGCCGGCATCTCGACCACGGTGATGGACCGGGCGAACCCGCGCTACTCGGGTTCCGAGGAGCTGCTCGCCTACGCCGTCACCCACGCGCAGCAGGCGCTCGGGGCCGAGTCGCGCCTGATCCGGCTGGGTGAGCTCCGCTTCCGCGCTTGCGAGGGCTACTACTCGAAGAGCGCCCAGGCGTGCACCTGGCCCTGCTCGATCACCCAGATGGACGCGAGCGACGAGCTCGACCGCGTCTACGAGGCGCTCGTCCACTGGGCCGACGTGATCCTGGTCGCGACGCCGATCCGCTGGGGCGCCGCGAGCTCGCTCTACTACCGGATGGCCGAGCGCATGAACTGCATCCAGAACCAGGTCACCACGCGCGACCGCGTGTTGATCCGCGACAAGGTCGCGGGCTTCATCGTGATCGGCGGCCAGGACAACGTCCAGGCCGTGGCCGGCCAGATGCTGGGCTTCTTCGCCGAGCTCGGGTACCTCTTCCCGCAGTTCCCCTACGTCGCCCACTCGCGCGGCTGGACCGCCGAGGACATGGAAAAGAACGTCGACCTGCTGCGCAGCAGCCACGAGCTGCGCGACGGCGTCGCCGCGCTCGTGGAGCGCTGCACGGTCCTGGCCGGGCGCCTGATGGCCTCCGAGCACACGCTCGAGCGCGTCGCTCGCGGCGGGCGCAAGGCGCACAGCCTCGAGGCCGAGCCCTAGAGCCCGGCTCGCGCATGATCCAGGTCGAAGGCCTCACCCGCCGCTACGGACAGACACTCGCCGTCGCCTCCGTCTCGTTCCACGTAGGCTCGGGCGAGCTCATAGCACTCGTGGGCGACTCGGGCTCCGGCAAGACCACGACGCTCAAGATGATCAACCGCCTCGTCGAGCCCAGCGCCGGCAGGGTGCTCGTCGAGGGGCGCGACGCCGCGGCCGTCGAGCCGCACGCACTGCGCCGCTCGATCGGCTACGTGTTCCAGGGCATCGGGCTCTTCCCGCACCTGACCGTGGCCGAGAACGTGGCGGTGCCGCTAAGGCTCCTCGGCTGGGCGCGCGACCGCATCCGCTCGCGCCTGGACGAGCTCTTCCTGCTGGTCGAGCTCGACGCGGCGCTCGCCTCCCGCTTCCCCGCGGCACTCTCCGGGGGCGAGCAGCAGCGCGTGGGCGTCGCGCGCGCGCTCGCCGCCGCGCCGCGCGTGATGCTGCTCGACGAGCCCTTCGGCGCGCTGGACCCGCTGACGCGCGACCGGCTGCAGCGCTCGTTCGACGAGCTCCGGCGCCGGCTCGCGCTCACCGCCGTCTTCGTCACCCACGACGTGGCGGAGGCGCTGATCCTGGGCGACCGCATCGGCGTGATGCGCGCCGGCCGGCTGGTGCAGCTCGGCACGCCTGCCGAGCTCGCCCGCAGTCCCGCCGACGACGCGGTGGCCCGGCTGATGGACACCCCGCGCCGCCACGCCCAGCGAGTGGCCGACCGGCTCGAGGGCCGTTCGTGAACGAGCAGCTCGCGCTCCTGCCCGAGCTGCTCTCGGCCCACGTCCGCCTCACGCTCGGAGCACTCCTGGCCGGCGTGCTGCTCGCCGTGCCGGCCGGCGTGCTGGTGAGCCGCGTGCGTCGGCTCGAGGCTCCCGTGCTCGGCGCCGCCGGCGTGATCCAGACGATCCCGGCCCTGGCTCTTCTCGCGGTGATGGTGCCGCTGCTCTCCGGCCTCGGCCTCCCCGGCATCGGCACCTTGCCGGCGTTTCTCGGCCTCGTGCTCTACAGCCTGCTGCCGATCCTGCGGAACACGGTCACCGGCCTCCACGGGATCGACGCCGCGGTCCTCGAAGCCGCGCACGGGGTGGGGATGACGTCGCGCCAGCGCCTGGTCCAGGTCGAGCTGCCGCTGGCGCTGCCCGTGGTCGTCGCCGGCATCCGCACAGCCGCCGTCTGGACCGTCGGCATGGCCACGCTCTCGACGCCGGTCGGGGCGCCCAGCCTCGGCAACTACATCTTCGGCGGGCTCCAGACCCGCAACTCCGCCGCGATCCTCACCGGCTGCATCGCCGCGGCGGTCCTGGCGCTCGTGCTCGACGGCCTCACGCGCGTTCTGGGCAACGCCGTCGCCGCGCGCCGCCGAGGTCCGCTCCTCGCGGCTGCGACCGCGCTCCTGGCTCTCGCGGCCTGGGCCTGGGGGACGTCGCTCGCCGCCGCGCGCCACGCCCCCGCGGCCCGTCCCATCGTCGTCGGCGCCAAGACCTTCACCGAGCAGTACGTCCTCGCCGAGATCCTGGCCCAAGCCGTGCGCGCGGCCACGGGCCGAGAAGTCACGACCCTCGCCTCGCTCGGCTCCACGGTCGCCTTCGACGCGCTCGTCCGCAACGAGATCGACCTGTACGTGGACTACACCGGCACCTTGTGGGCCACGGTCATGGCGCGCCGCGGGCCTGTCGCGTCACGAAGCGAGGTCGCGGAGGAGGTGCGCCGCTGGCTGGCCGACCAGGCCGGAGTGACGCTCGCCGCCTCGCTCGGCTTCGAGAACGCCTATTGCTTCGCCGTACGCCGCGAGACGGCCGAGGCGCTCGGCCTGCGGAGCCTCGTGGATCTCTCCCGCCACGCGAAGCGCCTCTCGCTCGCGAGCGACTACGAGTTCTTCGGGCGCGAGGAGTGGCGAGCCGTCGAGGCCGCCTACGGCCTCGCCTTTCGCGAGAAGCGAACCATGGACCCGTCGCTCCTCTACCAGGCGATCGCGGCCCGCCAGGTCGACGTCATCACCGCGTATTCCTCCGACGGCCGCATTGACGCCCTCGGCCTCGTCGTGCTCACCGACGAGAAACGCGCGATCCCGCCCTACGACGCAGTCGTCCTGGCCTCTCCCCGCCTCGCCCGCGAGGCTCCCGAGGTTCTCGCGGCCGTGCGGACGCTCGACGGCGCGATCGACGTCGCCGGCATGCGCGCGCTCAACCGCCTGGTCGACGAGCAGGGACAAAGCCCCGCCGCCGCCGCGGCGCAGTTCCTCGCGCGCCCGCACCCGCCGGAGCCCAAGGTGCCCTGAGTCGCTCCGGCGAGCCGACTCGCGAGTAGACTGCTGTGCCTGGAACGGTGGTAGTAAAGGAGACGAACATGCTGCAGCGCCTTGCCCTTGTCTGCGTTCTCGGGTTGCTGCCCGCGACCCTGCCCGCCGCGGTCACCGCGCTCCGCGCCGGACGCCTGATCGACCCGGAGACCGGCCGGGCGACCGCCAACGCCGTGATCCTGGTGGACGGCGAGAAGATCACCGCCGCCGGCGCCAACGTGGCGATTCCGGAAGGGGCCGCCGTCATCGACCTCAGCGACCTGAGCGTGCTGCCCGGGCTCGTCGACTCCCACACGCATCTCGGCCTGACCTACAAGGACGTCCCCGAGCACAACTACTACTACCTGACCTACGTGATGGACTCGACGCCGCTGCGGGCGATCCAGGCGGCCTCGAACGGGATCCAGCTCCTGAACTCCGGCTTCACGGTGGTGCGCGACCTCGGCAACAACGCGCTCTACACCGACACCGCCCAGCGCGTCGCGATCGAGCAGGGCTGGATCCCGGGGCCCACGCTCGTCAACTCGGGCCTGATCATCGGCGGCACCGGCGGCCAGTTCTGGCCCACGCCGGAGATGGCCAAGCAGCACGGCATCGTCTACCCCGAGTACCTCGACGCGGACACCCGCGACGAGATCGTCAAGGCCGTGCGCGAGAACATGCTGTTCGGCGCCAGGGTGATCAAGATCTGCGTCGACTGCAAGCCCTGGGGTTACTCGGTGGACGAGATGAAGCTTTTCATCGACGAGGCCGCGAAGGGCGGGCTCAAGGTCGCAGGCCACGTGCAGACCAAAGAGGGCGCGAGCCGGGCGATCGAGGCCGGGATCTGGTCGATCGAGCACGGCTCAGCCCTGACCGAGGAGCACCATCGGCTGATGGCGCAGAAAGGCATCTTCCTCGCCTCCACCGACACGCCTTTCACGTCCTACCACGGGACGAAGGAAGGGATGGAGAAGAACGCGGCGCAGCTCAAGAGCGCCTGGCGGCACGGCGTGAAGATCACGTTCTCGACCGACATGGACTACTACACGACCGGCAACGACATGAACCGCGGCGAGCTGACGATCAACTTCCTCCTGACCTGGAAGGCCGCGGGCATCCCGAACGCCGACATCCTGAAGGCCATGACGCTCACCGGCTACGCCTGCGCGCAGGTCGAGAAAGAGCGCGGGCCGATCCAGCCGGGGCTGGCCGCGGACATCATCGCGGTGCGTGGCAATCCGCTCGAGGAGATCGACGCGCTCCGCGACGTGCGTTTCGTGATGAAGGACGGGCTCGTCTTCAAGCGCGACGGCGTCATGACCCCGGAGAAGTTCTTCCATGCCGGCCCCGTGAAGGGCTGGCGGAAGCGCTGAGGAGCTTGGACCCCGGCCGCGCATGCCGGCCACCGGAATAGGCCGTATCCTTCGGCGGTATCCGGTGCGGGCCAGAGGCCGAGGCCCCAGGGAGGTGCTCGTGCGACCCCGTCTCGAGCCGTCCGTCGTCCGCGGGCTGACTTTCGCCGTGGCGCTCGCCGTCCTCACTCCGGCCGCGAGCGCGCAGCCCATCTCGCGCGAGGACCTGCCGCCGAGCCTGCGCCCGTGGGTCGCGTGGGTGTTGGACGAGGTGCCGACGCTCGGCTGCGCGATCGTTCAGGGTCAGGCCGTCTGCCTCTGGCCCGGACGCCTCGAGCTCGCCCTCGGAGCAAGCGGCGGCAGCTTCGCGCTCGACCTCGTGGCCGACCGCGCGGCCGACGTGCGCCTTCCCGGCAGCACGGAGCACTGGCCGCAGGACGTCCGTCTCGACGGCTCGCCCGCGCCCGTCTTCGACAAGGACGGCGCGCCGCGCCTCCGCGTCGGGAACGGCCGCCACCGCCTCGCCGGCCGCTTCGCCTGGTCGCGCCTGCCCGAGTCGCTGAGCGTCCCTGTGGAAATCGGCCTCGTGGACCTGCGCCTCGACGGCCGCGGCGTGCCCCGGCCGCGGCGGGACGACGCCGGCACGCTGTGGCTGCGCGCCGGCACCGAGACCGAGGGCGAAGGCGAGAGCCTGCGGCTCCAGGTCTTCCGCAGGATCCAGGACGGCACTCCGCTCTTCGTCGAGACGCGACTCGAGCTCGAGGTGGCCGGCCGCGCACGCGAGATCACGCTCCCCGGCGCGCTCCTGCCGGGCACGCTGGCCGTGGCGGTCACCGGCGACCTGC